>JAABUL010004512.1_pt1 | contig 18509 bp, 21 predicted proteins | sample 5559151 | NCBI WGS metagenome assembly JAABUL01 (sample SAMN10711876, study PRJNA513368) | rock metagenome | isolation source: Antarctica rocks | place: Antarctica: Victoria Land, Pudding Butte sud | reverse complement strand
TTTTTAAGTGAGCAGAAACGATTGCAAACATTATACCCGAACGGCAGGAATATCATGCCTTCGGAAAGGCACGGAGCCTTATATCCCCAGCAATAAATTGCGGGGCCTTACGGCTCTTATGGTAAGGTTGGTGAGGTGTGAGGGGGCTTACGCAAACGCGCCCGCCGTGCCACAAGGGTGCGTGGGGGCGGGCGGTGTTTGCGCGTGGAGCCGGGGCGGGGCTTAGGCGGCGGTGCGCTTGCGGGCTTTGAGAGCCAGTGCGCCCAATCCGAGCAGGCCAACGGCGAAGGCCGCGAACGCTGATGGCTCCGGGGCGGCGGCCAGGTTGTAGCCAACCATTTGGAGCGCGGTGATCTCGGACGACCCGAGGTTTTCCTGTGTGCCGGGGCTGCCGAAGGCGTCCTGCACCTGGGCCGGCCCCCGGACGGCCCTGGAATTGCTGCCGTCGCTGTAGAAGTCGTGGAAGTCGCCTCCCTGGGTCTGGTTGAAGTAGACAATGTAGCTCTTGCCGCCGTCGGCGGAAAGATAGGCGGCGGTACTCTGGCTGGTATTGAAGCTGCGCGTGCCATTCGCGGAGTAGCGGAACAGGTCCAGGCTGCCGATGGCACCGGTGGGCGCGGCGGCGCCGTTGCTGAGGCCGTTGAGGGCAGACCCCAATCCCAGCACCTCGTCGATCTCATGCGAGGCTACGGCCATCAGGTCGTACTTTTGGGAATCCTGACTGCCTGACCGTGACAGGTTCATCAGGCTGGTGTTTAGCGAGATGGTGCTGTCCGAGGCGATGTCATAGCCGCTGAAACCAAGAGTCCGCAGGTCGGCGAGGGTCGTGGTCACGCCGCCGTTGTTAAGCGGGTTCGTATTCGGAACGGAGTTTAGGAAGCCCTGGCCCTGCTCGTTCTTCTTGAGCGCGGTGGTGTAATCCGCGTAGCTGACGGTATTGATGTAAGTCAAGCTTTGGCCGAGGCCGCCGCTCATTTCGCCGAAGGTGATGTTAACTGTAACCGGGTTGATGAACGTCGCCTGGTAGACATTGATGGCCGATTGAATGGTGTTTTTGATGGTTGTGCTGTTGGCGTCGCTGGTGATTGTGCTGTCGTAGGTCGGGATGATCTTCAGCTGCGCGTGCGCCTGCGGGGCAGCAAGCGCGAGCAGAACGGGCAGGGCCAGGGCGGCCTGCAAGTGAGTGCGGGTGCGTGTGTAAAGCATAAGTGCGTGTCCTTTTGCGCCAGTGGCATGGGTTTAGGTCTCGGCCCGATTGCCGGTGGCGGAGGGTACTGCGGTGCGCCACGTGATTATTATACAGCAAATATCCTGCCAAACATGCAAGTTGAGACCAAGAGCGGCAGGTTTATTTAGGCAGTGTAAGCGGGCTGACACAAATACACGTCTCGGGCCACGCGAAAGTGTGGAGGGCAGGCAATACCACAGCGGTTACGGGAGAACCGACGGGCGCGATGCAGAGTTCAGCTTCGAGTGTTGGCATGCCCAGGCCCGGCCGCCCCCGGCAGGAGGCAGCAAAGGGCATGGCCGCTGAGACATAACAACTGGCGAACGGGGTTCCGGTAGCTTGTGGGGCGCGTAAAGGCGTTTCTTCGGCATCTCCAGCGCATACCGACGGCGGAAGGATTTGTTCCGTCGTTGGTATGCGCTTAAGACGCCGGGGCTGCGCTGAAAACAGGCTTATGCGGCGGGCTGTTATCCCTCGCGCAGCCAGCGGGCGGCGTCTTTGGCGTGATAGGTGAGGATGATGTCGGCTCCGGCACGCTTGATGCTGGTCAACACTTCCAAAGCGGCAGCGCGTTCGTCCAGCCAGCCTTGCGCGGCGGCGGCTTTCAGCATGGCGTACTCGCCGCTGACATTGTAGGCGGCGACAGGCAACTGGGTGCGCTCGCGGACATCGCGGATGATGTCTAGGTACGGCAGGGCGGGCTTGACCATAATCATGTCCGCGCCTTCGGCAATGTCTAAGTCCACTTCTTTCATGGCTTCGCGGCGATTGGCGCCGTCCATCTGGTAGGAGCGGCGATCGCCGAACTGGGGGGTGCTGTCGGCGGCTTCGCGGAAGGGGCCGTACATGGCGGAGGCATATTTGGCGGCGTAGGAGAGGATCGGCGTGTCCGAGAGGCCCTGTGCATCAAGCGCGTGGCGGATGGCGGCGACGCGCCCGTCCATCATGTCAGAGGGGGCGACGACATCGGCCCCGGCTTGGGCGTGGGAGACGGCGGTGCGGGCAAGCAAATCCAGCGTGGGGTCGTTGAGAATGCGCGTACCGTCCACGATGCCGCAGTGCCCGTGGGACATATATTCGCATAAACAAACATCGGTAAAGACCAGCAAGTCGGGGTTGTCGGCTTTCAGGGCGCGCACGGCCCGCTGAATGATGCCGCTGTCGGCATACGCGCCTGACGCGCGGTCGTCTTTGGTTTCGGGCAGGCCGAACAGCAGGACGGCGGGGATGCCGAGTTTGTACACTTGCTCGGCTTCGGCGCGCAGGGCGTCCACGGTGTTTTGGAAGACGCCGGGCATGGAGCCGATGGGAGTGCGCCCCACCCCGCTGCCGGGCACGACAAAGAGCGGGTCTATGAAGTTGTGGGGGGCTAAAAAGGTTTCGCGCACCATCCGGCGCAGGGGGGCGGAAGCCCGCAGGCGGCGCGGGCGAATTGAGAGGGGTTCCATAGCGCAATTGTACCCTGCCGCTTGGGTGTGCGCAGCGTGGGAGAGTGCTGCTGTGCCCTCAAAGCCGGGCCGCTGTGTTACAATAGGCCATGCCTACTCTTGTCCTGCCGCCCGATGAACTGGCTGACTTTTGCCGTCGGTGCGGCATCCGCTCACTGGCTTTGTTCGGCTCGTTCCTGCACGGGGATGCCGACGAGGGCAGCGATGTTGACCTGCTGTTTGAGATGGAGCCGGAGCGTCGCATCGGGCTGCTGGCGCTGGCAGGGATGGCGCAGGAACTGTCTGCCTTGCTGGGCCACCGCGTGGACTTTGTGCCGCGCGAGGGTTTAAAGCCGGGGCTGCGGGATAAAGTATTGTCCGAGGCACGGACGCTGTTTTCAGCGGAGACAGCGACACAGGACGCGGCGTGACCTACGGCGGGACGAATTGTACCTACGCGACATCACCGAAGCGGCAGACGCAATCGCGGGCTTTTAGCAGGAGTCAGTGAGCAGCAGTTTCTTGCGAGTGATTTACTGCAAAGTACTGTTCTGCAAAAGCTGTCGGTAATCGGCGAAGCCGCTGCACGTATCAGCCAAGAGCGCAAAGCCACCGCGCCGGAGGTTCCTTGGGCGGCAGTTGTCGGGCTGCGGAACGTGGCGGTACATGCCTACTTCAGCATCCAGTGGACGACTATCTGGGAGACGGCCACCAGGAATGTTCCCGGCTTGCGTGGTTTCGTGCAGTTTTTGCGCGAAACGGACACGCCACCTCTGTCCTAAGCGACACATCCCACTTGCCCCAACCCTAGTTTACGGCGCATCTGCTCCCAATCGGCGTCTCTGACAGGCGCGGCAGGGCCGCTGTGCATGCCTTGCAGAAGCGCGTCTTCCAGCGCCTGTCGGCTTTGCTTTTACTGGGCATCGCGCACAAGTTCCCGCACGAAGTCGCTGGCGGAGGGGGCGCGGCCCGCGGACACCTGCGCTTCCACAAACTCGCGCAAGGGGTCGGGCAGCGTGATTTCCAGTGTGGACATGAACTGGGTCTCCTGCGGCAAGGGTGCCCGCCGCATTAGGCGGGAACGGGCACGTTCAGCGATTGCGCGGTGATGATATAGGCATGGTCGATGGTTTGGCCGAACAAGTCAACGTCACGCATTTCTACCAGGCCATGGTCCAATTCTGCACTGCCGGAGGCGGCATACACGGCCCGCTCAATGCGGCGCATGGCGGCTTCGTAGTCGGCTCCCGTCGGGGAAAGAAGTGCAATTTGCGACAGGAGAATAAGATCGTCAACAGGGAACTCTTTTTGCAGGCGGCGTGCAAACAGGTTCCGGGCGTCCACATGAGACGCCTCAATCCAGCGTGCTGACGCCACAATGTCCCAGCGATTGGGGGCATTTTCGCGCAGGAAGATGCCGAACAATTGGAACGGCCCGTGTTCGGCAGACAGGCTTTTCTCCAGCAGACGGTAACGCTGCAAGGTTTCTTCGGGCAGTTCCATAGGAAAATATCCTTTTGACGGGTCAAGGTAAGAGGGCCTGGAGCAAAACTGCCGCCGCGCTGACAAATGCCTGTGCATCGGCGTGGCTGACACTCCCAGGAGGATTATACCGCAGTTCCGGGTTCCAGATAAGAACAGCATTCCATTAAGCCAAGTGCCGAGTTTTGATGCGCGCTTCTATGCCGGACAGATGAAGCAAATCTTCCAAATTGTGCGTCTTGAAACTTTGCAGGCCCGCGAATTCCTTTGCGGTTTGCGGAAAGCCGTTCCATTTCAGGGTGCGGCAGAGGCGTTCTTTGAGGGCCATTTCAACGACATAGCCGCCCAGATAAATAGCTCCGTCATGGCGTCCCTGTCGCAAGAGCAAGCGGGCATCACTGAAGTGCTGACGTGCTGTCTGCTTTATTTGTACACGGCTAATCATAGGACGATGTCCGTTTCGGCTTGCGGTTTGCGGCCTTCCACCAAGGCGATCTCGGCGGGTGTGAGGTTGTAGAGCGCATAAACGAGGGCGTCTATTTTGGTGTCGGTGGCGGCGAGGGTGCGGGTGGTGAGGGTGCGGACTGCGGGGTCGGTTTGGGTGGGCAGGGCGCGATGCAGGGAAAGCATCTGCTCCACGAGGGAAACAAGCTGGTCGTGCTGCTTTTTGTCGGCGGGGTTGTCAAAGTTGATGGCGCGGATGGGAAGTTTCCGTAACGCAGCAATGTGTACCTGTGGGAACACAAGATTTTCCAATTGTTTCCACATAAGGGCGTCGGTTTCTCGGCAGGCGTGCGTCATAGAGATTGGAATGGCAGATAGACCACAAGAGGACAATCTAAATCGTCACTGGCTCAGGCTGGCAGAGTGTGCCCAAAGGGGAGACCGAGTAGCATTTGACCAACTCGCCCACCACTACCGCCCGCTCCTGTTCGCCCTCGCCTTCTTGCGGACCAGCCAGAAGGAGGAAGCCGAAGACCTAGTGCAGGAAGTGCTACTAAAGTCATGGGCGCGGCTGCCGACTCTTCAGGACACGAACCTGTTCCTGCCGTGGCTCAAGACGATCACCGCCAACGCCTGCACGAGTTGGCACCGCCGTTCCCGGTCTGCGCCTGCCTGTCTGACTGGGGAGGCCGTCTCAGGGCTGGCCGCAGACGATGGCCGCCCACTCGAACTCCTGCTGCAGCGGGAACGGCAGCGGGAGTTGCAACAGGCCTTGCTCACCCTCCCGGAGGCTAACCGGATCGCTCTGCTAATGTACGCCTGGGGCGATGCGTCTTACGGGGACATCGCCGCCTCCACAGGCGTTCCGGCCACTACAGTCGAGGGCCGCATCTACCGGGCGCGGCGTCATCTACCGGGCGCGGCGTCAACTAGAACGCCTGCTCCGCAGTGCCCCAACCGAAATACTCTATGAAACGCGCCGTCTACAGACCGGGCGCAACCATACAGCGACAGAGCGAATAGAAGGAGAAACCATGACACCCACTCAGAGAGAAACAGCCAACCCGAACCGGACGCAGCCGCTCGCACTCGCCCTCTTCACGCGGCGTTTGTCCTCGATGCTAGACGCGGGCATCAGCCTCAGGCGCGCTCTGGAAGTCTTGGCCGAAGACCCGTCCCTGTACGGCCAGGCGGCGCGGGAGGTCGGGGCGAAGGTGGAGGGGAACGCGACGCTGTCCTCGGCCATGTCGAACCTCCCCGACTTGTTCCCGGCCCCATACGTCTCGATGATCCGAGCGGGGGAGGTAGGAGGCATATTAGACGAGACGCTGCAGCGGATGGTCAAAGTAGTGACCAAAGAGTGGCAACTGGCCCGCCGCTGCCCTTCCAGTGAGGTGCCGCTTCTTCTGCTTCACCCCACGACCGTTCCCTCCCCGGATGACTGGTCGGGGATGTCGCCCTACCAGCGCACCGTGACCCTTGCCCTGTTCTTCGAGGCGTTCGGGATGCTTCTGCAGTCGGGGGTGCCAATCCTCCGAACTATGGAGACGCTCACGCCGCTGCTCCCGCCTGCACAGCAGGCAGGATGGCAGCGCACCCGCCAGTATATCGCGGAGGGCAAGCGCATCCGCGATGGGATGGAGCTAATGGGTATCTTCCCGCTCTTCGCCCTGGAGGTGACAGCCGCAGGAGAGGAGGCGGGTTCCCTCGACACTGCCCTTTACCGTCTCTCGGAGGCGTTCGAGGAGGACGTGGATTACCTTTTCCCGTTCAAGGGAGCCGCTTGATGGAGAACGGCTGAGGCCGTGCAGCGTGTCGGAGAGTGGCTGCATCGCGAAGACTTCGCAATGCGGCCATTCGTCGTTGCTCTTGGGTAGGCGAGATAGGAAGAAAGTCTTGGCGGCAAAGAACGGATTGACAAAATCAATGCGCGTCTGCGTTTCATTGTAGTGGGTCTGCCGATACTGCGCGCGGCTGTCGGTGAAACGCTGCACCAGTTCGGTCACGCTGTTGGGGGTGGGCATGGGGGAGTTTCTTTAAGATGCGGGGCTTTGCCGGGCATGGCAAGCCCCACGCGCCGGGCTTAGCCGCCGGGGCAGGCAGTGGCATTGGCATCGCCCGCTTCCAGCAGCTTGAGTTTGGCATTGGGGTCAACCGTCCATTTGGCATGGCCGTCTAGAAACTCTATGTTGGAGCCGCCGGAGTGACGATACGAGATGGGGTTGCCGCTGAAGAGTTCATACGAGTCGTCTGTGGAGCCTGCGGTGGGGGCAGTCTGCCCGCTGGCGTCTTCCTCGCAGATCAGCATGATGGCCGAGGGACTGTCAAAGACAACCTCGCTTTTACCCGCAGCGAAGTTGACAGTGGTGGATAGTTTTACTACGCCCAGGCAGCCATTGATAGCGTAGCTGTCGCCGGTATACACCGTGCCTGCGTAGGTGACATTGCGATTGAGGGCATCGTCAGGGCACAAAAAGACGGCGGCGCTTTTGATATAGGGATAAACAGAGCCACGGGCCGGGTCAAACGCGCCGGGCGTGTTGGGGCCGGGGTTGTTGCCATTGTGCGCTTCGTACATCCAGACGCCGGTGTACTGGTTTCCCGCGCTGTCCTGGCATTTGTCACCGCACATATTGGGGAAATAGCCGTCGTTGTCGCTCATGTACTGGATAAAACCCAGGCCAATCTGCTTTTCGTTGGACAGGCAGGTGGTCTGCCGTGCCTTTTCGCGGGCCTTGGCGAAGACAGGGAACAAGATAGCAGCGAGAATCGCGATAATGGCGATGACGACGAGCAGTTCAATCAGCGTGAAGCCCGCGCGGGCTTTAGAATAAAAAGTATGCATTGGTTTCTACTTTCTGAGGCTAACTCTGCCTCTCAACAGTCAGGCCCGGCATGGGAGAGGGGCGAAGTATCTGGTCCGCACCGGCGGCGAGCAGCGCGCGCTCCGTGCGTTCCGGGTCGCGGGTGAGGGCTAAGATCGTGCCGCCGCCGCCAGCTCCGGCCAGCTTCGCGCCGAGTGCCCCGCCGTCCAGGGCGGCGGCAATCAAGGCCTCATTGGACTCGCCGCTGCCGCCCAGGTCGCGCACGATGGCATGGTTGCGGTTCATCAGGTCGGCCAGAGCGTCCCACTCGCAGGACAGCAGGGCGCGCTTTGCCATGCGTGCCAGGTGTTCCACTTCCCGGTAGCCGCCCACGACTGCGGGGTCTCCGGCAAGCCAGCGCTCGCGCGGGGACTGATGCACCGACCCCGAATGGTGCTTCACGCCCGTATGGGCCAGCAGCAAAGGGAGGTCTTCCCCGACATAGCTTTGCAGAGGCTCGACCACCGCCAGCGGAGTTGTGCTGTCCTGTGTCTGCGCGCTGCTTTTGCCTCGGAAGTCCATATAGTTCAGGCCGCCGAAGGTCGCCATGTAGTGATCTTGGAAGCCGCAGACAATTCCCAGCACGTCATATTCAATTTTGCGCACAAGCTCGGCAATCTGATAGGGATTGAGGCGCATGTCCAGGTGAGACAGAACGCAGCCGACCAATGCCGCGAGTATCGCTGTTGACCCGGCAAGCCCTGCCTGCATGGGTATCTCGGTGTCGGCGCTGAGATGAAACGGGGGCGTATTCCCAGGCTCCACTTCCAGGGCCAGCAGCACGGCGCGGGCAACATTGAGATAATCGTCCTGCAATGCCAGGTCGTCCCGGCTTTGGATGACTTGTGTCTGCCCAGAGATAGTGAGGGTGAGGGCATCGGAGGGACTGAGCGTGCAGCGGGCGCGCTCGCGGGTGGAGCAGGAGATAACGCTGCCGCCATACATATCGGTCGGGTTGCCGACCAGCCCGCATCGTCCCGGCGCGGTTGCGATAATCATGTGTGGTGTTCCAGTGTGGGCGCAGGGCCTGAGTTTTGCGAAAGTATCCAATTAGTGTTGCGAAAGTATCCAATCGGTGAGGGCGCAGAGGTCGCGAAAGACATAGTCCGGGGGCGGGGTGATGTCGCCGGGCTTGTAAGAAGCGATCCCGCCGGAGAGCAGCAGTACGGATGCCCCTACCCCGGCGGCCTGTCCTGCCTCTATATCAGTGCGCGAGTCGCCGGCAAAGACGGTGTTCGCCAGGGACAGGCCGATCTCCTGCGCGGCTTCCAGCAGCATGCCGGGGGCGGGCTTGCGCCGGGCGCTGTTGGCATTGGCGAGGTCGGTGCAGTAGTAGCAGCGGGTCAAGCGCGCCCCGGCCTGCTCGGTCAAGAGCTGCGCCATGCGCGCTTCAATCTCCACTAAGTCCTGCGCGGTCATGACTCCTTTGCCGACTCCCTGCTGGTTGGAGATAATCACCACGGGCAAACCGGCATCGCTGAGCCTGCGCACGGACTGAGCGACATTGGGAAGCAGGGTCACGTCTTGGGCAGACTTCAGGTAATCGCCGGGGATATGTGGGTTCAGCACGCCGTCCCTGTCGAGAAACACGCCTTGAATAGTCATGCCGCGCCTTTGCAAAGCAGGATGGCAGCCCGTTTCCAACTGCCGGGGAGAGTGTTAAACATGGGGGTTTTCCAGGCTTTCTTGGGGGCTGAAGTTAATGTTTTCATAGAGGCTTGCCAGGGACAATGCGCACGGCGCGGAGGCAAACGCAAGCGTGTCCGTGGTTTCTTCCTGCACGGTGAGCACCCACTGCCGGTCTTGACGAACATAGTGCTCCACGCGCCTTTTGTCCTGCGCAATCAGCACATAGTCGGCGAGCGAGGGCAGACGCCGGTAGTGCGCGAACTTCTCCCCCCGGTCGCATAGCTCGGTGGAGGGCGACAGCACTTCCACAATCACCGTGGGGTTGAGCAAAGTGTCCAGAGCTGCATCGGCAAACTGCGGCTGCCCACAAATCACGACCACATCCGGGTAAGTGTACATGCCGGTCGCAGCCACCTGCACTCGCAGGTCATTGGCGACCGCGCGGCACTCGCTATGCCGCAGGGCATTGCGAAGTTCGCCAAGAGCATTGGCGACAAGCAGGTTATGCTCATAACTTGCCCCGGCCATCGCATAGATTTGGCCGTGCAGATATTCGCTTTTGTGCGGGGCGGCTCGTTCCAGGTCAAGGTATTGGCCGGGCGTGCAGTATGGTTTTTCCAGTGATGCCATAGGATACCTATCGGCTGCGCGGCGTGGTTGCTTCAGGCCTCCTGCTCGGAGAGGAGGCTTTGTTTTGCCATGCGTCCAGGTGATGAATTACGGTTGGCTTAACGACAATTGCTGTTGAGTGATAGCCAATCTATAGCCAAATTGCTATGCAGTTGTTATTGAATCTATGGTGAATCTATGGTCAACTGTGAATAGAACGCAGGTCTTGCATTGCGAGACCCACATTCCAGCCGGGAAGGAGGCGCTTACACGCTACGCAGCAAAGCCATGCCACTCTACCAGCGCAGAGGCACGCGCTCCTTGATGCGCCGGACGGCTTCTTCCAAACGTTCGCCGTGCGTGTCGCCGCTCACAGTCAGAGACATGCGGACATAACCGTCGCCGTGCGGGCCATAACCCAGGCCGGGGATGGCGAGCACATCGGCTTTTTCCAGCAGTTCTTTGCTGAACGTGGCCGAAGTATGGCCGGGCGGCACGGGTATCCACAGGTAAAACGAGGCTTCCGGGGCGTTGAGTTTCCAGCCTAAACTATTGAGGCCACTGACCAGAATATCGCGCCGCGTCTTGAGCAAAGCCATCGCATCATCGTTATTGGCATGGTTCAATGCCCAGCCCGCAGTCAGCGCAATCGCGGAGAACTGCTTGCTGTCCACGTTGGATTTGAGGGTGTTGAGGGTGCTGACGGCATCGGAATTGCCGACCGCGAAGCCGATGCGCCAGCCGGTCATGTTGAATGTCTTGGACAAAGAATGCGTTTCAATGGCAACATCTTTGGCGCCGGGCACTTGCAGAATAGACGGCGCTTTGTAGCCGTCAAAGCCCACTTCGGCATAGGCGCAGTCATGCAGAATAAGCACATCATACTCTTTTGCCCAGGCAACGGCGTCCCGGAAGAACTCCAGTGTGGCGGTGGCTCCTGTAGGGTTGTTGGGATAATTGAGATAAATCAGCTTGGCTTTTTTGGCCGTTTCGCTGGGAATATCGCTTAAGATAGGCAGGAAGTTGTTTTCGGCAAGCAATGGGAACTCTACGGGCGTGCCGCCTGCAAGCAGGGTATTGACTTTGACCACGGTGTAGGCAGGGTCAGGGACAAGCGCGATGTCGCCGGGGTCAATGACGGCCCAGGCCATATGTGCCAGTCCCTCTTTAGAGCCAATCAGCTCTACAATCTCGGACTGCTGGTCGATGGCAACGCCAAAGCGTGTTTGGAACCACTGCACGGCATCTTCCAAAAACTCGGCCCTGCCGAAGGTGCTTTCGTCATAGCGGTGCGTGGTGGGGTCGTGGGCATAGGCGGCCAGATGGTCTAAGATAGGTGAGGGCGTAGGCTGATCGGGGTCGCCGATGCCTAAGTCGATAAGGTCTCGTCCTTCGGCAAGGGCCTGCGCTTTGAGGCGTGCTATTTCGCCAAAGAGATAGGGAGGGATGAGAGAGAGTCGTTGTGCGCGCTGCAATGTGTCTTGCTCCAGTCGGTGTTTGATAAAGGCGTGTTGCTGTGGTATTTAGACATGGGTGCGGCTTTGCCCTGCCCCATGCGGAAATACTTTAGAAAATGGGATGCTTATGGACACGCAAGATAAAGAAATTGAGCGGGAAGTGCTGGCGATCACGGAGCGCATGCTGCAAGCGATGTACACAGGCGACCCGGAAGTGCACCGGATACATTCCACCGAGGACATGTCGGCATTTGAATGGTATATCGCGCCGTACCGGGTGGATGGGCTGGCATTCCATCTAGATTTGATTGTGGGCGGGGGCAACGGCACGCCGTCGCGCCTGGACATGTTGACGCCCCGCGTGCAGGTGCATGGGGACACGGCGATTGTGTGTTATACGCTGCTCAAGACGACGCTTTCCCCAAACAGCCCGGCGCAGTTTGCGCGGGTGAATGAAACACGGGTGTTTGTCAAACAGGACGGGGTGTGGAAGATGGCGCATCTGCACAAGTCCCCGGCGGCTTAGACGACGCTTTTTTACTGCACATCGTCGTGATGGTACATGGGGTCTTCGGGTTCGGGACTGTCTTCGGAGGCTTCTAAGTATTCGTCAAAGTCATCGCCTAGGTCTTCGCCCATCTCCTTGCCCATCTCTTTGGCCCAGCGGCGCATGGCTTTGGGGTCGTCCATGTCGCCAAGCTGGTTGGGATCGGACAGGGTGTCCAGCACATCGTCTTCGGTGCGGCCTTTGGCGAAGCGCGAGATACGCCGGGTGGCCTGCGCAAAGCCGCAATGCGGGCATGTCTCGGTATCGGCCTGCGCGGTCATGCCGACCAGAACAGTAAACCGTTTTCGGCAATGATCACATATGTATTCGTACAGCGGCATAGGGTGATTATACCCAGAGCCTATGCGCGAGAGCCTTGTTTGGCGGGTAGAATAGTTTCAGACTGATTTGCCAGAGGACTTTGCCGCTATGCCCCTGTCCCCCTCCCCTGCCCCGCTGCCCAGCACGGCGGTTTCTTCTTCCGATCCCCTGCCTCCGCCGCACAAGTATGACAGCGCGCTGGGGCGGCTGCGCCATTTGCTCTTTGGACGGGCGCTGCCCACGGCGCGTGCCGGAGAGCAGAAGCTGCCGAACTATATGGCGCTGCCCATTTTGTCGTCCAATGCGCTGTCATCGGTGGCTTATGCGACCGAGGCGATTTTAGGCATCTTAATTCTCAAAGGCACAGGCGCGTTTCACTTCTCCGTGCCGATTGCGTTTGCCATCAGCGCGCTGCTTTTGATTGTGACATTGAGTTATATTCAGATTATCTATGCTTATCCCGAAGGCGGCGGCGCGTATCCTGTCTCGCGGGATAACTTGAGCGCCGTGGCCTCTTTGGTGGCCGGGGCATCGTTGATGGTGGACTATCTGCTGACGGTAGCGGTGTCGGTGGCGGCAGGCGTGGCGGCGGTTTTGGCGATGTATGCGGGCACAGCGACCGGCGTATTCCTGCAAAGCCATTTGGTTCCCGTGTGTTTGATTGCCATTGTGCTGCTCACGATGGCGAACCTGCGGGGCCTGCGCGAAGCGGGGCTGCTGTTTGCGGTGCCGACATATGTGTTTATCGCGGCGGTGATTGCGACGGTGATTGCCGGGCTTCTTGCGATGTCCACGCATGCGCATTACGCTTATCCGTCGCTGGCAGAGGCGCATGCGCATGCGCTGGCAGGCGCGAAGCTGAGCGTGCAAAGCATCGGGTGGATACTGATTTTGCAGGCATTCTCGCAAGGATGCTCGGCGCTGACAGGCATGGAAGCCGTGTCCAGCACAGTGCCTGTCTTTGAAAAGCCCTCCGATAAGAACGCCGTCATCACCATGTACGCGATGAGCGGACTGGCCGTTGTTATGTTTTTCGGCCTGACCTATGTCGCCAACGGCCTGGGCAGCCCCTGGATGGATGCAACCCAACCGGGCTACCAGAGCGTCATCGGGATTGTCGCCAACCGCGCGTGGCCTCCCGCACTGCACTGGATGTTTTACGTTGTCCAGATTTCCACGGCGATTGTGCTGCTGCTGGCGGCCAACACGGCCTTTGCGGGCTTTCCGCAGCTTGCGTCCATGATGGCGCGCGACAACTTCCTCCCCCGTCAGCTTGCGAACATGGGCGACCGGCTGGCCTTCTCCAACGGGATTGTCATTCTGGCCCTGGTCGCCTGCGCCCTGATTGTCATCTTTCACGGGCTGGTGGACGCCTTGCTGCCGATGTATGCGATTGGCGTTTTTATCGGCTTCACTCTGGCGCAAACAGGGATGGTGCTGCGCTGGAAACGCCTGCGGACACCCGGCTGGCGCACCAGCCTGACATTTAACGCGATTGGGGCGATCTGCACCGGGCTTGTGGTGCTGATTATCGCCGTGTCCAAGTTTGACAATGGCGGCGAGATTGGGTTCAAAGTGGGGCGCTACCATCCGCATTACGGCGTGTGGATTGTCCTGGTTTTGGTGCCCTTGATGGTGGCGCTGTTTTTCCGCATCCATCAGCACTACACGGCCATGACCAAAGAGCTGTCTTTGGAACAGACGCCCCATGCGATGCCCTCGCGCAATGTCGTCCTCGTGCTTGTCCCCCGCCTGCACCGGGGCATTGTCGGCGCCCTCAACTATGCCCAACTCATCAGCGACGATGCCCGCGCCGTGTACATTGAAACCAATCCCCAGCAGACCGAAGCCCTTAAAAAAGACTGGAAAGAATGGGGGGACACTACGCCCCTAGTGATTATGGAGTCGCCCTATCGCTCACTGATCGGCCCTTTGATGCGCTATGTAGACGCCGTGCAAAAAGAGCGCGCCGACGACGTGGTGACGATTGTGCTGCCCCAGCTTGTCTCTCGCAAATGGTGGCACGCCCTGCTGCACAACCAGTACGCCCCCCTGCTGCGGTTGGCCCTCTCCCACCGCAAAGACGTTGTCCTGACCAATGTCCGCTACTTTCTGGAAAACTAAACTGCACAAGCCTCACAGCAATGCCCTAATCTCTGCTCTCTGGACAGGCTACGCTTGGGCGGCGGGAGGAGTCGTTTCGGCCACGGTGTTGTTCTGGCTGATGCGGGGTTATCTGGACAAAGCGCATGCCTCGCTGCTCTACCTGCCTGTGGTTGTGGCCTGCGCGACCCGCTTTGGGTTCGGCCCGGCGGTGCTGGGAGCGGCGGGCAGCTTTGTCTGCTGGAACTTCTTTTTCCTGCCGCCGTTCGGCACCTGGGCAATTGAAGACCCTAAAGACTGGCTGGCGCTGATTGTGTTTCTGGTGGTCGCGCTGGCGACGGCACGGCTGGCCGCGCAGGGGCGAATGCAGGCGCAGGAAGCGCAGGCGCGCGAGCAGGAAGCCCACGCTCTGCAGCAGGCCAGTGCGCAGATGAGCGCGGAAGTCTCGCTGGACCGCATTCTGCCGATGCTGGCGCGGCAGATGATTTCCACCTGCGGCGCACAGTACTGCGCTATTTATCGCGCGCCGTCCGCGACGGGGCGGGAGCTGATGCTGGCAACATTTGTCGCCCCGCAAGCGGGGCAAGACCCTGAACCAGACCCGCAAAAGCCGCTGCCGTGGGCGGACTGGCTCACGCGCGCGGGCGAAGCCCATATTCAGACCCGCACTCTCGGGTTATCTTCCGCACGGGTGCCTTTGGATGAAGATCAGGAGGAGAGGACAGGCGATGTGTTCACGCCGCTGTTCGCGGAGGGACGAAGCTGGGGCGTGGCGCATGTCGGGCCGCGTGGGGACAACAGGCCATATGCGCTGCCGCAGCAGCGTTTGATCTTAGCCCTGGCAAACCATGTCGCCGTGGCGTTTGCCCGGCAGGCGCTCAGCGACCAGGCCGCGCAATCGCAGGCACTGCGCGAGGCGGATGTGCTGAAAAGCACATTGCTGTCGCTGGTTTCCCATGAGTTGCGCACGCCACTGGCGGCGATCAAAGCCTCGGCGGGCGGCCTGCTGCAAAGCGCGTGGGACGAGGCCGCCTGGACGGAAGCCCTGCAGTCCATCAATGACGAGTCGGACCGGCTGGGCGGGCTTGTGGGCAAGCTGCTGGATTTGTCCCGGCTGGAAGCGGGTGCGTGGCAGCCTGAGATAGACTGGTGCGACCTTGTGGACGTGCTGGGAACAGCTCTTGCGCGTCTGCCTGAAGACCAAAGCCGCCGGGTGCGCGTGGATGCCCCGCCGGATTTGCCTTTGGTGCGTGCGGACTTTGTGCAGATTGCGCAGGTAGTGACCAACCTGCTGGAAAACGCGCTGAAGTATTCGCCCCCGCAGTCGGACATTGATATTGGCTTTGCTGCCGATACCGACCAAGTGCGGGTGAACGTGGCCGACACAGGCCCTGGCGTGCCGCCCGATCAGGCGGAGGCAATCTTTGAGACTTTCCAGCGTCTGGACTGCCACCGCCGTCACGGGCCGTCCGGCACTGGACTGGGCCTGACCATCTGCCGCGATATTGTTCGGGCGCATGGCGGGCGCATTTGGGCGGAAGGCGCACTTCAGGGCGGGTCCATATTTTCGTTTACCCTGCCCCGCCCGCCCAAAGTGCCCACCCCGGACAGCATCGCCCCGCACGAATACATCTCGGCAGAACAGGAAGTGGTCTTTGACAAGCGCGCGCATTCTGGTGGTTGATGACGAGCCGCAAATCCAGCGGGCGCTGCGCGCTGGGCTGACCGCGCAGGGCTACACGGTGACTCTCGCGGGATTGGGCGAACAGGCGCTGGATCAGGCCGCCCTGTCTCCTCCCGACTTGGTTGTTTTAGACCTGTCGCTGCCAGACATGAGCGGCCTGGAGGTCTGCCGCGCCCTGCGTGCATGGACCAGCGTTCCTATCTTGATACTCTCCGCGCGGGAGCAGGAGCGCGACAAAGTGGATGCCTTGGACATGGGCGCCGACGACTATCTCACAAAGCCGTTCGGCATGGGCGAGCTGCTGGCCCGCGTGCGGGCAGGCCTGCGGCGCAGGCGCAGCGAACGCCTGCCCGTGGCCGCTCTGTTGGAGTTTGGCGACATCACGGTAGACACCGCACGGCGCATCGTGACGCGTCATGGAGATGAAGTCCATATGACCCCGCGCGAATACGACCTGCTCTGCTACCTTGCCGTCAATGCCGACCGGGTCGTGACGCATCGGCAGGTTTTGTCCCACATCTGGGGGCCGGAAAACGCCGAGGAAACCCAGTATCTGCGCGTGCATATCGGCCACCTGCGCCGGAAGCTGGAAACCGACCCCGCCCGCCCGCAGTGGCTGATTACCGAACCCGGCGTCGGCTATCGCTTCCGCACTCAAAGCTGACACGCAGGGCGTTTGTTTCTCTTCTTCCCCCCCGCCCACAAATCTTTATGGAATCTTTATAAGTACGCTGGGGTTCGTTATGAGGCCTTTATCTTCGTTCGTCCACAATTATATCAGCCGCAATAGAGCGGCGCGTATTTGCGTGGAGAACCCTCATTGGCAATCGAAACCCAGGCCCCTTCTCAGCCCCTGCCCGCCCCCCATAAATACGACAGTGCCTTTGGGCGCATCCGGCACCTGTTTTTTGGCCGCGCCCTGCCGACCTCGCGGGCCGCGCACGACCGATTGCCGGTTTTCCTGGCCCTGCCTATCTTTTCGTCCGATGCCTTATCGTCTAATGCCTATGCGACCGAGGCGATTTTGGGGGTGCTGCTGGCGACGACGGCCTCGGTCGGCTCGCTGCACTTCGCCATCCCCATCGCCATCGGCATCTCCATTCTGCTTGCCATTGTCGTGCTGTCTTACCGGCAGATTATCTTTGCGTACCCCGACGGCGGCGGCGCGTACCCTGTCTCGCGGGACAACCTGGGCACGGTTCCCTCCCTGGTGGCGGCAGCCTCGCTGCTCGTGGACTATGTTTTGACCGTGGCGACATCCGTCGCGGCGGGCGTGGCGGCAATCATTACCGCTGTGCCGTCCCTGCACCCGCACCTGCTGACCATGTGCTTTGCGGGCGTTATCATTGTGACATTGCTGAACCTGCGCGGCGTGCGCGAAGCAGGCTGGTTCTTTGCCGGGCCGTCCTATCTGTTTATCTTCTCCATTATCGCAACAATCATTGCGGGACTGATCGGGATAGCCGTGCATGCGCCCCACATGGCGCAGGCCGTGCAGACCGGCAGTGCGACAAAAGCGGCCAGCACCGGCATCGCCTCCATTGGATTGTACGCCCTGCTGCGGGCGTTCTCGCAGGGCTGCTCAGCCCTGACCGGCGTGGAAGCCATCTCAAACACCGTGCCGCTGTTTCAGGAGCCGCGCACCAACAATGCCGCCACCACCACCAACTGGATGGGCGTGCTGGCAATTACCATGTTTGTTGGCCTAACCCTGCTGACATTTCGCTTCGGCATCCATGCTCATCTTAATGCTAATAATGGCGACTACCAGAGCGTCGTCGGGCAGGTCGCCAATACCGCCTGGCCCCCAGCCCTGCACTGGATGTTTTATGTGGTGCAGTACGCCACGGCGGCGATTTTGATTATCGCCGCCAATGCCGCCTTCGCAGGCTTCCCGCAGCTTGCGTCTATGCTGGCCCGCGACAACTTTTTGCCGCGCCAGCTTGCCAATATCGGCGACCGGTTGGCATTTTCCAACGGCATCTTAGTGCTGGCCGTCGCCGCGTGTTTTCTGCTTTACATCTTCAAAGGCATTGTGGACGACCTGCTGTCGCTGTATGCTATCGGCGTCTTCACCTCGTTTACTTTGGCGCAGATTGGCATGGTCCTGCGCTGGCAGCGCACGCGCGTCCCGCACTGGCAGACCAATCTTTTCTTTAATGCCCTGGGCGCGCTGGCAACCGGGGTTGTGACCCTGGTGATCGGCGTCTCCAAGTTTGCCGACGGCAAAGAGATTTTCAGGGCCGGGCATTTTGCGCCCCATTACGGCGCATGGATTGTCATCGTCCTGGTTCCCGTCATGGTGGCGACATTCCTCAAAATCAACCGGCACTACACGGCCATGATTGCAGAACTGTCTCTGGCACAGACCCCGCATGCGATGCCCTCGCGCAATGTCGTCCTCGTGCTTGTCCCCCGCCTGCACCGGGGCATTGTCGGCGCCCTCAACTATGCACGGCTCATCAGCGACGATGCCCGCGCCGTGTACATTGAAACCAATCCCCAGCAGACCGAAGCCCTCAAAAGAGACTGGAAAGAATGGGGCGAAACCATCCCGCTGGTGATTATGGAGTCGCCCTATCGCTCGCTGATCGGCCCTTTGATGCGCTATGTAGACGCCGTGCAAAAAGAGCGCGCCGACGACGTGGTGACGATTGTGCTGCCCCAGCTTGTCTCTCGCAAATGGTGGCACGCCCTGCTGCACAACCAGTACG
>JAABUL010004510.1_pt1 | contig 18514 bp, 25 predicted proteins | sample 5559151 | NCBI WGS metagenome assembly JAABUL01 (sample SAMN10711876, study PRJNA513368) | rock metagenome | isolation source: Antarctica rocks | place: Antarctica: Victoria Land, Pudding Butte sud | reverse complement strand
CAAAGTTCTCTTGTTGCTCTTATATTCGCGAAATTACAATAGCTCACAGTGCCATCTTTTTTGGCTAAGGGAGAATGGCTCAAGAACAATGGCTATATACTCGCGAGGGAGAGACTTGACATGCCTGAACAATGGATTCATCTCGGCACGGTGGGTACCTCGCGACATAGAGAGGAACGTTAGGGTAAACAAAGCAGAACTAATCAATTTGGAACGAATTGAGGTACTCCATGTTGGCGATTTTATTTCGAAGTATATTACAGCTAATAGCTTTTTAAATTTGGGTCATTCAAAAAGCTGTCAGACAGACCTTCTAAAATCACTAAAGACTATATATCTGAAGTATAATGAGGATGATTTCGGACTCGATGTGAGTCTTAAGACGCATGTTGTCTTGAGCCAAGTGTCTGTAGACATAACACGTTCTAAGACGTAAGTCTTAAGACGATCAGCGTTTGTAGACAAATAACGTCTCAAGACGCATGTCTGGAGACGTATTTAGTCTTCAAACACTCGTCTCTGGACATTATTGGTCACAAGACACCCGTTCGAGGACATTTATTGTCTTCAGACATTCGGTGACCCTCTGTCAAGACCTGTCAGATTTGGCTGAGGATTTAGCGTACTCACCATTGTTCCGTATTGAAAACCACGCTAATTGTATTATATCATGCCTCCATCACTCCAACTGAAATGAACATTTTCGACATCGCCCGTGAAAGCCGGCCCAAGATCTCGGAACTCCTCGTTCTCTCAGAACCAATCGTCTTTGTAGCTAACTATGGCCCTTCGTCACCGCCACTCTTTCAATCCAAAAGGGACGGGCTGTGTCCAGCTTCTCCGTATTGATAAGAGGATGTACAGCAAAGCCAACACACTACTCTATTCCAATAATCGCTTCCGATTCCCTGAAGTAATCACCTCCACACCGTCTGTCACGGACAGCACCCACATCGCCTCATTAATTCATCAAATGGGATCCCAAGCAAGGCATATTCGCCATATCTGCATTCCGATCCCTACCTTCGACTATCCCCAGCCCGATAGGGCAGGGCTTCACAAAACGCATATTAAAATCTAGAACCCGTCCGTGATAGCTGTACAAGCATAAGGACTCTCGAACTGTTGGTTTCACCGGATTGCGCGAACTACGCACTTAGCGATTCGCCAATCGCAGCAGAGGCGTTAGATTTACTCGACACTCACTTCAAGAATATTCCTTCCCTGAAAGAGATTGTTATCCATTTCGAGGTGTACCCCGAATAGAATCCAAACGATGATTTGACGAAGAAGATGCACGACTAAGGATGGACTGTCAAGGTCACAAAACTCCCCAAGAAAAAACGGAGCTCTCTGGATGATCGAGTTGAATTTGACAATGAAGAAGACTGCCAGGCATATGACAATGAGCAGTTCCTCATTGATGAGCGGGAGAGGCAGCGGGAGAAGGAAGTGCAGTGGTTGGAAGAATATCGCAGGAGAAGACGCGATCCCTATTGGAAGAACGATTCAGACTACGATTAATTGCGATTGGTAGCATTTTGTGCCTTCCATGCTAGTGCTAGAAGAGCTTTAAACCCAGACAGAATACTTAGAGATATACTGAAGGCCCCCTCGCTGAACTAACCGTTTCGAAAGCTGATAAGGCGAAGGTGAGTCTTGTCCGCAAGACGAAATACTGCAAACGCCCGTGACGTCAGTGTCAGTAGAGGCTCTTATGTCGCTGCATAATCCGATCAAGCAGGATGCTCATACGCTTGATGAGACGAGCATACAGCGCCTACAGAGGCATGTACAGAAGCTCGCCAATGCCGCCAAAATATCCTTTGCCGAACGTGTCCTCCTTCGGGATCAAATTCGATTCTTGTCTAGTATGAATAACGAAGCTAAAGTTCGCCAATCGACCTACAGAAACTTTCAAGCCTCTGGCCACGGGCAAGCCTGACCGGACACCTCTCGCCCCGACCACTGGTCCATACTACCATGAAGTACATCTTGTTGGTGGTCATGTCTGGAAGTTTACTGGGTTCTTCGCAAGTCCCGAGTTTCGAGCTTCCCTTGACGGGCCACCACCACGGCCAGCGACACCTACTTTGCACATGGAAGTTGAAAGCATGGTCACTCGGGGCCCAACAAAGCTGGAGGGCCTCGTGGTCGATGATGTCCCTTGGGACCCGCCGATGTCGGCCAAACGCTCTCGTATAATCTCAAGGCGTTACGAGGCACGTCATTCCGTGCCGGCGATGACGAAGGGCAAGGGGAGGGCCACAGCCCTGGAGATTCCTTGCGAGTCCCGGGCTGTAGAGCCCCCCGCCCAAGTCAAGCTTGTGCTGTCGGTATTCGACGATGATGACTTGGAAACACTTTTGCTGGGGTTGTTTGCGGCGGTTCAGCAGCCAACAGCTGGCGAGGCGTCTTCTTCGTCAGCCAAGTTCAAGAAACTGGGGCCGAACGTTGAAGACGACCGCAGTGTTGGCATGCGGACCAGCTCGCGAGCGCCTACCGAGAGCAATCCAGAGGCCCCGGAAGAGCCTGAGACCAAAGCCTCAGCTGGCAAGCGAAAGGCTGGAGCGTCTATATAGCAGGAGGTTTCAGAGCCTGCTGCTGATACGCCAAATGTCAGCATCGAGGGTACAAGACAGTGCAGCGGCACGAAGCATTTTCTTGTCCGTCGATGAGCCGATCTGGGAGGACATAGAAGCCGTGCCCCCAGTTGCCGTCGGCCTCTACGTCCAGAAACTGTCCCGCGAAGCAATGGCCCTCAAGCCTAAGCCAGAGCAGCCTGCGGAGAAACCCAAGGCCAAGCCAAAGAGAGGCGGCAAGAAAGGCGGAAACGGGGCGGTCAGTGATAGCTTTCTGAGCGTTCGATTGCTTTATATCTAGCAATCAATATGCTTGGGATCTCATGCTGATGTTGTTGCAATTGAATTTCGTCGCTAGCCAGCCACCAACGACTTTCGTCGCGTTTCCGGAACCCTCTCTTTGGGATTAATCGATGCGACCAATCGCACTGCGCCAATTTCAAACGCTCAATTGCTAGCTTGAACATCTCTGCGTGCAAATACTTTATATGGTCGTACAATAATGCCCCGAGTTCCTCCGGACTTCTAGACTTTGGATGCGACCATTCACCTTTGGCGAAAAGGGTCCTTTGGCCTGACATGTACGATTACCGCTGTTTTCCCCCGTCGCAATGCTGCCTCCCTTCCATCGGTAGCCTGCAATCTCCAAACAGTACCATCTGATAGCATCCATTCGGTTTATCTGGGCACCTCTCCTACCTGAATCCTCCCCAGTTGCGCTGTGCGCCACTGTACCCAATCGCAAAGCCGACCGCAAAATCCTGTCGGTCGCAGTCCTGGACTCTTTGAGATCGCCACTCTTGTCCGAACACCAGCACTCGATATCCATAGCAACCCCGGGCTCATTCATGACTGTGGCCGCTCTACACGATCGGTACCGCTCCGCTTTACCTGACGCGCGACGGTGCTTCAACTGCGCTTTAATACCTTTGATACCCCCTCCGGCCCGACATCGAGGAGAATTCACGCTCTGGCATGAGCCCTGCAGGCAGAGCATACAAAGGTGAATATGGTGCATACTTGAGCTGTCTGCCGCAGAAAAGGCATGGGTCGGTCAGCCCGCACACGGTCGTCACTCTCAGCTTACTGACGGTTCTCTGTCTCTAGTTCTCCCTGCAGCAATGATGGCTTGCTTCCAATGCCTCTCATGCCTCTCTCTCCACCGCGCTCCCTGTTTTCGTGGTACCTACACTTGCTGTCGGCGCTCCCTTCACAATTCCGATACAGCTGGCCTCGTACCATCTGTGAGAGCTGGCTCTGGCTGAAAACCTTGTGGGAATGTTGTTGCTGGGCTCGAAACCATGGATTCCGGCGGAGGACTCTTTGAACCAATGTCTGGTGCCACTCTCAATTTCTACCACTACCAAAGACCGTGTGCTGATAGACTCTCGACTTCAGCGTCCCCTACAGCAATCTTGGCCTAAAGTACATACCCTTCTCCATCCCTGACCGCATGCTCCTATTTACACTCATCTTCAATATGCCGTCGATACTGGACGAGGCTACACCGAGTCGGATACAGAAGTCTTTGAGCCTCAGCCTTGCCCTTGCCAGTTCTGTTTCCACACTAGAACTTCTCTTTCCTACTCACTGGGATCGAAGCGGTCTTGGGTGGTGAGCATGTCATAGACAGTAGTGGATGGCGTAAGGTCCCACTCTATGCAGGCTTCTGTGTCATTCATGTCCAAATGGGCTACTTCCTCCGTGGACCTCTAGTGCCGCCTACATCCCTCGAGACATTAAGGACAATCTATCCTGCCCTGTCGGTCGCGGTCCTGGACACGCAATACTCCGCATTGTACTCAGGTCGCTCTCATCCAAAAGGAAGAAATCGCACGAGCGCAGGCCCAGGCTCAGCTTGCACCAAGGATCGCTCCTACAACCCTTGAGATGTCGCCATCAATCTCCCCTACACTATCAACACGTTCTCCGTATCCTCTGAATTCTTCATACGCCGCCATGCACCAAGGATCGCTTACACATGGAAATTGGGGGCTGAGTCGGAATCACGGCAATCCAAATTGAGCAGGACAGGGTCATGCATTGCTGGCAGAGGTGGCCCGCGGGTTCACATCTCAGTATTCGAAACGTTCCGAGGCAGGATAGAATCGGCTACACGCCCTCGAGCCGGACTGGGGACATATTGGAGCCTGGTGGGTTCGGCCATTCCGCGAGTGTCGCTGCAACTTTAGCCTGGGATGTTACTAAGACCCCTGAAAGTATCCACAGACGCAACTACTAAGTGTCGCCTTCGCTGGCAGGGAAAAGGTCGGCTCCATACCCTGAAGCTGGGGAGTTCCAGTGCACCAATCACAATCTGGGTACGAGCATACTGGCACGAAGAATTGTGCAAGGAGAGCTTCACGTCCGAAGTCGGCAGACTGGCTCGCTTTTCTCAACGCACTTGGGGTTGCTTCAGCTCGAGCAAGAGCGGCCACACAGCATATTGCTAGCACAAGCGGAGGTTGGTGGACTCCTAGAATCCCTGATACGTATCGCAATGAGGGTCTCTACACACCATGCAGACAGAGGCTCGGTCTCGCAGCGCAGCACCACACTCGGAAGCTGTGGGGAGCATGTTCGCCTCAAGGGCTGCTCCGACTTGGTGGGAAGCGGGCGTGGTCGGAAAAAACCACAGCTCTCAATGCTGGACATAGGGAGATGGGAAGGGAAGCATCGCCTACTCGCACTCACAGGGTCGCTCCAAGCCTCCGATCAAGGCGGAGACACAGCCTCGCAGCAGCGCATTCAGAAGAGGTCGTTCCAGCTTGAGAATGGGCAGCCCCTTACCGGATGCTGACATGCTAGGGATCAGAACAAAAGCAGCTCCTTCATCGGAAGTTGGCGAACCACGATTTTCATTGCACTCTGCACTCAATATTGAGGAACACCATGGAGAGGTATTACAAGTTGATGCTCGGGTTAACCTTTTGACCTGTTATGTTGCATAATTTTGCCTTTTTTGGCGTTGTCCCAATCCTTTGCTTGAACTACTTGGTTGTTTCGGCTCGCTTCTTTATTCAATAATTTGATAGACCGCGAAGACATTCTCACGTAGTGTATGGTATCTTAGAACTACACTATGCCTCTCAGAGGGAGGTTTCAGCGAACAGAGATAAGCAGTATACCCTCCGACACGGAAGATCGCATAACGAGCGCAACTGTACCGGGCAGTCATAATTTGGTTGTGCCAGCATTCAACACAGATCGCATCACACCAGATGCCAACCATCCAGATGCTGAATCTACCTTTGATTAGCCGCCGAAGCGGTTCGATAAATATGGGTTGCACTTTCTCAACGAGCAGCAGTTCAAAGCCGATCAAGAAAGCGGAAATCAACTTTTCTCCCTTGATATCGTCGCTGTGCATGGTCTCAACGGCGACGCCTACAACACGTGGACTTCAAAGGAGACCGGCAACATGTGGTTGTATCACTTCTTGCCTCAAGAAATTCCAGGAGCCCGAATTTTTAGCTTTGGATATCCTTCAGAAATCGGGCTTACTTTCGCGACCGGAAAGGTAGAAGATTTTGCACGATCATTACTCAATGGCTTGAAGACGAGAAGATACTCCGCTGAAGTGAGTTTATAGTGCTAAGGCTAGGAATCATCGGGATAATTCATGTACTTACACCAAAACCTCTTAGGACTCGGTTCGATCAATAATATTTATCTGTCATAGTATGGGTGGTATCGTGGTCAAATAGGTGACAAGCAATCTGTTTCGCCAACATTCACATGACTAAGCTGCCTATATGCAGGCACTCATCACGGCCAAACTTGACGAAAATTATTACAGCGAAATCCGCAGGTCCGTCAAAGGAAGTTTGTTTATGGCGACGCCACATCAAGGCTCAGGATCTACGAAATACCCCGAAGTTTGGCCAAAGTGTTTAACTTCGCTATTTCAGGTCCGGCAAGAATAGGTGGTCGCTTAAGGACCGAGCTTCTTGACATTCTGTCGAAGAATTCTGATACTCTATCGAAAATTGCCATCGACTTCCGAAATCAGTTGTCGTCAATCCGGGTTGTCTCGTTTCTCGAACAAAGCACTACCCTTCCTCTAAAGAAAAGAGTAAGTGATCGAATGTATCGAGGTATGCATGGAACACGCTAACTGCAGAAATAGGTTGTGGATGACATAAGTGGAATTATGGCGGTGCCGAACGAAACAATTGTTCCGATGGCTGGTCGTGATCATAGACAGATTTGCCAGTTCCAAGACCCATCTAGCAGCGGCTTCATGGAAGTGCTCCATCACATTAAGTAGATAGCTGGCGGTCAGTCGCGATAACATTCCATTTTCTCTTTCGTCTTACGTTTTCATTGTCTTGATCTGTATCTTTATGGAAGAGACTGACTCTCTTCTTGCCGCAAAAGCACCTGCAAAGCTGTCAAAGGAACAGGTCGGTATGTAAAAATTACCCGTAAGCGTTATGCGTTATGCACCAGTCTGATTTTCCGTAGCCTGCCTGAAAACGCTGTGGTCTGATGAAGCTTTCCGAAGAGAAAAGGACATAGAAGCAGCCCACGGTGGAACTTGTCAGTGGTTGTTCTCCCATCCTGTCTACGAAACGTGGATCCGCAGAAAGCAAGTCGATGATCATAGAGGGATTCTGTGGATCGCCGGAAAGCCAGGGTCTGGAAAGTCGACCCTGATTCAAAACACAATGAATCGCATCAAAGAGGTTTATGGTTCGTCAGCTTCGGTCGTCGCGTTTTTCTTTAACGCCAGAGGTACTTTCGCAGAAAAGTCTGCGTACGGGTTTTTTCAGTCTCTGCTCCGACAGCTGCTCAAACAGCATGGGCAATGGCCTTCGGGGTTCTTGAAAAAATATCAAGAGCGCAGAGACGCAGGCGAGGGCATCATATGGCACATTGCCGAATTAAAAACCAGCCTGCGGACAGCTCTTCTATCGCATGGACGCCATTCGATCTATCTTTTCGTTGACGCTTTAGATGAGTGTTAAGCAGGGGAAAATATTACGGGTGCTGCCCCTTGGAAAGAGATAGTCGACTTTCTTGAGGGAGTAGGCCTTTCCACAGCTCAGAGCTCGTTACTCAACATCTGCGTGTCCAGGCGCCATTATCCAAATCTCCCCCGGACTTCTCGATGGACGGAATGAATGAGACGGACATCGAAAGATACATCGAAGGAAAATGTGTCTGCAGGTTTGTCATCTTATTTTTTAAATCCTATCTTGGTTTAGCCTGAAGAAGAATCCGCAGGGAAAAGAGAAGTAAGTGGGCTAGGGAGATATGGAAACTCTCATTTCAACATTAGTAGTCGGAACATGATGGATTAAAGTCAAAAGTAGTTGGTTAACTACTGGGCAACTGTTCATTGCTCGATTGTACTCTCCTTTCCTCGTCTATTCAACGACTTCGGAGCCCCTAGCTCCGGATCAGGCTTCAGACACCAACTAACGAAGAGAAAAGTCCAGATTTTAAAGCCCTTAGCCAGAGGATACTATTGGAGAAAGCCCAGGGTGTCTTCCTATGGGTAGCGCTTGTCACAGGATTCCTTAATGAGACTGCGTACGATCCACATTCTCGCGAAGAGGTTATGGACATGCTCAGTGCGGTTCCTGAAGGCCTTGAGAGTGTTTATCTACAAAGCTTCCGGAAAATCCCTGCAACATTAAAAGCAAGCAGTCAACTTCTCTTGAGATGGGTCCTGCTCGCTCGAAGGCCACTGAACACCATCGAGCTTACCTATGCGCTTGTCTGCAATACCCCACACAAGTCTCAAGCTGTATGTGAATCTTCCGAAGCTTTTGTACAGAGCGATCAGATGGAAAATCGAATTCGGATGCTTTCTGGAGGGCTCCTAGAGACATCCAACTTTCAAAAAAGGGCGGACGATGATGAAAATTCAACCTACAGCTTCGAAAGGGATGAAGGTCTAAAAGTACAATTCATCCATGAATCAGTGCGGGACTTTTTAATCACTGGCGATGGACAGACCATCTTCGACAAAGAAGTCAACGGTGACAAATTCACTGGATACAGTCACGAGATACTCAAGCAGTCATGCATCAACTATCTCGCCATCGAAGAGTTGAGCATGGACTGCAGAAGGTACACCGTACTACATGACGGCAACTTCGACGAGATCACTGATCTTTTCGACCCGGATCGATGTCTTACTAGACGCGATGTAGCTCGAGATCTTGAGCTCACGTACCCCTTTCTCGAATACGCAGTTCGATCAACCTTTTTTCATGCTTCTTGTGCCGAAGCAGCTTGAATATCTCAAGTGAGCCTTGGAAAATCATATCTCGATCCAGCCGACACATTCTTCCGACTATGGGTTCAATTACACACCTTGATGATCTATCCAAACGGTTCCCACAACATGAAACTGAGCGCAGTCTATCGTTGCCAGAGCTTGCAAAATATGGTGTGATTAGCTGCCTGCGTTACATCCAGGAGAGCGGGACTTGCATCGACTCCGCAGATTCTTACGAACCTACCTCGCTACAGCTTGCAGCCGAGCTTGGCCATCTGAAAGTAGTTCAACATTTGATCAAGGGACAGGATCCCAGGTCCGAGGAATGCACAAAAGCTTTGTTAGCAGCGATCTCAAAAGGACATATAGACATGGCTCGGGCGCTGCTGGATTCCGGCGTAGGCCCGAATGTAATGGGATCTTCCACCACTCCCCTCAAGGAGGCAATACTCGGTGGCCATACATCTTTTGCAATTTATCTCATAGATCGAGGTGTGGACGTGAATGCAGGAGGGAAAAGAAGAAGCCGCGATGGGAGCCAGGAAGACTTGACACCGCTCCAAGCAGCTGTTGATAGAGGTCTCGAAGGTCTCGTAAAGGTTTTACTGATCCGAGGAGCAGATCCCAACGATGGGCCAGGCCCAGGCACATATTGGCACTTCTCGACCATGGCGCAGATATCGACCAGTGTGGCTTTACTAGTATAAAACCACTTGCAATGGCTATTAAAGCAGGAAACTTCTGTGTCGCGAATCTGTTGCTGGACAAAGGCGCGAATGTATGTGCCTGGGGTCAAGGCATGACTGTCTGGACATTCGCAGCTGAAAGGCTCCATGACACAATTCTTTTCATGAAGCTCCTCCTTGACTATGGAGCGGACGTGAACTTCTGCCCAGATCCAGATCCTTATCCGCCAGTGCCGTGGTATAGATGCGAAACAGCTCTGGTCACTGCTGTCAGGTCGTCCAATTTGGGCCGTACACGTTTTCTTCTCGACAACGGCGCAACATTGGCTAGTACTAGTAGACGCGATGGAGAGAACTGTGCTGGAATTGGCCACCTCAAACGGTGATCTTCTGATTATGGATTTGCTCATCGAGAGGGGAGCAGAATTGCAGGAACTTGTTGACTCGGAAGCTGGGTGCCTGCCATTGGCTGGTAAGTTTCCCTGATTCTTCGAAGTTGGTGTCTTGCAAAGCAATCCAGGCACGAACACGGTGGGCACGGTCAAGTGAGAACTCCCTGTGAGCTTTGATTTGGTGCACTTTCCAAGCACATTATATGACAGTGTGGAAGACCACTGGCATACTACGAGGCACCCGTAGGTTATTCGATTGTATTAGTATTACCTCTCAATGGCTCAAGGCGCAGCTCTTGGGCATTACTGGCTTTATGAATTGCTTTGAAACACCAACTAACGAGTATGAATAGCCTGTAACGATAATCTCACCATTGTTCGGCGCTTACTAGAAGCCGGCTTGGACATCAACCGACCACATTCAGATCGTGGGCCTCCACTGTACTCAGCAGCAGCTCGAGGACATGATGCTATTGTTCAATTCCTCCTCGAATCGAACGCGGAAATAGAAGGAGAGGGACCATTCGGTACTGCCATTAAAGCTGCAGCTTGCGGAGGTCATATGACGACTGTCGGGCTGTTACTGGAACACGGGGCAGATGTCAACGCCTGTAATACTAAGGAAGGAACGGCCGTTGCAGATGCTGCTCGCAAAGATAGAATACCCATGATATTGCTACTGCTGGTACAAGCGGAAGCCCTCTATCCTATGCTGCCAAGTGGGCGGGCGAAGAGACTGAAGCTGTTACTCGAACATGGTGCACTTGTCGAGGTTAACTCAATAAACGCACTAGAGGCCGCAATAGATCGAGGCAGAGAAGACATTGTCAGAACCATCCTGCATCATGCCGTCGACTTGGATCACGCATTGGCCTCACCAACCGTGAAAGCAGCGGAGAAAGGTAACAATGAATTTGTTGATCTTCTATTGGAACAGGGTGCCGACATCAACAGCGTAACTGAACGCCAGCAAAAGAATTATATTCGTATATCTCCGAGGTGTTTCCCAAGGCGAAGTACATGACCACCCCTCTGAGTCAAGCGGCCCGACGGCATAGAACAACGGTGAAGATGCTTCTCGACCGAGGAGCAAAGCCTAACGTCAACGGTGGGCAGGCTCTTCAATCAATCATTCATCATGGGGACCAGAGACCAATGGAGCTCCTCCTAAAACATGGCGCCGACGTTGACACTACAGGAGGGAAACATGGATCTGCACTCAATGCCGCTTGCTCAAAAAACGAAATTGACATCGCCAGAAGGCTCATAGACCTTGGGGCGGACATAAATATACCAATGAGTAAGGCGCCTTCATTCCTGACCGGCGGCAAACCACTGATGTAAGTTTTCCAGGTGGCGAGTACGGGAGCCCACTCGCGTACAACAATAATATGGAGCTTAATCAATTTCTCCTTCAGAATGGAGCAGATCCTCATCGAACTGGTATTGAACATGGAAATGTGCTGCATGCGAACGCACTCCAAACATCGCGTTGGAACGATAACAACATAGGGGTATTGAGCCTGTTTCTGCAGTTAGGGGTCAATGTCAACCAGGAAGGAGGGTCTTTCGGGACGCCTCTCCAAGCCGCGGCATACGAAGGAATGCCCGTTAGCATGGTGGCAGACAAGGTCAAGGTAGCAATCGATAACCCTGTCACATATCCACTGCCCATCAAGCAAAGCAAAAACTTCCGCAAGAGTCGGAGCTTCATTCGGATTCAGTATCCCCGGGGTCTCGACAGCGATGATCTCTCTTTCGTACAAAGTCAGGGTTTGGCTCTCGGCTTTGTTAAACTGTAATCTGTCAATCACCGCCGCCGTAGCTGCAATTGTTTCCTGCTGCTTCTTAAGCAGCCAATTGATGTACTCCCACCGCTTATTGGCCCTCTTTCTCTCGAGTTCAGGTACATTGATTTTAGGGCTGCTGTACAGCTTAAGAATATACAGCACACGCTCGCAATCCCGAACCGTATCGACGGAAACGGGTAGAAGCCTTGATTGTGCCGTCGACTTGATCGCCTGAGAACGTACATTCTTGTAGAAGACCTTCACCTTCTGTTGAGCGGCTTCAAAGATCATCTTCTTCTCGCAGTGGAAATCTTCCTTTGACCGCTGCAATCGCCCCAACCCAGTGGTGGACGTCTTGTATGCGTTTCAGAGTCCCCAGCGTGTAACTCAAGGCAAATCTCTCGTTCTTGGCTTGCTGATTCTTGCCCACTGGTTGTAAACGCTCGTAGATGACCTTGCAGCCCAGCAAGATATGACAGCCATAGGCATGCCACTCTATATTACAGGTGTGATCATCCGTGGCTTTCTTGACTTTGCTGTACCACTCGTCAATAGTATCCCAAATTTTCAGCAACTCACTGTCATCTGTGATAGGCGTAGGCGCCTTAGGGAGTGGCAATGGCTTATATTCATTCGATGTTGACATGTTGGTGGTATTACAAGATCTGTACAAGGGCGAGAGGCGAGAAAAAAGGTCTTCAGGGAATCAGCGAAAGGATGTTGTATACGAGATCCGGGACTAGGCCTGATCGGGCAAGATTAAGCAGGGCAGCATAAAGGATGGCTACTGCTTTCGGGACTCGAAACAGGCAGAAAAGGCCTAAAAAGGCCGTTTCATATATACAGAAGAGGTGTTTGGGCACCGGCCACCTCGTAGCACCTCACTGCCGCCTACTTAAGCGTGCAGAAGAGGCCACCGGTGGCATAACGCCGCCGGAAGCGTCACCAGGACTGCTCCGAAGCCGGCTAACTCCCTCCATGCCCCAAGACAACCGTCGTCAGAAAAAAACGATGAGGACTAGCGGCCCTGGTGACGGCGCGAAGCCTGCAGGACCAGATCGGGGTTGATTTCGATGTAGCGGAGATAGACATCCGATTTCCATCGACCTAATAGCATTATCATAGCTTCTGGTACACCAGAATTGCGTGCTTTCGTCGCTGCACCGCGGCGAAAGGAATGGCTTGCATAGTGACCGCCGTATCCTAAAGAGTGAAGTCTGACACGCAGAACTTCGGTAATTCTTTCCTTATTAAAGGCACCTTTGCCGGTATCAAACAGAGGCTCGTTAGGATGTCCAGGTGCTATCGCTAGCATTCTGCGTAAGGAGGCAACCGCGCAACCAGCATCGCCAGTGGCTGCAATCTTAAGAGTGACGCCTTTGCGAAAGAAATCCGTTTTAGAGACAGGAATATCGAGTTCGAGTCTATCTGCAAACAATTGAATAGATGACTTAGTAACAAACCAACTGGCAAAGTCCGCGTCATCCAAATCGCCTGATTCCCGTGTAAATTCGCCTGCTCGCAGAACACCTGCAAAAGCGAGACAAAAGGCAGCATGCAGTGTGGCGCCTGGCCGACTTGCGGTATCAAATGTGGTAAGAACAACTAATAGAACGTCACGAGTAATTGCCTTCCGTTCACGAGGAATGCCATCGCCCTGTCGTCGTTTAATACCGCGTATGACGCGAAGCAGAAGGAGGCTATCGAAGGCGGTGTAGTCAGAGTAGCCTCTATCGATATGTGCAGAGCGGAGGCCGCAAATATAGCTCTTAATCGTCTTTAATTTAATGTGGTCGAGACCTAAGCGGGCAGCCCAATTAGCAACGCTTTGGACGGTGGCGGGGCAACGGGCTGCCATTAAGATATAGGCGGCAATGCTTCATATAGCTGCTAAAGACCGTAGAACAAAGGTCCCTTGTCGTGGTGGCGAGCCAACACCAAAGAAAGAGGGCTGCATTTCGATCGAAAGGCACTTCGGAGTACCAGGACTCTGGGGGGTCGCGAGACTCTACTCTTTGAGATGTGCTAACTGTGGATATTTGTTAGTAATAACCTCATATTTACCGCGCGAAAGCAGATTGGCAAGATCATTCGATTTGGAGTCTATCCTGATCGCCTCTATTAGTATGTCGTTGAGGGCAAGAAGCATGGCAATGTCCCTTAAAGGGGCCATAGGGCCGCCGCGGATAGAGCATCTATTGAGGCCAGCGACAACGGCAATGTTGTCGCAATAAATAAACACTCTGCCCCCGCAAAAACGAGGTAACCACAGGCGAAGAGTATGTCTGACAGCGCTCATTTCGTGCACATTAATGTGAAGAGCTCTTTGCCGGATGCGAGTAGAATAACGTTCACTAAAAACGTCAACCGGCAAGCTGTTTTCGTGAGGCATCCAGTATCGGTCTATGCCCCAGGAACCTGAGGCATCCGTCCATATATAAGAGATAGATCGCGAGACAGAGCTTCGCAGGACCTTGATGCCGTTCCATCGCGACAGGAAGTAATGCCACCAGGCTCGATCTCTTGCTATGAAGGCAGTGACGCGATAGTATCGAGTATTCTTTGCCAAGAGACGTAAAAGGTGCTAAGAAATGCGCGTCCCGGGACGACCACTTTGGAGCAAAAGGATAGAAAGCCTGCAAGAACCTCCAGCTTATGCTGCGAAAGGGTATCTGCCTTTGATGCTGCGGCAACAAGATCACGAGCTCGTTGCAGCTTCGCGGGGGGGCAGACGTGCCTCCATAGCTATGCTGTCAAGCTCGACACCTAGGAACTCCACGGCGGTGCCTGCTTGCCTCTTCTTTTCGTTGCTTTTTAGTCCTAAGAAGCCGCAAATCCAATCCCACTGTTTCTGATAAGTGGCAGGGTCGGTAAGAGGCTTTAGGACCGCAAAGAAATCGTCCAGATAGTGCAGGAGTATCCGCCACTTGAACAGATGCATTAGTATCAAATGCAAGGCTTTTGCAAATAGGTCGAAAAGAAGCGGAGCGGTTCGCAGCCCAAAAGGGAGGAAATCTTCCATATACAAAAAGTCGTCCCACTGAAGTCTAATAGCCATCGATCAGGAATCGCCACCGGAACGTGCCTGAAGGCATCGACGAGATCCTCTTTAAGAAGCATAGCACCACGTCCTTGTGTGATCAAGGCGGCTATAGCGTCGTCGACTGCGGCATATTCTAGAGTCTCTCGATGGCGAGGAATACCGTCATTGACGGAGATGTTCTTAGGGGAGGAAAGATCATGGATGCGTCTCCAACCGCCATCGTGCTTCGAAACAAGGCCTAAAGGTGAGCACACATAGAACTCTGGTAGAGGAGGGGTTAAAACCGTCAAACGATCAGCTTGCAGTTGTTTATTGACGTCGGCAGTAAGGATGGTAGGAGCTTCGTTTGCAGATGTATGATTTGCACCTATGCGGAAAACTCGTGGGTCGATATATCCGATTTTAGCGCCTCGCTTAATAATGCCTAAGATGGCAGAAACAAAGTGCTTATCAGGATGCTCATTAAGACATTTCCGCCACCCCTCAATCAATAAAGGGCCGTCTGACTGCAAATCAGGCTCGGTTGACGGCGAAAACTCGTATGGAAAGCCTTTGGATACGCATACCAAAGAGGTCGGCATGTCCGTCGATCAAGCGGGCAACAAATCGGTCAAAAGTCACCGTCTATTGGGGCAACGGTTAGGATTATAATCCTCCTGGCAAGGCACGCACATGTGCCTGTATTTGCACTCTGACCCCTTGCTGTAGTCCCCAGATCTAGCCCACTGTCGACATGCCCCATTGTTTTTTGGTCCACCGCTCGCCTGGGGCAGGAACCAGAGAATTCTTCGAAGAATCGGCAGTGCCGTAAGACTTCCTTGTGGAGGTCAGTGAGGGAGATTCGAAAGACTTCTTTGGCACGTCGGCAAGCCTCCACTCAGCTTCTGGAAAGGCCATTGTCCAGTATAGAGGGTTGTCCTGCCCGAGGCGAATAATGCGAGCGAGGAACTCCTCATGATAGAGCCTAATGGAGGCGAAGGTCTTATAGCCCGACATGCCCATTATACGGAGGCGGTAGAGGGTAATAACCCGGTGGAGCTCTATCTTTACCGACGTCTGTGGGATAAAGCTAAAAACGATATAGGCATACATGTCGAAGCTTTTCCGAGGCGGCCATGGAAGAGAAATCGACGATGAACCTGATGATGTTCTTTACATCTAGTCGACTGTGGAAGATATCCTCAAGCTCACGACGAGGTATGTTAGGAAACATGACGGCGACGGCGTTGCCGCCGCCTTCACCGCAAGCTCCGATATCAGAATGTTTGCCGAAGAGAAACGCCTGCACAGATAGATTAATAACGTGACCGATGCAACGAAGTCGATGCTCGATTGAATTATAGTAAACACCGTCCGCTCTTTGAAACTCCTTGCAATAGCCTCCTGCATAGTGTCGTTGTTGGTGGCATTATCCATAACAAAATACCCCAATCTGTTGCGAATTGCATAGACAGACAGAACATCCAGTATAATAAGGTAATTAGTCCGCGCACTCCCTGTTTCGGTAAAGGTTACTCCCACTTTTGGTAAATGCACTCCCAATGGAATAAACAAATCCTATTGGTGTAATACCACCAAGTTTACTGGGTGTTCTCATCGATGTTATAATTGGATAAAATAGTTAATCAGACGGCCGATTTGCGCATCTGTTTTCGCATCATTTAGGTCATCTATTGACGCAGATCGCGAATAATGTCGTCGATAGAGAGAAGCGATTGATCTAGATTTAGATCAATGTCAAGCACATCCTCCACCGCCTCTAATGGCTCTGCAAGTGCCTCGTTAATTGCAGGGTGATCCGACACGAAGTCCGCGGTTGGTATGATACCTGAATCAGGCTTTTTGAACCTCCAATGAGTGTCTACGTCGCTTAGAAGAATTCGTCCAAGTCCGCCGTCGACCGCATCCATCTTAGCCTCAATTAGATGGCTACATGGAAGTCCCATAGTCTTCGTAAAGGCCTCCGTGCATGGTGGCAAAGGATTCACCTTTGTGGCACTCTTTAACCGCTTAAATTGATCGTGAATCTTCCATATAGCGTGCGGAGTAACGCGGCCGATGAGGTTTTGAAATACTGTATGTCCGAAGTCAAACGACGTGCTCCTTTTAGCCTTGCCAAGATCCTTGCGATGCTTCTTCAATTGATTTATTAGCATCACCTCGATTCGATCTATCACCGTCATTGAATCGCCGGTAGAAAACTTTAGATTGCTCTTTAGAACCCGGTGAATGCCTTCCGCACGCGAGGTCGTAGTAGTGCCATAATGCCTGATCTCATTTGTGTGATATTTGCAAAGTCGATCCTTCCAGGGCTCTAACCAGGTGCTGCATAGCTTGTCAATGTCTTCGCGGTGATGTTCGTAATAGGTAGTTACGAGTTCTGTCCAGGCAGCTAGATAGGCGTCATAAGTAATGGCATAGATGACGATGTGCCAGGCGGTCAGGGACGCCTCCCATTCCTCGTTTGTTGGAAAGGAAGCCTTGCAGTTTTTCGCCACATTTCGATGCAGATGCCAGAGGCATAGAACCTGCCTAGTGCCTTCGTTATGGGTGGTTGCAAATGCAGGAAAACGATGATCGATAGCCTCCATTAAGGCTAGATCTCGATCGGTAGCAATCACGCGAGGACGAGTAAGTCCTAGGCTAGCACACAACTGCTTTAGGTGGTATAGAATCCACTGATAGTAGTCCTTATTCTCTTTCTCGATAAAGGCGAAACCGACAATAAAGATGGTGCCTAAGGCGGTGACCCCGCAGATAGTAAGCAATGGCATGTGGTATTTGTTCGTCTTGTATGTGCAATCCATAATTAGCATCTCCGGGTTCTTGCAGAGTATTTCGAGCATGCTCTTATATATAAAGAAGAGCTTCTTGATCTCCTTGGTCTTCTTTCGTAGATCAACCTTTACAAATCAGCAATCACGGTGTAGAGCTCGCAAAAGAGCCTGGGTAGGGGTATATACACCTAGTCGGTTCTTTCTGAGTTCTTCTTTAGATTGTAAATGTCTTGATCGGTAAGGAGGCAATCGGGGTCGTTCAGACGAAATTGAGTAAGGATTTCTCGCGGAGTTGCGCCTGTAAAGCAGTCAGCAATGCGTAATTTGCATAGATATTTAGACATACCTGCCTGCTGTGGTTGCTAAATCGATCGCACTTATTAGATCTGCCGTTTTATCCTTCTTTCGTAGAGCTGCAGAGGCGTCCGGCACTTCGTCCTCCTCATGATTGTGATCTGCATGACGAACCTCCACTGTCCACACATCTAGACTCTCCTTGTAAAGGGCGTTCAGTCGAAAGGGGCAACCTATCTTGATGCTGCAGGTCCTCTTTCGTTTGAATTCAGGTTTTCGTTGTGGATGACCGCCGCGCTCGCCATTGATGGTCACCTTGACCATTTTGCCAGATTTGTAGCCCGTTTTTGATCTTCGTCGAACGATGGCGTATCCTTCAGACGATGCGTGCATTTGCACCGCCTCGAGAAGCTCCTGAAGAGTCGGATAGTCCGCCTCAGGCGGTGGTTGTAATACCATGACGACGGCGATGTTAAGGATAGACTATAAGGTGGTAGAACTGGGAGATAGAGGTGGTAGCCATTTGCGCGCGCGGTGTCGGGGGAAATAACTTTATCCCACCAGGGTTATGTCTGACCCTAAAAGTGGGAGTTCATTTACCAAAAGTGGGAGTAACCTTTACCGAAACTGGGAGTACGCGGACTGATTACCTATAATAACAGCTATATTTTCGCCGCTATGCTTATCTTGAAGCTCCTTTAGAGCGAGTAGTATAGTC
>JAABUL010004507.1_pt1 | contig 18522 bp, 4 predicted proteins | sample 5559151 | NCBI WGS metagenome assembly JAABUL01 (sample SAMN10711876, study PRJNA513368) | rock metagenome | isolation source: Antarctica rocks | place: Antarctica: Victoria Land, Pudding Butte sud | reverse complement strand
TTTTAGAACTTGAAAAAAATAATTATATTAACAACAAAATTTACAACAACAAAACTTTAAAATTGCAACACGCGTTTTTGTAAAATAGTAAATATATATCGAAACTATAAAAGATAAAAAAATAAAACAATATAAATACAAAATACAATAATACAAGAAAAAATAAGATTTTTTTTTTCGAATAATTGATAACAATGTTTAAAAGTTCTAAATGTACTTGTTTCGAAATTTTAAATCAATTAATAAATAGTATCTATTTATCAATTAATATTTAAATATTGTATTAGTTCTTATTAATCTTAAAGAAAAAAAAATTCTTGTCGAATTGTTTCTATTGCTACACAAAATAATTAATTATTGTACTAAAGATACAAAACTATATCTTTCGATATCTTAATAATTTCTAATATTTAATTCGACTATTTTAATTAATTTTGTTGTTGCTTATAATATAGAAAAAATATAAAATTAATATCAAATTGTTACACATCTAGCTAGCAGATTGCTTTACTTGACGAGTTTTACTCGACAAGCTGCGCTAGTCTCTAAAGAGACTAGCTTGGCGAGTAAAGATAGATTTGCGCATAGCTAGATAGATTATTAATTCAACTATCTATTACAACTTGTTTGATACTTGTTTTGTTTATTTCTTGCATTGTTTTTGTAACAAATGATAGCTTCAAACAATATATAAAGTACTTTTCTATTGCTAATTTATTGTATCAATTGATCGACAAGCTATATCGATTATTTTGTTCTTTGCTAAATTCAATATATTAGCTTATTAACTATTTCAATTACTTGTTAAGCAAATTTTTGTATCGAAAACAATTTATTTTTGCTCAATACTTGTTAAGCTACGCAATTAATTTGCAAAGCAATTTGTTAAACTACATAGTTAATTTGTAAAGCAACTTGTTGTTGTTAGTTAATTTGTCTATTTTTTAATTTATTTGCAAACTTTATTTAAATTCTATATTTGTCAAATATGCAATATTTATCTTTTATTAGCTTCTATCTTAAGCTAACTTTATATATAGAGAAGAAAGTATCTATATTAGTTTATTAATTTCTTGTTTTTCTATTTACTAATTATTAATATTTAGTCTATCTTTTACTCTTTACTTAACAAGTTGCTATTAAGATTGTTAAACAAATTTTTTATTTTTCTTTACTTTTTGTTTAATTAACTCGCAAATATAGAATTTATTTAATAGAAGAGTCTCGCATTTGATTTGCGAAATAAACTACTAACAAATTTTTTTTAAGCAAATTGTCAAAAAATTCGAAACAACTACTTAAAATATTAACAAGTATACTAATTCTATTGTTTTGTTAATTTTCGAAAATTTGTCGACAATCTTGAAGTTCTTAAATAAACACAAAAATTCTAAATTTGTTGTTTTAGTTTTTTCTATCAAATTGATCAATTCGATTGTTACTATTCTATTAGATAGCTTGTATTCGAATAATTTATTTTTTTCTATTAAATTAATCGATTTGATTGCTATTAGTCTATTAAATAGTTTGTATTTGTATAATTAGTCTATTATAAGCAATAAGTTTTACAATTAATCTAAAGATCTAAACAATATTTTTTTTAACAAATTGACAAATTGTTTTAGATCGAACGTTTGTTATTAAGTATTTTTTGTTTTATATAGAGATTGCAACAATTACAATAAAGTAATAGATTTATTTAGTAATCTTTCTAGAACTTGTAGACAACAAAAACTTGCGTTTGTTTGCAAAAACAACTTGTTATATATAAGAGTATTAGACTATATTAAAACAATAGAAAAAACAATATTAATAAAACAAATCGATATTTCGAAGATTGCAATTGTCGAGTAGTTTTTCTTTTTAAATATATAAAGTTATTTTGTTCTTAATATTTAAAATATATTTATTGTTTAAGACTTACAAAGTTAGTTTGCTCTATCTACTCAAAAATTTTTTACTTAATCTTTTATTTATTAAATATCGAATAGACAATATAGTATTAATTAGATTTTTTCTAGTTATTAAATGTCGAGCGAATAGCACAATTTTGAACAAACTAATTTCGCTTAATAGATATCGAGCAATTAGTATAAGTTTGATCAAAATGTTTTTGACAATTAGATATTGTTTGCATTTAAATATTCGATTAGTTTTGTTACTTATCTATATATCTATAGCAATACTATCTATAATTAATCGAATTAGTCGAGAGATTTAAAAACTTGTCAAAAAAACAAAATATTTACGTCTCAAATAATAAAGCAATTGCGTAAATTAATATATCGAGAAATTCAACAATTCGATCGAATTAACAAGAATTCTTAAAAATATTGTTATTCGAATAGAAACAATAATTAAAACAATTTAATTATTTCAATTAATTGTTTTAAAGTAGCAAATTTAGAATTTTTTTATTTAGACGTTTCGAAGAGCTATAGATTAAATAATATTATTTTTGCAAATAAAAAGACAATCTATCGAGAGATTTTTATATTTGTCGAGCAAATAAAGAATTATATTTATATAGTCGACAAAGTTGCAATAAAAAATAATCTATTGTTGTATTTTTGTAACACTACTATAATCTAATATTTAAAAAAGATCGAAAAATTTAAGCACAAAATATTTAGAAGTTTTTTATTTATTAATTTTATCAACAAACTAGAAACGCAATTTAAAATAAAAATTAATAAAAATTTTAACAAGTTTATCTTTAAGATCTTTACAATCAAAAATACGCAAAATAATTGTAAAACAAATAATTTTCTTCAAAATATTATTTTATACTTTTAATTAATCGACATCTCTAATTTATAGAATTAATTTATATAGATTTGAAATTAGCTTAATTTAGAGTTGCGTTCAATAGTTATTATATTAACAATTTATACAACAATTTAAAACTTTATTAAGAAACTAAATAAGAAGAAAAAGCTATAAAAAACAATAATAAATGTTTGTTAATTATCAACTCAAAATTGCGATTGCACTTAAAAATTTAAGAAACGCGATAACAATTTTAGAAATAACAATTAGCAACAACAAATTTGTCAACTATTTGTGTTTTATTAATTATATTTTTCTTATACTTTGCGTTCTATTTATTTTAATCTATATTAATTGTTTATAAATTATTAAATTTATCTATCTTTGCAAGACATATTTAATTTCAATAGTTAATATTGTTTTGCTATATTGCTTTTTTCTTTTTCTAAGTATTTTGCTATTATTGTTGTTAATGTCGAGACGCAATCGAATAGCAAAAACAAAAATTTGTTTTTTCTTAAAACAAATAATTGTTGTATCAAAAATAGAGATTAACAAAATTATAATAATTATCGATTTTAGAGATATCAATTGTTCTATCAATTGTTAATATATTAGCAATTATTTTATTAGCAATCTAAATATTAATCTTTTATTTTGTCAATATATTAATCAATTGTTGTATCGATTTATTATATAGATTCTTTGTTATATAATAATCTATATTATTTGATTTAATTTTACAATATCTTTGCGTATATAATGCTATAACTATAATATTCCAAACTCTGTTGTAACTCGTAGCCGAATCACGTTATGCGTCAAGACAGTGCCCAAATTCCGTTTTAACAATAAAAAGTTTTTTTTTCGAGAATTTTTTTTTGAATTCTTATAGTTTATTTCTCTTATAATTGTAGATCTATCTTTCTATTTTGCTTTTTATACGCACAACGTGCGTTTTAATAGCGCCACTTCTATTATACAATTATATAATTTTACAGTAATAAATTGTCTAATCTTCTAAAAACGATTGTCTATTAGAATATCGAATTAAGAATTCAAGAAAACAATTTGTTTTAACAAAAGCAAATTTGCAACAAAAACAACTATCGCAAAAAGCAATGCAACTACAACTAGAAAACTTTTTGTAGTTATCAATTTTCAAAAACTATTAAACAAAAAATATAACAACTTCAATAACAAATTTTTGATCAAAAACAAACTTGAAGCAAATACAAACTCTATTTTTGATAATTTCGAGATTAACTATAAAAATTTTCTAGAGAAAAAAAGAGAGAAGTTGAAACAGCTTGCTATCAAATATAAATATCAACTTTTTCTAAAAGAAAACTAGAAATTTCAAATCTTGTTACAAGATAACAAGATAAGTGCGCTATTTACGCAACAATATTGTATAGCGTTTTCGAAAAACAATACTCTAAAAAACAACAAATTATTTTTGAAAAAACAAAAATCGATACTCGATCTAAGATTGTTCTATCTAGATAACTACTACAAAAAAAACTTCAAAAAATAAAAGAACTAAATTAGAAATGCAAAAATTATATTTAAATCTAGTTCAAAATTCTTTTTTATCGAAAACTATAAAATTTGTTGATATCAACTCTTTCTGCGCAACAATTTGACAATATAATAGAACAACTACAAAAAGACAAACTCTACTACTCTAAATACTTAAATGTTCGAACAATTCTTACAGTATCTAATAAATTTTATAAAATTATTCGAGAATTGTCGACTAATTATCGCAATTAAATACAATTATATCAAACAAAGTTTTACGCAAAGCGTAAACAACTTTGTTGTTTATTTAAAAAATTTAGAAGTAGATTTAAAACTCTTTACTAAGTTTTAGAAACAAAATACGCTTTTAAATAAGTTAAAAAACAAAACTTATAAGAAAGTTATTGTTGTCTCTAATTTTTCTGTAACAAGAAACGCGCTTGTTGCGCTAATTGTGTATGTAGAAGATGCTATTATTTTGCAAGATAATTATAGAAATCGATTTCAAAAATTAAATTATAGATTTTGTTCTATCTCGAGAGATAGTTGTTTTAAACAAAAATCGAACAAAATAGTTTCTAAATTAGATTTTCGCGATCTCTTTTAACAAAATCGATATAAAAATATTACTATACTTTTTCTGCAAAACAACTCGAGTAACAATAATTGTATAGACAAAATTCGCACGTATTATAATTATAATCAGCAAAAATATATCTCTTTCAACTATTTTTTTCTTAAGAAAAAAAATTCGCAAATTAATACAATAGTTGTTGCGAAATCGAGTATATCGCGCGTTACGCAAAAGATACTATTGTTTCAACGTATTAACAAGATTTTCGACAATTCGAAAAACTAGAGAAATTCGCAACAATTATTGTTGCTGTTGCGAATCGCAAAACAAAAATCAATACAATTTTAGCAAAACTGTTTATATATATATTAGACAAGTATTACAAAAAAGTAATACTTTTAAATAGAGAAACGTATATCAATTGTATTTTTGAACAATAAACAAAAATATAGTATTTAGAGAACACAAATCTTCTATCTATTAAAACTAAGATTTTTTACAAGATCGAGATACAATTCTAGAATTCTACAATATAGATATTAGAATTCGCGATAACAACAACAAAAAATATATATTGCGTCAAGTCTTCTACTTCTTCTCGAAGATTGTTCAAAATATAATTGTTGAACTATTATAAATAATAGAAACAAATTCGCATATTAATTGACAAACTCTTATATAAAGATATCAAATAATAGAAAACAAAATTATAATAGATTTTTTCAAGAGTTTTCTATTGTATACGAAGAACGCTTTAGTCTACGTACTTGTAACAAATAGTATTAGCGCTATTGCGAAAGCAATCTTCTTCTCGATCTCTTAAATTTCGATAAAAATTTTATTGTACAAGAATTGTTTTTTCGAGACTAATATCTTTCTATTGTTAGAATATAACAAAGATAATTATACTATAAATTTACAATTTAATACAAAACTATCGTTTAAGTCTTTGTACATATTGTTCGAAAGAAAACTTGCTATATTTCGAAATTATTTGCTCGAAAATCAAATATTAGAACGCATTTGCGAATCTACAAGTTGCGCAAATATTTCGATACTATTTGTTTTTAAAAAAGATAGTACTTTTCGACTTTATATAAATTATCGAGAACTAAACTTAATAACTATTAAAAATAGATATTTACTATCTTTTATCAAGAAGACGCTAAATCGACTAATAGATATATATTACTTTATCAAGCTTAATTTTAAGAATATATACTATTGTATTTGTATACAAAAGAGAAACAAATAGAAGATTGCGTTTTGTACGCGCTATAGTTTTTTTAAGTATATAGTTATGTTTTTTGACTTGTTTAATACTTTTGTTATCTTTCAAGCTCTAATTAACAAAATATTGCAAAATTTAATAAATTATATTTGTGTTGTCTATCTAAACAATATTCTGATCTACTTCAAAATTTGCAAAAAATATTGAAATTACGTTCGACAAGTACTCGATTAACTAAAATAGTTCAAACTATATACAAAGCTTTCTAAATATATTTTTCTAATATAGAGTGTCGAGTTTCTGAACTATATTGTTAATAGCAAAAGTATTACTATAAATGCGTTATAAGTAAAGTCAATTTGTATATAATTTCGATCTACTATATTGCGAAAGTTGCAAATATTTCTAAAATTCGCAAACTTTTATCGACATTTTGTTCAATATTTTTGTTACACTGCTATCTAGACGACTAGAGTATTAGGGTAGATTGATACTTGTTGGAGAGATTTGTAGATATCTTCAGGCAATGCAAGCAATTACTTGGTAACAAGAGAATTGCAGCTTGTATATATAATAGAGAATAACTAGATAGATAAATTGAACACGATCTATAAAAGAGTTGTGTTATAGAGATTTTATATACTAAAGAGATCTCTTTTGCTTGCTCTACTTATTGTTTCTTACTTACAATCGAGCAATAATAAGCGATCGAACAAGTATCTTGCTTATTATGTTTGTTAGTGTCAAGACTTTGTTGAGAAGTTGAGCAAGTTATATGTTATCTCGAAATCTAGATGGTTTTGCCAAGTTTTTTTTCAAAATTTGTAATATTATCTCTCTTTTCTCGATCTTCGTTTTCGAAGATTTCTTATTTATTATATATTTATATCTTTTTGTTTTTTAAGAAGTTGTCTATTATTCTTTTAACGCGTAGCTTCTCACGACGTTGTTGCGATAATAACTTGTACTTATTGTGCTTTTTATTAGAAGAAGTGTTGTTTGTTTTTGTTATCGAAGAACTGTGCAAAGTGCATACAAGCTAGAAAAAAGTGTAAATCTACTATTCTAGTAATAAATTTTGATGTTATTGATTGCGCTATAGCGAGACTAGAACAAGAGAAATTGAAAACAAAAACTATATAAAAGATAGCAATCGAATTGATTTGCTTCTAGCAAGTCAAGCTAGAGCGATTGCGAAAATAGAGATGCTTTCTTAAAGCGCGAGAACAAAAAATATTTAATAAAGAATTATCTAATATAGAGAAGCTCGAACGTCTCGAGAATCTAGAAATTGTTGCAATAGTAAAAAGAACTCTATCTTTTGTGGCATTTTGAAACGAACTTGTCGATATCAATAGTTTGTTGTTTGAGATTCTTAATTGATTTGAGTTCGACAAAATTGTTGCAATAAACTCGAACAATTTGTAAGATTCTTCTCTAATTTTTATATGTTTTTCGACGTAGAATATTCTTTCTACTTTACAAGATATTGCTAATTTTGCTGTTCTAGTATTTTTTTAACTTCGAATATATTGTTTTCTTGTAATTGATAATAAAATGTTTTCTATATAAATGTATTAAAATCGGTTGGTTTTAACAGTAATATATAAAATACTAGAAATACTTTGGCGTTCTTGAATAAATCGAGTTTGTAGTTGATTGATCTCTTAGTTTTCTTAACAAGAAACAATCCAACTTTAATATAGTTTAATTTCTTGCTTAGCTTTCTTGTCTTAAGATTTTTTGTAAAAAGATATATTTTATTTCTCTCTTTTAGTTAAGATACCATTTTTTGTTTTTTGTTTTGATACTTAATTGATCTTTTTTGTATCTTTGAGATGTTGTTGTGTATCTTTTTTAGTATTGCTACTCTTTCGATAATTGATTGCGCAAACAGATGCGTATATTTTTTCTTAAAAAGATTTAATTTCTTGCTATAGTTGGCGAAGAATAAAGTTATTTTAGTAATATTTGAAATCTTTGTATTAAGTATCAATTGTGTTATAAATAGAAGTAATACTCAATTGCTATAAGTATTGTTGATATAGTATCTTAGATATTGCTCAAGACTCTAGTTTGTTCTTTTTGTTTAACTATTTGTAATCGAATAATAGATAGTAGATATTCGAAGTCTTGTATCTAATATTGGGAGAAACGTCTTTTAATAGTTAGATATAAAGAGCTTGTCTTTGTTACTAGTTAGTTTCTTAAATATATTGTAATATTGTATAAGTCGATTCAATACAATATATTTTAATTGTTCTACAATAAACTTCTCTTTGCATGCAATAATATATAAGTACTTGATAAGTTTATCAATTATTACTAGTATCGAATTATATTTGTTTTTAGTTGCTAGATTTGTCGATTTAGACAATTTGATAATAAAGTCTATTGTAACTTTATCTTATAACAATTTAAGTAATTTCTAATATTGAATTTCGTTATAGCTCGCATGTGTATTATGTTTGTTTTACTAACAACTAAGATATCGTTTGATATATATCTCGACAATTTGTTTTATCTATAGAAATTAACAATGCTAGTGTAAAAACTAAAGAATTTTTGTTACTTCTAGATGCTTTTGCAATAGTTTATTATAATACTCTTTTATATATTTGTCGATTTTGTCGATAGATATTTGGAGTTTTTTTTTCTTTATTAGAAACTTTTCTGTATTGTCTCGAAGTATTTGTAGTATAGTATTTAGTTTGTATTTGTTTGCTAATAGTAATCTATTCTAATTGATTTTAAGTATGCTATAATTGAACAATTCTTTTGTTTTTATATAATTACTTCTTTTGCTAAGTGCGTCTGCTCTATTATTATTTTTGTCTAAAATATATTGTATCTTGAACTTGTACTATCTAAGTTTTTCTAACTATTATATTTGTTTTTTGTTTAGTTGCTTTGTAGTAGTAAAGTGCACAAAATTCTTGTAATCTATAAGAATTGTAAGTTCTAGTAATTCTTCTATATATATTTTTTATAATTCTAAGAAAGCTACTATAGCAAGTAGTTTCTTATTGTGGACATTATAGTTTTGTTCGACTAACAAGAGTTTTCTCGAGAGATATGTTACTAGATACTATATATTTTTATATCTTTGACTAAAATATATATCGATAGCTAGATTTGATGTGTCGATTTCAATTCTACTTGATAATTGCGAATTGTATATTTTTAGTATTAACTTTTTCAAGTATTCTAGTTTAAGATTCTAAAATAATTTTTCTTCTACAAATCTTTATAATTATAGCGTGTTCTTCTTTGTAAAATTTGTCAATAATATTGCGTTAACTAAGTAGTCTTTGATAAATTTCTTATTATAGTTTATAAAATCTAGAAAGAATTGTACTTTCTTAATATTTGTTGATAATTTCTATTTTTTAATTGCTTGTAGCTTCTCGAGATTTATGCGTACTTTATATTGTTTAATAACAAATTCAAGAAAGTTAACTTTCTCTCGATAAAATTTGCATTTCTTTAACTTAAAATATAAGTTTCTTATATTTAGATATTTCAATATTTTGAAAACATAACTAATATACTCTTTCAAGATTTTTGAGTAAATTATAATATTGTTCAAATATACTATAACAAATCGATCTAGATATTGTTGTAGTGTATTATTAATTATTTCTTGACACGTTGTCGAAGCGTTTGTAAGCTCGAACAATATTATTGTGTATTTGTATAATTTATATTGTGTGCGAAAAGCTATCTTTTACTTTTTCTCTATTTTTATTCTAATCTAGTTGTACGCTTCTTGTAAATCTAGTTTGATAAAGTATTTTGCTCCAAATAGTCGATTCTAAAGCTCGCTAATATTAAGTAGTAAATATCGATTCTTGATTATAATATTGTTTAGCTTTCAATAATCGACATATAGACAAAAAGTTTTATTCTTCTTTAATACAAAGAGAATTAGATATTCTGTCTATAATTGGAATTTTCTAATAAATTCTTTCTTTTCGTTTTTTGTCAAATATTCGCGAAGTACTTCGAGCTTCTTTTCGAATAGAATATATATAAATTCAAATATAAACTGCTTGTCTAGTTCAAGTCTAATTTTGTAATTTTACAATTAATATTTAGAAAAAGTCTCTATTGTTTTCTTTTTTTAAAATAGATACTTTTAATTGTTGTATATTTGTAATACATATTTTAGCGATTTTTTCGCTATACTAGATAGTTCAAGATTTTTAGAAGATTCGTAATTTTCTTTACTTATTTTAATTTTGTAATTCGACTAATTTTTATTAATATTTGTTGAGTCGAACTCTATTAGATTGTTTTTTTACAAAAATGCAAGTTCGCTACTTGCGATCGATTTTCGACTTAATCTTTTATCTACTATCGAACGTTGTCGATGCGTAGATTGAATATAAATTACGTAATTATATTGCGCAAATCTAAGTACTTGTGTATTTCAATTAACTTCTAAATTGTGTTGCTTCAATTAAAACATTTCTAGAACAATATTGTAAATAACTATTCTTACTATATTAAAAGTTAGTTTCTCGTGATATTGCTAAATAGCTATTAATAGTAACTTTGTTTCTTTATCTACTTTTTTATTCTTATCGAATAATAAGTTTCTATCTACAATTATTAGATTGTATGCATTAGACTTCTTTTGAGTAGAATACTCTTCTCTCTTAACAAAAGCTCTAGCTATAAAATTATTTGTTGTACTAGAATCGACTATTGCAATAAGTCGACAATTATTAATCTTAATTAGTGTAATAAAATATCGTGTGTATACTATTAAGTTTAGTTGCTGCTATTGAACTAATATATTGCATTTCTTTGATATGCTCTTTACTAAAATATTTGAACTTTTTTTTATTTTTGTACTGCGACTTCTGCTTTAAATGTCTGCTTGCGCTAAACTTCTTTTTGTTGTTGTTTGAAAATAAATAACTTTCTAGAAAATTATCTAGATTTTTTTTTGTCTTCTAGATAAATTTAGTATAAGTTGTTATAGTATTTTGTTTAACTAAGTGTCGCATGTTTCTTTGCTTTCTTTATCTTTTTTTAAGATAGATTTATATTGCTTAGTTGTTGTTCGATTTCTTCGAAAATATCTTTTTCTATAGTAATGTCGCTTTCTAGCGCTTTCTCGCATTTATTTACAATTTGATTTATTTCTCTTTCTCTTAATAAGCTAGCTAAAGCGTCAAAATAATTTGTAATGTTGTCTAGATATTTGTAAAAGTTCTTTTAGTTGTACTTGTTGTCTAAGTCTATTACTAGATAAAGATATAACGTTTTTGATTGTTGTATTTCTATAGCTTTATTAAGTATTTGATTAACTTTTTGCGTAGATGCGAGTATCTTGTCTAATAATATTTTATCTAGAACTTTCTATAACTAATCTAGATTTTCTACTAGATAGTAGTTGTTGTTCAATCTAGTCTCGAGAGCGTTTGTTTTTGTATCGATTTGCTTTCTAATATTGTTCTAGCTATCAAATATCTCTTTTAATATAGTATTGATGTATCGACAATTTATTAAGTTTTGTAATCGACAATCTTTTGCGAAGTAACTCGATTTGCTATATAAATAGCACGTTTTCTAGAATTTGTTATTTTGCTTTCTTCTAGAGTTCTTCTCTTTATATTGCTAAGTAAAATTTAGTTTTATAGATACAAGTTTACAATAATCGAGATTACTGTACTTCTAATTAGAACAAGATTCTTTTTGCTAATATTCGATTGTTAATTTAAAGAAGATTTCTGCTCTTTCTCGAGATTAATTATATTTTTTTTTATAGCTTTTTTATATAGTTTGTTGTCGAGATCGATAACTATTTCGATAAAATCGAATATATTGTTAATAGATCTTCTATTACGCATAATTTTGTTCTTTAGATTGTTCTTGAGATCTTGTCGAAACATTGTTATAAGTACAATATTGTTTTATTCGATTAAATTGATATACTTCTAGAATCTAGTTGCGTAGTCTATTGCAAAAATTTGTTAAATTAAATATTAAATTACTTTTTTCGCAATTTGTTTCTTGTTAAATGTTTCAAAAATTCTTCGAAGTTCTCTTTTGAAGTTGTCGAAGTTCGTGAATATTGCACGAGAATTTTCGTTATAATTCTTCAAGTACTTGCGTAAGTTTGGCTTGAGCCAATATTGAACTTTTTCTTTAAGAAATGTTGATGCAAAAATTGTCTTCTTGTTCGCTAAAACAGAATAGAAGATAAAATAGATATCTATCTATATAAGTCAATTCTTTAGATCAATACAATCTCTATAATAGATATCGAGTTTGTTAATTCTAATCTTGTCGTCTCTTATAATTAATAGTTGGCGTAATACTAATAAGCTAGTGTTCGAGATAGAAGCGCGTTGATCTAATATAGATATTCTTAAGAATGTTCAAAGTGTTACGCTGCTATCTAGACAACTAGAGTATTAGAATAGATTGATACTTGTTGAAGAGATCTATAGACGTCTTTAGACAATACAAGCAATTACTTGATAACAAGAGAATTGCAGCTTGTATATATAATAGAGAGTAACTAGATAAATAAGTTGAACACAATTTATAAAGAAGTTGTGTTATAGAAATCTTATATACTAAAGAGATTTCTTCTATTCGTTTTGCTTATTGCTTCTTACTTACAATTAAGCAATAATAAGTAATCGAGCAGATATCTTGTTTATTATATTTGTTAGTGTCAAGACTCTGTCGAAAAGTTGAGCAAGTTACATGTTATCTCGGAATCTAGATGGTTCCGCCAAGTCTTCTTCCAAGACTTGTAACAATTTTGCAAAAATAATCAAATTTTTAATCAAACTACTTAAGAGTAGCAAGCAAAAAAAACAAAAAAAATTGTTTTTGTTTAACACTTTTGCTTTGATTGCGTTTCGAGCTTTTATTGATATCTTTACTATTGTTTCTATATTAATATATTTCGATTTCAAAAATCGAATTATAGTTAAGATCGACGCATCGAGATTTGCTATTGCAACTATTTTTTTCTAGCTTGTGCTTTATATGTAGAGCAACAATCAAACAATATAATATTTTGTCGCATTCTATTTTAGAAAAATAATTTTTGCTAAAACTTGCTATAAAATATATAATTAAGAGTTGTTAGCTATTGTTGCAAGATTTTAGCAATAGCAATACTATCTTAAAAACAGTTATTCGTCAATTATTATTTTAACAAACTATAACAATCTAAAGTATTTTATAACAACAACGTCTCTTAATTGTTGTCAATCTTAATAAGCTCTTTTGCTTGCCAAATATAACTTCGAAATTAAATATCGAATAGAGAAAATTAATCTTGCAGATAAATTGTCGAAACAATTAGACTACAAAAACAAAACAAACAACAAAATTTGTCTATCTACTTTTTAAAACAAGCTTAAAAATATTATAATTAAAACTATTAAAATAACTTCTATTCTAATTAGAAACGCGATTAAAGCAATATTAATTTCGATTTGTATTAATATTGTTTCGCGTGTCTAAAATATCTTCGATATCGAGATATTTGATAAATTATTTGTTAAAAATATTCTTGAGATCTCTAATAATGTCGACTCGAATATAGAGAAAAATACTATAATTTAACAATTGCAATATAGCAATATTAATGCAATATACAAATACAAGAATTCAATAAAATCTCTTTTCTCGATTTTGTTAATAGCGATAGAGATATTTTAGAGAAAGAATATTCTAATATTTAAAATAAAACAACAATTAATTGCTCTCTTCTAGCGCAACAAATGCACTAAACATAAATAGAAATTTAATAGCAATTTATTCTACTATTTTTGCGCAATCTATATATCGAATAAAGTTTTGCTAAAATCGAAACTACTATATTTGTATTACAATAATTCTTTAAGCAAAAATTACTTTGAAATTAAAAAGATTTGCATATTAATCGATCGAAAGTTCTATTAACTTTGTATATTTGTTAAAATAGAATTGTATATTCGAGAGTGCAATATATATTAGCAATTTAAAATATTTCGATATTGTCTATACAATAAACTTTCTACACTATCTATATTTACTCGATTTTGAAAAAAAAAATTTATAGATTTTATTATAGAACTTCTTTCTAGTTGTAGTAGCAACAATATCTACAATACAATTTTTGTTATTGTAGATTAATTCTTCAAAATAGCACTATATATTTTAGTTAAATTAATCTAAATAGTAGAAAATTTGATCGACATTTTGTTCGAAAAAGTTTTTCTTTTTTTTGAAAGCGTAAAGAAAATTGTATTTGATAGAGATATATTGTTTATTAGTAGCTACTAATTTGCAATATACTATAGTATTTGTATAAAAAGAAAACTAAGTATTGTTTTCTATTTGCAAACAAATAGACAAACAAAAAAACAAAATTAAATACTAGAATACTATTTTTGCTACTATTGCAACTATCGACAAGACAACTAAAAATTTCTCTTATTAATAACTCAATATATATATAATAGTGTTGTCTATTTATTTTCGAATATATTGTCTCTCGAGATTGTGTTTAAATATTATTTGGATTTCAATTTTAATTAAAATAACAAAAAATATTCTAATATTTTTGTTGTTCGAAAACATATACAAATCTTGTAAAATAAATGCAATTGTATAAAAGAACAACTAAGAGATATACAAAAAACGCAAATAAAATATTATAATAAAAAAATCAAGTCTTAGTATTACAAAGTAGAAAACAAGATTATGTTCTCTATCAAGAATTTTAAGAATACTTAATTCAAAAAAAAGTTTTTCTACAAATATATAGAATTGTTCTTTATTGTAAATGTTGTCGAAACGCAAATATATCGATTGCAACTCTTAGACAATTAACAAATCTATTTAATTTTTTATATTTTGTTTCTCGAATTCTACTATTAGAACTTCAACGCTATCGAGTCGACGCAAATAATATTGATAGACAAAAATAAGAAATAAAAGATAGAGAAAATTCTAAACAAGAAAAAGAGATAGAGAAAACTTTACTATTTTATTCGATAGAAAGAATTTTCTTTTTGCGAAAACAGTTAAATATTAAAGCGATTCTTGATTTATACAAATGCGATATTGAAGCAATTTTACAAGCAACAACAAATTGTTGTTTTTGTCTTCAAAACAAAAAAGTTATATCTTTGAATAGATTGGAACAATCTAGCAAAACAGAATTAATATAGTTTGATCGATAGTATTGTGCAAGCAAGATAGAGTCTCTACTATTGTTAAATTATATAAGAAGTTAAGTAAAAATCGCAACTTCTTAAATTTGATTACAATAATATAAGAAATAATATATTTTTGTTATCTAATTCTATATTTTTTCTAGATAGATTTTCTAGCCCAAATAATCTTCTAGTAAATGCACAATAAGTCTTAATTGTGTTTACTATCTAAATCAATCTAATTGTATTTAATAACAAAATTCTTCTTCAACTCTTTTGTTTGATTGTTATGTATATCAATTTTTAACTTATTTTTTATTGTTGTTGTTCGTGCGCGATAATATAGCAATTATAGATATATTTTTAAGTCTTTGTAATTGTAGTAAAAAGTATATTTGTGCAATTAGCAACAATCTTTATTTCGCAAACAAATATATCTTTAAGAGTTTGATTAAAGTATTTAGTTTAATTCTTGAAAAAGCAAAATTGTATATATTGTTAACAATAGTATTAATGTACAAAAGAAACTTTTATCTAGATATTTATATTGCTCTTTTTTAGAAAAATTTAATCAATATAATTTTTAATTAAAAACAAAACAAATAGTATTATTTTTAGTAGAATTTTTCTCAAACTATATCTGATACGCTATCTAGACGTTGATATCAACTGACGCGAATTTCTTTTTTTTCGAAAAGTTAGAATTGTTTTTTTTTAAAAGAAGTTTCGATAAATATATCTAATAGCGTATTATATTCAGCATCTTTTACTAAATATTATACAAATATACTAAAATAGTTTTTATACTATCTAGTCGATTTATCGAAAACAACAATTTCTTGTTGTTACATTTCTATTTGTTAATAAAGCGCAAAACAAGTCTAATTTTAGCAAAAAGATTAGACAACTTAAAACTGCTATTTTTAGCTAAAATTTGCTGTGCGAATATTAGCAAATTAACAATTCTTTTGCAAAAGCGACAAAGAATCTCGAAACACTAATATATCAATTTTTGATACAATTGTGCGAGCTAAATCTATAGAGCGGCAAGCAACAATACAATAGATATAGCGCAGATCTTTCTTTTTTATATACTGTACAACATATTAATATAAAAAAAGAATTGCAAAAGAAGTTTTGCTTACTATTGTTTTTTTATTATTTTGCAGATAGTGCAAGCATCGCAGACAATAGAAAAATACAAAAGAGATAGTATCGAAGACGCAAATAGAAAAATTGTCGACTTTATTCGAGAATTGCTATCGGCGTCAATCTTAGCAAAATTCTACAACAACTTTGTTATATATGCTTACGTCGATAATATTGCGTTCTATTATATATTAGTCAATATTATTAGAAGTTCGCGTTATCTCTAAAACTTATATAAAACGCTAAGAAAATTTATTGTTTTTGCTGTTGCAACTACAAATACACTCTATTAGTATTATATATATTGAAAAAAGATTGCAAAGAAATTGTTACAAAACTATTTTAAATATATTATAATAATAAAAAGAATGCAATATTTTAATAAATAAATATTACTATTGCGTCTAATATTGCGCTAATTCGATTCGACTCAAATGCGCAAATCGAGATAATTTACAAAACAAAGAGATTTTTACTGCAAAATTACAAGTTAACACTGCGCAAAAAACAAAACGTCTAGTAGAGAGTATTGTATATAATATTTTGATTTTAGCTAATTGAAAATCGTAGTATAATCTAATTGTAACTTCTAAAAATAAACTATTGTTATACAATAAGTAAAAAGCTTTTCTCGAATTTCTAGTCTATAGTCGAAAAACATTTATAAAAGTCTTGTTCGATTACGAGATCGCTATTCAATAATATACGAGAGAAGCACTTTTGTTGCTATTGTAGCAGTTTTCTGTTCGTAATATGTAAGAAACATAAAGAACAATACAAGAAGAATCTATTTATATATTTTTATTAACAAACAAATTAATAACGAACACAAAACATAATCGCGATAGTTGCGCATTCGCAGCGCATAGCAGTTAGCAAATACAGCACTAATTTTGAAAACTAGAATTCTAAAAAAGAAAACAATTGTAATGCTATAACTATAATATTCCAAACTCTATCGTAACTTGTAGCCGAATTATATTATGCGTTAAGATAGTGTCCAAACTTCGTTTTGACAATAAAAAGTTTTTTTTTCAAGAATTTCTCTCTAAATTCTTACAGTTTATTTTTTTTATAATTGTAGATCTATCTTCCTATTCCGCTCTCCACACGCACAGCGTGCGTCTTGATAGCGCCACTTCTATTACACGATTGTGTAATCTTACAGCGTACTACTTAGAAATCTTGCAGAACAATATCTATTATACTAAAAAAAATTATTAGAGAGAAACTTTATCGAAGAAACAATGCAAGAACTTGTTAATAATTGTTAATGTTTTTTATATTAATTTGAAGATAGAACTTCTACTATTTAAACAATTTATTTGCACAAAATACTATTGTGTTTTCCAATCGACTAACAAGCTTTTCCAATATATTAAGAAAAAACACAATTTTGAATATCGAACAAGACAAATGTTTATCAAGATTTTTTATATCGACAAAGCAATAGTAAAATCAAATCAAATTATTGACAATTTAGAATTAATTAAGTTAGATATTAAAGCAATAATCGACACAAACTTGATTTTTTTTTTATATTATTACGCTACTATTCTATTAGAATTTGTTTGACAAGATTTGTTGTATATTATATATATAAATACTAAATATATTATAACTCTTATCGATTGCAAGTTTCTTAAGAATCTTGTATTAAATCTTTTTATTAAAAAGATACAAGCATTTATCTTTGTATATAATATCGATATCGCGAGATACTTAATCAATAATTATTTTGTACTAAATATATATATTAAAAACTATATATGCGATAGAGAGTCTATCGCGCATATTTGTCGAAAAATATATATTATTAATAGACTGGCCGTCGGGTCGGATTTCGGTTCCAATTTTAGGAATCGACCCGACCCGACAATTCCAACCCTAGAAATCGACCCGAAACCCGAGTCGATTTCTATTATTTTGGAATCGATCCGATTCGACCCGAGTCGATATTCGGTTCTAATAGTAGGAATCGAATCGAATTGCCAAGGAATCGAAAATAACGTCATTATGCCAAGATATACTAAAAATAGTATAAAATAAGTTTAAATTTAGATTTTCCAATTAAATTCTATAAATAGTATTTAATTATT
>JAABUL010004506.1_pt1 | contig 18525 bp, 37 predicted proteins | sample 5559151 | NCBI WGS metagenome assembly JAABUL01 (sample SAMN10711876, study PRJNA513368) | rock metagenome | isolation source: Antarctica rocks | place: Antarctica: Victoria Land, Pudding Butte sud | reverse complement strand
CTGCAGCAGTGCTTCCAGGCGATGACACCTCGTCTCAGGCCGTTTGTGTGTTTGTGTAGTTTCATGTGTATTGCCTTTCACCGCAGGCTTTTGTCATGGGGGCCGGGTTACGCCGTCCCACGACAGACATGACCGATCATGACCGATCGATCGCACGTCCGTGCAAAGTTTGCTACTTGAGTGCGACATCAGCACACGCCAGCAGGCAGTCGACCACCTCACTCATCGTTGCTCATGAAAAATGTTATCGAATTCTACCAATCCTCTGCGCGCACTGCATCATATGCACACACAGGATTGGATCACCTTGTCCCTTGTAAATCTGAAGTGGGGGCACGGCGACTCCAAACTGAGCACACCCCGCCTGCTCTGCCCGTGAGCATGACAAGAATATGCAGCATGTCACTTGCCTGAACAATTTCTCTGGGTCGGTCGGCATTGCAACCAATGCTTCCTGCGGCCTTGCGCAGACTTGCATCTTGCATCGTGACACCACTCTCAGGAACCAGGTTTGCTTCTGTGTGATGCAAGCTGAAGTCTGACTTGGAGCCTGACCCAAGTTACCATGCAGCGCCCTTTCGCACGTGGGTCAGCAGCGCTTGTGAACACCGTCCGGCCGTACCGGGTTTGCAGTCCGGAGCAGCCCCAGGGCACAGACCGTTCTTCTCTGATTTCCGGCCGTTCCTGCACGCAGAGCCCGCAGCCCGGCGCCGTCGCCGACGGCGATGATGGCGCCGCGCGTGAATCTCAGTGGCGGCAGCGCCACCGTGGTGAAGGCGTGGCACACGCCCGCGGTGTCCATGCACACCGCCTGCGCTGCATTCATGCTGTGCAGCAGGTAAAGTGGCGATCGAAAGCTTGTGCAGATACGCATGCCGAGCATGTTCGCGGCGCCCACACATGCGCACACCCTCGTCAACAGATGAGTGTGATTATTGCTGCGCGTCTTGCTGTGCTGTGCATTCCATACCTGTCTCCTGCACACCTCGCATCTGCTCTCTCCGTGGAGGGATCACCTTCGATGGAGCGCCTGCAGGGTTCTGGGCAACACCCGCTGCAGCAGCGGCTGAGCGAGCAGCAAAGCCGGCGAGGATGTCCTCGCGCTGCCGCCGAGCGTTTTCCCCCTTGCTATTCCGACCCGCTTTAGGAGCCCCGGCGACCGCCCTGTTCAGGCTGCAGCGAGCCAGACGGCAGAAGCAAGCTCTGTTCCAACGACAGCTGAAAGCGCAAGCTGGTATTGATGAAAGGCATCCAGACGATCGCGAAGCGGCAAGACGGCGCAACATGTGGACTCGCCAGGCCACACAACAGCACGCGCGGGGCGGAAGAGCCGATATGTACTTTACAGGCTGCACATTAATTGAGACTCTCAAATCACAAATCTGCAGCTGTTGTGCATGACTTGTTGCTTGTTGCTTGTCAAGCCGTGGTTGTAGCACCCCTTTGACTGGGGACGCTCACATTGGTATCGGCTCCCCAGCAATGGATGGCTGCCAAAGGCAGCGGGATGGACATCCCCCACCGCCACCGCTAAGCCGTGAGGATGACCTTGCACTACGTCATCCCAGGCAGCCCGCCACTTAAATAGCGCCTGGGAGCGAAACCTAAGCCAGTGAGAACTCACTGAGGCGGTCAATGTGAATGATGAGGCCCTTAGGCAAGGCCGAAACGCGTCTCACACAGCCCTGGTTTTCGCTCCCATCCCTTTCGGCCCCCTCGTGTCGGCGACATGGATGAACATTGGTCTCTCTCTCCCTCTCTCTGTTCCGCCGGGAAAGGCAGCTTTGGCACACAGAATCTCGCCGGCACGAGTGAATACCTACTCGAAGGAAGAGAAGACATGGTCATCCGAGAAGGTCTGCTGAGCGGGGCGCCGGGGCGGCAAGTGCATTCGCACAAGCGGGTCCCCCGGCGCACCTGAGAATCGCCTAGTTTGTTCCTCGTCCTCTGAACGTGAAGGGGCCGCGGCCACGGCGGTTGGGGGCCCACTGCTTTCCAGGGCCGCGCTGCTGCTTCCCACCGCCGCTGGGCACGGCATTGCGCCCCTGCACCCGCCGCAGCTCGCCCGCCAGCTTAAAGTCGTCAGCCAGGTCGTCATCCTGCGGGTGGACACGCAACTTCGCGTTGCCAGACTGTTTTGCGCATCATGATTTGTGCAGCGGCAACCAGCAATTGACAGTGCCAGTACCGCATAGGGATGCTCAATCAAATCGCAGCTCTGCAAAACACAGCTCTGCCACCAGGGACCCATGCTGCTCTCCAGGTCTGAGCTGAGGCTGTGCAGCAACGAGGAAACCTTCAGGCAAGATAACGTGTTCCGAAACCGACCATGTCGTCATCTTCCGGGTCGGCCTCGCCCTCCTCGTCGCCGCCGCCGGACGCTGCGGCGCTCGCCGCCGACAGCGGCCGCCGCCGACCGCCGCCGCCGCCGACGGTCTGCCACGACTCGCTTGCGGCGCGCTGCCAGGCAGCGGCGCCATCGCAGGCGGCCTGCAGCGCGTCGGACGGCGCTTTGACGCCGGCGGCCGTGTCCCAGTGCCGAGTGCGCTCGATCTGGTCCAGAACGGCCTGCAGGCGGCAAGTGCTGAGAGGCTCGACAAGCACACAAAGCAGTGTTTCACGACTGTCTCAGACCCCCACGCACCATGGTAGGGCAGCAGCGACAGTAGCCGGATGCGACTGCCTCGCCGTCACAGCGCCACTGCTGCAGGCCATACCCTAAGAACGACGTAATCACCTCTGCATGCCACACGGCAGCGTCATAGCTTCTCAGGGCGAGACAGGAGGCGGGCAGCGTAATGAAACAGCCCCACAGCAGCGCAGGCGCCGCACCAGCAGGGCGTCGATGCTGTCGGCGAGGCTGCGCTGCACCTCGTGGCCGCTGTGTTCAGCCTCGGCGTCCTCGCCCTTGGCACGCACCTCCTCCAGCTTGGCAGCCACCTGACGAAATGCACTGTTCAGATCTCATCACCGCTCGCTGGAGTCATGTGTTGGGGGGCCCGCCTTTGCGCCCTCGCCCCTGCGCCCGCACCGCCTCCAGTGTGGTCGCCACCTGGTCACAGAGCGAGTGCAACCCTTGATGGCAAAATGATAAATGACAAATTGATAAATGATAGATGATTTGAATGATGACATGATAGAATGTATCGCTTGTGCCACCGCGTTCCTCCAGATTCACACGCTCCCCCGCCAGCTTGATCCCTGCGTTTGCGAAATTGGCGCCGGGGCGATGTGAGACTGGCAGTCTTTGGGATGTTCAAGGTCACACCTTGTGCGATCACACCTGCACATGCTCTGTGCACCGACTGCTGTGAACCGGCAGCTGTAGTAGTGCGACAGACATCGGTAGGAGTTGCACCTTGGCGGACAGCTCGAAGTGGCGCTGCAGCTGCGGCAGGCACTCCCACTCGTACGCAGTCTGGTACTGGTGGAAGCCCAGCTCCGCCGCCAGGTGGTGCGGCATTTGCCTGCGGGTCAGAGTGTTACAAAAGGATTTCAAATTGGCGGTCTGGTACTGGAGGAAGCCCAGCTCCGACGCCAGGTGGTGCGGCATCTGCCTGCAGGGCAGGGGTCTCGGGTCCGTCATTCAGGGTGCCTCGTTTCTCGACGCGCTTGCATTCGCAGCGGCAGCAGCAACGACGCATTCTGCAGAGGGAGTCGTGGAGGAATCAAGCAGAAGCTGTCGCGGGCCAGGAGAGAAGATAGATGAAGCGCTTGCACAGCTTGTAGGTGCTCACCTGTGCGGGATGAAGGAGGCGGCGCCAATCCCGAGGCCCCTGCCGCCGGCCATGGGGCTGCCGCCTGCGCGAGGGCTGCCGCTGTCCAGCGAGAACAGGCTGTCTGGCGACGACTCGTTGGCGGCCGCGGCGCCGCCAGCAGAGGGAGGGCGCCCGCCCCGCGGCGAGCCTGCACGATGCACAGTGCTTTCAATTCCGCAGCCTTGTGTGCATCTGGAGCGAATGCCAGAATGCGAACATTCAAAGACAACCAGTGCCGACTGGCACAGCGTCAATAGCGGTATGTCCATGGATTCCAAAAGTGCTTTTGGCCACAACGGCACGCGCAGAGGTCGGTGATCAGGTTCTTCATCCTCACACTGAGCGAGAGCGAACCTTCAACCTCAATTGGCACTGCAGGATCCGGCGATGGGCACACGATGCAGGCCGCGGCTTTCGAGATCGTGCCTCCACAGCAACTGGAGTATTACATTTCGGTCTCACCCGGCGCCACAGGATCCGGTGGCGGGCACACGGGGCAAGCCGTGGCGTGCAGGAAGGGAGCCTCCAGCCGGTCGACGGCCCACTTGAGGCGGCTTTCAGCGCCGGCGGCCGCCGCGGCGCGACGCTCCGCCTCCATCGCCGCCGCCGCTTCCGCCGCGCGTCGCCGCGTCAGCTGCTCCCGCACCGCCACCAGCTTGGCCCCGAACAGACGCCTGCAGATGTGCCAGACTAAGTTGTTAGGTGTCAAAGTTGACGAGTGTCGATGGTGTCAAGGTTGGCGAGTGTCGATGATGGTAACGACTGGAGGTCCTTTGTCGCGATGCAGCTGCTGTCTGCCGCCACGCCAGCCGTTTGCGGGAACAGGCGCCTGCATTGGGGATGATTCGCGAGTGTCAAGCGCCACGTCACCCGCCGCGCTGCTACCTCTGTACTGCAGCTTAGTAGACCTTCGGACAGACCCAGAGACGGGTAAGCCATGGATGCGCAGCCTATGACAGACCGGAAGCATCAGTACAGAAAGATGCCCGAGCATCTCCGTGCTGCCCGACCCGATGTGCTGGTTTAGGGTTTAGGGTTTAGGGTGTGGAAGCTGAAGCCGTTGAAAGGGGTCGTTCTCTCAATCGCAGTGCGCACTCTCTGCATGGTAGGAGACAGGTCCGGCGGAAGCTGGATACACAGTAGCATACCACATTGTTGATGCTGTTCCAACGAGTGTCGTCTCAACTTGCAAGCGCCGGAGTGGCCAGCGCAGGTGCCACCTGGCCAGTAGCCTCTGAAGCACATGAAGTGCCCCCAACGAAGTCACTGTAATGGCCACAGGCGTGGGCAGGCGTGACACAGCAGACATCTCAAGGAGGCGGCTCAGTGTCTCACGTGTAGGCGCCGGGGCGGCCGGCGCGTGCAGCATTCCGCAGCGTCGCCAGCGCCGCGAGCTGCGCACGGTGCGCCCTGTGGCCCCGCCAGGCGCGCTGCACCGTCGCGGCCGCTTCCTCGCGCCGCTCTTCCGCCTGCACTGCTTCCGCGTCACGGGACCCCGCCACCTGCGGGCGAGGGGAGGATCACCGTCAACAAAGTCCACCAAGTGATTCTGACACGCTTGCTCAGAGGGCGGGCGTAATCCTCCTGCCGCTCCTCCGCCTCCGCGTTGCACGAGCGCGCCACCTGTAACAAGGGTGAGAATGCGCACTGTCACTGCGCTTCCTGGCCAGAGCTGCACCCGCCCGCCTCCTCCTCATGCACCGCCTCCGTGGCCCGCCATTTGCAACTATAACAGAAATCTTGGATCACTTTGGTGCCTTGTCCCTCAACAGATGCCGACCCCACAAGCAGCGCCAGATCCACAACACCCCGCCTCCCAAGCACATGCAGAAAGCCACCTGTCTCTGATCTTGTGCAGCCACCCGATCGAAACGAACACAACGCAGATGCCTGTGCCAGACAGCCGGACCGCCGCCTCGTGTAGATGCATCTAGTTGCCTGCCCACCATGCCTCAAGGACAAGACCAGCCCTGCTCGAGTCGGACTACACCTACACCACACGAGGGAGGCAGTTGGGCTGTTCCCCGTGTTGTAGCGGCCGTCCCACTCGAGCAGCAGCAAACGGGGTGCAGATGGCACATTGTGAGCATGCATCATGAGCTCGGAGAACTTGAAACACGCGAGCAACAAAGACGGCCCCATTTGTTAGAACAACTTCATCCTGCCGAATCAAGCCCTGCCAAGTCTCAGCGCACCGTGAGCTCAGAGAGCTTGGGCAGAGCCAGCGCAGCGCCCGCCGCCTGCAGCTGCTGGCGCGTCGGCTGGCGCACGCGTCGCTGCGCGTCCACGCTGCTGAAGCCGCGCCCGGAGGCCGGGCCCTCTATCTCGCCAGAGAACTCCCCCAGCCCCGCCGGCATCACCTGCACATGTGAAAATAGATTTGCTGTGCCAGGAAACAGATCCCTGGTAACCAGCGTGCTCCCCAGCACCCCATCAATAGCGTGGGCACACGCAGTGGGCCCAGCTGAGGCACAACGCGCCTCTGGCAGGAAGACAGCAGACTCATCAGCGCAAGAGATGCAGAGCAGCCTGTTCCCAAACCCTTGCTCCTATGGGGCCTCGCACCTCCATCAGCGGCGTGTCAAAGGCGAGCGTCGCCTGACGCAGCGCCAGGACTGCATCCCCCACCAGCTGCGCCTCCCGGAAGGCGGAAGCAGCGGCCTGCAGCTTCTGGTCCACCAGCAGCGGTGCCAGCTGGTCCAGCGTCTGCGGGGCAGCACCACTGACGTGAGAGTGTTCGGTGTAATGCTGGCAAGATCTGATTCAGCCCCCGTTAACACGACATCGTAATGTCCGCTGCATTAATCGCAGAATGAATGCACCCGGCAATGCATTAGCTTTGGTTGCACCTCTCACAGCAACTTTGAAACCTCAAGACTAGTTTGTGCCGCTTGAATGTGGGAACCAGACGCGAGTCATATATGGTGGTGCACACCTGCAGCAGCCCAAAACGCAAGTCGTCCGCGCCACCGCCGCCACCGCCAAAGATGGTGCTCACGGCGCTGACGCTGCCCGCATGCTGCGCCAGCGCAAATGTGAGCGTCGCCGCCAGCAGCGTCAGCCGGCCGGCCGCGCCCCGCCGGTCCGCCTCCCAAGCTCCAGCGTCTCTCCCCGAGGCGCCTGCGGCACAGAGCAGGGTATGGCTCTCGGTTTGAGCCTGGTGGGCAGGCACAATGAATCGCCAGCCGTGCTACTTGTTACTGCGCGGCCGCCCCCTCCGTTCCGCCTCCCAGGCCAGTCGCGTACAAGGAGCCGGCAAGACGTGGCGGGGTAGGGTTCGGGGCTTGAGCAAGGAGGCAAGTCCACGTGAACGTCACTTGACCGACTCCCTCACCACCTCCCATGCCTGCAACACACGTGTCTGGCAGTTGCCGCCCTGCACGCTGGGTCACGCGCCAAGCCAAGTCGTGATTCAGTACCAGTTTCCTGTTACTACTGATGATGCTTGGGTGGTATTGGAGCTCACCCTCAGCTGCGGCGTCGCCGCCACGCAGCAGCGCCTGCAGGTGTGCCGCGAGGCGCGGCCGCTGCGCCGCGGCCGGCCCCACCTCCGACACCAGGCTCCGCAGCAGAGCGCCCACGCGACGCGCCATCGCCAGCAGCGCCTGCAGGGAGAAGCACTGCCGTGGGGTAGGACCGTGTGTTGCAGAGGGTCTTGCAGAGGGGACGCCAGTAGGCAGATGGGAACCTCAGTCCCCTTGTCTGATGGCCAAAGTGCTACCTGTTTTGAGGGAACAGTGCTTGCTCTGCCACCAGCCATCCAAGCAGCTGTTCACTATGCCTTACCATGCGGGTGTCACTTCTACACCGGGAACTGCATCACGGCAGGGAAGACCCCCACGACGACATCGCAGGTAGGAACGCTTGCCTGGGGCTTGTCGTTCCACAACCTTGTCACTGCGTCCAGGTCCAGGTGGTGGCCCGCCATCGGCTCCTGCCCTCGAAATACACAGACTCTTAGAAACAACCCTGATAGGTGAGCGAGAACCCGAGATCTACAAGTGCAGTCGTAGTGGAACTGGGTTTGCCAGTGTCCCCTCAACCTCAGGACAGAATCACGAGCTCACCTGCCCGATGATGGGGCTGTACAGCAGCGCCTGCGCGTGCGGTGCCGGCAGGAAGGCGCGCCGCGGCGCGAGCGCCAGCGCCAGCAGCCCGCCCACCGTCTCCAGCAGGTCGCAGTAGACCTGTATAGCACGAATAAATGCATGACAACCGTGATTGAAATGATACAAATGAAGCGTTCAAAGGCGCCAGGCCCAGCGCCAGCAGCCCGCCCACTGTCTCCAACAGGTCAAAGTGACCCTAGATCACAAAGGTCAAAGTCGTTTCAAGATCTAGCAGCCCGCCCAATTTTTAGCAGCCCGCCCAGTGTCTTCAGCAGGTCGGCCTACACCTGTCATCCGGTGATCACTGCTTCAGATTTTTTCATTCAGTGTACTGCCGCGTCGAATGATGAACTGTTGGCGCCAGGCCCAGCGCCAGCAGGCCGCCCACCAGCAGATCCGCATTGATTGCAAAGTGCAGACAAGTAGCCGCTTGAATATGCAGCTGTAGTTGAATCAAATGGAAATGAAATCAACCGTTTTGCAGTGAATCAAAGGCGCCGGGCCCAGCGCAAGCAGCCCACCGACTTCCTCCACAAGGCTGGCCTGGATTTCTCATCTGCAGCAGGCTCATACATATGTGGGCACCGGCAGATGAAGCCATCCTGTCACTCGTTTCACGCTGATGCGCCATGCCCAGTGTGGCCTGAATTCGCCTCCAGCCGGTCAGCACACCCTAAGCGAGGGAGTGCTTCGGCAGGCCAGAAGCTGCAGAAGTTTGCTTGCGGGTACTGGGCTCAAAGCCGATTGGTGCAGCCTCAAAGTCACTTGCTGAAACTTTGCGCTCCACAGGCAGTTGCCTCATCAGAGGTGCATCGGCACTGGCGTTGAGGAAGCGCTATCCGAAGAGTCGCCTGGTGCGAATGGCAACCATGTGGTCAATTCAGGGCAAAGCACATACCTCGAGGGCGAGGGGCTGCCAGGCGCCGCCGAGCTCGCCCACCCTGCAGCGCTCCAGGTAAGCCAGCACGTCCTGGCACCCGTCGCCCAGCTTGTTTTTCTTGAAGCCGTACTGCGAGGCGAGAATCTCAGCCGTTGAGACTTGCAGTTCCGTGAGACACAAGAAACCATGCAGCCCTTCGAGTAGGCCAGCACGCCTGGCGCCTGTCCCCCAGCTTGTTCTTCTTGGAGACGTAATACAGCATGTGGACTTCACATCGATTGCAGGCAGTGAAGTATAGGGTGAGATAGGTTTGGGCATGCACAAATCTGGCAGCCTGGCGCAGGCTCATTGCACACGCGGCAAAACGCCACGTGTGCATTGAGCTGAGTCTGCACAGTCAGCACATCAGCAATCGACGGACTGCAATCGCACCACTTGCGCGCGGTGCAGCAGGTGCACGCTGGGCTCCGGCTGCTGTCCGAATCGAATTCTCAGTTTCGGATGTCGGCCCCTCGAAACACTGAGCTAAACCCTATAATTCTCAGCCTTGCGCAGGTGCTCGCAGGTGCTCACCACTTGGGCGCGGTGCAGCAGGTGAACACTGGGCTCCGGCTGCTGGGCCGGCCCCACGCGCAGCACATACTTGCTGTGCTCGAACGTTCTGCAGGAAACAGCAGCGGGGGACATTGACATACGATGGTTAAAATGCAAGTGCCCCGGCTGCTAAGCCGCCCCACTTACAGCATGTGCTTACTGTGTTCCCACGTCCTGCAGCCGCCAGAAGCATATGGCTGGGGGTCAAAACTAGGTTCCGATCGGAATGACGCTGCATTGCAGGACATGCATTGCAAGCGGGCATGGAAGAGAAGTGGTGTGTTGACGCATGTGGCCTGACAATGAAATGGCAATGGCGCAAACCCTGGAAAACCCATGCGTGCCTGAGCTCGTCCGACAGCCGCTTGGTGAGGCGCTGCCAGCCGTTGCGGTCCACGGCGGCGCTGCGCAGCGGCTGGCGCAGCAGCACGAAGCACGTGCGCCACAGCACATACGCCATGTTTTGGTCCGCCAGCCTGCAGGCATGAGCAGGAGCATGGACACCAGGTTTTGATACTTGATCATATCTGATCTAGATTGCCCAGATGGAAATCGTCCGGCAGACCATGTGGGATAGTCCCTTGTATCAGCACTGTCATCAAATCCGTTCCCGGCCGGCAGAGCTGCCTATCAGAGAGCGCTTACGGGCATCGAGGCCCGGGACGGATGCACTTCACGCAGGGGCGGGCGGCACCAACATGAAAGCCCTCGATGTATTTGGCACTTCCCAGTAGTCATTGCACAGCGCACCGGTTGGCAGGCTGCAGCGCCCAGAATGCGGCTGCCAGCTGCCGCTCGATGGCGCCATACTGATCAGGTTGCTGCAACGGAAACATCAAGTGCGTTTGGGACCGGTGCAACATTCTTGGCGGCAGCATGCGACGGAGTCACACTTGTGGAGTAATTGGAAACCCTCATACAGACTCTCAACGCAGCTGGGTCCAAGATGTACAGCTGGTTGGTTTCGTGAGGCAGTCCTCCTCTGCGTGTCGCTGCACGAGCAAGCAGGTAAGGTTGCAATGCAAAGGCCCACCAGGCGGCGGCCGGCGAGCTTGCGGAAGTTGTAGATGCAGTTGCGGATGGTGGTATCCGTCATGCAGGCGGGGAACGCGTCCGAGGCGATGCCTGAGAAGGAACACGAAATCGACGGTTTGAACACTGTGGATGCGCACTGCGACCTCTGCCACAGTGCAGGGCAGATGCTGTAGAATGTGGCAAGGCGGCCGCATCAGACTCGAGTCATGCTACTGCCCCTTGTCATGGGATCGAGTCACGTAAATGCGAGGAGTAGCCACGGAATTAGGAACGAAGCCGTACCTGCACCGAGGGCGTCCAAGCTGCCCTGCAGCGCCTCCTGCAGCCGCAGCGCGACTCCCGGCGCCACCCGCAGCAGGCCGCCGCTGTTGCCTACAAGCGCTCGGGTCCGTTGCAGGAAGAGCTGCGCGTCCAGCAGCGCCTCCAGCCTTGCCTGCGCCTCCTGCATTCCGCGTGAACACACCATTGCTCTCTTGTGCTAGCACTGAGCCCGTGCGCGTCCAGCATCCTCTGAGTACGCCTCCTGCAGTCCGGCACTTGGCTCAAAAGAGAGCGTGTCGTTGGTCCTTCGTGAGTGACGCACGGATGCTGCGCCACAGACATGACCGAAGAAGACATGTGGCAGCCCCGAACGTGTGCTGTGCTCTGCCAGCACGAGCTCAGCGAGGCGCGACAGCCTTCAGCGGCCTGTGACACCTAGAATGAAGAGCTGAAAGGAGGCCCGTGCCTCGACAGCATATCCCCTTGGCTTCTGAGTGACCAACGCAGAAAAGAGTACTCGATCGATCAACACTTACCGTGCCGGCATCCTTGGCGCTCGGTGTGCCGAGCGGCTGGGGGCGCGGCGCCGCATCATCTCCCATGGTGCCGAGGAAGCGCGCAATGGCCGCCTGTCGGCAGGCACAGCAGTGACATAAAACGTCTGCAGACGTCACAAAATCGTCATAGAAAGGGGCGCTTGAGTAGAGGAAAACGAACGCCGACTGCCTGGACAAGGGATGATTGTCGAGCCGGTGTTCGAAGGATGTGAAGGCCGGTGTGCGGCGCACGAGAGCTCGCCTGCTTCGAGCAGCGCCATTGAGCAGTACAAAAACGCTGAAGCTCGAACCGCGGAGGCAGGCAGCAGTCAAACCACCCAGTGACTTCTGCTGTGCTCAACCGAATCGGTTAGCAGCCAGCCGAGGCACTGCCAGTGCTCACCATGGCGGCGAGCAGCTCATGGGCGACGGCGGCGCGGGCTTCCGCTGCGTCGACTGCCATCTGCATGCCGCCGGCGTCCATGGCCGCCTTGCGCGCCGCCTTGTGGTTGCCGCTGCCGACGGCGCCTGCAGATGCGACGCCAGGACGCCAGTACATCAATTGCAGAGTGCCCTGTTACTGGCCAGCGATCGTGCAAAGCACGGCTCAGCTGTGGGAACTGTCAAGCTTAAACGATGGCACCTCCGCTTGATTAGCACGCTGCTTGCGTTCCGCCGGGAACTGCTGAGACTGTGGGGCTTGAGAGCTGCACACAGCTCAGCTGCAACGCAGCGCCGCACTTCGTAAAAGCTTCGGAAACAGGGCACGGGTGCAGCGTGCCTTACCCAGCGCGGCAAAGAGGACGGTGTTGTCGCAGCGCACGGGCACGGTCGCCCGCGCGAACGCCAGCTCCGATGTGCCATAGTAGGCGTCGGCTGCCGCGAGCAGTGCCCGCTCGTCTGCAGTCAGCTGCGTCGGCTTTGCCAGCTTCTCCAGCAGCTTGCGCAGCTGCATCTGCACCGTGAGCACCTGCGCGGGATGAAAAGAGATAGTGTTGCACAGCAAGAAATCTTGTCACAATCAAGTCAACGTATCATCGATGTGGACGTTGGTAAGCGGAAGCGTGCAGCATCTGCGGCTGTACCAGAGGTGGGAGCCAGCTCAAAACTCTGCCTCCTTTGCACCAGTTTGCCGCTGGCAGCAGTCGGGCCACCAGGCTCTGTCGGCCTGTGCCCCCTCCACTCTGCTTGACCGCGCATGTGATGGCCCTCGACGCACGTGCCCATGCCACCAGCAGGCGGCCTTCTGGCACCCATATCTAGCCGCCTCGTCGCACAGCAGTGTGGCACATGCCTCGGCAGACTGAAACGGCCTCGGCGGACCCAGAAAGCAGCCACAAGCCCCTGTGCATACCATCACCTTGGTCACGATGGAGGCCTGCGTTTTGCCGCCGTCGCCCAGGCCCCTGACGCCCTCGCACGCCTTGGTGAAGACGCCAGTGCTGCCCTGGTTGCACCGGTCCAGAGCGGCGCACAGCACCGCGAGCGCTGCCGAGGCGCCGGGCGGACTGCCGGCGGCCAGGAAATGCTGCACCGCCAACGTCGCCGCTCCCGTTGCTGCCACCCGGCCCATCCCTGGGTCTGCTTCTGGGTCCTGCATCAGCAGGAGTAGGATTTTTGCACGTGCTGGGCAGTCACGTGGGGAGGGTTGCCGCTCAGGGGCTGTGACGAGTGCGACTTGCCGGAAAGATCTAAATTGTCGCCGTGGAGCGTGGGCCTGCGGCGATTGCTGCTGAGACAGCAGAGACGCATGCAAAGCTGGCAGTTCCTCAGGCAGCTCGTCACTGTCACGAGCAAGCCTCCCGCTTGCCTTGTCATTGGAAGGAGGAGCTTGCACAGCACTTGGTGCACCACACAGTGCCCTTATCGCCTTCACCTCATCGCCGGAGGCGTCGGTGTCGCCGTTGGGCAGGTAGCTGCGCGCCTCGACCAGGGCGACCTGCCCCAGGCGCAGCGAGCACAGCTTCTCTTGCGCTGTCGCGTCGGCCGCCGCCACCAGCGCCGGCATCACGCCGCTCCACACGGCCCGCGCCGGAGCCAGCGCCGCGCGCGCCCCGCCCCGGTCGCCTCGCGCCAGCAGGCCCTGGAAATTTCAGATTTGCATAGGTTTAGGAGGCGCATCAAAGCACATGTGCCGACCTGACAGATTCAGCAGAGGACACGGATGGAGCCGCTGTCCTTCTAAGCCTGCAGGCCGAGCTCAGAGCACTGCCAAGTACGGCAACGCGCCAGGACGACGCCTGACGCGTACCTGCATCACTACTTCCCTACCAGATTACACGCATCCTTGCGCCCGCCACAGAGCTGTCCCTGAAGGCGCCCGGCACTAGCACTATTATTGAGCGCCAGAGGGCTGGGAATGGGGGGGGGGGGGGGGGGGGGGGGCAAGCGCACGGCCGCCCGGCTCACGTCAGCCCGGGCCAGGCTGTAGCCATGCACGCGCTCGCGGTGGGCGGCGGGCAGCGCGGGCGCGGCGGCGCCGGCGGCGCCCGCGGGAGTCAGCCGCTCGATGGCAGCCTGCAGCGCGCCGTGCGAGGCGAACAGCTCCGCAGCCTCCAGCGGATCCTTCAGCATCTGCAAGAGAACAGACTCGGGTCCACTCAGCTTTCTGTCGGACATAAGCCGCAGGATCTCAACACTCGTACCAAGTCTCACTATGACAACAGCTCTCGCCTTTGCGGGCTGCTCGAGATGCTTTGTAATGGCGCAGCCCGTCCATCCCACTGCAGCGACTGAAAGGGTGCCGCGTTTCTCATCCTGACTTCCTATATTTCATAAAACAATCTGTAGGTACCTCCGCCAGCTGCTCGGAGAAGTCATAGCGCAGCACCTCCTCCCGCTGCCACAGGGCCTGGGCTCGCAGGATGCGGATTTCTCTTTCAATGAATGCGTGAACCTATTCATTAGATCTACGAAGTGCCCGCATACCTCTGCGAGGTGCTCGAAGAACTTGTAGCGGCGCAGCACCTCCTCCCGCTGCCGTGGGTCCCGGATCTGCTTGGCCGCTGCCAGCGCCGCGGGCCGGTCTTCCCGGTTCACCGCGGCTGTGACCGCGATGCCCGCCATCGTGTCCACCTGCGCGTGGATGGTGATTGCTTATTGCCACGAAAAACAGCGGCAATATCGACCAGCAACCTTGATCCTTTACTTGAGTGCAGCTGCAGGTGACCCTGTCCGCTGGCAGATGACGCAGGAACAAGGCAGAGTTCTCGGGTGGTGTTCAGCAGCTCCTCCTCTGCCTCACATTGCATCACGCCTGGCGCGTTCGAATGTCCCAAAGTGTGGCGCACCTCGGTCGCGCCGAGGCTGTCGGCCACCTCCGGGTGTTGCGCCATCAGCGTCAGGCACTCGTCATACATGCGCGCGGTGCGCAGCTGGCGGACCGCACGCACAAGCCACTTGGCGGCCTCCGCGGGTTTGCCGGCCGCCGCCAGCGCCGCCGCCGCCTGCTGCGCGCACAGCGCGCCCTCCGCGTGGTTGCCTGCGGATTGCGGCACGCGGCGTGTTTTCAGCACAGCTGAACATGCCGAATTTGAGTGACGGCAGTGCGCTTCTGAGGGCCTGGAGTGACGGCTTGCAGGGCTCGTGCATGCACTGAGCTGCAAGATGCAGAGGTCCTGCAGCAAGCCACCCCAGTGCAGGCTGCCTGGAACCTGTGACACCCCGCAGCCCAGAACCCCGCAGACATGTCAACCTGAGCTGTCAGAGCCCCAAACCACTTGAACCTGAGCCGAGATCGGTGCACTCGACTTGGGCAAGTACTGGCAACAGCCAAGCACTCCAACTGAATAGCCAGTGCATCATGGGTGCGAACTTCATTGCTGACCTCCAAGTGCGATGAAGACTTTCGCATCTAGGTTGCAGTTTTGAAAACGCTCGTGCAGGTTATGATGAAGGCACCAGATTTGGCCAGCACAGTCCGCGCGAATGCGAAGTCCTCCAGCCACATGGCCAGCTGCGCCGCAGGCGCGGCGCCACGCCCCGTCGGGGCGTCGCTCAGGTACAGCGCCCGGGCCGCCAGGCCCAGCCACAGGCGCTGCTCCTCGGGAGGCACCCGGCGCGCCGTCGAGCTCGCCTGGCAAGCCGCTGCCGTCAGGTGGTACGCCGCCTGAGAAGACAAAAGATCCAGAGTGAGTACATATGCCTCTAGCTGAGTCTAGGGCGGTGATAAAGATCAGCTCTAGCTGCACCGCCAGGCCAGCCACAGGTGCGTCTCCTCGGGCAGCACCGGACACGCCGCCGCCGTCAGGCGATATGTCGCCTGATGACAAGCAGGGGTGCATTGTGGCTGATGGACGATTGAATCTGACTGGTTTGTCACAGGAACATTACAAGTCACTGCCGCAGCCGCAGTCTGGCTACAGGAAGGCACACGATCCTCGTTCTGCCCTCAACTGGCAAAGCAAGATGAAGTTGCGAGGATGACATGTCGGATGCAGCAGTTGGCGTACAGCATTCAGCGGAGCGTCCACGTCGACATCGGCAGCTGACGGCCTCCAAGGCAGCTCATAGAGTCGGTGCCACGCTCCCGTGCATGCCAATGGTGTCTGCCGAATCTGAAAGGGCTGCTGCAGTGTATCAAGAAGGATCTTGGAGGTGTGATGCTCAGATATAGCGGCTCAGGAGAGGGGCGGCTCACGTCGGCAAACATGGCGCGCTTGGCGGCGGCGTCGCCAGCGGCAGCCTCCCGCGCATGCTGGTAGGCGGCGCGCCCCACGGCGGCCGCCGAGCGCACCGCGTCCCCTGCCTCGCCGTACGCCTACAGATTACAGTTGTCGGACAATTGTCTTGTCAAAATCGACCAACCTGTGTCAATCTGCACACCTCGCTGCACACATTCTCATGCTGCAGGTGTGGTCATGTTCCACGTGAGCATTGGAGACCTAGAAGGCCAATGCAGTGGCATCGAGACGGAGCAGGGCGCCTTGCCTTGGCGGCAAACTCGAAGCGGCGGTTCTCCAGCAGGTTGTCGCCCCGCGCCATCCACTCCTCCTTGCTGCTGCGCGCCTGCCAGTATGCAGGGGGCTGTGTTACTGCCAGAGCACTGCTTGAAAGCAAAAGCCGGCACAGAACGCTTTGCCAAGAAGCATTGGCACAAACAACTCATAGCCACTGGTTCTTTAGCAGGCGGCCACCCCGCGCCCTGCACTCTTCCATGCTGCTGCGCACCTGCGTCAGGGAGGCAGGAAGTCATATGTCAGCGACCCGTGGCGCTGAAAGTTTACAGCATCATTGGGGTGTGGCACACGATGTTGCAGGTGTCCATGCGCCATGCACTCCTGCTTGCTGCTGCGTGCCTGCAACACGATATGCGCATGACTTTCACGGATAACCCAGACCGATGAGCAAGTTGATGCGACCTCCTCTTGCGGCAGTCAAGTCGCGAAGGCTATCCGTGTCATTGTGTGGTCCCACCTACAGTCCTCAGAATTTTACAACATCCTCCTGATAGGAGACGCAAGCCGATGTCGCGCACGATGCGGTCCGACTGTGCAAAGCCGAGTGGCATCGTCGCCATGCATGGCATCTGCGCTCCAGCATGTGAGAATGCCACATAGGCACCGCCCACAGTCTTCGTCCCAGGCCTTCGCCCTTACAGCAACAACTGATATGCTACTGCTACTACTACTACTCAGTATTCCAAGTCACCGTTCGCTGGCTAGTTACCATTCCTTCCTCGTCATCAACCCCGTCTCTGTGCAGAAGAGACACCTGATATTGCAGCAGATGTGAGCTCACATTCTACTACGATACGATAGGCGTCAGCGGAAAAAGCTGAGGGATGGAAGCTTCGCACCTGCGACAGGCCGAACTTGGAGGCGTCGGCACCGTCGCCCAGCAGCGACTTGACAACTCGCACCAGGCCCAGCCGCCGCAGCAGGTGGAAGAACGGCGCGCGCTTTGCGCTGTCCCCGTCGAACAGGATGACTGCGGCAGACAAGATAGCAACATTGGCACAGGCAGACTGTGATGCGGGCACTCGCAGAATGCTGAGCTGGGCCTGGTGCGCAGCTGGGCGGGGCAGTAGCTTGTAGCACGGGCATGGACAAACAAAAACGATGAACAGCTCTAAGGCTTCCTCCACGAGTCAAGGGCTCGTGACCAATGTCCGTTGCATGATTGTTGGATTGAACATGCCGTCGTTCTTGGCGCGGGTGAGGGCCGTGTGCATGTGCTTGAGCTTCTGCGACAGCAGCACGTGGCGCGCGGCTTCTTAGGGTTTTCATGCACAAGACGCACCGTTGTTCTTGGCGCGGGTGCAGGCCGTGTACAGGTGCTTGAGCTCCTCCGACAGCAGCACGTGGCGCGCGGCATCGAAGGGCAGAGGCCGCAGGGCCCCTCGCTCTGTCGCATCCGCCGCCACCTCCACCAGCGACATGTTGCCGGGCAGCGCCTGCCCTTCTTCCGCCTGCAATGTCGAGTGCAGCTTCAGTTCTTTGCAGCACTACACGACAGTGTCATGTAGTGTCTGCCGCCGGCTTCACCAGCGACATGCCGCCAGGCAGAGCGCAGCCCTCCTCTGCCTGCAAACTCCATTGCAAATTCGATGTGGTGCGGCAGGAAAGCAGAGCTGCACCCACCTCCACCAGCCACATGCCGCGGGGCAGCGCCTGGCCCTGTTCTGCCTGCAGATTGACAGTCGTGACATGCTGAATTAATATGGTACCACATGCACCGAAAAAGAATCGGCTTGCACTGCTACTGGCAAAACAGGGATCAGCTTTGGCCGTGCAGCACATGGCCACCAGGATCCTCTTGCGGCGAGCGCATACTCCGGATTTCCCGAAAGCTAAAGGAGCTGTATCTTTGAGAATCTCCCTGTTGCGCACAGCAAGAGGCTGTCGACCTCTGCAAAGCACTGTGCTACTGTCAAGCGAGAACTACCACATGAACTTGAGACACGAGCCGTTGATTTTGAGATGTCGCACCAGGGCCTCCAGCTCCTCGAGGTAGGACAGCAGCACCCGCCACTCCCCCGCCGCCGGGCTGTCTTGGAAAAAGTTGACCAGGAACACGTCGTCAAACTCCAGGCCCTGTGGCGTAATACATGTCATCAGCAGCCATTGAGGGGCTGGCATTCATCATTTAGAAAACATTAGCACTGGGACATACCGTCATGAGTGCAGCTGCAGGTGGTGCAGACACATAAGCACGCCGAGTGCAGCAGCAACATCGCCACAGCTCCGTCCGGCATGCATGTGTGCCCTGCTCTCTGTGTCAACGGTCATGACTGATCGACCCACGAGAGTGCCGCCCAAGGAGTTCAGAGGTTCCCCTTGCTCTGGGGGACAGCCACGAGAAATCCTCCAGGACTGGACAGCATAATCGATTGATATAATAAAGAGGGGGGG
>JAABUL010004505.1_pt1 | contig 18531 bp, 19 predicted proteins | sample 5559151 | NCBI WGS metagenome assembly JAABUL01 (sample SAMN10711876, study PRJNA513368) | rock metagenome | isolation source: Antarctica rocks | place: Antarctica: Victoria Land, Pudding Butte sud | reverse complement strand
TTGGGCTACAGGAGCGGCCAATTTCAGCTAGCCCGCGGGATTGTCCCACGGTGAGCCGAAATCGGTTCATAGGGAATGAGGATGTCTTCGAGCGACGATATCAGATTTTCGACATCATCGAGCCGCTTAATCGCTTCTATCTTGGCGATAATGCGCTGGATGCTGAGTCTGATCCTAAAGAAGCGTTTGATTGGAATGATTATGTGTTCAACTTCAATGGGATAGAGTCGATCCTTAATCCTACAAACTTGAAGCTCTATATTGCTTGTAAGTCCGCACTTCAAGCATACAAAGCCGAGCGTACTCCTGCTGATGATATCATTCCGTAATATGTAGTTGTAAGACAGGATTGCGTGAGATTCCCAGATCCCGCTTTTGGGCCCCTTGATACCTTCGCACAGTCTGTGAATGTTTCACAGCCGTCGACCGCAGAGATAACTAATAGGACAATCTCTCATTATCAATAGATGATCTTATTGAATGCATTTCACCAAAATCTGTCCCTGTAGCAAAGACCTTTGCTCCATACATGTAAGCCGACATTTACTGTTGATATGCTGGTAGGACCGAACTCCTGTGATGACAAAAGACGCTCGGAAAGCCAATGAGGCCGTAGCATAGACACCATTTATCGACCATGCTCCTCCATCTTTGCTGGGTAGACTGACATGTCACCTCCAAGTCCGGCACCAGCTCAATGTTCTGAACACGACCAATGCTCATGTCAATGTATGGTAGGTAATCTGTAGGTGCTGAAAGCCACGAGGTCTGTATGCTTTAGTACATAGGAAAAGGTAAGGGTAGACTCAAGGGCGAAGTTGAACCAGCTCGATCGCACGGTCGCTAGTTCTAGGAAGAGAATGATTCTAACCCGAAGAGGCTTAGCGACAAGCGTATCCTAGGTAAGGTACCTTAGGGGGAGTGGATTCTCCGTACTACACGTCGATAATTTCAAAATTCTGCCTCAAGCACTGCAATCAGCATGAGTGGGGCGGCGCGATGGCCATGTTCCCAAGACTAAAACGGTCTGAGAAGCACCTCTACACCGTCAAAGCTGTTTTGGACAGATCACTACCTTACCAGACTCCTTGGTCTGACACCGCATCAACTAATGGTCCCCCAAGTCGACGATCCGGCGATGACGGCCCAAACAGTATCCCGTGCCACCACCTCTGCAGGTCCCGTCGCTCCTGCTCCTCCCTCCATTCAGCTACCATCGTTCCGGCGGGCCGGGCAAGTCATGGCTTCTCCTCCACAAACATCGTATAGCACAAGGTGGGGGAATATAAAGGCAACAGAGTTGGGCGCAAAGGGCCGAGGGATTGGACACATGTGGATAGAGAAGGGCCAGTAAAGAGTGAATGGCTCGGCAAGGCGATAACTAAGATAAGATTTGGACATTCAGCTTGCCTCGGATCAAAGCTCTACACAGCAGCCCAACCACAAGAGCCATGTCCAAAGGCAGCGAACCTCATACCCGCAAATTGAACAACCCTTACTGGGCATTCGGATATGGTCATGGAGTTATCGTCCAGCGGTTGGTTGCTCCCCACCGTCCAGGCAGTCATGGTTGGTGGAAGGTAGACATGCATAGCGTGTGCAGGTGTGCACAGCGCAAGGATGATCGCGGGGCTTGGACTTCATATCATACTTCGGAATGGGCCTTATTGGTGTGCTACTCTAAACGTTTTCGATTCGATGCCAAGGTGGGGACTTCGAGGGAGACAGTCGCGTCATGGCAAATCCGGAATTTCTATTGTCTTCAGCTTACAGGGGATATTGTCTCGGACGTCTATCAAGCCATGTGTAGAATTGTCATGAGCAGATCTTTTATGGCTCATTGGAAGCGATTCGCCTCTAACCACTGCTGCTCATCCTACACTGCCGCATGGCAATCGATTTATGGCTCGTATCACAGAGCGGCCAACCATGTTCTGCAGGCTGGTTTGAATTCGACTTTGGATATCTTGGAAAGAGAAGCGGCAGTAGTGGGAACGCATGCCAGTGTGTAGCGCGGAGTGCGGTGCAATGCAAGCATCAGTGCCAAGAGCGCTATCCGCTATCATTGAGGCTTTGTTTGTATGGTCGGAAAGTTGGACCAATCTGACGAGGCTAGTGTCCAAGAAGAGTCAATTCAGTCTCACCATTGGCAATCACATCACATCTCGTCGCATCACATCGCTTGCTGCTGCTCGCCCCTTTCCGTGGAAGTGGCCGGATCGGAGTGACGTAGTCGTCGTGGTGATGACCACACAGCAACAGCCCGACTTCACTTGTTGCACCACGCCTTTACCACCACCAAGACGCCCGTTCTTTTCCTTCTTATCCTCTGCATCCTCCTCATCCTCATGTCCTTCGCTTGCACCACCCGTACCGCCTTCCACTTTACCAACACCTCCCTTATTATCTCACGTTGCTCAACATTCTCCGCTGTGACTACCGCTAGCCTGGCTGGCCCACCAAAAGCCCATCGCAAGCTCATCCGCACCATGGCAACGATGGCAGCCCCGCAACGCTTCATGGCTACCTCAGGCGCCAATGACCCCGTCTGGGTCCATACCGAACCCTACTCTCGCCGTCCACACTTTCCAAAGCTCGAGAGGGATCTCCAAACTGACGTTTGCATCGTTGGGTCCGGAATCGCGGGTCTCTCCACTGCCTATGAGCTGGTCACCCGCGGCCTGAGCGTAGTCATGCTGGAAGCGAGGGATGTCATCTCTGGTGAGTCTGGCAGAACGAGTGGACACCTTTCTAGTGGAATGGATGCTGGGTACGTGGAAATCGAAAAGAAGCATGGGAAGGCTGGGGCCAAAGCTGCTGCAGAGAGTCACAGCTGGGCTCTCAATCGAGTCGGGGAAATCTCGAAGAAATTGGGCATTGATTGTGAATACCGACACCTACCGGGCTACCAGATCTCCCAGTATCCCAAGGGTGAGAAAGAACACGCCGACGAGATAGAAGAGCTAAAACAAGAACTGGCCCTCACCAAAGAACTTGGCTTGCACACCTCTTTTGAAGAAGGTTTGGCCATCAAAGGATGGGATGGTAAGGTCGATCAGCGAGACGCAGCTGTTTTCCACCAGGAAGCCACCTTTCACCCTACCAAGTACTTGGTCGGCCTCCTCAACTGGCTTTCCAACCAGTCCAACTTCTCATGCTTCACGCGCACGAGAGTCTTGTCCGTCGAGGAGAAAGGTATTGAGGTCTTGGGGTATGGTTCGAAGGATGTGCGTGTCAGTACCATGGATGGACACACCATCACGTGCCAGGACGCACTCGAAGCAACATGTGTTCCGTTGCAAAAACTCAGCGTTGTCGCACAGATGGAGTTTTACCGTACCTACTGCATCGCGATGCGTGTGCCGAAGAATTATATCGAGGATTGCCTTATTTACGATCAGTGTGATCCGTACCATTACGTTCGCTTCACAGCGTGTGACGAAAAGGATAATTATCTTATCGTGGGCGGTTGCGACCATAAAGTTGGCCAGGAAGACGAGCACGGACGCTTCAAGGAATTGGAGAAGTGGGTCCGCGAGAGGTAAGGGCAGCTCTGGGAAGTCATATTGGAAACCTCTCACAGTTGTATTCTAGGTTCACCAAAGCTACAACAGTCGACTATAAATGGTCCGGCCAGATCTTTGAGCCAGTCGACGGCGTCGCAATGATTGGCCTCAATCAAGGCAAATCACATATCTACATCGTCACTGGTGATATCGGCAACGGCCTCACCCATGGCGTCCTCGGCGGCAAGCTGATCGCCGACCTCATCACAAAGACTGAGAATCCATGGAGCAGCCTCTACTCGCCAAAGCGTCTTGCCAGTATGGTATCCAGCTTACCTACTATGGTGTCTCACGACCTTCAGATCAATGCGCAATATAAGCGCTTCTTGCAGAGTGACATTAACGACATTGAAGACCTGGCGCCTGGCACGGGTGGCGTGCTGAACCCCAAGACCAGCAAGCCGATAGCTGTGTACAAGGATGGAGATGGCACTGTGAGCAAGTTCTCGGCACTGTGTCCCCATTTGCAGGGAGTGGTGTGTTGGAATGGAGTAGAGCAAAGTTGGGACTGTCCGATACATGGGAGTCGCTTTGCAAAGGATGGTGTGCAGATCATGGGACCTGCGAAGGCAGGCTTGGCGCCAGCAGACAAGAAAGGCGAGTCCAAACAGCAGGAGGCGGTCAGTGGGTAGGCAAGACGGAAAGCTTGAGGATGGAAATCAAGTCGGGTTTGGCGAAGTGTCGATGTTGTGCCGGAAAGGTCTACTAGCCCGACCACTGAGATGGCTGCCTGAAATTCCCTCAGGTACCATTTGCAACCTTAGGAACTTGTCTCCCCTACAGGGCATGACCAACTAAGGAGTCTTCTAGCTGAATCCTTATTTGCGGGCTCGGTTCACAAGTTTGCAGTTCCCTTCTCAATGCAGGATTTAATTTTTACTAGCGGCAGTTATCCCGTAGCCACTTCTTATATCGACAATATTGATGTTATTAGATAATTCAGCAACGTCACTTCGGAAACCCCGAGCTGTAACTGCTGGCCACCGTAACTTACATGGATGCTACATGCTTCTTACCGCTATACTCGCACTTCTTCAAGGTAGGGTTGTTGTAATCGGAGGAAAGGAAGGTAGTATTCATGTCGCCTGATCTCTCGGCTGTTGAGAGTACTTTCCTGACGCATTCGGTGCCGAGCTTCAGTAACGGTGGCTGGCTGCGATTTCTAAAAGTGAACGCGAGAAACGAGACCTAATGGTGGAAGCAAGAAGTTCTCCACTCCTCTATTTGTGAAGTGTGCACGCTACGTTCGAACCTTCTATGCTCTTTATGAAACGGGGGATATGTCGGCTGAATTTCGTATCTGTGAGCTGATATCATGATCTACATGGTTAGGATATAATGTTTTGTTTTTTCGACCGCAGATAGTAATCTAGTCCTCGTAGGCACTGCTCCTGGCTTCAATCTATAATCTGAGCGAGGCTCGGTCTACATCACTACGCTGTTTTCTTTTATGTCGAAAAGTGTAATGAGCGCACAGTCTTCCAAATATTGGAGACGCGATTGTCTGAATAGTTGACTGTAATTGCCTCAGGACCTGAGATTTGGCTTGAGTGGAATAGCGTTCATTTATTCCGTATAGCAAGAGCACTACCTGGCCTTTTTGGTAGGGAGGTGCTCTTGAATTTGATTTCCCTAGCGGTGGCCACTTTTGGAGTCATACACAGTCCCTTCAATGGCGATTTTTCTATTCGCGCAAAGTTCTTCGAGATCCCATCCTCATGGTTCCTATCGTTCTCCCTTAGCCATCACTGAAATCATACAGGATTCCACCACAATGGGCGGTCGCGCATTCATTTCCAACTCCAACCCCTTGAATATCATCCGCATACCTCAAGCGCAATACGTGGCCCTACGGCACCATTTCCAGACGTAAGTCTCCTCGACCCTGGTATCCCAGCCCCTCGATCAAGAACAGCGTCTTCGATTCCATTCGAAGCGCGACATCGTATCTACAAACCATCATCCCCCAAAAAGCTAACACAACCCCTAGCCTCCTCCTCTCCTTCTACACCCACGCCCTCGTCCCCCCCACCACGCCTAAGAAAATTGATCATGGCGATATAGATATTCTAGTCGCCTCCCCACTTCCCAGTTTCAGTCAGCGAACATTGATGCAAGCGATTGGTGCTGTTCGCGTTAAGCGTGTTAGTGGGGTTACGTTGTTTGCTGTCCCGGAGCGTGAAAGGGGGGGGTTTTGGCAGGTGGATGTGAAGGTTTGTGGGAGGGGGAGGGTTTGATGGGTGAGTTAGGGGATTTGTGGCATATCATTGGTGCGTCGATTGTACGTTTTGGGTTGTCGATTTATGATACTGGTTTGCATTTGCGTATTGAGGAGATCGAGCAGACGAATAGGAAGGATGCGCTTCTGCGGCTTACTAGTAGGCCGGGGGAGATGATGAGGTTTTTGGGACTGGATGAGGGGAGGTATGTGAAGGGGTTTGGGAGTTTGGATGAGGTTTTTGGATGGGTGGTTGAGTGCCGGTATTTTCGGAGGAGGGTCTTTGAGAGGAAGGGGGTGTGTGGGAAGGAGATGCGTGTGAGGGAGAAGAGGGTGATGTATAAGTACTTGGTTTTGGAGTGGCTGCCTCGGCAAGCTAAGATCGATGTTTGTGATCTCATGGACGATGGTGATGAAGAAGTGCGGGACAGGGCTTGGGGGTCTAATATGAGGGAGGAGGCGCTTGAGGTGTTTGGGAAGCGAATGGAGTATGAGAGATTGCTGAAGGGAATGTCGGGAGAAGGTGCTAAGGAATGAGATGTGGACCAAGATCGCTGATGCACTGCCGGTAGTGGGTAAGGAACTTAGCAGGGTTATGGTAGCACTTAAGAAACGATTACGGTGGAATGGGGTTCTTGGTTTTCTACCTGCAACGGCAGACGGATCTGTAGAGATGATGCCGGAATTGGATGCGGAGACGGTGGATGGGATTGTTGTCCCGTGGGTCTTGGGGCATTGGACTGCGGTATGATGGATCAGTGTTACGAGAACAGGGACGTTAATTCGGGTAATATGTTTGAAGGAAAAGAGAACGGAAGCGATGCTACGATAGGGGTACCGACTCTCCGTAAATTCAAAAACATACATCCGCTATCTAAGCAATCAACCCAATCGAGGTATTTCCAGGAAGCTGGAGCTTGGTGTTTGAACCCAGGCTTAGGAAGATGTTCCCCGAATCGCCTATTAGCACGCTGTCAGTCATTTTCTTCTCAAAGCCAGGAGATAACGCCTACCAAGGCTCCTGAACACCCCACCCTTCCCTTTCTCGATACAGACACTAAAGACAGCGGTGACGGCCTCCCAGATCTGATAAAAACTACTGATGTCCGACTTGCCTGTTGAGAAGATCTGGAGGACGCATGCTTTATCGGCTATTGCCACAATTTCGGTATCAGCCTATACTGCAAATAACGCTCGAGATGATCAGGAAGACGCTCAGGTCGCTTGTCATAGTTTCTCACCAGAATTATAAATAACCGGCAATCCTTGCTGGACGCTCTTATCCGCCCGCGGTCCGAAAGTGATCCGCGGTTTTCCTGCGGGCATGTCCCCTAGTATATCCTTGCAGGAGTTCCACTCTGGCCCGATGGTGCCGCGACATTGGACGTTTGGTTGGTATGTGCTTAGGACGACACGCAATTGGTTGTCTCCGCCTACGCTCATTGACGTCAGTCTTGCGCCTCGCTTCGGGCATGAATAGACAGCGGCTGCGATATGAAAAGGTATGACCACGGGTTCTGTCAGATCTTGCCTACCGATATTGCTCGCAATTCCACCCGTTGACTCGCCAGTGCCGCTCGCTACACACTGCAGGATGAGGGCCGAAGCTGCGCGACGTATCTGCGCGAAGCTTGCCTGTGCGGTTTTCACATCGCCGATAAGGATCGCTTGAAAGAAGCACAGTCCTCTATCTATATTTCGTGATCCATTGTAAGTCTTGTTCGGTCACATTGTAATTCAATGTTTGGGGAAGCTTGGGGGAAAAAGGTTCTAACCACCGTTGGAGCAACTTACCGCCCATGACTCGAAATGGAAGGGGAAACACATCATCACCCAGCCCGGTATGCCGCTCCCCGAATAGGTGTTGCGCAGTATCTGGAGTTATGATTTCTTTGGCGGCCCCACAATCTACAATGCTCGGATCGAAGCCGAAGTGATTGCCGCTGCATTTGACGTCTAAGACGGCGTTTTGCGGCGATGATATGTTCAACTCGGATGCTATGTTTTGATAGAGCGTGGTCGGTGGGTTGTACCCGGGTTTAGATGACGGATTTGACGGTGGCGATATTGCGAAGACTGAGCAAACGAAAACGAGAAGCCATAAGAACTGAGTTGCTACGATCATCATGGAGGAAACCATGGAAGTCTTGGCTTCTATAGAAGGATCATGTTGAAGACGGAAAGAATGGACGTCCGAACGTCATAGCCCTCAGTTGCCACCGAGCTGTGCCCATATGCGACATTATACCCGATGAGAAGCCTCTGCTCCCTGATTGGAAGATCCGACGTATGCATTATGTATGTCATGGCGACCGCGCCTGTCCTAAGCCAATCACGATGCACAACCATAGACTTCAATGCTGTTCGAATCGCCATGCCTGTCAAGAGGCCAAATCCGTGATTGCGATGGGGGTGTGATCGGCAGTAAACGTATGAAAGAAGTTAGATGGTCGGAATCGCATTTGCTTGATATGTGACAAAGATGTCGCCGACTCCGAAGCACGTATAGAAGTGGAGCTACATCAAAGACCTGTCTGCAGCCAAGCAACCAGTGATTACTTTATAACATGTACCTGCAGTTAGTATTGTTATTCAACGATGGGGCACGGTCAATGTGTTTCAGGCGATGTCACCCCCATTGCCCCCTAATGCAGTCCCTAAGATTGAAGGCGGAACGGGCCGCTCGGGGCTGCCCGCCAACGTCGAGTTACGGCATCTTGGCATCTTCGCCTACCTAAAGCAGGAGAACATGCGATGCCATCGGCAAGGGTAATTGAGCGGAAGGTTTGATCGTGTCTACTGTGCGAATTGTGCTAGTTTGGTAAAAATTACGCAAAAGTCCTACTCTATCACGTTAAGAGTGGCGAGGAATGGTGTTTCGAAAGTCCTGGTGTGCTTGGTTGTGGGTACTACTGGGGTACGCCTTCGTCTGATTGGGTTACAAGCCCAGCGAAGAAGAGCTCATTTCCATTAGATTTCTATCCATCGCCGACTCTCATAGCATAACGGCGATTATCCAATGATATCCGCGCCGAGGCGCGAAGCACAACAAAGACAGTAATCAAAACGAACAAAACCCAAATTAAGGCTACCTGCATGCAACCCAGGCCTCGTTTAGAAAAGCCTTATGTCCTTTCTTCTACTACTAGTTATCCACTTGCGGCTACTACCTAGAATCTAGCGGTCGAAATCACAACGTGTGCCTAGAAGGAACAAAGAAAATTCTGCCGAGGAAAGCGTTTCCATATGTCAAACCACGTGAAGCTGACGCCACAGCCTTCCCCGATTCATCGCTTTGTGGACACTTGCACGCGAGCAGCCAAGAAGTCATTGGAACACTGTAGCTCTCGAACAGACCTGTTAGGTAGTTCCGTTGTTTGAGATCTAAGGACGACTCTCTAGGAACGCCACGAGGTACTCTGTAGGGACCTCCGGTGTCGGGATCAACAAAGACACTATGTACGCCACCACATGATGTGGCATTATGGTCTGTAAAGATTGTGTCTAGAGCCCCAAGCGTTCCCAATAAATCTGTGTCCAAACCCCAGTCCATTGCAATTCTCCAGAGCATACTCACCCAGGCATCTCTCCACTGCAGAACAATCTCGCACCCGGAAAGCAACTATGCAGCTCACACAAGCCTACCTGCTCGCCTTCGCAGCCTCCGCTGCAGCCCACGGCAAATTCACGGACGTGCCCGCTTGCGCCGTAAGTCCCCCTCCCACTCGCATCTCCTATCCAACCAACTAAGAACCCCCAAGCAATCCTGCGTCTCCAGCCTCCCAGCACAATGCGCCATGGACCCTGCCTGCATCTGCAAAGACTCCACCTTCATCAGTACAGTAAGCTGCTGTGTCAAGAGCGCCTGTAAACCAGCCGAGGAAGAGTCGACGTTTAGATATGCGAGCCAGCTCTGTGGGTACTTTAATGTTACTGTTACTCAGCCTGGACCGAAGAGTTGTCCTAAGAACGCGACGCATACTACTAGTGCGGGGCCGAAGAAGACGAAGGTTGCTCAGCGTGATTTCTCGGCTTAGAGAGGGGTGGGGGGTGGAATGTTGTGGGAATCCATAGAAGCACAATAAATCATGGGAGACTTGGATGATTGGGAAATCGGGATGTCGATGACGGATGTGTTTTTCTGGGAATGAAGGAGTGCTATTGTTGATGCCTCCCCAATTATACTCGTTCGATACAAACATATGATAAAATCTAAAACCCAAATTGACCGTATTCCTTCAAAAATTTCTCGATCGATCCTTACGATCACGGTCTAAACAAGTAAAAGATCTAGCCTCATTATCCAAGTCAGTCTTGAGAATAACTCCATTGGTGTTGTTGATAGTGTATCTCAGACTGATAGGTGATCAAATGTGCTCAGCTAAATCGAAACTGTGTGAGGATGCGAAGTGTGCAAGCGAACTTCCCCGGTCGCGATCTGAATACTAGCAGGTCTCCATGTGCTACAATCATCGACGTCACGCGGATACCGCGGCCACATTGGCCAGCCCTTCCTCGTCGTGAGTAGTAGCAGTCTCATTCCCTCCACCAGCACTTGGCGTAATCCTCACGCCCTTCGCAGCCACGGTCCATCCAATTCCACGTCCAATGGGGGATATCCCGCCTATGCCCCCATGATCCAAACAATACTCGATAATCTCCAACGCCAGGACCCTGACCTGCTCGAAAGAGAATTGGTCGACGACCCCTGGACCTGGACCTGCAATCTCGACTATACATTGGTAGTCATAGATCGCGAGGGGCGGCGGGCTTGGTTTCCTGGGGTAGATATTCTCCTGAAAGTCTTGCTTCAGGCGGTAAAGCGGGAATGTCTTGATCTTGTTCAAGGTGGCGCGACAGCCTTCGATGGTGGCGGGTGGTCGACCGGGCAGGGGGTTGAAGCATTGGATATTGTTTGTTAGGAGCGAGGGTAGCGAGTGGGTGGCATTTGTAACGTGGATTTGCAGAGAATGTTCTTGCGTGGTTTGCGATATATCACCCGGAGGCAGGGCACGTCGAGGTGAGTGGAGGCTTGCAGGAACATGCGCAGACATTAGGGCGAAGCTGACAAGGAATGCCCTTGCCGTAATGAAGCGCTTTGAAACCATGATCTACATCGAAGGATTTGAGTGTAATCCTTGTGCTATCTGATCCGGATACAGGAACGGCCTTTTTGAGATGCTTGGCGTATTAAGGAAGGTCGCTGTCTAAAGCTCATGGCGAAATTAACTACGATCGAGAGACACGAATCGTTGAGAGGTCAAAGGAAAGGTTGCTGGTATAGCGGCTGAAGCGCGTCGAGCAGTGAGATGGCTTGGATATTCCCGCGCGGAAGTGCCATTCTCCAATGATTGACTGGGCGCGTGGGCTACGCTCAAGTCGAGCTCGACTTATGCGGAGCCAATCCGAGCATGGCCCATAATGCTGGGAGACCCATGTTCATGGTTATCGGGTAGGCTTTTGCCTTGCAAGAGTCAATCAACCCCGAAAGCTGCGGAGAGCGACCTCGCCCTAGGGAGGTTGGCCAAGTCACATGAAGGCCTATTGTGTCGTTGTCATAACGTCTCTTCGCTGACTGCATGATGACTACAGCGCCATTTGACGATGATGATGGGATGAGCTCCGACGAGACATGTGAGCTCACTCAACCGAAGATTGATCTGACAGTAAGCTTAGGTACGGTGCTGCTGAATCGGCTATCTCAGCGTCCTCACTTATGGCATTCCATGAAGCAAGGAGCTTCTCTCCTAGAAGCCGAGCAAGTTTCGTTCTATCGGCGTTTGTCCAGTTTCCTAATTGCCGCATGAGAATTTCCAGGTCCTGAACGGTCCAGTAGCTCGTGTAGATCGGACACCTGATGTGGTCTTCAAGAATGACAGTTACGCGTTGCAGCTTCTGGTGGCGGAATAGCGCCAGATCATTTTTCCACCACGACAGAGTACCCCGCCGCAGCCTGTCGGCACAATCTGGGTAGCTAGTCAAAACTCCAGTAGAAACCATAGGGTGAATCTGTGATACGCAGTGGCGGGGATAGGCTGGATGAATGCTGACATGTAGGGTTGTGAGACCGTTGAGCATCTTCATGGTGCTCGGAATGTCATCGTTATCCCAGCTCCATGACGAGGACACGGCATCTCCAGACATTTCGAGATGTAAAGTCTTTATTTGATTAATTCGAATGGGATTGAGTCGTTGGACAAATATCTTCATGGTATATGCGAGATTAAAGGAGAAAGTGGTGTTGCTATACAGTACCGCTTCCGCCTCTCGACAAATTTGGCTGCAGACGAGAAAAAGTGGGACCCCGCGCCTCTCGATAGGCATGTCAAAAAGATGCCAGCAATTGCGGTGCCTTTTGCAGTAGCGGCAATCCTTGACAGGTCCCTTACACGTGGGACGGAGACCAAAAGGGTCATCAGTTCTGGCTTGCTGAGAGACTTCATAGGCTTGTTGCTCATCCGCAGACTCGTAACATCTACCAAAATGCAAAGCGTCTGTGTAGACTTCCTCTGTCCAGTCTTTCGCAGCTTGATCGTCATCCTCGACGTGGTGCCGCAAAAAGCTCTCTGACTGTACATGAACAATGCGCCGGCCTAGGACGTGGCTGTATACTTGGTCACGAAGCTCGGGAGGTAACCTGAGCAAGAGTGAGTCCGTCATGCTGGGAATTCTCGACACCAATGGCGCGCTGCCTAATTCCAGGCTAGAGCGGAGGTAGACCAAGATGCGCAATCTAACAAAAAGATGATGTTAGCCTTCGCGACTTGTAATGTTCTTGGTTCGAAAATCAGGTACTTGACGATCATAGAGGTAGTATGTTATCCCATAAGTAGGCGGTAAGTCACACCCGTAATTAGTATAGCCCTACGGCTTAGCGTAATAAAAATTAGATACCTAAGTATTTACTCTACGTAATAACTATTATTATTAATACTATTAGCTACCTATATATTAAAATAATACGCTAGGATAAGGTTAAGATTAAGAGACTATTAGATAATATTCCTTAAATTAAGAATATTAAGTCCTATTATAATAAATATATACTAGACTAGATTCTTTAAGAACTTATAAAGAAAGGGATTATAAATTATAACTAGATTCTTATTAACTATTATACGCTAGTAATAGACTTATAAACTTAAGAGCTAACTTCCTATAATCTCTTTAATATCTTTATTATACTAAATATAATTAAAGAGGTAGTTATATATATATTTATTAAGATAGATTAATAGTTTAAGGATAAGTTAAATATTATATAAGAATACTTATATAGAAGGTTATAAGAAGAAGCTAAAAGTAATAAGATAGAAGTCTAGCTAGAAGTTTATTTACTTATAAGATTAAAGTATATATTAAGGATTACATAATATTAAAATTAAGTCCTTATTATATCTATCTTTATATTAATTTAAGATATTATAATAATTAAGTAGTTCTAATAAATTAATTACTTCCTTAAAATTAATAATTTATAAAAGGAGGTTAAGGATATTAATTAAAAGAAGGACTTTTAAAAGAAAGTAAACCTATTTATAAAAGGCTAATAAATAGGATATTTAAAATATTTTATATTTAGAAGTTATATATTAATTAATAAATTTCTAATTAAATTTAAGAGTAAATTAAGGTATTTTATAATTATATTAATTAAGGCTAGTAATAAAGGCTTTAAGATTTATAAAATATATAATAAGAACTATCTTATTAATATTCTTTTTATATTAAAAGTTATTATATATATAATTTCTTAATATTATATAAATCCTTAAAAAGTATACTTATATATTAAAATCCTTATAGTTTTTATAAGTAAAATTCTAATTATACCCCTTATAATAATTTTATTATATATACTCTATAATTTATTACTTTATAATAGACCTTGAAAAAGTTATAAATTTTAAAACTATTTATTATTATAATACTTTCCTCTATTTTTATTATTAGTAAAGTAAATAATAGATTAGAAGTTATATTAAAGGTTTATTATAATATAAAAAGATATATTAGTTAAAGATTATATATTAGCTTAATATAAAGTTTAATAAGGAGTAAATCTTCTTATAATCTTATAAAGTAGTTATTTAACTTATTATATTAATATTAATTTTTATATATAATTACTACCTATTTATTAATAACTTCTTTATATTAAAGAACTCTATTGATTTATTATAATATGAATATATAGCCTAGAGTAGTATATATAAAGTATAAGATAAATATCTATTTATACTTTCTACTATTTATAGTAAGGTTAAAAAGAGTAAAGATTAGGATATAATAATATAAATATATAAGGATAATAAGTAATTATATATAACTTAAGTAAATAGTAATATTATCTAATATATATTATCTAATTATATTCTAATTAAGATTAATATTATAATTACTAATTATAAGAGTATATAGTAATATAATATTAGTCTTATTCTTAGTAAAACTAATTCTTAAAGAATCTAGAAGATCTCTTATAAGGTGTTTCTATAAAATCCTAAGTAGAAGATATATAAGCCTTATATATTATTTCCTTATATAGCCTTATTATATAAGTAAGATATATACTAAGAGTATATTATAAGCTAGTCCTAATAATTACCTCCTTTCTTAAGGAGACTTATCCTTAAGTTTCCTAAGATAAAGCGTAGTTATAGGATTATAGGAAACCTTTAACTATAAATTTCTAAGATATATCTATTACTATTATTAAGGTTACGCTTATTATAATAATATTTAAAAATTTCTTTCCTTTAATAATTAATTATATTAACTTTCCTTTAAGTACTTTGTATCCTCTTCTCTTATATATTATAAGTTATATATATTATTTAAAATATATTAACTATATAACATAATTCTCTAAAGCTTTCTAATATCTTAGATATTACTTATATTATAAGTTCTTTAACTATTCGCGTAAGTATAGTTAATATATTATAATTAAAGCTTAATTAAAAATCTTGTATTATACTAACTTTTATAAGATAGAGCTTAACTTAAATACTTAATTAATAATAGATAATATTAGCTAGCTATCTAGCGCGCCCCTTATAAATCTTACTTATAATAGTAGGATTACTCCTACTTCTTCCTTATCTTTTATTAATCCTTCTAGTTCTAGCCTTCTAATTATATCTAATAATTAGGCTACTCTTATTAAGGTAGATATTTACTTATTTATATTATATATAATTAATATAAGTCTAGTATATTAAGCTTATCCCTTCTTTTATAATTACCTACTCTTATAATATTCCTTACTTATTTATAAATATTTATAAGTAGTATATCTACTACGTAGATAAACTTAAAGTAGTACTTAAATATAAGTTATTATATCTATATTATATATAATACGTATATTAATAATATAAGTAATACTACCTTTATACTAGCCCTTAAGGATAAGAAAGTAATATTAAAGTATTATAATTATTATTCTATTATTTAATATCCTTATAAGCTAGTAAGTTTTTATTAATAGTTAACATTATCTTTATTAATATAATATATATTAATTACTTAATTTAGATTCTTATTACTATTATTCTTATTTATAATAAGGTTATTAGCCTTTATTAATTTATTAATAATACTAAAGATATATAGGATTTAAAGGAGGAAGAAGAATTTATAATAATAGGTATTATACTTATAAATATTACTATAATTATAAAGACTAAGCTTACCTCTTATACTTAAGTTATAAGGTACTTAGGAAATATTAAGAAGCCTATATTAGTAATCTAGGAAGGCTGTATATTACAAATATTTATGTATTTTATATAAATATCTATTAAGCTTATATATTAGCCCCTAAGATAGTTTTAATACCTTAAGTTAATAATAACTACCTTTAATAACTTTATATTATTAAGTTTTCTCTTCGCTTTTAATATTATTTATTAAGGTATATTAACTATATCCTATAAAATATATAATATTAATAAAAGAGGTTTATTAAATATTATATACGTGTAACTCTATTTCTTACCTTTCTTAATTATTATATCTTCTAGTATTATTATTACTATTTAGGCCTATTACGCTTATTCCTTTTAAAGGCGCTATTAATACTACTATTATAAGAGATAGCCTTTTTATTAATTATTACTTATCCGCCTTTATTAATTATAATAGTCTCTTTATATTATTCTACTTTCTTAGCTATATTATAATAAATATAATTATTAATACTATTTAAACTTACGCTTATAATACTTCTTATATATTTTTATATTATCTACTTTAATTTATTACTTAATAAAGCTATTTTTCTTTATTTAACCTTTCTATATTACTTTAATAATTCTTAAATAGGATTAAACTTCTATTTTACTTTTATATATAATTTTCTTATAATTTATTTCTTAAATCTATTAAATTCCTTCTCTTTATCTTTTAATATAATTATAATACTAGCCTTTAATTTCTTATACTATATTTAATTAAGTTATCTTAACTTAAATATAGCTTAAAATTCTTTTATCCTTTAAGACTTATAATCCTCCTATTTTATAACTAGTTATCCTACTTTAGTTGTAATTAGTATATAAAGTCTTTTAAGTAGTAAGGCCTTACTTATATTAATATACTATTTAGTTATAATCTTACTATTACTTTATAGTATACTTAATAATATATATCCGCGATTTAATAGGAAGGATAGGAGGGAGGAAAGGTTACTACCTTATTTAAAGCAAATAATTAACTATATTATAAATTAATAAGATTAGAGACTTACGCGTTTAACTATTTTCCTAAGAACCTTATTAGTATTTATAGATAATAATATTATATTATTAGGCTTATACTCTAATAAGCTATTTAATATTATTTAACTACTATTAAAATTATTACTTTAATAGTTTAAATTAGCTATTTTATCTCTTTATATATTAATTTATTAGGAATATCTACCTTTAAGATCCTAACTACTAATGTATTTATTATTATATAAATTATCAATTAATAGTAGGTTATATAACTAACTATTATTAAGGTTTATTATAGTTATCTTATCCTTAGATTTATCTATATTATTATTATAAAGTATATCCCTTACCCCTTTTAAATAAAGCTTATAAATCTATACCTTATATTTAATAGCTTTAAGACTCTACGCCTTTTATATCTTTTACTATTAATTTAAAATAGCTTACTATTAATTCTTAGATATATTTACTTATAATAGTTAGATTAATAATAATATATATTAGATCCTACTACTTTTAAATTTCTTAATATTATACTTACTAGTAAGGTATTCTAATATAGAATATATTATTATTATCATAGTAAAGATAATTAGGAGATTAAGTAGAAGATTAAAGAACTTCTTTATATTTTCCTTATTAATAAAACTTAACTTTATCTATTTAAATATTATATTTATTAGTATACTTATTATAAGGGGATTTATCTATTTAATCCTCCTCTTATTAATCTACCTTTATATTAGAATTAATATTAAATAGAGTGGTATCTTATATTAAGATATATAAATATTAGGTATTTTAATAATTTATTAATAAACTTTATTTTATTTAGTTGAAGGCTACTTTATATATATATATTACTTATTATAATTTATATAGTTTTTAAAGAGTAGGAGTACTATTATCTAAACTAATTAAAGAATTAATACTTAATTTAATTAAGTTAAAAGGATATATAAATATTATATTAACTTTCTAAGCTTTAAGCTAAGTTAATTAAGTATTAATATTATTTAACTTATTTTTAACCTTTAACTTTAACCTTTTAATTACTTTATCTTATATCTAATAAACTTATTTATTTATTTATATAGGATTATTTTCTAGCTAGAGCTCTCTTTCTCTTCTTAAATTCTTAATAACTTTAATAAGAATTATTACCTTTAGAAATTTCTTATAATTAGGGATAATAATAGTATAAGTCTTATAGGAGTCTACCTTATATTAGTATTTAATACCTTTCTAGAGATTATATTCTACTATATTATTATTATAATTATACTTATTAATATTAAGTAATAATAAGATATCTATATTTAATTTATTACTTAATTTCCCCCTTATTTAACTCCTTATAAGAGGATTTCTTAATTATTAATTTATCTTTAAGCTATACTAATTAGATAATATTAAAGTTATATAAGATATAGATTCTTATTACTATATATCTATTATCTATAAAGGATATTATATATAATTATTTATTTCTATATTAATGTTATTTATTTTCTTTATTACTAGTTTTCTTATAATTATTATTAGGCTTAGATGTTAAGTTACTACTATTTTACTAGTTATAATAATATATATTATCCCTCTTATAATCTTAAAAAAGGGTTATATTAATAGTAAATACCTAGTAATATATAATAATATAATATTAGAGATAGATATTATATATATATAAATAGATAGAAGTTTAATAGCTAATTATATTTATTAATAAATTTAAAAATAATATAGTTAGAAGAAGGGGAAATTATCTATTTATTAGGAGATTAACTTAATTTACCTTATATTAAAGGACTAAGCTAAGTTAATTAAATTTAATTAAATTTATTAAACCTTAAAAGTCTCTTTTATAATTTAAGTTAAATACTTCATTATTAGAATTATTATCCTTAATAATAACTATTACTATTCTTAAGTATAAGATCTTTATTTTATTTAGGTATAAGACGCCTTACTATATATATTATATATATTTATATTAATTAATCCTTCTAATTAGTATAATATA
>JAABUL010004504.1_pt1 | contig 18539 bp, 17 predicted proteins | sample 5559151 | NCBI WGS metagenome assembly JAABUL01 (sample SAMN10711876, study PRJNA513368) | rock metagenome | isolation source: Antarctica rocks | place: Antarctica: Victoria Land, Pudding Butte sud | reverse complement strand
CTCCTCCTGAGGCGTATTCAGATTCAGCGCTCTGGCCACGGCTACTTTCGCAATTCTCATTCTTTTCCTCGGATCGCGCCTTTGCTTGAGAGACTGGGGCTTGACGGGCAACTTCATACGTTTTTGCGTCTTCCGTGTCCGCCTTTCTCCCGTTTGCCCCCTCTTGGCCCCAGAAACCCCACTCTCCACTCCTTCCCCCTTTCTTCCCAACGACTCGAACACCCTTAATAGCACACTGCCTATCAACACCCTTACACATATCGACAATCGTCAATGCAGCACCCATTACTCCTGTCAGCGCTTCCATCTCAATCCCCGTCTTTGCTGTGGTCTCAACTGACACAGCTATCCGTACACCACCATAGGGGCTGATTGGCTGCGTCAATCCTGTTGCTTGCTCCGCTGTAGCTTCTTTTGGTGAGTCTGATTTAGGGCGTTTGCCATCCACAGGTTCAACCCTAACGACGCAGCCTTCTACAGGCACACTGGGATGAGCTAGGGGGATAATATCTGCGGTCTTTTTGACGGCTTGGATACCGGCTACGCGGGCGACGGCGAGTACGTCGCCTTTTGTCAGCCCATGTTCTCTAATCAGGCGTAGTGGTTCAGGGTTGGAAAAGCAGACATGGCCAATTGCAACAGCGACTCGTTGGGTGATTGTCTTGCTGCTGGTGGAGATGATGTGAATTTCGGATGTGGGCGTTAGGTGCGGTAAGGTGGATGGTGTGGGTTTTGGGGATGGTTGTGCGGGTCGTTCGATTGGCGGCGGTGTTCTGGGCGAGCTTGTTGAGATGCAACGGTGGAGGGGTTTTGAGGGATTGATGGATGGGGGGAGGAATTGTAATGGAATAGCGCTAGGCCTAACTATCCTGGCAAATGACCGATACATTTCTGCTGGGGAATTCCTGGCTGGAATTGTTGGCTGCAACAATTGAGAAAATTGTGGCAGTGGCTGATCCGAACGTCCTGAGGCGTTATCTAGCATTATCAGATGAGGTCAGCTAATGTGTTGAACCCATGCTCCTGTCACAAAGAAGAAACTAAAGTCTGTATCGGTTCGTACATCATAATCACATACATCATTTTCATGCACAAAAGAAGTAACCTACCCACCGATCAAGATCATGGGCCGATTCTTCATATTTTCCAATTCGCCCATGCCTGCATGCTTCTCCTTCTTCCTCTTGACGGCCATACCAATGACTTGCAAGAGCTCTCTCTCCCGCTCGCCATATCCAAGTGGCTGATGGTCACCAGGAAGCGCCCGCCTCCTATTCATCTCCAAGTTTTTCATAGCCTCCATCGTTTCTTCGTCAATAGGCCGTCCGCCGTTGTCTTTCCTTAAGAGGTCTCTGAGGCTGACCTCCGCATTTCCAAATAGACAAACCTTGAGATTCCCGTCGCTCGTTATGCGTAACCGATTACATGTCCCACAGAAGTTATGCGTCATGCTTGTTATGAAGCCAACCCTGCCTGCAAATCCCGGCACCGCAAAAGTCTTACTCGTATCATTCTCATGATCTTGCACTTTCTCCAAGCTAGGGTATCTCTCCCGTATCATGCCCAACATTTCCTTATAGCTGAGCATCTTGTTCTTACTCCACTTATTGCCGTCAAATGGCATGTATTCGATGAATCGCACCTCCACGTCTTTCTCTCTGCCCATCTCAACGAATGGAATAATCTCCCGCTCGTTGATCCCGCGCATGACGACGCAATTGATCTTGAGCTTGATACCAGCGCCGAGCTTGTTCATCTCCAATATGCGATCGATAGAACGCACGACAGCATCAAAGCCCTTCCGCCGCGTCATGATCTGAAATTGGAAGGGATCGAGGGTGTCTAGACTCAAGTTCACGCCCGTCAGACCTGCTTCCACCATGCTATCCAACTTCCGGTGCAGGGCGATGCCGTTGGTTGTCAGACATAACTCTTTCAATCCACTTCGCCGTAAGTCTCCGATCTGGTGCATAAGAGGTACTATATCCTTTCGTATCGTAGGTTCTCCGCCTGTCAGCCGTATTTTTGTAACGCCTTGTGATACAAAGAGAGCCGAGAGGTATGATATTTCTGGTGTAGTAAGAAGATGAGAATGCGGGGATAGCGGTACGCCTTCCTCTGGCATGCAGTATGTACACCGTAGATTGCAACGTTCCGTGATTGATATTCGGAGATAATCATGGTGTCGGGAGAACGTGTCGGTCAGGAAGGAGGAGAAGGGTTTGGTATTCTGTATGCCTCGGGTTTGAGGTAGAGAGTGACTTGGTGGTTGAGGATCAGGTGAAAACGGAGGGAGTTCATGGATGGGAGGAACATCGTGTATGGATGTTGTTGCTGAGGTGATTCCTCGAAATTGCCTTGCTTGACGGACTCGAGAGAAGAGGGGGGCAGCAAAATTTATATGGCTTGTTGCGCGAGGCAGCAGTGGTTCCATGATTGCGGTGGATCATAAGGGATGTAGGGAGAATACAAGATAGAATCAGTCACGGCGTTATGCAAGAGTCATACAATGAGAGTCGTTAGGAGTGTCAAAGCCACAATATGTTCACACAGTGTCATCCAAGGCATTGAGGCCTGTCCTTGTTCATTTGTCCTCGACCGCGAACGGCTATTGCCAAGCATCGTCATCAGCCCTAGTAGATCAATTCTCCACGTCTCCTGATGCACGAGGGTCGGTCAAAAAAGTCGTTGCCGGTCTTGGCCGCAATTTGGAAGAGGACACCGGCAACGACTTTTTTGACCGACCCTTGGCAGTAAAAAGAGGCGGCTTGACTAAAGGATGTTTATGACTTGGCATGGGATGTAAGCAAGATATGGAGGGTGTTATGCACGTATCCGCCCAGATTCGGTGATCGGTCAATTAAGTTTCTCTAAAGCACAGGTGTTCTGTATGACAGCCGTTATAGGCGCTAGCTGATAGTCCCATCAACTTCGGCGTGATATCCCTGATCTAAGCTATCATGGTCATAACAGTCATCATGGATACTCCAAATCCACCATATACGCCAATCACGGGGCAACATTCAGATAGTGGATAATTACGAACGTCCGGTTATAGCAGCGATGCTTGCCGCTGAGGCATCCAACCTCGAACAAAATCGCTCGAATCTCTCAATTGTCGCAGAGGTGATTTCGGTCGATTCGTTCGCATCTTCCGCGACAATGAGCTCGACGCGGTCGAAAGCTTTCTCCAGCTCGATCTCGCCAAAGATACGATCTTCGGGCGCTGTACTACATGCCCAAGATGACGGGGCGGATGATGGCCGGTCGACAAAAAGGGCAAATACAGGGTCGGAGACATCAATGTCATCCTCCTCAGACGGAATATCAAGAGGCTCTGGCATCTCAGCCTTATCGATGGCTGGCATGGAGTCGAATGCCGCGGGCTCATCCTTGGAGTCTTCGGCTTCAAAGTATGAGTTAACAAAGTTTGATCTCTTGCCGTGGAGCATCGTGAAGTCAATCGAGTCAACGGCAGGTCCTTGAGGGACGGAGGTAATGGCATAGACTTGAGCATCATAAAGACCACCGAAGTCCGTGTTGTTGTTGTAGACGGTGTTCATGGCACCAGCTGCGTTAAAGTCGAACGAGCTCTCCTCTGGGATCATTGTCAAGCCAACATGCATGTTGTCCTGTTGGGAGCCTTGAGTGTGGCGAGAAGTGATTTGATTTGGGTTGACGTCCTTGCGAGGAGTGGTTGCTTGCGGAGTTGGTGTTTGAGTCTGCGGGCGCAGGGGCTCTGGCATCGAAGCAGGTGCTCCGGTGCCGCTGAGGTCATTGAGAAAAGTTGAAAACGCAGGCGAAGAGAGGAGCATGCGTGTCAGATCGGTTAAGCGAGTGTTTTCTGCCATGAGCTCCTCGTTCTTTAGACGAAAGTCATCAGCTTCGGACTGTTTGGCGGCGATTTCTCCTTCAAGTTGGCCAATATATTCTGTGCGGATGTTAGCAATGAGTCAATGCTACAGAGAGTTGTAAGAACGTACCCTTTCTTCGTGAGCGGAACGCTCTTGCGGAGACCTTGTTTCTGAGCTGGCGGCGCTCCTTGCTGCTCAATTTCTTTCCCTCCTCGCTGGCCAGAAGTCTCTCGTCCTCATCCATATCTTCCTCATCCTTTCTCGAACGTCCATGAGATTGGCTACCGTTGGTAGGAGTGGCAGCATCGTCATCGTTTGACGACGCAACACTGCTGTGTCTCATCTGATTCAGTAGACGCGATATGCTCTCCTCAACAATAGGATCAGCGGGAGGTCGAGCATGGCTTTTGCTACCGCTGGCTTGGCGAGAGTGGGTGGGAGCCGGACGCGGTTGCTGTTGTGCAAGGGCTTGCTGTTGCTGCTGCCGCTCTGCTTCTGCTTGAGCTTTGGCCAACGCAGCCTGTTGATGCATGCCAGGATACACCCGGACAGGCTGAGGTGGGTGAGACTGGGACGGCTGTCCGGCGATGGATGCGGGATTGATGAAGTCAGGGTTGGACATGGTAAGGTCGGTGGGGGAGCCGAAGTCCATGTCCATATCACCAGTCGATTTCTGGCTTGGTGCAGAACCAAAGTCTAAGAAGTCATCTGTGGTATTCATGCCGAAGTAGCCGTCGGTGGGTGGCATCATGCCATATGAAAACTGATCGCGACCGAGTCCAAATTGATGCACCTGGTTGACTGCGAATGTGTTTGCCAGTGCGCCGACCGGCAAACCGGCTTGTTGTCTGTATAGCGCATACTGATGGCTTGGAGCTGCAAAGGTCTGTGGACTAGGCTGAGTGGGAATTAGGGTGTTTTGCGGTGATGATGATGAAGTGGGTGTGGCGGACTTGGATCGAGAGGTCAGGGGTGATATGGACGGAGTAGGGGCAACGGTTTGGTCGTAATTGATGAAGCTGTCAAGAGGATCGAAGCACTGAGAGCCTGGAGATGGCTCCGCTACCTGCTCTTGCTCTTGCTTGAAGGAAGTCATCATGGCGTATGGTCACTGTGATGCCGCGAGCCACGCACTCAACCTCGTCGAATGTTGCCCTCACAAGAAAGGATTCCGTGCGGTGAAGACAGGTTTTGAGGATTGGTACTCGAAGTGGGAGCCTAATGGGTCGCTTGTGTTTGTTTGTCCTTCTGTCCCAAATCACAATCTTTCGTGCTCCTGCTCTTGCCCGCAACGACGACGGCGGATGATACGTTTGGTAGCGATGAGGAAGTTTGTGAGGCAACAAGACGACGTTTTTGATAATGAGGGATATTGAGGATGAAGGAAGAAAAGTGCGAGGTCAACTTGAAGCATCCAACAGGGGCTCAGCGCCTTGAGAACCTGCTCGGCACCAATGTTACCTAGGGGGCTGTGCTTAGAGCTATGCATTATTATTGCATAAAGACGAGTCCTCGGCAATAATTCAAATCCGCGCCGGCCACCTGCTCGCTCGCCTTTCCGCGCTAAGAATACACTCGGCAATTTCAAGTTTTCAACGGCAACCGTTGGCAGCGAGGCAGCCCTATCAATGACCGCGCTGCTCATCTATATTCCTTGGCCAATCGTTGACCGGACGCTGGGCATACTTCAGACACCACTCAACGATGTCAATAATCAGCCACAGTTGAGAAGGACATTGGCAGGCGGCTATTGATGGGTCTACACAGTCTTTCTGGACTATGTGCCCCCGCAAGTCAAGATGCTTAGTGGAACCAATCACACGGCACATGAGGCTTGCAGGATTGCCAAAACATGGCACATGAGTTATTATCACAGTGAGTTTTACTACGACTGTATGTCTAAGATTTGGTAATATCTCCGCTTCATGGTGTATTCTGCAGACTCCTCATGATCTCTTTTGTGCTTGAAAATTCTTTGGAAGTCAATCGGCTACTATCTGGATCGCTTCTAAAGGAACTCTCCACGGACTACCAGACGATTAGCTCATACCTCTGGATTAATTCGTGCGGGTGTAATGTTTCATCGCAATTGGGATCAAAGGTCTGTTCATTATATATCGTTTCAAAGCCAAGAGCCTATTCCCTGGGTCCAAATGACTAAACACAATCTTAGATCCATCCACGCGCACAACGACCTATATCTTTCTAGATCCGACTCAGCGTCGTCTCAACTCTCTCGTGAGCGGGTGACAAGCCCCTTCCTCTAGCTAAAGATCTCGCTGCGGATCTCGCTGGGATATCCGGTACGCTCGAATATCGCGGCTTGTGTTCTAACTGCTCGACAAGATCGAGCTTGCTCCGGCTAGCCATGGTTTGAGTCTGAGACCCCGAAGATCTAACACTGGCTAGCGGGCTGTTGTTGAAGTATGCCCACGAATCTCTGGACTCCGTCCTCCCATCCTTGCCTTCTATTAAATAAGGCCTGCTGTGGCTAGGAGACGACTCATTGCCGAGCAACGATGCGCGGCTCCCGCGAGATGATCTCGAGCTTGATGAGTTCCAAGTACTGACGGAGTCTCTGGAGCTGGTGGATGCTGACGTGGATTGAGTCCTGTCTCGACCTTCGGAACATTCAAGGATGGAAGCTGTCGGAAAGTTATCTGTCCTCTCACGGGACTGCTCCGCGAAGGGTGTTGCGTTCGGGGTTCGAGATGATTCTGCAACAAGAGTAGACCGTCCGCCAGGTCCTACTTGTTCGCTCTCGCCGTCATCCTCATCAACGTGATGAATGGATCCGCGCACAGATGAAGGCTGACTTGTTGTCAGCATCTCATAGGCTTTAGCCCAAGGAACAGACCCCTTCCCAACTACTTGCTCCTCTCCGTCGTCGTTTTCCAGTCCCAATTTCCTCAGCAAGTTGATTGTTGCAGAGCTTTGCGTTGCGTCTTCCCGGCTGCTCCATGGCCGCCCAGTGATGTTATTGTAGACGCTGTCACTGTCCACAAGTGCGCTTTGGACCGACTGCCGAGTCATCTGATCTAATACTCTGGCCACTGAATCTCTGTCAGCCATGACCTCAGCTTGGACGCTCTTCATGCCTTCCGTCATTCGTTCTTGTCGTCCAGACTTTCTCCAGCGCCTAGCAATGATCCGATCGCTCAGAACAGGCAACCCCTCCTTCTTCCACTTTGCCGCCCATCCTGGTCTAGGTGGGAGTGGGTCTAACCAAGCGCACGAGACAGGCCAGGGTCTACCCCCTTTCTTTCTACCTTTCGCACAGATATTCAGGGCCTTGACGGCTTCTGCATCCTGAAAGAGCGTGGAGAGCTTGCATGCCTTACACGTTAGCTTGCATGCCACGACACCACATTTAGGATCATTGCATTCATTGGGGTTTACCGTACCTGGACCATCCGGGTCTGGGGCTGGGAAGATGTGGGCAAATGGATCGAGTATGTCGAGAATTTCCTTGGATTCTGTCGAGGTGAGCCAATTGGGTACGCTTCGCAGGTGATTTAGGTGAGGACCGATTTCTGCACCGAGAATGTCCGTCAGCTCGTCAATCCATCGTAGATCGAACCAACCGTGCGTGTCACAGAGGCAGTACGGAAACAGAGACTTTGGGTGACGGGAAAGTGGAGAGGGTAGTCTCGCAATGCTGGTCGTAAGCATGGGCGTACTGACGGGTTGGGAGAGCATGCCAAGGAGGTCCTGGACTTGCTCAGGGGTCAATTCTGTGCCGGTGGTAGGAGGCGCCGCACCATACAAAAAGGTCGACTTGTGGAGGGCTCGCTGGAGAGCTGAGGCCGACGATTGCGAGGGCTGGACTGAGGGCTTGTTCCTAGGATCGGGCGTTATGTTCTTGGACTTGCCAAGAGAGAGGCCGCGCTTGATGGTGGTTGGAAGAGGCATCCTACACGGCCTTCTTCGGTCGACTATACTGGCAAACGAGAAGATGATTGAAAATTTCTTGGCTTCGAAGATGTGGGTGCTCGTGCTTATGGGGGATCCGAGACTGGGAAGGCAGAAGCCAACGAAGATATTAAAATTGATCACAATATATACAGGTAAGTGGGAGTAATAGGTCTTTGTGCTTTCTCCTCGCAGGGGTTCACAATGGCATTGCTTGTCGTGCAGGCATTGACAGAAACCCGTTGTTGATTCCCCTGGCTTTGTCTACATTGTGAAAGATTCATTGCTAGTGATATCTGTGCTGCCGAAACAAACAATGAAAGAATGGAACATCATCCAGCGCAAAGATCAGCATTGTCCAGGCTCAACATATAGTTCCGCCTCCCTGCCTGCTAGCACCAGATCCCAGTCACTAGAAATCCCCCTTCATACAACAAATGCCCCCCTCATCAACCACAGCTTGGCCAACCACCAACCCCATCGGCTACGAAGCGTGGAAAATCCAACGTTCAATCCCCCGCTCAGTATTCGAATACTACTCCCTACGCAGTCAAGGTCTGATACAGGCTCGTTCAGAAGAAGAATGGGAGGATGAGATATCTGGCTTTTCATTTTTCGGTTGCTGCATCCCTTTGTGCCCTCAGGATGCATTGGCGCTTGCAGATGTAGAGGAGTTGAGGGTTAAGGTAAGATTTGGGGTTGTGGATTGGAGTAGGGAGAAGATGAGGGAGGGCTGTAGGGGCGTTGAAATTGTTGATATACCGCCATCGTTTTTGGAGAGAAAGTAGAGGATGGGAGGAGGAAGTAGAAGCAGGGACGCGTTTCAATTGATTTATAGCATCGAAACGACATCGTTTTTTTCACCACTTGATTCCATGCCTTTTTGGCCAAATTTTCTCCTTCAATCAACTAAGTCTCAATCTCCCGCGCTCCTTGCCTTGGCTATCTACATCCTCCCTGCATGTTAAAAGATAGCAGACCAACCCGAGCAGCTTCATCTCTAGCAACACGCCGCTATTCGCACTCGAGCAATGCCATTGCTTAATATAAAGCCTTTGTACACACCTTCTTCCATGTCCTACTACTGAGTAAAATGTACCCCCTTTTCCATCCGTGCCATCAAAGTCATAGTCCAATCCTCTTCCATAATATCCCTACAACGAAGCCCAAAAACACCAACAAATCATTATCAAGTACCCAATCCCAGCAGTCCAAACCCCTTCCCAACCATCCTCACACCACCCTCATGCCACTTATCCTTACAGCCCTCATCCCCTCTCTCCTCCCTCCTCAAAGCCAAAACACGCCCATCGCGCACCAGAACGCAAAGCAAGGACGGATGAGATGGGGGGTTTGGCGGGGTGTGGGGAAATGGGGGATATGGTAATAGATTGGGAATGTGAAGGGGCGGGTTGATGCTGTTGGGGTGGGGAATAGGGTACCAGGGATAGAGGGGAGTGGGGGGAGAGGGGATCGAGAAGTCTTTTTGGAGATATGATGGCAGGCTGGCTATGGGGAGAAAATGATTGTCGTGTGTTCGTGGGGGTTATTCTGATGATGGGAAGGTGTGATTGTCGTGTTTTCGTGAGGGTTGTTCACGTTAGATAGCCAGATGGAAGACAATAAAGGCATGAAGATTGGTATAACGGCTTTTGTATTCGTTAGCGGTAGCTGTTTCCAAATCTAGGTGAGAGTGGGCCACGTAACGCTTAGTATCACCGCCCTCAGGGATAATGTAGGTCATACTAAAAGAATTCGAATGTAGTCACCGAGCAGCTCTTTAGTTTCGGGAAATCCGCCATTAAGGCTTTGCATTTGATAAGAGAAACCCCGTAAGACCCATTGAGCACAACGCCGTTATGGGACAAGAATTATACAGGCCATTATGATGTGAAGAGTAACGGATCAGCGAGTGTCGGTTTTGTACAAGCAATATATTACCTCCTCAACCAAGCCTACCGGCGAGCGCTACCTGCTGCCGTCAACTCCAATTATGCCACCTGCCCTTCCGTGCATGCTGCTACCTGTCATTCTGTCCCTCAGTCCTTTGAAGCTATCTTTCGCTGATAGAGTACTGGTTGCCCGGCTTCGAGGACCTTTCCTTAACGAGGCTTTAGCGTCTTTCTCTTCGTATGCTTCGTTTGCTAGGACACTGGGCCCGCCATCTTTCTTATCGTCTAAAATCTGTTGCCGCGAACCTGCAGCCTGTTGCTCGGCTTTGCCATTCGGTGGCTGCGGTTGTCTGCTTTTGATTGGTACTGATGGAACGTCGACAGAGTCTTGCAGGTCGTTCTGGTAAGGTTTATGATCTTGCGTCGCGCTGTCTGCAGCACTGGAGTTTGTGATTGGAGATACTTTGTCTTGGTCGTACGCTTTCTGCGCAGCCAGGCGCGATTTCTCGTAGCGAGCAGAGACGTCGCCTCCAGTCCAGACGGTGCCGAGTAACCGGTCCCAGAAAGTAAAGAATGGCTGCGAAAAGTTTGTCTTGATCCCCCAACTTTGGTGATGTACATCATGGTACCCCGCGTTGTTGGAAGTGATGCGCTGCAGAGGGTCCCATGGCAAAGCGTATCCGCAGTGGTCATCGACGGTTTTGATGGTCGATCCGGTGAAAAAGGCCATTCCTTGTCTCGTGTTCATCCCAGCAATCTTGTATGCTATGCTAGCGCCTAGGGTATCCAGTAAGAAACCTTCGAAGGGGTGGTTGTAGAGTGCTCCGTACGCATAAGGCACGTACAGACGGTGGTGTCGCGAATGGAACGTAGCTTTACAACGAGTCAGCAGTAATCCCCAATGTCAACCCATTTAGAACCTCTTACTATAAAGCCACTTATTCATGTGCATCGCCCTGTGTAAAAAGTATTGCCATGAGTCCACCACCAAGATGGCTACGCTGAATTGAAGTGCTGGTACGAGGATCCAGTAAATGGCCGAAGCGAGCATGAGTTCCCAGGCTGCGAAGCTAGGCGCCCTGAAATCTGAAGCACCGCTATCTGCACCCATGCTCTTGATGGAAGGATGCTGGCCCCCCAATATCGCTCCTGCAAGCATTGGGTATGCGGGAGAAAGGTTCTTCGCTAGTCCAGCAGCGTCCAAACCGACAAGAGCTAGCAACCCGGGAATAGCCCTCTGCGCGATCCGTATCCTCCTTGCCCATACTGCGATATCATACTTTTCTTTCCCAAAGAAGTCGTCCGGCTCCGTCATTCCAAGCAACCACCCGACAGCAGTCTGGATGATCTGTTGGATCACTACATCTCTTATGACCTCCCATCTTGAAACCTTGTTTCTTTTTGCAACCTCCACGGGCGTATGCAATCGGTATTGTGGGAAGTAATCTTTTGTGTCGATCCAATGGAAGAACATTGAGAGAACCCAGTAAGCCGCGATTGGTAATAGGAGTGTGAGGAGCTTGTCGGGTATCGGCCAGAGGAGAGGAGGAAGAGGAGTCAGGTGGTAATCAGGAAGCGGAGGCAGGTCTTTGGAGGTAGCCATGGCTGTTACGTTGGCCATGTTGTAGAAGCCGAAGACCCAGCTGAGTCTTGAATCGCTGCTTCCTCGGCACGCGCCGGATCTGGGGCCTTCACAGCGTACGAGTGCAACGATCAGTCGCACAAGAGGCTTTGGAAAGTAATTCGAGAAGCAGAACCAATGTGCGATGTCATTAAAAGGTATCGTGGTTTAGGAAAGAAAGGAGTGTATTGAAAGTGCCGAAGGACAAAGGAAGAGACTCCGTTTCGTTCCATGCAATCGAACAAAATAGCGTCATCTCACTTCGCCACCCGGCTCAGCCCTGAATAGCCGAATAGGGTAAAGCGCTGTGGAGCCGGCTAATGTTCCGCTCCCGCATATTGCGCATTTTTCACCCCATCGAAGAGTATCGATTTTGGGCCTCTTCTCGATAGCTTTTTTTCTGCACCTTTCCCGTGGACTTTTTGATTGACGCTCTTGGACCCTCCATACGCCTGAGACGCCCACCCGTATTGTCACATCACACACCAAGCTGTGGTCATGATTATCTACAAGGTCCGTTGAATCGAGACGCAAAGCCCCGCTTCGCAGACAGCGTGCCTCTGCTCAGGACCCCAATGCTTCAGGTTTTTGGGCTGACACCTCTGCCTACAGGACCTTGTCACTGGCGACGAAATCATCTCCGACACCTACAACCTCAAAGATATCGACGATGTTGTCTACGAAGTCGACTGTCGAAGAATAACCAAGGGCGCCGACAACGTCGACATTGGCGCCAATCCCTCCGCAGAAGAAGCCGACGAGGCACTCGAGGAAGGGTCCAAGCAGGTCATTGATGTAATCGATGGCTTCCGCTTGAACTACCTTGGCGATGAGGCATCTGGATCAAGGGCTTTCCAAAACAAGAAGGAATTCCAGGGTCAATTCAAGGGTACGTCGGATATTGGTGCTATGCCGGGATAGGTGATGGGAAAGAGCTGACAGTGATTGCCTTGGATAGGTTATCTGAAGAAGGTTGTCGAAAAGATGAAGGAAGGCGGTGCAGATGAGGCTAAGATCAAGGCTTTCCAAAAAGGTGTGCAGGAATATTATACCAAGAAGATTGTGCCAAATTTCGGTGATTTGGATTTCTACACCGGCGAATCTATGGATCCTGATGGAATGTAAGAGCTTTCTCAATGTGCCCAAGAGCTTGTAGATTTGAGTTGACATGAATTCAAACAGGGTCGTCTTCTTAAATTACCGCGAAGATGGTGTTACACCGTATGTCATCATCTGGAAGCATGGTCTGTCGCAAATGAAGGTCTAGATACGGTCGATAGTCATAAAACTGGAGTCAATGCGAAACTCATATACCGGATATGAATACGAGTTTAAATCAACACCGCTGAAAATCTATTTCACACTACGTCCGCATTACGCTGTGACGTTCGGGGATTAGTGAACCGAAGCCTTGCTGTCGACTTATATCTGATTGTTCCAATACCTGCTACAGCTGGAAGTGAGACAACTCGTGATGCTCCTTGATGCTTTCGCGGTTGTAAGCCCTGGCTTGATGATATCTTCGATGCTATTTCTTAATACCCGAAAGAAAAGGCTTCGAAGAACGGGATGTGTAGCTATACTAATCAAGCCTAAAGTGACTTGATAATGGAGAATACCCATGTTTGAAGGACTCGAGTAGACCAATTATGTTCAACAAGCGAGTACAACCTTGTGGCTACCTAGTATGTAAAGGCAATACAAAGTGACAGAATTTTGCTTTCATCGAGGACATCTGGATATTGGCCGGCAACGTTCCTGCTGTCTGGCCTTGATAGTGCATTTCTTGATGGTATGAAGGGAGGCAATATCGTGCAGATTCGCGGTCTTCTATCAATTAGAGCATAGATAGAAACGATGGAACGGTTTTTCATGCATGTCTTTTTCTGCTCTATGCTTGAAATTGCGGTTGGTTGATGTAGAAGCTCTAGAGTAAAGCCTTGTGATGGATGACTCAAAGATGTTCAGATATCTTAAACAGGCCAACCTTTCCACAGTACCATACGGGTTTCCCAACGGAGGGCATATATCGTTGAGGAAAGTTTATCAATTCATGGCTCCAAAACTTGGGCTTTGCTTAGTGGCTTGGCGTGGTCAGACTCTCCCGAAGTTCCTCCGGCAGTCGATCTTCGATCTCGAAGCCGGCCGAGACTCCGAAATAGCAGCATCTTTTGCCATGCGAGGAAGAAGATGTCTTATGAGTCAGACACAGAAGAGGTAGGGTACCAGTGTTTGTTTAATGGATTCCGACATAAAATGATCTCTTGTCTCTTATCAAATATGGTGGCTCTGCAGCCTTGGCTGAGGCCTGTAGTACCAAGAATCTTGAGTTAGGATCTTGATATTGGCCCTCACTCGTCTGCAATGCATTACTGACGTTCTGTTCGAGCACAGGAATCGCTCAAGCCCGATCAAAGTTTCGTTACCGCTGAGGGACCAGAGGAGAATGACTTCCCTGTCCCGAATGCAGGGGTCGACTCCAAAGACTCCCTCCATCCTGATCACAAACCACGTTTGCTACTGATGGGTTTGAAACGGTGAGAAGTTGCGACTACGAGAGTCGACCGCTCTGGAGCTAAAGCCTCAGCTTGTAGAAGCGGAAAGTCGTCAATATCCAACGTCGTATTCCGCAAGATGGCCCCTCATGAGACCCTATTCCTTGAGACTACCACCAACATCCGCAAAGAAGCAATGCAGTGAGCACTCTGCCGCCACCTACTTGGATGTTGACCAATCATTCGCTTAGTTCCTTCATGGATTTCCAGGTATGGGACATGCCAGGGCAAATAGATTATCTCGACCCTAGCTTTGACGCAGAAAGCATCTTTGGTGGTGTCGGAGCAATGATCTGGGTCCTAGACGCCGTCGACAACTACATGCAGCCTGTCGGACGCCTCACGGAAACCATTCTACACCTGCAGCATTCATATCCCGATATCAAGTATACGGTTTTCATTCACAAAATCGACTCCCTGACTGAAGACTTTCGCGATGATACCGTACGGGACATAACCCAGCGTATCACCGATGACCTTTTTGATGCCGGTCTGGAAAACCCTCCGATCAATTACTACGGTACTTCAATCTACGATCATACCATCTTCGAGGCGTTCAGTCGAGTCATGCAGGGACTTGTGCCTCAGCTCCCCACATTTGAGGCCCTGCTCAATACCATATCTACTAATTGCAGGTTCGAGAAAGTATACCTTTTCGATGTGTTCAGCAAAGTTTACATTGCGTCCGATAGCACTCCTTTCAGCTCGCGGGCTTACGAGCTATGCTCTGACTTCATTGACATTATCGTGGACCTGTCCGAAGTATATGGTTGGATCCGAGATGAAGATGGAGATTCAAACGAGCAGTACAAGAACTTGGCATCTCCAAGTGCAGAGTCCTTCGTTTGTAATATCAAAGGCTATCATTTGTACCTGCGAGAGATAAACAGGTCACGCATCCTAGAAACCCCACAGGTCAGGATCTACCGCTGACTTATCGCAGAAACCTGGCCTTCATTGGTATATCGAAGGATCCTAACTTTGAGTCTGGAAAGGTGCTCATAGACCAAAATGTACAGACTTTTCAGGATACATTGTTAAGGGTATTTTCGCGGACCTAGTGTATTACATCTGAGATACATTCTCAGTGCTGTCTCCGGCTTTCCGGCACTCTTCGAGCCTTGCCACCTCCTGATCGAGAAACACGATGAGATTGATTATTCGGAACAAGCACAAAACCCGGAACAATGCGTGAAAGCGCGGTTGCTAGCATCAATCATGTAGTACATGCATGCTAGAAAGTGCTATATGACGTTCCCAGATACTCGACTGGACGAGATGCCGTTGTTCTCTACCTCTCTGCGCAAGCAAGGAGAAAAGACCTGATATCTTGATTGACCGGCTGCTGGCTATTGTAAACCCGTCGCGTGGGGTAACACGAAAGATGGAGACTTCGAACGCCCAGCTTGGATTATCATTGAACACTGTGAAGGAAAGATGATGATCTAAGGCTGACGTGTACTGGCCTTGATGGCTAAGCTCAGTCATCACGTCGGTGGTGGTAGTACTCAATCAATGATCAACACTTGGAGACACTGTCATGACAGCATCACACAACAGACATCAAATCTTGATTCTCACCCTCGACCCAAGCACTCACCACCCCACTTTTCGCTCATCAAACCTTCAAAATCCTCGGTCTCATCAACAAAACCTTCAGCTCCAACGACTCTCAGCGATCACCATAATCACAAAAGATGGCAATACTCTTCAACATGGCCGACACATCTAAAACAAAACCCCCACCCCTCCTCGCCCTACCAGTCGAACTCAAACTAAAGATCATATCCCACATCTCTGAAGGCGGCCGCCCCATGGCCAGCGGCCGATACTACCCCCAACCATCCCTAATAACCCTCCGCCGCGTCCACCGCTCTTTCCGCCAATTAATCCCTCACGACCCCTTCTTCCACGCCATAGGTTTCTGGAGTATGGCTCAGCTGCAGGCTGGTGAATGCAACGTCCTCCACCCGCTTCCGGTGTGGTTCTATCCATGCTATGGCTGCTTGGCTGTTCTTTATGTCTTCGACTTCAACTGTAGGAATTCTACGCGGCTGAAGGGTGTTGGGGGGGAGAAGGCGCATGAGCGGTTGTGTAAGGGCTGTCTTTTGAGGAAGAAATTGCGGGGGGGATCCGAGGGAGCTGTGGCGGTTCGGAGAGCTTGAGAGTAGAATGTTTACGCACCGATAAGGCAATGCCCAACTGAAGGAAACACCAAATTTTGCCATTGGTCGGATATTCTACTTCTGGTCCTCGATGCGTCCTCCTAACATTGGGAATACTTGCTACCCCATCAAACAATTCGATCATTCAAAACAGTCAAAGGCAAGCCCTTTTGCACTCTAGCCCTTATTCCAGCCCTTTGTGACGGACACACGCATGCTCCAAGCATACAGCCAACAACCTTAGCTTTCTAGGCTAAAATAAAAACTCCATAACAGAACTCACAAAGATCTAGCCCCCCATTTCAAAAACAGCCTTGTGAGAGGAACGAGGCAGTAATGTCTTTTCTGATAGTACAGATCAAGGACTTCACTCCCACTTTCCTACGCTAATTCGTGCATTTCTAACTCGGGATATCACTGACTTCACTTCGGGTGCCGGCAATGGTAGGCCGGTGGTTAATAGCGTTGTGGTCGCTGATGTAACACATATCCCTCGCCATTCCGATATCATCACAAATGACCAGATTTTCCAGAAAGAATGCAGGTGTCAGCATCGAATCCAAATTCAGGTCCTGTTCTCTCCTAGAAGCAGCAAAGACGCGAAAATGACGCACGGCGGCCTTGGACCGTTACACCATGCCTCTGCCCACAACCAACCCTTCCATCAAAACCCCAACCCGCCTCACCCTTCCCACAAAGCCTCAGCTGCACATAACATCCCACATCTCCACCTCTCTCACCGCCCACTCTCCCAAACCCACTCCCACACTCCTTTGTCGCACTCATCGCTCCCTCACAGCTTCATACCTATCATACCAACAAACCAACACCATAACACTACTTATGAGGAATGGCGTTTTAGCTAGAGCACAAGACGCTACTTTCGTGTTCAGAAACCTACTATCAATATCACAATTGCATCCATGTAACGACGCATCGCACATTCCTTTTCCCGAAAGCTGATATGATACTGAGGAACAAGGATATTAGAGGACAAAGAGCACATTTGAGACAATGTACAGATTGTAGCGAGATCTTCCGATCCGGTTTCTCGTGGCGATATACGGTATTAGGAATGGAGAACCCAAACCGACGGGGGGTCTCCTTCCCAGCGATTGAGTCCAAAAGCATTTAGTGTGTATAATAGCAAGCCTCAAGCCTACTACTTCCATTGGATTTTAGCTCGTTGCACCCTAGTAGTCATGTTAGAGGGTCGAAGCTTAGTTCAGCAGTTGGCATTGGCGCCAGAAGGCGCAGAAGAACAAAGTTGTACGAGTATTGAGCCTTGGGGCAGAACATGCATTACCCTCATCTCCGTCGTTTTATTCGCTCGTCCAGACGCTCGGATACCATTGTACAAATTTCATGCGGCGGTCTTGTCGGCCTATCGGCTTAATTAGGGCTGGCGCGTGCAGATATCTAGCCCGCTCGAGGCGACTTAGAGCCTAACAGCGGCCTTCCTAGGGGACTTACACCTAGAGCTTGGGGCCCTTGTTAGAAGCCCCGGGCGCCTAAGCTTAACTCTCAGGGTCTATCATGAGGAGTTTTTTGGATTTTCTCCTGCGATGCCAAGACCGCCGCATGGATGTTTTAGCACGATAAAGGAAGGCCGGAAGCGCTTGAGCATCACCGACGCTGGAAGGTCCGGTTTCGTCGAACCTGTATCGAGATTCCAATTTGGGGGCAGGTTGGGGACTGAAACCGGTCAGCGTTGCCTCCAAAAGATATGGTAATCACATACTCAGCGCCTGGGCCCATCCCTTTTCTAGTTGGTGTTAGGGGCCAAGGTATGGAGCACGCTGTACTTTCAGAGGTAGTGAGAGTCGATACTGGCTCCGCCAGAATTCTATCGCGTAATTCCTCACCAATCTTAAGCTGGTGTAATCGTCCATGCAGGTCGTCTTCGCTGGTGTGACGACTACCCCAGGTGGCGGCATGGGACATGTTTTCGACGTCTTCCGTTCGCTTTCGGTATCGCATTATAGCAGCGTCGCTGGTCTCCGGCTGCAGCTTCACACCAGGATCTGAGCTATCATACAAGGGACCTTGCCAGGGCCTTGCACGGTACAGTGGTGGCTGGTTGGGAAGCTCATCGTACACACCAGGTTCAGCATTTCCAGGCCGCTCGTTGACAGCGTTTTGCATCACCATGCTGAATGGGAGAGAGCTTGCAAGACTGGCTACCTCGTGTTCATCATCTTCCTCGGTCCCACTCCTGCTCCCCTCGCTGATCAGCATTTCCGGACAGGGCATTACTGAGTCTGCTCTCGTAGCGACCAATCTCTCGAGATTCGCGCGAGTCAAAAGGAGAGCTCCAGCGCTACTAACTCGTGTTCTCGTGCTCCATGAGACTGGATCTTGAGGAGGGTCGCCGATTTCGTCATCACTATGAGTCTGACCTAGCCACTCCTCAACGTCTATGTCCTTGAATGTTGTTTGCTTCACAGTCCCTACTTCTCTGAGGGTTGAAGCTTCTACGTCGTCGACTTGATGCCTTGGCGCAGCATCGAAAAGAGGTGTGCTGGAGGTTTGGTTGGGTG
>JAABUL010004503.1_pt1 | contig 18564 bp, 24 predicted proteins | sample 5559151 | NCBI WGS metagenome assembly JAABUL01 (sample SAMN10711876, study PRJNA513368) | rock metagenome | isolation source: Antarctica rocks | place: Antarctica: Victoria Land, Pudding Butte sud | reverse complement strand
TACTCGCATAGCCTACTCGTCTGAGGTGCGCATCTTGTCGTCGAACGAATCGCTGACTTTGACGGTTCAAAGCTCTCTTGTAAGTAGTTCCTTAGCGGCCAACAGGATCACGCCTGTCTCCCATCGAGCCCCTCCAGTGTCACCTCACTCCTGTCTCATCCAAGTAAAAGGATGAGACCCCATTATACCGGCCAGCCGGTGAGCCTTAAGATCGTTCGAAGTCCGCACGACTGGTAGACTCCCGGCTCGCGAGAGGAGGCAATCGTCCATCACCGCTCAACTGTCTGGCCATGATCAGGGTCTGCAGTCCAGACTTATATGGGGCGGAAGCCGCCACTGGAAAATCTCCTTCGCGGGCCTTGACGTTTGTACATGTACGTGATGCTATGCACCACGGAATCGCAGGAAGAAGATCAGCTGGAACGACTGACGAGGGACATCGCGCCTAACTGCGAGTCTGTGTGATGCCTTAATCTGTACCGGTTCAAGCAGCAGAGACATGACCTCGTACTTTGACCCTCAGTGAATCTACGCAGGATGACCCTCGTGAGCATGCATGACATCGCATCAAGCGTCTCAGCACCTCGTCACCATAATCGTGAACATGCTCGTCTCCTCCCTCGCTTATCTCGGCGAGGTTCGATGTTATTGGATAGAACCGATCTTCTCCCACGTCACACCTCCATCATCTCTACATCCCCATCCCCGACTATCCCATCGAAGCCGAAGCCGAAGCCCGCCCCGATTCCACCACTGAGAACGTTCACCAACCACCTCGGATCTTCTGGTGCAAGCGCTTCTTTCCCGCCCCTCGCTCGCTGGACTACTGGATGGTGCGAGATATTTTGGATGAGCGGTCGACGGTTCGGGTCGGGGTGCATGCATTGGGTGATTAGGTCGGTGAGGGCGGGACTGAGGGGTGAGAGATCGACGACGGAGAAGTCGCCGGATCGGAGGGACTGGAATGGCGCGCCGTTCTCCGGGACGCAAATGTTTGTTGATACCTCAAGAACCACCACACCGAAGCTGCTATCCATCAGCTCTGCTTGACGGTGCGGATCGGTTTGAACCCACCTGAAGATATCGGCGGCCATGACGAACTCGCCCCTCAGCATCTCAGGCGCCATGTATCCCCTATCTCCTTCTCTCTCAAGCTTCTCTTGCCGTCCGCCTAATACAGTGCTCCCGCCCAAACCTGACCCTTTCAGGATCTCGATAGGATCGATTGGAGGATATCGCGTCGCCAGACCGAAATCACCAATCTTCAGCGATCCGGACGGGGAGATGAGGATGTTGGCGGGTTTGATGTCGAAGTGGATCACCCCGTTGCTGTGGATATGGTTGATCCCCTACCACAGCATCAGCCAGGTATAGCTTGGGACTGAGGTAGCACTCACATCGCTCAGCTCTCGGACAATCTTCCATACTCGCCCTTCATCGAGACGCTCGACGACTCGCCCATACTCTTCGAGGAAGAACGCTAGGCTACCAAGACACAGCTCGGTCTGGATGAACAGCTGTCTATTCTGTTCCCACGCATCGACGAATCGGATGACATGAGGACAAGGTTGGCGGGAGAGGTGGCGCAGGATATCGACCTCTTCGAGATGTCTCAACCTAATAACTTCAGCGTTGGGCCCGACTTCGCGAAAACATCGACTCACCGATCCTTGACGCCATCAAACACGCCTCTAGCCTTCTTGACCGCAAACAAGCCTTCCCCATATCGCTCCTGGACTTTCACGACGGTGCTGAAAGCCCCCTTGCCAAGTGTCTCGAGCGTGATGAATCGCTTCTCGAACACGTCGTGCTCTTCGGGCATGTTTGACGCCGGAGCTGGATGTGACTGGCGGTGATGCAGTGTTCGATGCAATTTCGGCGCAGCGAAAGCAGGCAGGGATAGGCGGGGCATGATACCAGGTGCTGCAGCGGGTTTGGTGGTGATCATCGGGGTTGTGGGGGATGCTTTAGGAGCTGTCAAGCCAGTCAGTATCGATACAAGGTCAAGACGGGACACTCACGAGCAAGCGACGTCCTCTCGCCGCCACCTTTAGTCGGGGTACTTGCCTCCTCACTTCCATCACTACTCGCTACTCCGCCGCTCTGCCGTCTCAACAGGCCCACACGACTGACTGGCGCCTGTCCATTCACCTTCCCAACTCCAAGGGTGCTCTGCGCGGATCCATTGGCTCCGACCCGGACTGTGGGACTGGAGCCATCGGTGTCCATCGCATTGAGCGAGTCGGGCGACGAGTTGGCAGTCAGAGTCAGGTGGAGCACGTCCGTCCTTGTCTTTGCCGACCCTAGGTGCATGGTATGCATCTGAGGCTTCCTGGTCGATGGCGGCGGGATGAAAGCGGGTGGTGGTAGATTGCTCTTTGTCGACTCAGCCAGTGGTTTGGGCGGAGTCGTGACGGTACTCATTTCCGGCTGAGACAGGGAATGTGTGACTCGTTGGTGACTCGACGCGTATGCCGACTTCTTCACCGGCGTGTCAGGCATACTTGGCTTCTGGTCTGTTTGTGTGAAACCAAGCCCAACTCCGACCGCACCATCGCCCAGGAAACCGAATGATGGAGCGTTTGGCCAACCAGAATGCTGCCCCGGTCCGATGGAGGGGGTCTCGCAGTCCGGTGCATGAGGTTCATCCCCCATAGACGATGTCCGCTTCAGTAATGCTGGTCGCCGAGGTCGCACATTGATCTTCAATGTAGAAGGCGGCGGAATCTTGATGATAGGTTTGGATTCCTCGTCCCCCATCGATACGCCTGAATCGCGCGGCTTGAAACGGCGGGACACCGTACCATTGGCCTGTGTGAACGCTTCTTGCAGCGGCTTGACGTCCTCAAAGATTGGTGGTTCGGCGGGTGAGAACGCGGAAGCCGGTGGTGTGAGGCTTGCAGTCGAGAGGGAGGAGAGGGACGAGTTGGAGTTGGAAAAGTCCGGGAGCGGACCGAGGCTTCCTGGCGATAGGGATAGAGCCAGACCGGACTTCTGACCGAAAGAGCGAGAGATCGAAGACGTAGCAGCATGTGGGAGAGGATCGCCTGAATTGATCCGCTTGTGCGCTCGACCGGAGCTTGACGATCCACCCATCGATCCAGTAGTTCCTGGCCGCGTCTTCCTCCCGAATCCTTGACTGATTCCGACGGGTGCTCCAAACGGCTCATCCTTGCCACCTGTGACCGGAATGGCATCAAGAGATATCGCCTTCTTCTGGCCTAGCATCTGTCGGTCCGCATCGGTTGCTGCTCGTGCTCGAATCGGATGAGATGTGGATAGTCGAGGGATCCGAGACTCTTCTATCCGGATGGATTCGTGTGTCGTGGTGAAGAGGCTCTTCGCTTGGGCAGAGTTGGCGTCACAATCTGCGGATTGGGAAGTTCGCATGGGTGGGAAGAGTGGTTGAGGTGGAGGAGGGGGCGGACCGCTGCCGAGTAAAGGTGTTTCGGGTAGTTGAGGTGATCCTTCGCCATCGGTCAAGGGATAGAGATTGGTCGTCGAGAACTTCAGCGGACTCGTCGGTGCTATCCTGACCTTCTCCGTGGATAGGAAGATGCTCCTCCCTTCATCTGCAGCCCTAGCCAGACTCCGACTCTGCCCTGGAACCCTCCGGATCGGACTTTCATCATCCACCAGCTTCAACCTGGCCGTCGCACTCGCCACTCCACACGCCGGTGTCGGGCTATCCTCCAAGGGTGACGAAGAAGAATTCGAGTCATCCCTCATCATGCTAGCGCTCGCCTGTGGGAGGCCGAGGAAGTGGTTCGACCGGATAGGGGAGATCATGATGAAATCCTCATCGGTATGTCGGGTCGACGGAGAGGGAGAAGGTGAGAGCTTGTGTTTGCCCTTACTCGTCGGAAAGGGGGACTTGAAGGACGATAGAGGCGCGGCGAAGGGGTTTGGCGAAGGTGGGACGGGTACTTTCGTCATGGTTGAAGTCGAGTTGGAGCTGGATCCGAACGCGGGCGCAGCGAACCATGTGGTAGGTCGGTTCAGCCCCTTAGTCCGAGGGACTCGAAAGGCGTTGTTGGACGAGGAAGATGGATCCGCCGTACGTTGCATGTTTGACGAGATGCGAGTTCGGGCCGGCCGAGATTGAAAGCCTTCTGGGATGTTTTGGGGCGGTGGCCGGTTGTTTGGCGAATGAAGTTGGTCGTCCACTCAAGCTGGTCGTGTAGTCTCGAAGATAAGGAAGATGTTGAGAATGTGCGGAAGGCACGTGTCAATTCGTAAGAATCATGTCAAAGATGCGTGTTGATGGTCGCTCCCCTCGTCCGCGTCAATCGAGTCAATCTTTGAAGATGATATTGGGTGGCAAAGGAGGTGTATAGATTGACAGCGGTGCAAGAAGTCGTTGTTGTCTCCTGAAAATCGCAATGTCGATCGACAAAGCAGCGTAATCCAATGAGGAAATTCACAAAAAGTCACACGCCCCGGCACCGAGAGCGCGTCTGTCTTATTTAAGCTTTGTTGACGTCGATCCGCGAAGGGGATTATACCGAAAGTGGCGGTGGAGGGGTGCCACTAGAGTCAATATGAACACCATGCAGACGAAACAGCAAGGTCAACGCCGATTTCCAGGCACCCAATCCCTCTTATTTGTCATTGTCACGCTGAGCTGAAACAAGCTCGGATCGTGCTTTGGGATGTCCATGGCTGATCGAGGCTGAACAAGCTAGACTGCATTAGGCTTCGTCAAGGACATACATCACTCTACTACTTGAGACAAAGGATAACTCTGACAAATTCGTACAACTCCGCCAAGTCGACGTGTACTATGGGAAGGATAAAATGCGATAGGAAAACTGACGACGGATGGAGCGAGATGTGAAACGAAGATAGAAAATGCCGATGGAGAACCGGTACAACGAGTAGCTCTAAGGATGACAAGTCGAAGGAAGGAATGATTAAACTCAGGTACAGGGTCCGTGCAGACCTGACGTGGTGCAGGAACCGATCAAGTGATGAGGAAGGGCGTCCGACGCATCTGTCTCCCGTCAGCGCACCCCTGTCTCACAAGTGTCCACACTCACCTAAACCACCGTCCCAGCTCTCACATAGTCCCTTAATCTCCCCGGCATCGTGACCTCCCTTTTCACCCTCTCCTTCCCCAGCGCCGCCTCCGCTCCGGCACTCGCGACCCGTCCCATACCCACAGCACGCACACCCGCCGATACCGCGCGCTTCATGGTCGTCGTCGGCGGGGCTACGCTGAGCGATCGCGCACCCATCCGTGGGAGAGGCTTCGCTTGAGCGATCGGAAACGTGCTAGAGGGAATCTCGGGCTCGGAGGTGGGTAGTGGTGAAGCGTTGAAGATTGGGGACGTGGTATTGGCTCGCCGGGCACTGCGAGGTGGTGCGAGGGACTCCGCATCATGGCTGAGTCGACATCGTTTCCTGGATCGCCCGGAGTCCTTGTCTTCTTCGCTTTCCGGACCCGTGACAGCCTTCAGCGGGCTGCCAAGTCCGACCGCTCCAGCGCCCATAGCATTGGCCAGAGTCGTCGAGATAGGGAGTAGACCTTGACTCCTCGTCCTCTTCAGCCCCATTCGAGCTGGGTGCGGACTCGATTCCGCCGAAGCTGGCTCGGTAATGATCGTCGGGACCTCTTCCAGCATCTTCACGGGGCTAGTCGATCTCGTCACCGGCCGATTCGATGCAGACCGCTTATCTACTCCATTCCCATTTGCGATCCCCGTCCCTCTCTGCCTCCTCGTCCGTGCGATCGCCGCATTCTCCTTCTTAGCCAGCACTTTCTCCTCCTCCATACGCTCAGCACGCGCAATCTCCTTAGGCGATGGGACGACAGATCGATAATTCCCCAGATCAGTCAGGCGGGAGTACGGGTGAACCACCGGGAACGTGATATGCGCGGACTGGGATTTACGCGGTGGGTGCGAATGCTTCTTCCCGATGGCGGGTGGGGAGATGGTGGATGTTGGAGCGTGCGAGGCATCGTGTTTGGAAGCGAGACAGCGTGAGACGATTGGCTGAAGGAGCGGGGTGAGGTGCGCGACTTTGGTGTTTTGGGGAGGAGGGGGGTTTGATTTCCGTCGTGTGGCGGTTGGAGGGCCGGCGGAGGTAGAGCTGGATGCGGATGGAGCGGGCGAGGGGGTAATGACCGTTTTGTCGGTGAGAGGGGTTTTGGTGTAGGTGAAGAGAGACTGGGTAGACGGCTTGCGTGGTCTGCTCGCTATTGTTTGTCCCCCTGACACAGAAGACTGCAGCGGGGAGACTCCGCTCGGACGGGTGCTTCGAGGCGAGTGCCGAGACGAATGGAAAGTGATAGCGACGGGTGGCATGGCTGTAGCGCGCTATCAAGGCCGCTGAGTGAGGCTGCCAAAATTGGGGAGATTTGCGAGGCGACAACCAAAGAACAACAGGTCGGAGCTCAAGAAGAATAGCTCGAGCCAAGATGTAACAGGAGAATACTCAAGACAACGAGTACGAGTTCAGACGTCAAGCTGTTCTAGATGACCAAACCTACAACTAGGTATGAATTGACTCCAGCGAATCCCTCGTCAGAGGCTTTTCGTTCCTCGGTCGGGAGCGCGCCGAAGCTTCATAACACGTGGTCGATCTTTGACTTGTTACATTTTCCGATGCGGAGATACGCAACTGTGTCCATCTCTTGTGGAAAACGTCTGCTGCCGTAAGTGGTTGTGGCGTTACTCATGGGCGGCTTTCTGGCACGGCGATCGGGTTCCCTTGTTCTGGCATCCTTGAGCGACTGGAATGACTTCTGATAGCTAAGTTTCAGTTTATCATCCACATACAAAGGATCGTCCTTCTTTGCGAGATTGGAGATTTATTTTGGATCGAATTTCGGAGGAGTACGTACTCACTTACGTGCGCCGAGCCAGGACGAATCGCTCCCTTTCCCTGCCGCAGCGTATGCGACACCGAATTCAACCATACCTAGCGAGCCCCTCAATCCTTTCCGCCCAGCGAAACCAGCCACGCATTTCTTCACGCCCACAGCGAAGTAATCTCCTCGTTGAGCACACACATGGAGTGATCGGCGCGTATCAAACCTTCGCGGAAGAACGGGCCGGATCTTGATCAGCGGCCTTCACATCCCCTCTGGCCGATCATCGCATCGCCACTATCGATCTTTTAGAAATCACCATCATGTCTACCTTGACGATGCGATCCACCCATGCCGCTTCCCCATCCTATGTACCGAGGACATTCTCACGCCCGGCCTCGCCATCCCTCGGTCAGAGCCTCACACCCAAGCTCGGGGAAACGGAACGCCGAGGCAGTCACCTGAAGAATGAGGTGAACGAGAAAGGTTCGGAAGATGCCAAAGCAATCCTGAAGGTCAGTCCCTTTATTTTATATCCGCAATGTCTCACTTGAGCATCAGATGCTCGCCAACCTACCGGCACCTCTCCCCGAATCCCTACCCCCAAACTTCCTCCCCACCCCAACCCCCTCCCCGCAATCCACCTCCTCCCCCTCCCCAACCAAGACATTCCCCCAATTCGTCCGCTCCCACCCCAAGAAACGTCGGCGCTCCTCCTCCCTCTCTTCTTCGGATGGCGACGTCAAACCCGCCGCTCTCGGTCTCGCACTCGGTCTGTCCATTTCCATGTCCGAGCCGGAAGTGCACAAGAAGAGGAAGGTGTCGCCGACTTCGCCGGAGTTGCAGAGGTCGGTCACGCCGATGGGGACGGGGAGTCCGGTCTTGGGCCCTGTGAGGAGGGAGCATGGGAGGAGTGGGTTGAGGAATGAGATCTCTGATGGGGAGGGGGACAAGTTGGGTTGGTCGAAGGATCGTTGGCGGGAGGCGGGTCAGGCGTGCGTTGCTCCTACTCAAACTCAGGACCGGAGATTGACAGTGATCCAGATACCGAGCGAGAGCACTCCTCTTGAAGCGACATGGTGACGCTCACCAGCGATCCCCCTCCGCTCAACCACAATTCGCATCCCTCCCGCACGATCCTCTGAAAGGCCTCTTATGCCTCACCGACGCAGTCCTGCTCTGGCTCTACGCCTACTTCTGCGAGGAACAAGCGGGCGGGAGAGTCCGGAGCTCGCCGTACAACGAGAGTGCGCCGTTGAGGGACTTTGTGAGGAAGGGTTGGGAGGGGGATATGAGATGCGCCAAGGAGGAGGATGGGAGGGAGACTGCGCGGGCGATGGTCGGGCTCATGTGAGTGCCTCCACATTCAACGAGTTTCACAATGCTGATGAGTGGTGTAGGCACCTGATCGAAGCTGTGATCTGCTATCACTTGACCGCCGAACAGCTCGCCCATCTCCATCGTCGAGGCAAGGAGCTGTCCGTGACTGCCTCTACCGGTCCCTCAACCCACGATCCCAGTCCATCATCGACCACTTCCGCCTCCCCGCCCGTCATAACGGGTCCCTCCCCTTCATCGACCCACTCCAACCCCTCTCCCGAATCAAATACATCCTACCACCTCCCAACCGACCTCCTCCCCCTCATCTCCTCGAGCACAACCTCCTCAACACGCGCGACGACACACCTCCTCACGAGTCGCCATCACCTCCCCCTCCGACTCCTTCGCTCCCGCTTTCCACAGACGTTCGGGCACGCCATCAATTCCGAGCTTTCGGACGAGGCATTGCCTGCGCCTGGGGATGGGTTGGGCGCGGCGAGGAAGGTGGATGTGGATGAGCCGGAGAGGTTCAGTTGGCCGATCGAGTTGGGGATGGTTTGTCCGGTCGCACATACGGTCGCGTTTGGGAGGTGTTTGGTGGGTGAGATCGGCGGGGGGTTGGGGACGGGGTGGGTAGTGAAGTTGGAGTCGTGAGAGGGTTTGGACGATTTCATGTACTTTCGGACTTGATGACACCTTATGACCTTCTCCGCTTGGATTCCACCTCAGACTGAGGCGTACTCTAATTGACGGACCCACAAGTCATAGTTGGACTTGTCATGTGCGGACGACAGCATTCGGTCGACAAGGTGGAGAAGGGAATGAGGCAGATCATCAGAACACCATCAGCTCTGTGAGTATTTGTATGAGTATTTGTATGATGGTGAGAGGTGAAAAAGGCAGATAACGAGAGGAACAGTAACTCGGGTGCAAATCGAAGGTGTGAAGGCATGTACGCATCTATTTCTGTATCATATCCTTTGTATTCTTCGCCTCTCTACCCCTCGCCTGGACCGCTCAGTGATTGTTGATACTAATAGCCAACCCGACCCTCGCGCCATTCGACCAATCGTAAACAGAGTACCCTTCAAGTCATCAGCTTGATCGTCGAATTCATCCGATCAAGGACTTACAAGACTTGAGGAAAGCGTCCCCCACAATCGCGAGGTTGTTCGGGAACCCATCTCCCACAGCAAGTACGCCGCCCACACATATCCTGTCCACTCCCTCACCCCTGGCTCAATTGGGAAGGGTAAGGGTGACTCACGATGAGCCAGAGGACGTTCGGCCGAGGTTGAAGCCTCATCGCAACGGAGAAGGCTTTCCCGTTGAAGCTCAGCGAGATGGAGTAGGAACCGCGGCATGGGAAAGTAGAACCCGTCGCCGAATTGGTTGACGCGGGATGAGTCGGGGATTTGGGCGTTACGGTGGTGGGGACGTAGATCAGGGTGGTCCCAGTGTCGATCGCCTATAAACGCTCTAATCAGTTCCTGGTGGGGTGTGAGGAGGGGTAAAGGGGACTCACGCCGATGAGGGAGCTGCTGAGCGCGTTCTGCTTGTTCCTGTTGGCCGAGAAACCGGTCATGCTGAGCGACCAGTATGATTGCGAGATGACCGGCACCCAGTTGATCGCGCCGGTGAATCTGGTGGAGTCGTAGCACCCGATACAAAGCTGATACCGAGCGTCAGCGAGGCCTTGCTCTACTAGTCGAACAGAAGCTTACCTGGGAGCCTGAGACTTGTCGACGGGTGATGTGGAAGCCGAAGTATGGCGCTGCCACCGCGTGGTTACTCATTAGGTCCTCGAAATAGGTCGGTTTGCCGGTCGACGAGATTGACCCTGATACCAAGTCAGTCACAGACTACGCTTGGGCAGGAGGGAGGGTCGCACTTACCGATGACGCCTGGGTTCGAGTTGGAGTAGAAGTCGTCCGATTCTCAATTGACAGTCCCGAAATACTGGCCCGGGACCATCGTATTTCCGATATTGACATTCTCTTGAGCCGGGATACCAGATACCGCGCCGGATCCCTGTCCTTCGCTCCCATCAGCGTGGAACAGAGGAACGGGGGACGTGAGACGTACGTATTCGACGGAGAAGGAATCGCCGTTTGAGGTGTAGGTGCTACTCTGGGTAGCATTGAATTGCTGCGATACACAACTCGAGCAGCTTACCGGAAGCTATATAAGCCGTCAGCGACTTATCAAGGCTATTAAGAGAGAACATACCCAGAGATCGGCAGAACCTGTATCGAAATCCACAGAGAGGGATTGTACGGGCGTCCCGATGGAGAGGTAGCCCCCATACAGCACGTCCATCGAACCGGTGAGGTAATCGGTCAGTGCGACTGAGCCGGACGAGGCGCGGCGAGGCGGAGTCTTTGCGGACAACTTGGGAGCAGGGCTTAGGGGGAGGACGGGGAGGGCGAGAGTCGGTATGTATGCAGCGGACATCGAAGCGGACGACGTTATGGTGGCCTGAGTTGATGTAATGAGGGCAACAGGCGGGGAGATCAATGGTCGGGCCGCGGTAGGGGCGGAAGAAGAAGACCAAGCGATGATCGTGATGGGGGAGGTAGTGGCGATTGATGTAGTCAAGACACTGGCCATCGACGAGAAAGTCGAGATCGGAGTTGCGAGAGTGACTGCCGGGCTCGAAGAACTTGCTGAAGCCGGAGACGAAGCCGGAGCATCAGCCGACACTAGCTACTCGGCAGAGCGAGAGTGACCGCCACCTGCTCGAGCGAGACGTCCGCCTGACCCAATTGAAATCCCCCAAGGTAGTTCATCGCGCTGGCGTACTTGTTCCTCATTCCCCTGCTCGTTCTTCACAATGCCCGCCTGAACCATGTCGAATACGGGTAGATCTTCGAGATCATCGCGGGTATGGAGATGGGAGCGACGGGTGATGGGGATGAGGTTGGCTTCGGAAGACGGCATGGGGTGTTTCCGAGGAGACGTGGAGACGGGCTTGGCGGATGATTCAAGGGCGAGGAGGGCGAGGTAGAGGAGGAGGCGTTGGAGGCGTTGGGAGAGCATCGTGTTTTGAAGTGAGTTGCTGTGGTATGGTGATTGATGCGGATGAGTGATGATGGATCAGTACTCGGAGGAGTCAGTATACGTATGACCGGCTCTTGAGGAGATTGAAGACGTATGGCGGCGGGTATAAAGGCCGTGCTGACTCGTCATGGACGTCATTCACCTGATTGTTCGGTCTGAAGCAGAGCAGTCTGACGCGCCACCGCCGGCAGTAAATGCGATTATCAGAGGATTGTATCGACGCGTTCGGAGACGGCCGGTCTGTTTTGCAATTTTCATCTTACTTTCGGCGTGGGCGAATCGTTTCAGCGGAAGAGACATTTGCAGAAACAAGACAGGTGAGAAACCGGTTCGAATCGTGATCCTACGTTCCAAGCTATGGACATCGTCAGGTCTGTCAAGTGCAGTAGCTCACCCTATCCGGGATGTAATCTTGCAAACGTCTTCGCGGATCGATTCACAGACATCAGCATACAGTCCCTAGGATTTCAGCAAAAGACATGATCACGAGATGAAGAGCAACGGAGTCATGGTCATACATGCGGTAACATTTGATCGTCCTTAAAAGGACAGATGTTTGGAATAAATGACATAAGAAACGGATGAGATCGCCCTGGGTCTGAGTTGGACTTCTCCTAACTATTGGAACCGTTTGACTATCGGTTATTGGAATTGTTGAGCTGTCCCAAGCCGTTAGCCGGATTCATGGACATAAAGGCTTGACTCTCACTACTCGGAGAACGCTCAAAAACAAGTTGAGGAAGTCGAGGTAGAGAGTAAGGGCTCCGAGAATGGCTTCATCCACGCTCAACCGCTTCATGATCTGTTGGGTGTCATATAGGACAAACCCAGAGAAGAGCAGGACGGAGAAGCCGGCGATGGCGAGGTCAACGTTCGCGTTGAAGGGAAGGAATATCTGGACGAGGGAGGCGGTGAGGAGTCCCATGAGGCCAGCGAAGAGGAAGGGGCCGAAAGACATGAAGTCGAACTACACGAGACGATCAGCTGTGCACGATGACCGAGGAGCGTAGCAAGAGCATCGCCCAGTCGCGCATCCTCAGCTGAGAATTGGACTCACCTTGGTTTGGAAGGTGAACAGGGTGAGACCGGTGAAGACTCCTAGGGTGATGAACAGAGCTTGAAGGACCTGTACGTGTGTGTCAGCCGTAACCAAGGATTGAGCATGTGAGACCCACGATCTTGCTCTCGTAGAAGCTAGTCACCGTTCCCACCAACATCGCCTCAAACACGGTGAACAAGCCCAACAGGACCAAATTTGCTGGGTGCTGATGCCTCTTCCAGTACACCCCGAACAAGCTCGCGAAGCTGCAGACCATAGGGATGTAAATGATCCACGGGTGTTCCTGGTTGAACGCCACCGCGACCGGCATTGACAGGCCGAGCGAGATGATCGAGGTGAGGAGTAGCTGGACGAACAAGATCGAGTAGACCTTGCGGATGAAGGCCAGTCGGATCTCGGCGTCGCAGTCGATGACGTTCACGCCGATCTTGAAGTCGTCGGGAGTGTCGTCGCCCGACGGCTGGTCCATCCATGCATTGCGGCTCGATCCCGCTTGGGCGGCGAGCAGTGGCTCGGAAGGGCTTCCTTCGGTAGGTGCTGTGCCATAGATCTTTATTGGTGTAGGCGAGGGCTCGTCGGTATACTTCGGTGGTGCGGACATGATGATCCGAACGAATGGAATAGGAAGGTGTCTTGGTAATGAAGGTGAGCGGATTGAGTGGCGAGTACGCGATCATCAAAGGGACTTGCTAGAGGCATTATTATAACGCCGCCTATCGCCTGCCTGCGATGTGAGTGGCGTTACGAATCAGAGGCGAGTCGGGCTGTGCTTGAAGCAATCTTCTTTCCGCATCTCTCTGAATCGAGCATCCCCAACCGCAGCCTTCGAGATCCAATTTCAGCCACCGAGACTTCCTCGTTGATCATCGAGGTCCGTTGCCGTGCACCCGCAAGACTTCCATTCTTGCAATTTGTCTTGACGCCTTGTGGTAGTGAGAGCTCGAGAGAACAGACACAAGCACTTCATCGCGATGAATTCCCATTCGAGGCAGATAACTAGCTCCAATCGGAATCTTGGCCCCGCGTATGTCCCTCACGATTGTGGAAAGTGATCCTCCGCTCAAATGCTATCGCTTATCCGCCTCTATCACCAACTTCCCTTACCATCGTCTCATCTAGCCGCGCCCCGGGAAGCGTTGGCGACGGGGCTCCTCCAAACCTCCCCTCCCTCTTCTCCCAGACCCATCATCACGGCACGGATAACTCTGTGTCCCCTCCCCTCGCTATCGCTCGCGCTGGGGGTGACGGCGGTCCAGTCTTCGTCTATACCGAGGAGGCCGTGACCCAGAACCGTACTTCCCTCGCTGGCGGGGGAAGGCGGTGGTTTTGACGAAGGCAGGAGGAGAACTCCCGCGGTGAGTCCCTGCTTATCAGCAATCCTTGAGCTCCAAACGTATAGCTGGAGTGAGCTGACTTGCGGGACTCCTTAGGACATCGTCGGCGGGTCACCAAGGAGAGTGAGAGAGTCCTTGACGTCCTACCTGTTCCCGTTCTCTCAACCGACTGGTTTCCCCTTCGATCCTCGCTACATCAACAATAGTCAAGACCAATACACACCTCCATCGTCTGTCTCGTCAGACCCTTTCGCTCAGCAACATGCCCGAGGCGCTTTTCACCCGATGTCAATGCCACTCACACCCCTCACTCCGCCGCCGCTTTCGTCCAATCCGCTTCCATCGATACTGGAATCGAATCGTGCCATGATACCACTCATCAACTCCTTGTTCCCCTATCACGCCTCCCAAGTCGCAGTCCTATCCCACATCCTCGAGATCGTCACTCCGCCTGACCACGTTCTGCATGGCTTTGTCGTCGATCACCCGATTGAGGGTCGAGTAGTGTACGTTCATCTTCCGCCGCTACATTCGACGGCCACATCCAGACCCGAAGCCCTAGCTCCACACTTCTTTGAGGTTCTCCGTCCACATGATCCCCTTCGTGCGATTCCCGCCGCAGCCGCTCCAAACTCGGTCAACTCCGCATTGGACATGCGGGAATCACTGACGGCGCTGCTCGACCTGGCAGCTGAGTCGCTCGAGGCAACATCGCTCATCCTCGCGCTCGACAAGGATGATAGGGAGCCGGATAGGTTGGGTGACTTGCTTCATTCTCTCATGTACGTGGGTGGTCAGGTGGTCAAACAAGGGGCGTTGCCTGGTGGATGGGAGTGGGATCCGAGACGATGGGTTTTGGTGGGCATGGAGCTCTAGAAGAGGGCATCGGCCTATGTATCAGTATCTTTATTTAGACCGCGATTGTCCCTTTATCCGTTACCTATTATTGCAATCATGAGAAGTTCAGTAGAGCGGCGGCAGGCACGCCAAATTTCGATCGGCGCTGCTGCTTCTTCCTTTTTGACAGCACTGTATGTGATATGAAATGGTCAGAATATCCATCCCAACCCTTCCTCCGGCCCCGCATGTCCCTGCAAACGCCCTCACACTCCTACCCACCCGTCTCGCAGCTGCTCACCTCGCCTCTTTCCTCGAAGCTGGCCAGGGACGGACATTGATGATCACTGGTGCTGGGGTAAGCGTGGATAGTGGAATCAGGGCATATCGAGGGAAGGAGGGGCATTATTCAAATCCGAATTACAAGTTCCTCGAGATGTATCTACCAGTGCGTCAAGTGCTGATGAAAATATGCAGACCGATCTTGTATCATGAGCTTGTGGAGGATACGACCAGAGGGGAGATGTTTCGGTGCGAGACAACCTCATGGTCATCGGGTTCTGCTGATCTCAGCGGCCTACTAGGAGACGATGTAGGTGTGTCACATTTGCTGGTATCATCGCAGCTGATCAGCTTGTAGATTGGGCTCGATCCTTCCTCGGCGTACGTCAAGATTTCTTACGATTTGCACACTTATGGCTCACGCGACGTAGTACCCGCCCGTGCGCGAGGCCCAACCCAACCCCACACACATCTACATCGCCGCCCTCCAGCTCCTCGGTCTCGCCCCAAACCTAATCACCCAGAACGCCAGTCTTCTCCCTATTCCATACCAAACCCGTTCTGAAAACCTTGCTCAGGTGGACAACCTTCATCCAAAAGCGGCGTCGCTCCTCCTCTCCTCCCATAACCACCCACCTCCCGCTCCTCGAATCCTGGAGCTGCACGGCACGCTCGCCAAAGTCCATTGTCTGAAGCACCGACATCATCAGGAACGGGATGATTATCAGGAGCAATTGGCGGGGATGAATCCGGTCTGGGACGAGGAGGCGAAAGAGGCGGAACGGACGGGACGGTGCGTGTATTTCTTACGGGAGTGAGAGCGCTGCTGAGAGGGACTAGGCGGCCGAGGACGAATCCGGATGGTGATGTGAGTTGAAGTATCAGATTGAATGTTTAGTGGTTGATGAAGGGGTAGGTGGACCTGCAAGGAGTGGATTTCACTTCTTTTGAAGTCCCTCCATGCCGAATATGCGCTGCCGAGAATGAGACCAAGAAGGGCATCGTCAAGCCCAACGTCGTGTTCTTTGTAAGCTTTTCTCAGTTGAGACGATTTTGAAGCTCACGGCGAATCAGGGCGAAACAATCGCTCCGCCTGTCCGGGACGAATCGTTCGTCCGCTCTTGTCCTTGCGAACCGTGTCTGATCGAAACACCTCAGCTTATCACTAGTCTCCTCCGCCTCCCGCCTCTTCGTCATGGGGACCTCTCTAGCCACCTACTCCGCCTTTCGTCTAGTCAAGCAAGCCGTAGAGCACTCCAAACCGGTTCTCATGATCTCGACCGGTCCCTCCCGCGCGGACGGAATGAAGGGATTAGAAAAGATGGATCGGGAAGCCGGGACGGTCTTGCGGGCGTACTTGGATGAATTGCTCAGGTGGGTCTTCAGGCTCCGGGAAAGAGGTGAAGCTTAGGGGGCGCAGGACGAATGACGGACCGGAGGTGGACGCTGTGCGGAAGGTGCTGGATAGGGGGGCGGTGAAGGTACCGCCTGAGGTCGAGGGGCCGAGGGCGGAGGGATGAGATCAGGTCTGTAGAGTTGTGTTCATCGGTTGGAGCTGACGTCACAAAGGATCTTATGCATTTGGACTATGCCATCGATCCCCATCTGCACGGAACGGCAGATAATGGGACTTTCCATGATGGCCTTTGAGCTGTTTGTAGGTCCGCGCCGAAGAATCCTTTACATCGCCCGAGATCAAGCTTTGTCAGATCGAAATCGTGACAGACAGATGACGCCGTCCAAGGCCGATTCTGAAATCCCGTGAGAACCGGTCCCTGGATACTCAGACTCTCCCTTCTCTCCAGCTCCTTTGGTCAGGCTGAAGGCGAAGACACCCTATAACGAGGCGGAAGGTCAACCATCTTTGTTCATTCGTCACTTCGCTACGATCACTCATACTACTCATAATTATCCCGGACCGAGCACTCGCACTTATATCTGCCCCCTCATTTCCCCTCCTCCCAGAATCAGGCGGAAGGTGGAAGGGAATCAGACATTCGACCTGAACCAACGGAGAAGCGCAGGGCAATATCCAGGTCTGGCCAAGCAGTCGCCTTTGGGCTCCGCGTCCCAGATTGATGAATCACCTGATCACTTACACGTCAGATTCGCAGATGACTGCATCGCCCAGGAACGGGATCTCGTGCACTGACGATCGACAACTGGAATTCCTGGATGTATCACGTGCCAGGCGACACAAAACTCAATATGAATCAATCTTCCCGGGACGCACCAGTCTTTGGCTCTGCACGGTGTGTGGAGCCAAGGTGTCGCCGATGGGGACGGCATAAAAACAGACTTCGATAATGGCACAGCATTGCCGGGAAAACCTCGCTGTCGGAAATGAAGTCCGCACGAACAAATGAACGTCGGCATCCGCCTCTTCGACTGCCGATTCGACGTTTGGAACGATCCTAGTGTAACGAAGAGCTGAGCAGCCTGTACGCATACCACGGTGATAGTTAGAAAGTCGGCGCGGAAGAGGGCTACCCTCTCGCCGCATTACTTCAATCTTGCAAGCTTGTTTTGGCCCGCTTCCCGTCCGAGACCCTTCTCGTCTTCGATGGATAACGAGACAAGCACCGAAGGCTTCCGCGAGGCGTTCTTGCATGACTTTATCAGTTCCCGTCGAGCCTCTTTTACCAATGCGCGCGGCAAGAAGTTCTTACGCATCCTTCTCGACGATGTTCGAGGTCGGGTCATCCTGTTCCTGGGAGGGACAGACATTGGCATTGACTTGCTGCAAGGGATGAGCCCTACGGCGGCGGGTCGCCAGGCTGGACGACTGAAGAGGCTTACAACCGCATGTATGACAAAGTGTTGCCAAGTAGGGTTGAATCGAAAGGTCGACGACTGCTGCGCGCTTCTTGACCGAGCCAAATTGGACCTCGATGTCAACCATGGCTATTCGACGTGGTGGAACATGTCTATGGCTTTCTTTTGGAATCCGATCCACTTCGCTCTTTGGGCCACACCGAAGATTCAGAAACTATACACGACGGACAAGTGCGGCAAGGACGGCCAGTACGGCTTCGGTTGGGTGTTGTTCGGTCAAAGAAGGGTTGCGGTTATATAGGCACGTAGAGCCCGTCACGCCACGGCGAGGACGATGAGAACAGCTGGGAACACGGGAGGGTCATGACTTGGGATCCGTGATTGGGAGGAAATCACGAGGCGTGTCAACGAAGAAGTATTCAGGTCGCGAATGCATAATTTTTAGCTCGGTAGACCGTTTGATAGGAGAGGTCTCGCACCGAGGACCAACCGACGATTTTTCGCCAACGGATTGCCTTTGCTTACATCCTAGCGAAGACGTATTCCTTGTGGAGTCCTTCGCCAGATAGACCCATACAGCGTAGTCATGCGGCGAGGAACTTACGAAACTCCGTACAGTGGCTGAAACGTTCATGATGGATGCCCAAGACGTTTCTACTCTAGCTCCTTTGCCGCAGGCGAATAGACATACTTCCCCGCGAAGATGCGAGCTGCTGTCGTCATCATCCACTTTCGTATTGCTGTATCTCATCATCCGACTAATTTCAATTGCAACCTTCCACAATATGTCCGCGGATCCCAAGCCTGAAGTGGCAGACACGGGCACTGCCACGAGTGCTCGGACCGCGATGGAGAGCCAGAACTCAATCCCCAAGCAAGCGAAGGCAAGTCATCATCGGTCGACTCCCATGCGACCCAAGGTTCAACTCGTCAGATCACTGAAATCGGAGAGGATCGTGTGTGCGAGGTAGTGCCCGGAGTATACGCGGTGTATACACGCTTCACTTCATCGAAACCATCCCAAGCTTTAGCCGGCGAGGCAAACGACACTCACCCCGAGCTGGACCTGCTTCGCGGCCATC
>JAABUL010004501.1_pt1 | contig 18574 bp, 16 predicted proteins | sample 5559151 | NCBI WGS metagenome assembly JAABUL01 (sample SAMN10711876, study PRJNA513368) | rock metagenome | isolation source: Antarctica rocks | place: Antarctica: Victoria Land, Pudding Butte sud | reverse complement strand
CCAATCACCCGAGGCCACCGCGATCTTCGCCTGGTCACGCTGGCGTCGCAGACACCAAGCACGTGCCCGCCGATGTCATTACGCTGCCCGAGGCGCCCCACCATAAGTGCGGCTGTAGTACTAGGCGCTTTCCTGCGCCGGATGTCCGGGCCGGCCGGCGGCAGTCGCTGCGCGGCGTCAGCCGCTGCTCAGGGCCGCCCATGCGGAGTCGGCCGGCCGCAGCGGCGTCCAGGCCAGGTCGCGGGCCCGGGCGGCCGCGAGCACTCCGACGACGCACATCGCGTTCTTCACGTTTCCGGCCAGCGACCAGGACACCGCCTGGTCGAGGCCGAGCCAGTGCAGCTCGATGCCGGCCTCCTCGGCCTTGCCGACGAAACGGTCGGCGGCGGCGACGGTGGAGAGGTCGCGGGCGAGAAAGACGCGGATCGCCTCGTCGCTGCCGCCGGGGCTGGTATAGGCGTCGATCAGCAGGTCCCACCGCTCCGCGCGGACGGCCCCCTCCTCGTGCAGCTCACGCCGGGCCGCCACCAGCGGCTCCTCGCCGGCGACGTCGAGCAAACCGGCCGGCAGCTCCCACAGGGTCTCCCGCACCGGATGGCGGTACTGCCGCAGCAGCAGCACGCGGCCCTCGTTGTCCAGGGCCACGATGCCGACGGCGCCGGGATGCACGACGTAGTCGCGTACCGCGCTGCCGCCGTCGGGCATCGCCACCTCGTCGGAGCGCACGGTCATGATCGCGCCGGTGAAGCGGACCTCCGACGACACAACCGCGTACTCCTCGGCGTTCCCGTCGGTCATGCGGTCAGCTCCCGGCCGGTACGGGCTGCGGCAGCGGAAGCGCCACCGGCAAGCGCTCGGCCTCGTTGTATTCCACGGCTGCACCGACAAAGGCGCGGAAGAGCGGATGCGGCCGGGTCGGCCGCGACTTGAACTCCGGATGCGCCTGGGTGCCGACGAAGAAGGGATGGGTCTGCGCGGGCAGCTCGGCGTACTCGACCAGCCGTCCGTCGGGTGAGGTGCCCGAGAAGACCAGGCCGGCGGCCTCGAGCCTGTCGCGGTAGGCGTTGTTGACCTCGTAGCGGTGGCGGTGGCGCTCGGTGGCGTCGGTCCGGCCGTACGCCCCGGCGACCAGCGAGCCCGGCGCGAGCACCGCCGGATAGGAGCCCAGCCGCATCGAGCCGCCCATGTCGGCGTCACCGGTGAGGACGGCGATCTGGTCGTCCATGGTCGCGATCACCGGGTAGGGCGAGTCGGGGTCGAATTCGGCGGAGTTGGCCTCCTCGAGGCCGGCCAGCTTCCGCGCCACCTCGATCACCATGCACTGCAGCCCCAGACACAGGCCCAGCGTCGGAATTCCGTTGGTCCGCGCGTAGTGGATGGCACCGACCTTGCCCTCGATGCCGCGAACGCCGAACCCGCCCGGGATGAGTACCCCGTCGACCCCGGACAGGGCCGCGGCGGCGCCGGCCGGGCTCTGGCAGTCGTCGGAGGTGACCCAGCGGATGTTGACCCGGGCGTTGTGCGCGAAGCCGCCGGCCCGCAGCGCCTCGGTGACCGACAGGTAGGCGTCGGGCAGGTCGACGTACTTGCCGACCAGGGCGACCGTGACGCTCTGCGCCGGACGGTGGACCCGGGCGAGCAGGTCGTCCCAGAGCTTCCAGTCCACGTCGCGGAAGGGCAGGCCCAGCCGGCGTACGACGTAGGCGTCGAGACCCTCGGCGTGCAGCACCTTGGGGATGTCGTAGATCGACGGTGCATCGGCGGCCGATACGACCGCCTCGGTGTCCACGTCGCACATCAGACTGATCTTGCGTTTGAGCGCGGGAGGGATCTCCCGATCGGATCGGCAGACCACCGCGTCGGGCTGGATGCCGATGCTGCGCAGCGCGGCGACCGAGTGCTGGGTGGGCTTCGTCTTCAATTCGCCGCTGGGAGCGAGGTAGGGAACCAGTGAGACGTGCAGGAAGAAGCAGTTGTCCCGGCCCACGTCGTGGCGCACCTGCCGGGCGGCCTCGAGGAAGGGCAGCGACTCGATGTCGCCGACCGTGCCGCCCACTTCGGTGATGACGACGTCGACGTCCTCGACCCCCATGGCGAGGATGCGATCCTTGATCTCGTTGGTGATGTGCGGGATGACCTGCACGGTGTCGCCGAGGTATTCCCCGCGCCGCTCGCGGGCGATCACCAAGCTGTAGACCTGCCCGGTGGTGACGTTGGCCGATCCGTGCAGGTTGGTGTCGAGGAAGCGCTCGTAGTGGCCGATGTCGAGGTCGGTCTCCGCGCCGTCCTCGGTGACGAAGACCTCGCCGTGCTGGAACGGGTTCATCGTCCCGGGATCCACGTTGAGGTAAGGATCGAGCTTCTGCATGGTGACCCGCAGCCCGCGGGCGGTCAGCAGGCTGCCCAGGCTGCTGGCGGTGAGTCCCTTGCCCAACGAGGAGGCGACTCCTCCGGTCACGAACACGTGCTTGGTCGCCCGGCTGGACTGGGACAACGTCACTCCCGCGGTCTGTCAGGCGGGCGTGGGAACCCGCGCGTCCACGGGAGTTCACGCTAACACCGCCCTACCGGGTGCGGCCAGCGAGCCGGGCGCACACCGTCGCCATTGCTGACCGCTGACCGGGCAAAGCGGTGCCTACCGCGATCTCCTCGCGCTCATCGCGCGGTGATTCGACCGGGGGTGCTCGGGTAGGCCGGGTTACCCCGTCTTCGCAGCGTTAGGAGCATGTTGTGGAATACCGCACCCTGGGTTATGGCGGCTGTTCGGTCTCCAGCCTCGCGTTGGGCACGATGACCTTCGGCCGGGAGAGCGACCAGGCCGGATCCTTCGCCCAGCTCGACCTGTTCATTGAGGCCGGCGGCACCCTCGTCGACACCGCCGACGTCTACTCCGACAACAGGTCGGAGGAGATCATCGGCCGGTGGCTCGCCGACCGGCCGTCGGCAGTGACCGGCCAGGTGGTCCTCGCCACCAAGGGGCGCTTCCCCACCGGAGACGGCCCCAACGATGTGGGCCTGTCCCGCCGGCACCTGTCCCGCGCGCTGGATGCCTCGCTGGACCGCCTCGGAGTCCAGTGCATCGACCTCTACCAGGTGCATGCCTGGGACCCGCTCACCCCGGTCGAGGAGACGTTGAGCTTCCTCGACGACGCGGTGGGCGCCGGCAAGATCTCCTACGTCGGGCTCTCGAATTTCACCGGCTGGCAGGTGCAGAAGACGGTCGACATCAGCGAGCACCGCGGGCTGGCCCGGCCGGTGACCCTGCAGCCGCAGTACAACCTGCTGGCCCGCGAGATCGAGTGGGAGATCGTGCCGGCGTGCCTGGAGAACGGTCTGGGGCTGCTGCCCTGGTCACCGCTGGGTGGCGGCTGGCTGACCGGGAAGTACAGCCGGGACACGCCCCCGACGGGCACCACCCGGCTCGGGGAGAACCCCGATGTGGGAGTCGAGGCGTACGGCCGGCGCAGCGCCCAGCAGCGCACCTGGGAGGTCGTGGATGCGGTGCGCAGCGTGGCCGAGGGCCGGGATATCTCGATGGCGCAGGTCGCCCTGTCCTGGCTGGTGGACCGACCGGCGGTCACCTCGGTGATCCTCGGCGCGCGTACCACCGATCAGCTGCGGGCCAATCTCGAGGCGGCCGACCTCCATCTCAGCGAGAAGGAGACCGCCGGCCTGGACGCCGTCAGCGATCCCGGCGCGGCGGACTACCCCTACGGTGGGCCCGGGACGGAGCAGCGCAGCCGACCGGTCCAGGGCGGTCGGGCCTGAGCTCTCCGGCTACTCCGTGCGGCTACTCCGTGCGGCTACTCCGTGCGGCTACTCCGTGCGGCTACTCCGTGCGGCTACTCCGTGCGGCTACTCCGTGCGGCTACTCCGTGCGGCCCAGCAGCTCGGCGTAGACGGCGGCGACCCGGTGCACGGTCGAAGCCTCGGTCGGCAGGCGGCCCACCGCCTGGGCGGCCCGGGCGGCCAACGCCGCGGCACGGGCCGGGTCGTCGAGGACCCGGGCCACCGCATTGGCCAGGGCGGCCGGGTCGGCCGGTGCGACCAAGTCCGCGCCGGCACCGACCAGGCCGGCCACCCCGCCGACGGCTGTTGCGACCAGCGGCCGGCCGGCCCGCAGTGCTTCCTGAACGGCCAGCGGGCTCCCCTCCCAGCTGCTGGCCGACACCACGACGTCGGCGGCGGCGAGCAGGTCGGCGACGTCGGTGCGCCGGCCGAGCAGCTCGACCGGCGCCCCGGTACGCCGGATCTCGGCGGTCAGCACACCCCGCTGGGGCCCTTCGCCGGCCGCCACGAACAGGGGGGCCGGGCGTCGGCCGGCGAGGAGGGCGGCGGCCGCGATCAGGCTGAGATAGCCCTTCTGCGGGTGCAGCCGGCCGACGGTGAGCACGAGCGGGCGGTCGCCGGCGCCGAGCTCCGCCCGGACCTCCGCGCGGCCGCGAGTCGGGGCAGGCAACGGCGGCCCGGCGACCGGGCCTGGGCGCACGTCTCGGCCGCCCAGCGCCCGGACCCGGGCTTCCAGGTCGGGACTGACGCACAGCGCCAGGTCGGCCCGGCGGGCGACCAAGCGCTCGGCGCCGGCTCCCACCCATCCACCGCCGACGGCGTTGTGCCAGGTCACGACATACGGCGTGCTGGGCGGGGTGATCAGACCGGCTACCAGCGCGGCCCGCAGCCCGTGCGCATGCACGACTACCGCGTCGCGGACCGGCCGGCGCAGACCCAAGGCGGCCCGGGCCGCGGCGTACGGGTGGAGGCCGCCGGCGATCTCGGCCGCGACGAAGGCCGCTCCGGCGGCGGTGAAAGCGAACATCGCCTCGGTCGATCGCGGGCCGTACACGGTGACGTGGAGGCCACGCGCCACCAGGCCGCGGGCCAGCGAGCGGACGTGGGTGCCGGTGCCGCCGGTGCTGGTGGCGAGTACGAGTATCACGCCCGGGGGCTCAGGCACGGGCTCGCCGCAGCGCGAGCAGCGCAGCAAGGTCAGCCCGGCACAGCCGCCAGGCGACCACGCCGAAAACGGCGAGCACCGTGGCGCCGGCCAGCAGAGCCTGCCCTGCCGCGGCGACCCAGCTGCCCTCGGGCAGGGCCCGGCCGACCAGCAGGCCGGCCGCCCCGGCCAGCACCGCAGCCGCGCTCCCGACCGCCGCGACCCGCGGCAGGCCGGCCAGCGCGGCGGCGCCGGACCGGTGGGCGACGGCTCCGAGGAGCAGCCCGCCGAGCACGGTCATCCCGACCGTGTTGCCCAGCGCCAGGGCCAGCACCCGGTCGGCCGGCGTGAACACGCGGGCGAGCACCACGTCGGCTCCGATGACGACCGCCCAGCCGGCGACGCCGGCCAGCGCGGTCGGCCGGGCACCACCTTGGGCGTACAGCGCCCGGGACAGTAGCGCGGACAGGCCGAAGCCGACCAGCCCGGGGGCGAGCGCGGTGATCCCGGCAGCCAGCGGCGCGACGCTGGGGCGCCCGGGTGCGCCCTGCACCAGCACCCGGGCCACCGGCTTCGCCACGGCGACCAGGGTGGCCGCGGCGAGCGTGCAGGCCAGGATCAGCGCCCGCAGCGAGCCCGACACCGCCCGGCGGTAGCCGGCCAGGTCGCCGGATTCCCACTGGCCGGCCAGCCGGCCGAACACCGAGGTGGCCAGCGGCACCGCGAGCACCGCCCAGGGCAGCAGGAAAACGGTCTGGGCGAAGGAGAGGACCGTCATCCGGCCGGCTGGCACGCCGGGTGCATTGCCGAGCACGAGGGTGACGGCGACGGCAGCCTGCTGCGCCGCCAGCACGAGGACGCCGGCGCCGGCCAGTGCGGCCGCCCGGGATGCCATCCCGGTGGGGAAGCGCAGCGTGGGGCGCAGCCGCACGCCCTGCCGGAGGACCGGCCACACCAGGGAGAGGCTGAGCGCGACGACACCGAGCGTGCTGCCGACGGACAGGATGCGCTGCGCGGTCGGGCTCACCGTGGCGATATCGGTCCCCGCCGGGGCGAGCGCCGCGTAGCCGACGTAGGACCCGATCACCACGGCGCTGGACAGCAGCGGTGCCAGGGCCGGGGCGCCGAAACGCCGGCTCGCCTGTAGGAGCCCGGTGAGCACGATCCCGACGCCGTACAAGGGCACTTGCGGGGCGAAGACCCGCAGCATGGAGGCGCCCACCCGGACCGCGTCCGGCCCGCAGCCCGCCTTGTGCCCCAGCAGCAGCCCGGTCAGGGGCTCGGCGAACACCGCCACCAGCACGGCCGGCGGCACGAGCAGCAGCAGCGTCCAGCTGAGCAGGGCCGAGGCCCCCTGGGTGACCCGCGCCCGGTCGCCAGACTCGGCCGCGCCGGCCAGCAACGGGATGACCAGACCGGCCAGGGCGCCCCCGGCCACCACCTCGAAGACGATGTTGGGCACCGTGTTGACCGCCTGGTACGTATCGCCCAGGCAGGTCGCGCCGACGGTGCGGCCGAAGACCACGATCCGTCCCAGGCCGGCGAGGCGACTCAGCACGGTCAGGCCGGCGATCAGCAGCGCGGCCCGGGCGACGCCGCGGGCGGTCATCCGCCGTGGGGTGGCCGGTGGCGGCCGAGCTCGTCGAGCGCACGCAGCGGCCCAGTGCGTTCGATGACGGCCGTGAAGCTGACCCGCTCGCTCGCCGCGGTCAGCCCGACGATCCCGGCCAGGGCCACCCGCCGACCGGTCCGGCCGGTGCCGGCGGCCAGGGCGAGGCCGAGGAGGGCGCCGAGTGAGCTGGCGCCGGCATCGCCGAGCATCGTCTGCTCGCCGAGGTCGGCCGGCAGGATCGCGGTCGCCGCGCCCAGCGGGCCGGCCAGGATGGCACCGGCCGGCGCCGCCAGCAGGGGCAGCCCGGCCAGCAGCGCCACCTTCAGCGCCCGGCCGGGACGCAGGTCGAACAGGTTGAGCAGGTTCGCGGCGCCGGCGATCAACCCAGCGCTCACCAGCCGGTCGGCCGGACGCACCGCGACCGCGCGGGCGGCGATCAGCGCAGCGATCCCCAGGCCGACGGTCTTGACCGAGCCGGCGCTGAGCCGGCCGTCGCGCAGCGCTGCCAGGTGCCCCGCGATGCCCTTGTCCGTACGTTGTCCGGCCCGCTGCCCGGCCACGTCGTCGTAGGCCCCGATCGTCCCGGCGGCCAGACCGAGGAGCAGCGCAGAGCGGGCCAGTCGGGTGCGTGGAGCGCCGGCGTACGCCGACACCGAGGCCACCAGGGCGAGCACCGGGCCACCGATGAGGTTCACCGGCTGGCCGCGGTAGTTGGTGCGTTCGAGCCACCGGCCGGTGCCCGCCGGCTTGGAGTCTGACGGCTCGGTGCCGGCGGCGGCCAGCAGGGCGCGTGCAGCGCCCGCTCCGGACGCGGCCAGCAGGACCCGGTCGGCCGTGGTCACCCGGCCGTCACGAGGTCAGGGTCGGCACGCGCGACGATGCGCCACTGGCAATGCCGTACTGGCCGCTGTGGCCCCTTACCTCGTCCGCCAGCGCCAGCACTGCCGCCACTCGGCCCGACGACAGGGCAAGGTCGTCCACGGTCGACAGCGACTTCACGAGGCGGTCGTCGGCGCGGACTGCGGCAATCACGTTGCCGTCGCCGCTCGCCGAGGACGCGGCGACCACCGTTGCCCGGGCACGGGCGTCGAGCTGCGTGACGAAGCTGAGCATGGAGGCGTTGCGCAGCTTCGCCTGCGATCCGGTCGCCGGCCCGCTCGCCACGACCAGCGCGAGGTCGGCCGCTTCGGCGAGACTGCCGTCCACCGACAGCAGACCGAGGCTCTGGAAACCCTGCAGCACCGCCGACCGGCCGGCCGCCGACACCGCCGTTTCCCCACCGACCGGTTTGCCGCTGGCCGATCCTTTGACGAGCACCGAGCCAAACAACGCGCCGGCCTGCGCCGGCCCGTCGGGCGTAACCGGAATCTGCACGCCCGGAGGCAGCAGCTGCGACACCAGGCTCTTGATCTCCGCCGAGCGGCGGGGGTCGGTGAAGTCCGCGGCCAGCCGCACCCGCGACACCACCTTGGCACCGGCCCGGTTGAGATCGGCGATCGCGGCATCGCGGTCAGCCGTGCCGCCACCCGGCCCGGAGATGACGGTGACGCTCTGCCCGGCCAGCCGCCCGGACAGGACCGCCGGGGCGATCTGGTCGGCGAAGTCGTCCTGCTTGGCGGACAAGTCCTTGGCATCGCGCAGGTCGCTGCGCAGGGAGCGGTTCTCGGCGGCCAGGCTGGTAACCCGGCCGTGGAGGTCGTTGAGGACCGGGCCCTTCAGCGCCGTCGTCCCCAGCACCACCCCGAGGGCCAGCGCCAGGAACACCGCCGTGAGCGAGACGATGTGATAGCGGAAGTCGATCACGACGAGAAGCCCTGGAACCAGTACACCAGGCCGTCCCACAGGTCGGTGAAGACGGTGACGTAGGACCGGCCGACTTCGGAGGCACCGAACGCGGCCGCAATCGCGATCAGCGCGGCGATCACGAGCACCAGCAACGGCCCGGCGCCGATCCGCTGCCGGTAGAGCCGGCTGACCCCCTTGGCATCGATCAGCTTGCCGCCGACGCGCAGCCGGGTCAGGAAGGTCGACGCCATTCCGCCGCGGCCCTTGTCCAGGAATTCGCTCAGGGTGGCGTGCGTGCCCACCGCCACCATCAGCGAGGCGCCGTGCGCGTCGGCTAGGAGCATCGCGATGTCCTCGCTGGTGGCTGCCGCGGCGAAGGTGACCGCGGTGACTCCGAGCTCCTGGACCCGCACCAGGCCCGGCGCATGGCCGTCGGGATAGGCATGCACCACGATCTCCGCGCCACACCGCAGCGCCCCGTCGCTCACCGAGTCCATGTCCCCGACGATGACGTGTGGTCGATAGCCGGCTTGCACCAGCGCATCCGCCCCGCCGTCGACCCCGATGAGGATCGGCTTGAACTCCCTGATGTAGGGGCGGAGCACCCGCAGATCCTGTTGATAGTCGTATCCGCGGACGACGATCAGGCAGTGGCGGCCGTCGAGGTCGGTGTCGATGTCGGGAACCCCGACGCCGTCAAGGAGCAGCTCACGCTCGCGGCGCATGTACTCCATGGTGTTGGCGGCGAAGGCCTCGAGTTGCGCCGCCAGGCCCGTCTTGGCCTCGGCCATGGCCGCGGCGACGGAGTCGGCGTCCTGGCGGGTGCCCGTGGCGATCAGGGTGGTGCCGGCGTACAGCGAGTCGCCATCGAGGCGGATCCGCTGGCCGTCGGAAATCTGCTCGAACACCGCGTCACCGACCGAGTCCAGCACCGGGATGCCGGCCCGGATGAGCACCTCGGGGCCGAGGTTGGGATAGCGGCCGGAGATGCTGGGAGCTGCGTTGACGACGGCCGCCACCTTGCATCCGACCAGGGCGTCGGCGGCTATCCGGTCGAGGTCGAGGTGGTCGATGATCGCGATGTCACCGGAACGCAGGCGCCGGGTGATGCGTTTGGTGCGCCGATCGACCTTGGCGATCCCGGTGATGCCCGGGAGCACGGCGGCCCGGCCACGCCGCAGGGTGGCGAGTCTCATCGCCGCAGGGTGGCAGATCTCATCGTCTCGCCAGTCTCTCACTGCGCTTGACCGGGGCGGCTCTGCGACACCCGTCCGCCGGCCTGGGCGGCGAGCAGTAACTCCTGCGCATGCGCCATGCCGGTGTCGCTGTCGTCGAGGCCGGCCAGCATGCGGGCCAGCTCGCGTACCCGGTCCTCGCCGGTGACTTCGCGTACGCCGCTCGCGGTCACCGAGCCGTCGTCGTCCTTGCCGACGACGAGGTGCCGGTCGGCGAACGCGGCGACCTGAGGCAGGTGCGTGACGGCCAGGACCTGATGGGTGGCGGCCAGCCGGGCCAGCCGGCGCCCCACCTCGACGGCCGCCCGGCCACCCACGCCGGCGTCGACCTCGTCGAAGACGAGCGTGGGCACCTCGTCGGCCGCAGCGAAGACCACCTCGACGGCGAGCATCACCCGGGACAGCTCCCCACCGGAGGCGGCCCGGCGCAGGGGACGGGCCGGCGCGCCGGCATGCGCGAGGAAGAACAACTCGACGTCGTCGATGCCTTCGGGCCCCACCCCGACCGGCTCGCCGTCGATCAGCAGGCTGGGCGTGCCGGCGCCGGCGGCCCGCCGGCTGAGGTCGACCCGGACCTGCGCGTGCGGGAGGGCCAAGTGAAGGAGCTCACCGGTCACTGCGGCGGAGAACGCCTCCGCCGCGCCGGCCCGGGCCTGCGACAGGCAGCCGGCGGTCGTCGCCACCTGCTCGGCGAGGGCGTCGCGTTCGGCGGCCAGCCCGGCCAGCCGCTCCTCGGACCCGTCGAGCTCGTCGAGCCTCGTCGCGGCGGCCGCCGCCCAGCTGAGCACTGCGTCGACCGTGCCGGCGTACGTCCGCAGCAAGCCACCCACGGCGGCCCGGCGGTCGTTGAGCTGGGCCAGCCGGCCGGCGTCGGCGTCGACGGAGGCGGCGTAGCCGGCGAGCTCGCCGGCCACATCGGCGGCCAGGTAACCCAGCTCGCTGACCCGCTTGGCCAGGTCGTCCAGCACCGGATCGTGGTCGGCGACCGATTCCAGTGCCCGGCGTGCCACCGCCAGCAACGACGTGGCGTCGGCATCGTCACTGGCGGGGTCCGCCACCAGAGCAGCAGCGGCACCGGCCGCGGCTGCGCACAAGGCGTCGGCATGCTCGAGCCGCTGGGCCTCGGCGCGCAGGGCGACGTCCTCGCCGGGCTGCGGGGCAACCGCCTCGATCTCGGCCAGCCCGCGCGCAAGCTGGTCGATCTCGTGGGTGCGGTCCCGGGCGGTCGACCGGCGGGTGGCCAGGTCGCACTCCACCGCCTGCCACGCGTCGAAGAGCCGGCGGTGCCGGCTCAACAGCTCGGCCACGGCACCGCCGGCGAACCGGTCCAGCGCCTCCTGCTGCTGTGCCGGCCGGAGCAGCCGAAGCTGATCGGCCTGGCCGTGGACGGTGACGAGCTCCTCCCCCAGCGCGCCCAACAGGCTGACCGGGACGCTGCGGCCGCCCAGCTGCGCCCGCGAACGGCCCTGCGCCGACACGGTACGGCCGGCCAGCAGCGTGCCGTCCTCGTCGTGTTCGGCCCCGGTCTCTGCCGCCCTGGCGGCGACCGCGCTGTCGGGGGACACCCGCAGGCGACCCTCGACCAGCGCCTGTCGCTCTCCGGTGCGGACCCGCCCCGCATCCGCCCGGCCGCCGAAGAGCAGGCCCAGACCGGCCACCACCATCGTCTTGCCGGCACCGGTTTCACCGGTCACCACGGTCAGCCCGGGGCACAGCTCCAGCGTGGCGTCGGCGATGACGCCGAGGCCCCGGATGTGCAGCTCCTCGAGCACGCAGCCGAGCCTAACCGCCGGATGTGACGGCCGGTGAGCTCAGGCCCGGCGGCCGCGCCAGCCCTCGACCGGTAGCTGGAACTTGGCCACCAGCCGGTCGGTGAACGCCTGCCGTTGCAGCCGCACGACACGCACCGGCAGCGCGCCGCGGCGCACCTCGACGACCGAGCCCGGCTCGAGGCCGATGGTGCGCCGGCCGTCACAGCACAGGACGGCCTGGTCACCTTCGGGCGCGACCTCGATGGTCAGGACCGACGTAGGCGCGGTCACCAGTGGCCGGGAGAAGAGCGCATGGGCGCTGATCGGGACGAGCAGCAGCGCCTCGACCTCCGGCCAGACGACCGGACCGCCGGCGGAGAAGGCGTACGCGGTGGAGCCGGTCGGGGTGGCGCACACCACGCCGTCGCAGCCCCACCGCGACAGCGGGCGGTCGTCGATGGAGACCAGAACCTCGAGCATGCGCTCGCGGGACCCCTTCTCGACCGAGGCCTCGTTGAGCGCCCATCCGGAGCCGACGACCTCTCCCTGCCGGTGGACCGTGACGTCGATGGTCAGCCGCTCGTCGACCTCGTAGGTGCGGTCGGCGACGCCGGACACCGTCTGGTCCATCGCGTCGAGCTCGGCCTCGGCGAGGAAGGCGACCCGGCCCAGTTTGACGCCGAGCAGCGGGGTGCCCAGCGGCCGGGCGATCTCGGCGGCCCGCAGCAGCGTCCCGTCACCGCCCAGGCCGATGATGATCTCGACGCCGTCGGCCGCCGACGCCTCATCGACGACGTCGGCGCAGTTCAGGTTCAGCGCGGCTGCCTCCGCGGCCAGCACGCGAAGCTCGAAGCCCCGCGCCTGCAGCCGCTCGGCCAGCCGGCCGGCGTGCACCACGGTGTCCGGGCGGCCCCAGTGCGTGACCAGCAGCGCTCGCCGCGTCACGGGTTCCGAGTGGGATCAGCCGTGGCAGCGGCAACGGCGGCGGGGTCGACCGCCGGCGCCGCAGCCGTCAGCCAGAGGAAGAATTCCACGTTACCGGCCGGACCGGGCAGCGGGCTGCGGGCCACTCCGGCGACGCCGAGCCCGTACGCGGAGGCAGCCCGGGCCACCCCGAGCACGGTCTGCGCACGGAGCGCGGGATCCCGGACGACCCCGCCGGAGCCCAGCCGGTCCCGGCCGACCTCGAACTGCGGTTTCACCATGGGCACCAGGTCGCCGCCGGGGCGCAGGCAGCCGACCAAAGCGTCGAGGACGAGCCGGAGGGAGATGAACGACAGATCGGCCACCGCCAGATCGACCGGTCCGCCGATGGCCGCCGGCGTCAGGGAGCGGACGTTGGTGCGGTCGGCCACCGTGACCCGGGGATCGGTACGCAGCGCCCAGGCAAGCTGGCCGTACCCGACGTCCACGGCGAGCACCTCCGCTGCCCCGCGACGCAGCAGTACATCGGTGAACCCGCCCGTCGACGCGCCGGCGTCCAGGCATCGCCGGCCGGCCACCACCAGGCCCCCCGGACCGAATGCGTCCAGGGCGCCGGCCAGCTTGTGACCACCCCGTGAGGCGTACGTGGGACCAGGCTCCTGATCGGCGACCAGCAGCGAGGCGGCGGGGGCCACGGCGGTGGCCGGTTTGGCGGCGGTCTGCCCGTCGACCCGGACCCGACCGGCCTGCACCAACTCGACCGCCTGCTCGCGGGAGCGGGCCAAGCCGCGGCGGACCAGCTCGGCGTCCAACCGGGCCCGGCGGGGCACTCCGGCTAGACCTGCTCGGTGGCGGTCAAAATGTCCTGCAGTCCTGCGTGCAGCTCGTCGTAGCGGCCGACGTGCTCGGCCGTCGGCATCATGTCGAGCTCATCGAGCCGGCGGACAGCAGCGTCGACCCGGTCATCGCCGGTGCCCGCTGGGCTGGCCTCGGTCCCGCTCTGTGCCTCGCCGGTCATGAGTCTGCACCCCTCGTCGGCTTTGGTTGATCGCGCTTCACCGTACCGGCCGGCACCGGCGGCACCGCTCGACGATCCGCGGCTGCAGCGATCTCGATGCCAAGCACCGTCAAGGCGGCCTGGGCCGGGGCTCCCTGCGACCGGACCGGGCCGGCAGGCAGGCCGGCCGCCCAGCCGGCCGCGCACAGGGCCCGCAGCGCGTCGAGTGGATCGCTCCCGGCACCGTCGAGGACCAGGCGGCCCTGCTCGACCCGGGACCGGAAGCCGCCGCAGCTGGTGCCGCCCGGGCCGTGAGCCACCTGCGGATGGGCTTGCCGCAGTCCGTTGAGGTCCTGGGCCAGGTAGGTGGGCCGCTGACCCGCCGGCGCGGCCAGCAATTCGGCCGGAGTCGTCACTCCGGTGAACACGAGCAGGCTGTCGGCTCCGGCGGCGACGGCACCCTCGACGTCGGTATCGAGCCGGTCGCCGACGACGAGCGGTCGCCGGGCCCCGGTCCGCTCGACCGACTCGCGGTGCAGGCCGGGGTGCGGTTTGCCGACCACCTCCGGTCGTGCGCCGGTCGCCAGCGCGACGACGGCCACCAGAGCGCCGTTGCCGGGCAGCGGCCCACGCGCCGACGGCAGGGTGCTGTCGGTATTGGTGGCGACCCACAGCGCTCCCCCGCGGACAGCGACGGTCGCCTCGGCAAGATCGCGCCAGTTCGTGTCCGGGCCATAGCCCTGCACCACCGCCGCAGGCAGTGGCTCGGCAGTGTCGACCGGCTCCAGGCCGACACTGCGCACCTCGTCAGCCAAAGCGGGGCTACCCACCACCAGCACCGGACTACCCGGTGGGAGCCGCTCGGCCAGTAGCCGGGCGGCGGCTTGCGCCGAGGTCACGACGTCGGCGGCTGCCGCGGGGACGCCCATGCCCGACAGCATGCTGGCCACCGCCGTAGGTCGTCGGGAGGCGTTGTTCGTCACGTACGCCAGTCGCATTCCGCTTTTGCGCACCTCGGCCAGGGCCGCCGCAGCGCCCGGGACGGGGTCGGCGCCGACGTAGACCACGCCGTCGAGGTCGAGGAGCGCGACATCGTAGGCCCCGCTGAGCCGACCGCTGGCGGCCAGCACGCGTGCAGGGGCGATCCCCGCCGGCGCGGCAGCGGCATTGCCGGTCACGGCCGAAGCGCTGCCCGGGCCCCGCGAAGCGCCATGGTGTAGTGGGTGACATCGGGGCGCATCGCGGCCGCCAGCGACAGGTGCTCCACGGCGGTCCGGAAGTCACCGGTGCGGGCCGCTGCTAGACCCAGGCCGAACTGCGCGTAATCGTCGGTCGGGTCGGCGCCGATGATCCAGGCGAAGCTCTCGCGAGCCGCTGCGTACAGTCCGGCATCGAACTGAGCCCGCGCGAGTGCCTCGCGGGCTGCCCGCGACTGCGGCTCGGCGGCCGCCGCATGGGCCAGGACCTGTACCGCCGCGGCGGCATTGCCGGAGTCGAGGAGATCGAGCCCACGTACGTACCAGTCATAGGACTCGCCGGCCGGGGCACCGTCGTAGGGCTGGTCGTCGTCGCGGTCCTCGTCGCGGTCCTCGTCTGGCACCCGGTCTTCGCCTCCCGTGTCGGCAGCGCTGCGCGCCGGCAGGGACCGGGGCTCGGCGACCATCGTTGCACGCGAGCTGGCGACCAGCCGTCGGCAGGCGGCACGGCCGGTTCAGGTCCGCTTCAGGTTGCGCGTCACGTCGTGGCGGCGGCCGTGACCCGCCGGGCTTTGCAGACCTCGACCTCGTAGCGGCTCACCGGACCGCCTGGGGTGCGCCAAAATCGTCGTCGAAGTGCCCCGTCGATCTCGACGATGTCTCCGGCATGCCATTTCAAGGCCGACCGGCGTGCTGGGGCGGCCCACGCCACGCAACTCAGCGTGTCCACCCGCCCTCGGGTGTCCGGGGCCGGGCGATCGACGACCATGCGCCAGATGACGGCTTGGTCACCACTGGGCATCTGCCGGGTCTCGGGCAGGGCGGCGAGTCGTCCGACCAAATAAACCACGTTCTGGTGCAGCGTCACGGGCTTCTCCTCTACCGGGAAACCCATGGTCGCCACCGAGTCGTCACCGGCTGGGCGGCCTTGCCACTTCTGTGGACGGGAGCCGGCCTGGGGACGGGGTTCAGTCGCCTTGGCCGCCCGCGTCCGGGTGCTCCAGTGAGAGCAGCCGCTCTTCGGCGTCAGTCTCTCCGTCGTCGATTTCGGTGACCGCCTCGAACCACATCCGCGCCTCGGCCGGCCGGCCGGCGGCGAGCAGGGCTTCGGCGTAGGCGTACCACAGACGGGGGGACCACGGCCGGGGCCGGCCACGGTCGACCGCATCGCCCAGCATGACGACGGCCGCGTCGAGTTGGCCGAGATCCTGACGGGCCCCCGAGGCAACGATCAGCATTTCGGCTCTGCCGGCGTCGTCGAGCATGGCCAGGTCGCCCGCTCCGGCCATCTGCAACGCCCGCTCGGGGCGGCCCAGCCCACGCTCACAGTCAGCCATCACCGGCAGATGGACGGCCGAGCCGGTGAGCCGGCGCTCCGCCCGCAGCTCCGCCAGGGCTTCGGCCCATTCGCCGGCCGCATATGCAGCGAGGCCGGCAGCCTCGCGGACCACGCCGATCCGAGGGGCGAACGCACGGGCGGCTCTGGCCTGCTGCAAGGCGGCATCGGGATCGGAGTCCAGGAGTCCGGCGGTGGCCACCAGGTGAGCGGCGACCCGGTCGGCCGTGGCGGGTATCAACGATCGCAGGGCGCGTCGCACGTCAGGGTCGAGCTGGCTGGCCGTCGCCCCGTCCGGCGGTGGGATCGCCCGGAGCTCCCGCGTACGTTCCTCGCCGGCCCGCTGTTGGGTCCGGGCCGGCCGGCCGGCATTGCCCGGTGGTCGGCCGGTTCGGGGCGGCGGCTTGGCGCCACTCCCGGATCGGCCAGCGGTACGGGAACTGCTGCCACCGGCGGACCCGCCAGAGCGGCTGGCACTGCTGCTGCGGCCGGACCCGCCGGCGGGTTTGCGGGCACCGCGTCCTGCGCTGTCGGTCACTTTCGATACCTCACTGCTGGTCGGCCTGCTGGCCACACATCGCACCACGGACATGCCAAGAAGGGCCACTCGACTGAGTGACCCTTCTTGGGAAGTTGTGTCCGGCAGTGTCCTACTCTCCCACGCAGTCTCCCGCGCAGTACCATCGGCGCTGAGAAGCTTAGCTTCCGGGTTCGGAATGGGACCGGGCGTTTCCCTCTCGCTATGACCGCCGAAACTCTATGGAGATATCGGTCAACAGACCGCACCTCAGGAACCGCACAGTGGACGCGTAGCACTTTGTGGTCAAGCCCTCGGCCTATTAGTACCGGTCAGCTCCATGCGTCGTTAGTCCGCACTTCCACTTCCGGCCTATCAACCCGATGGTCTAGTCGGGGGCCTTACCAGGTTAACCCTGTGGGAGACCTCATCTTGAAGCGAGCTTCCCGCTTAGATGCTTTCAGCGGTTATCCCTGCCGAACGTAGCTAACCAGCAGTGCCGTTGGCACGACAACTGGCACACCAGAGGTTCGTCCGTCCCGGTCCTCTCGTACTAGGGACAGCTCTTCTCAAGTCTCCTGCGCGCGCGGCGGATAGGGACCGAACTGTCTCACGACGTTCTAAACCCAGCTCGCGTACCGCTTTAATGGGCGAACAGCCCAACCCTTGGGACCTACTCCAGCCCCAGGATGCGACGAGCCGACATCGAGGTGCCAAACCATCCCGTCGATATGGACTCTTGGGGAAGATCAGCCTGTTATCCCCGGGGTACCTTTTATCCGTTGAGCGACACCGCTTCCACAAGCCAGTGCCGGATCACTAGTCCCAGCTTTCGCTCCTGCTCGACATGTCTGTCTCACAGTCAAGCTCCCTTGTGCACTTGCACTCGCCACCTGATTGCCAACCAGGCTGAGGGAACCTTTGGGCGCCTCCGTTACATTTTTGGAGGCAACCGCCCCAGTTAAACTACCCACCTGACACTGTCCCTGATCCGGATCACGGACCGAGGTTAGACATCCAATTCGACCAGAGTGGTATTTCAACGTTGACTCCACAGACACTGGCGTGCCCGCTTCACAGTCTCCCACCTATCCTACACAAGCCGAACCGAACACCAATATCAAGCTATAGTAAAGGTCCCGGGGTCTTTCCGTCCTGCCGCGCGTAACGAGCATCTTTACTCGTAGTGCAATTTCGCCGAGCCTATGGTTGAGACAGTCGAGAAGTCGTTACGCCATTCGTGCAGGTCGGAACTTACCCGACAAGGAATTTCGCTACCTTAGGATGGTTATAGTTACCACCGCCGTTTACTGGCGCTTGAGTTCTGAGCTTCGCCCCGAAGGGCTAACCCGTCCCCTTAACGTTCCAGCACCGGGCAGGCGTCAGTCCGTATACATCGTCTTGCGACTTCGCACGGACCTGTGTTTTTAGTAAACAGTCGCTTCTCGCTGGTCTCTGCGGCCGTCAAACGCTTCGGGGGCAAGCCCCTACACGCCCTTCGGCCCCCCTTCTCCCGAAGTTACGGGGGCATTTTGCCGAGTTCCTTAACCATAGTTCGCTCGATCGCCTTGGTATTCTCTACCTGACCACCTGTGTCGGTTTGGGGTACGGGCCGCCACGACACTCTCTAGAGGCTTTTCTTGGCAGCATGGGATCATCCGCTTCGCCTGAAACGGCTCCGCGTCCACTCTCAGGCACGTGAGGTGCGGATTTGCCTACACCTCGCCCTACAGTGTTGCCCCGGGTCAACCAACGCCCGGGTCGGACTGCCCTCCTGCGTCACCCCTTCGATTACCTACTACCAGTTCGGGTCACGCGCTCCCCCGACTCGTCCCGAAGGACTCGCCGGCTTCAGGCGCTTAGCATTGCTAGATTCGGTATGGGCGCATCGTAGCGGGTACGGGAATATCAACCCGTTGTCCATCGACTACGCCTGTCGGCCTCGCCTTAGGTCCCGACTTACCCTGGGCGGATTAGCCTGCCCCAGGAACCCTTGGTCATTCGGCGGAGGGGTTTCTCACCCCTCTTTCGCTACTCATGCCTGCATTCTCACTCGTACGGCGTCCACGACTGGGTCACCCCGCCGCTTCGCTCGCCGTACGACGCTCCCCTACCCATCCACACGTCTGGACGACACCGCGAGGGTGTCGCCGAACTCATGTGTGAATGCCATAGCTTCGGTGGTGTGCTTGAGCCCCGTTACATTGTCGGCGCGGAACCACTTGACCAGTGAGCTATTACGCACTCTTTAAAGGGTGGCTGCTTCTAAGCCAACCTCCTGGTTGTCT
>JAABUL010004500.1_pt1 | contig 18577 bp, 24 predicted proteins | sample 5559151 | NCBI WGS metagenome assembly JAABUL01 (sample SAMN10711876, study PRJNA513368) | rock metagenome | isolation source: Antarctica rocks | place: Antarctica: Victoria Land, Pudding Butte sud | reverse complement strand
AGCCTGCGACGCGGTAATAGTGCCTCTGGTGTCGGATTACCTGGACCGCTCATCTACGGCCGAATTCATGGGCATCCTCGAAGCCATCAAGCAATCCGCTGATGAGGCCGAGTTGGATTTCCAATACTTCGGCCTACCGACCAAGCGCGTAGCGGGCCGGCGCGAAGAAAAGGATATGGACGACTACATCGACGGGCTGGGCCTCTCGCGCTTTGATTCCTACCTGGGGGAGCGCACGGCTTACAAGCGCGCCTCGACCCTGTATAGCTTGCTCAACCCGACCTACCGCAACCACGCGGGCGGCAATAAGGATACGGACGCCGAAATACGCCGCGTCTGTGAGGAACTGGTAGAACGCCTGGACCTTCCCAAGCGCAAAGGAGCTGCGGCATCTGCTCAGCTCAGCACGTCGGCCGGTACTTCCACTTCCCAATCTGAATAACCAATGGCTATCGAAAAAGCTAAAATACCGTCCCGGCGTGACCGTATTCAAGTATCTCCCGAACGGCGGGACCAGGCACGAGCAGGAATGGGGGGGGAGCAATTGAAAACAGCCGGGGCTACGACCCTGAGTACAGACGCTGCCCCGGCTCCGCTAGAAGCTCCTGCTTCCGCTGAGCCAACGCCGGCTCCCGTCACGGCTCCTGAGCCGGTGGCGGCAACTCCCGCACCGGCCCCCGCCCTGAACAAAACGCCCGACCCTTCCCCGGCACCACAAACTGCCGCCGAACCAACGCCGGCTTCTGCTCCGGCAGTGGCCGCGGCTGATGCTCCGGTGCCCGTGGCTCGGATTACTGCCCCAACTGCGGGGCGTCGTCGGGGTCGTAAGCCCGCTCCACCAGACGCGGTACTTATGGAGCCGGAACGGTCAGTAAAGATTCCTGAATCGGTATGGAATGATATCCGGCTGGCTCTGGTGCTGCTGCCGAAAGGCGAAGATTCACCCGCTAACATTAAGGCGTACCTGGTCGCGGCTCATCGCGCCTACGAGGCGCAGCTTCGCAAGCAGGGGAAGCTGCCCGCTAAACAAGCGGATGGTAAGTAGCATAGTTTGCCGCACTGGTTAGGGATAAGCCATCGGCTTGGTCGCCGGCACCTGGCTTCTCCTTTCTGGCGCTACGGCGCTAAACAAGGGCAGCTCCTCGCGGGGCTGTCCTTATGCGTCCTTGGCCCTCGCTCAAAGTTCCTGCTGCTGGTCCGGGCTACGTCCGACCGAACGGCCTGGGTTGACCTGCCGCGCCTGCCCTGGCGCCTGGCGCTGCTGCTGGTCCTTCACGCTTTCCAATACCTCACTGCCGGGTTGCTGACGCACCGCGTCCAGCGTCGTGCTGATGCGCTCCAGGTCCGGGCTTTGCAAGCTGTATTGCACCGCCAGATAACTAACCCGCTGGTTCTCGGCCAATGCAGCGGCGGGTTGCACTTCGCTTACCTGGGCTCCGCTCATGCGCACGGCGGCTTGTACAGCTTCGGCCTGGCCCCTGGCACCGGCGGCCGGCACCACCTCCGTTACCCGGATGGTGGCTTGCTGCACCTCGGCGGCGGGCTGGGTCAGCAGCTGATTGATGCGTTCCAGGCGCTGGATGTGGGTTACTACCCCCTTCACCCACTCGGCCGGCGGTGCCGGCAAGGGGGCTACCCGGCCCTGCTCAATAAGCGCCCCTGGTTGAAAGGGCCGGCTCGTGTTATCAACCAGCTCAATACGGTCAAACGCTTTATAATTCTGCTTTAGCAGGGACAAGGATTGATGATACCGCTGCTCGATGATGGCAGGGGGCACATCATGCCCACCTTTGGCTACTCGGCTCTGTACCCGGTCCTGGCACTCCTGCACTGATTCCAGACCCACGTACACCAGCTCAACCCGGTAACCCACGGCCTTCGCGCCGTGAACCAGCTTGTAGTCGTTGGCCTGCGCCAAATTGCTCTCGACCGAAAACGTCTCTTTTTTATCCCGTAGCTCCTTGATGCGGTTGGCCGTTAGGGCTTCCACGTCGAAGCCGCTCAGCTGGGGGTTTTGTTGCTTTAGTACGTCGCCGTTCACCTGTTCCACGGCGGGCGTCCGAGCGGCCATTGCGTTGAATAGCGTGCTCTTGCCGGCTCCGTTGGGACCCGCGAATACGTAAAGGATGGGTTGCTCCTCCACTGAGCGCGGTTCACTTCATTAAGCCCCCACGGCCACGGCCTCAACCAGCAGCCGGCGCGTGCGGGGCTGAGTCAGGGAAACCTCGTATACCTCGCCTGTCGCGGGGTATTCGTGCAGGTAGCGATCCTGCGCGTCCCGGTAAGAAAGAAAGGTGTTCGCCGCGGCGGCCTCGGCGCGCAGCTGTTCCCGGATGGCGCTCTGAAAGTCCGGCGTCGTCAGCTGGGCAAGAAAGTCGGTTACCGGGGAAGTCATGGCGGAGAGGAACTAGTACACGAATATAACGCAAGTAGGAGCAGAGTAGTCGCATTACCTCCAAAAAAAGAGCCCAGCGCCTGACATCAGGTACTGGGCTCCGGCTAATGCGGGGGTAGGATGGAGCTAATGAGCGGCGCTCCTAAGCCGATAAGGCCGCCAGGTGGTGAAAGGCCGTTTCGTCCGTGCGGTAGCGGTCGTTGATGGTGAGCGAGCTGCGGCTATTGAAAAGGGCATAGTTCACGGCATTGTACACCAGCCACAGGTTTGCCGGCGTCTCCAACGCCCGTTCCTCCTTTTCCAGCCGTTCGAGTGCCGTGCGGGCCAGCATCTTGGGCAAGCCCACCTCGCCAATCAGCTTCTTCCGGTCCGGGGGGGCGGGCACCTGCGCGAGCTGCCGGTACACGTCGGGCGTCAGGGAGCTGGCTTGGCCGTTGAATGCTTCAAAGACTTTCTGCAAGTCTTGCTCGAATGCTTCAATGTTAAGCCCTCGGTGCAGGTACTTCTTCTGCACCAAAAGTTCTGATTCCAAGTCGCCGACCTGGTGGTTTACCTCCACCAGCGCCGGGGCCGTTACTCGCCGGGCATCCTTGTACTTTTTGGGCTTGCCGTTCGCCAACCAGCTCAGGTACTCGTCCAGTGTCAGGTAGTCATCCGCCCATCCCATCAGCCCGTTTTGGCAAACCTTGCGGTAGTAGCTCACCCGCATCTTTAGCTCCGTGGTGTTCTGCGTGTACTCTTTCAATGACGTGCCTTGCAGCGTGAACGGCGTTTTGCCGGTGTAGGAGTTATTGATAATCATCGTCCGGTACAGCTCATCCTTGAGCCCTTTTTGGGTGGAAATGGTGATTCCCTGGGGCAAGATGAGGTTCATGCTGAACTCGCCCCGGTCGGTGTAGCGCACATCCAGCTTGTGCTGGGGAAACACCCGCTCGGCCAGGCGGCGGATGAGGTCGTTCGGAACGAGGCTGTAATCCGTGCTCTGCAACGCGAAAATACTTTTCGTGCCTGGCGTCATTTCGCCCATAATGGCCAACTGGCGGTCAGCCGGCAAGAGTTGCACATCGGGGGGTAGCAGCGTCTGGAGCTGCACGGATTCAACGGGAAAGCAAATGGCGTCCCACTTGTCGGAGCGGTCTAGGAGGATGCTTTGCTGGGCCATGTGAAGGGGGGTTGAAGGTTGAGAAGACTAAATTACGAGCTATTTTGCAATTGTAAGAATGCAATTGTAAAAATAAGATTTGTTTTTGCAGATTGCGTATTACAGATTGTTGCAATACGATTGCACACTGAATTGGAACGATGGAGAAGGGGCAGTTGGGGAAAAAGGTCTGACTTATAATTGTATTTCAATAATTGAGAAATACAGATTGTACTTATCAGATTGGCTAAAAAGCTTGGCAACGGGCGGGGCCTAGAAGTCAAAGCTGAGTTGGTGGCGGGTGGCATATCTGATGCGGGCCTGCTCGGCGGCGGCCTCGCGGCGGGCCTCACAACGCCGGCACCGCTCATCAACCAGTGGGAGCATCCCCAACGGGCACCACGTAGCCAGTCGGGAACGGAATCGGTGACCGCACGCCGTCATCCCATAAGCGTCAACGTCATGCCACGTCAGGCTTTTGTGCGCGTAGGCCCATCCGAAGCGGGAGCTGGGGGAACCACGGTGCGCTAGCTCGGTGCGGCTGAGGTCGCGGGGCAAGTGATGAACCATGGTTTACAATTGGAAAAGATAGATTGTAAAGCAGCGATTGTAATTAGTAGATTGTAAATCACCGATTGAAGGGCCGGGAATTAGCCGGCCCCTGCTGCCGGCGTTAGGCAACCTGGGCTAGTTGGCTGCCGAATACACAATGAGCGCGGGGGTGAGGATGGCGGCTGGTGCGCTTCGTCGGCACCGGCTGCTGTGGCTCGGTTACTAAGCCGAGAAAACCGGCTGCGTGGCAGTAGGCTGTCACCCTCACCATTTCGGGGTGCCCGCCGTGCTGCACCGTGACCGTGGCGCCGATGGGGGGCACGGCGACCGGGGCCGACCAGTACAGGCCACCAGGCAAAGCCGTAAGCCGGGGGGCAGGAGCAAATTCTTCGGTTGGGTTGATGAGCTGCTGGGCGGCGTCCTCGCGGGCCTGGGCCTCGGCAGCCTTGGCAGCTTTCTTGGCCGTATGGGCGGCGCGGAATTTAGTGAGCCGGTCAGCGGGGATGCGGCGAGCGGGGCGGAAGGTTTGGGCGGTCTGCATGATGAGTGAGTTTGGGTAGGTGAGAAAAGAAAAACAGGTTAAAACCACGGGTCAGCTTCCCATGCGGCCAGCTCGGCGGCCGTTACTGTAGCGGCTGCTGCGGTATGCTCGTCGGCGGGGTCATAGCGGTCGGCTGGCACCTCGCCGGGGGCTAATTCGCAAGCATCGTAAAGCATAGCTAAAGGCTTGTTTTCTTGTGCGTTGCTTATACCTATTAAACGCAAAACATACATTTTTTGTTGCGCGTTATGCATTTATTTCCTGCTTATTTCTCCGCTTTTTTCCCCACTGCCCCCTTCGTATGCTGACTTCTATCCGCCTGCTTTCGCACCACAAGCCCCTTGCTGCGTTCTACCTCTATGCCCCGCCTTTGGGCCTGCCGGCTTACCGGGTGCAGAATGAGTTGCAGCAGGTGGGGGTGTGCGCTTGGCCTTGGTACAGCAACACTAGGCCCAGCACTGGGTGGCGCCGCACGAAAACATGCTGTGCTGCCCCTGGCCGCTACAAGGACTACCTGCGGCCTCTGGTAGCTACCGCTGGGTTTGACAGCGCAGTAGAGTCGTTGCGCTCGGCCGCTATGCTGCTGCTGTGGATGCTGGCGTACCCGAGTGCGGTGAAGCTGGCCCCGGTGGAACTGCTGGCTGCGCGAGACGTGAACCTACTACTTGGTGTGCCGGTATAGCTAGTTCGTGGTTAAATCAGCCTCTCAGCGAGGCGCGCACGTCGCGGTGTAGATAATTCGCCTAGGTAGCTGCGTGTGTCTTCTAGCCCGGTTTGTTAGTCAAATTCGCCCACTTTCATTTGCTGCTACTTAAGCTTAGTTGCGGTAGTAACTCAGGCAGTAGGGTAGGGGAGTAGTCAATAGTAGAAAAAGGTAATTAAATCTTTAAAAAGTGCAATCCCATTTTATGCCATAACAGACCCTTCCTTTTTGTTGTTTTTTTCTTTTCAATATCATATATAGTATAAAACAAGCCTCTAAAAACCGACTTAGCAACAAGTTTGTGTTATTTTAGGTATTTGGGGTATTTGCAGGGCGTCGTAACTATTTATGTACCAATTATTTAACACGACTTAGTAAGAGGTTTTATAAGCCAACTAAGAGGTTTTATAAGCCAACTAAGAGGTTTTATAAGCCAACTAAGAGGTTTTATAAGTTTAACTAAGAGGTTTTATAAGCCAACTAAGAGGTCATTACAAAGAGGCTCTTAGATGAGATTTTAGCTGTAGATTTGGGGACGCTCAAATACCCTCACGCTATGTCTACTACTCCTACCCTCAGTCCAACAGCTACGGCCGCCCCTGCGGTTATTCAGGTACGACAACATAACGCCATCACCACGGCCCGTTATGAGATGAGCGCCTGTGAGATGGATATAGTGTTTGCTATGCTCTCCAAGCTTACCGGCCAGGACAAGCCTGGTACTATGTATCAAATTCGGGTTCAGGAATTGGAGATGCTGACTGGCCGCCAATGGAATTACAAGCAGCTGTTGGAATCCACTGAACAGTTGAACACCCGGATTTACCACATTGAGGACAAGACAAAGCTGCTCCAAGTGAGCTTGCTTGCTTCGGCTGAGTACCTGAAGGGTAGGGGAATCATTGAACTAGAGATATCCGAAAAGATGAGGCCCTATCTCATCGACTTGAAAAGCAATTTCACTAGCTATCGGCTGCAAGCGGCTCTCTCCCTGACCAGCAAATTTGCGAAACGCATCTATCAACTGGCTTCGCAGTGGAAGGACGTAGGCGAAACCAAGACTTACACGATAGACGAGTTTAAGTATATGCTTAACTTGAAAGACCCAAAGGGTAAGGAGCCGGAGCAGTACACCCAAATATCAACTCTTCAACGGGACGTACTGAAAGTAGCTACGTCTCAAATCAATGAGCGCACCGACCTTAACGTCAGTTTTGAGCTATTGAAAAAGGGCCGTGCCTACGACCGGGTAAAGTTCTATGTCAACAGCCAGGTGCCGAAGCAGCTCCTCATCCCCTTCGATGTGCCTGCGGATGATGCCAAGGTGCAGATGGCTCGCCAACACCTAGAGAAATTAGAGATTAAAGACCCGAAGCTGATTGATTGGATACTTTCGGACCCTAAGAAGCTCGCGGAGCTGTTTAGCTTCACTTATAAGCTCAAGACCGATAAAATTAAAGCTGACCGCAATCCTGGGGGATTATTCCTGAAAATTGTTGGGTTGCGGTAGAGGCTTGATAAATATTTGATTTTCCAAGTATAATGATACTCTTTTCAGGAGTTCACCATCCTTCAGTTTTGAGGCAAAACATCTAACGACATCATCAAAAGCAACTGCGAGGGAGAAGTAATGGAGTTGCGCGTCCCGTCGGCGGCCACAATTGCCAGCGGCCAGGTGGGGCAAGGGCAGCGGACCACGTAGTCATCCATTGCGGCCCACAAAGCTTGTAGGCGCGGCATGTTCAAAGGCCGCTCATCAATCAGCATAAAAAGCTGACCATAGGCAGCCGTGAAGTCTGCTGCATCCAGTAAGAGGGGGAGCGGGGGTTCTTGAGGCATAATCTAAGAAGAGGGCTTTTTAGAGGTCACCGATTGAATTCTAGGCCAAACTTTTAGCCGGCTACATTATTTCTCTGGTTCGCTGCCTCACCTTGCATTGGATTGCCCTGGCCGGCGTGACAGGACGCGCAGCACTTCGCTGGGCTCACCATCCTCGGTGGTGTGGAAATCAACCCACGCTGCAAAATCCGCCGCGCTCAGGTGCTCCGCTAGGTAGTGTACCATCTCCAGACAACGATTTTCCGCCACGTAACCGCGGAACGAGATGTAATAAGGCTCGGCCGACCAGTTGGCCACTGGCCCCAACGAGCGCAACCTTTCGCACTCTGCGAGGCTAATGTTTACTGAGGCCAGCTTAGCTAACCAGCCGGTTAGCTCGGCTGCGGTGGGCACCTGCTCAGCGACAAGACGGAAATAGGCCCGGCTGGCTTGGTCAATATTAAAGACGGTTCGCTGATTCATGGGGTCGGCCGAAAGTTTGGTACAAAACTCAATCGCCCTACTTGGGGTGTTGTTAAACAAATAGGGTAAAACCTCCGAGTCGAAGGTTTTGCCCTATTTGTTTAACAACACCCCATGAACTACCTAACTACAAAAATTTCCTGCTCGCATTAGCGTTTCTAGCTATCCTACACAGTGCCTTAGAATGCATTCATTTGTTTGATACAGAAAGAGTTACAACGTTTAACAATACCCTAGGCTGGTTGCAGCGGCCAGGCGGCCTGCCGGAACGTGGCGGGTGTGAGACCCGTCTTCTGCTTAAACAGGCGGGTGAAGTAGGAAGGGTTCTCGAAGCCGAGCGAGAAAGCCACTTCGCGGATGCTGTGGGCCGTGCCTAGCAGCTGCTGCTTGGCTTTTTCCAGCAGCGCCGCGTGCAGATGCTCTTGGGCATTAAGCCCGGTGTGGGTGCGCAGCACGTTGCCCAGGTGCGCGGGCGACACGTGCAGAACCTCGGCAAACTGCTGCACCGTGGGCAGGGGCTGCTCGGCGGTACTGGCCAGGTAGGCGGTCAGCTGAGATTCGAAGCGGCTCAGCAGGTCGGGGCCACCCGCCGGGGGTAGCGGAAACTGCCGGTGGTACACCCGGTTGGCCACCTGCAAGAGCACATCGAGCTGGGCGCGCAGCAGCTCCCGGCTGAAGGCGTCGGCCGGCGGCGCGCTGGCCAGCTGCAAGCCCGCCACGGCGTGGCCGAGCAACTGCTCGTCGGCCGCCGACAGGGCCAGGGCTTGTTGCACGCGGTAGGCAAAGAAGGGGTAGTTGCCCGGAAACGGGCCCGCCGGATGATGAGGCAGTAAATCGGGGGAGAACACGACCATCCAGCCCTGCGGCGGGCTGGGCGCGGGCGCGGCGGCCGGGGCCGGGCAAAGCTGCACGGGCTGGCCCGGCGCAAAGCCGCTCAACTCGCCCTGCCTATAGTCGTAGTGCTGCTGCCCGTAGGTTAGCTGCTCGTGGAAGTGCCGCTTCAACACCAGGGCGTAGAGCTGGCGCAGCACCGGCCGGGCGGGCAGGGTAGGCCGCGGGTAGTGGGCCAGGTCTACCACCGCCAGCAGTGGGTGGGTGGGCGGCGCAAAGCCGTAGTGCCGGGCAAAGTCGGCGGCAGTGGCCAATACGGTAAAGGGAGCGGGGCGGGAAGTCATGCGTAAGCGAAGCAGGAAAGTACTTAAACCACGTGGCCCCGCCTGGGGTTAGCTGGCCAGGGCCGGCGGGCAGCTCCAGTACGGGCAGCCCGGCTACAATTTGTGGTATACAAACTGGAATTTGGGTAAGTAGCCCGGCTCATCGGTTGCGGACCTTTGCTGCTGTCGCGGCCCACTAGGGAGCCGGGCAACGCCAAGTTCTAACCGCTATTTTATGAGCAACTCCTCCACCCAACTACCCCCCGCGCCGGTCGTATCCGTCGGCCCCGTGGTGCTGGCCGCGCCCGGCCGGGGCGCCGACCTACAGGTGCGCATCTCGGCGCCCGTCACCGGTAGCCAACTACCGCTTATCGTCTTCGCCCACGGCTTCGGCTCGTCCTTGGACGGCTACGCCCCGCTGGTGCAGTATTGGGCGGCGCGGGGCTTCGCGGTGTTGCAGCCCACCTTCCTCGACTCGCGCACGCTGGCCCTGGCCCCCGACGACCCCCGGCAGCCCACCATCTGGCGGCAGCGCGTGCTGGATATGAAAAGCGTGCTCGACCACCTCGACCAGCTCGAAGCCGCCGTGCCGGGCCTGGCGGGCCGCCTCGACCGGCGCCGCGTCGCGGCCGTGGGCCACTCCTACGGCGCCCAAACCGCGGGAATGCTGCTGGGCGCGCGCGTGCTCGGGGCCGACGGCCAGCCCGGCGAAAGCCTGGCCGACCCGCGCATCCAGGTGGGCGTGCTGCTGTCGGCTACCGGCGAGGGCGGGGCCAACCTGCAACCCTTCGCGGCCCAGCTGTTCCCCTTCATGAGCCCCAGCTTCGCCGAAATGACGACGCCGGCCCTGGTGGTGGCCGGCGACCACGACCAATCACCCCTGAGCTTTCGCGGGCCCGACTGGTTCACCGATGCCTACACCCGGAGCCCGGCCAGCGCCCACGATTGCCTGCTCACGCTGTTCGGCGCCGAGCATCTGCTGGGCGGCATCTCCGGCTACCTCGTCACCGAAACCACCGATGAGCATCCCGAGCGCGTGGCCGCCGTGCAGCAGCTCACCTGGGCCTACCTGCAAAGCGCCTTCAACCCCGGCGACCAAAGCTGGGCCGCGGCGCAGGCCACCCTGGCGGAGGCGCCCAGCCCACTAGGGCAGGTAACGTGCAAGTAGCAGCACGACCAGGCGGGCAGTTCGCTATCCAACGGGCTGCCCGCTTTGCGCGCCCAAGGCTGCGCCGTTATTAGTTGACCAGTTATCTCTGCGCTAAGCGGGTGGCTAACGGGTCAGGTATGCTTGTTAATCGATTTATTCTATGAGTAAGCCCTTCAACCAAGCCGAGCTGCTACCCATTAGCGTGCCCACGCCCGTGGTGTCGGTCAGCCCGGTGGTGCTGCCCGCCCCCGGCCGCGCCGTCGAGTTGCAGCTCCGGGTTTCCGCTCCCATCACGGGCACCGACCTGCCGCTTATTTTGCTCTCGCACGGCCACGGCGGGTCCAACAATCTCTCGTCCTTGAACGGCTACGCCCCGCTAGCCAATTTCTGGGCCGCGCACGGCTTCGTGGTGCTGCAACCCACTCACCTCAGCTCCCGCACGCTCCAACTCGACGGCCCTGACGCGCCCCTGTTCTGGCGCTCGCGCGTGGCGGACATGACGCGCATCCTCGACCAGCTGGACCTAGTCGAAGCCGCCGTGCCCGGCCTAGCGGGTCGCCTGGACCGCAGCCGGGTGGCCGTGGCCGGGCATTCGATGGGCGGGCACACCGCCAGTATGCTGCTCGGAATGCGGCTGACAGACCCCCAAAACGGCGCGGAAGTAAACCTGCGCGACGCCCGCATCAAGGCCGGGGTGCTGCTGGCCACGCCCGGCGCCGGTGGGGCTTCGCTCACGGCCCAGGCGGCGCAGCAGTATGCGTTCTTCACGCAGCCGAGCTTTGCCGACATGACGACGCCGGCCCTCGTGGTGCTGGGCGACCAGGACCACGCCCGGCACCTGACGGTGCGCGGCCCCGAGTGGTTTGCCGACCCGTACCGCCTGAGTTCCGGCCCCAAGTGCCTGCTCACGCTTTTTGAAGCCGGCCACGGGCTAGGCGGGGTTTCGGGCTACGACGTGGCCGAAACCACCGACGAAAGCCCCGAGCGCGTGGGAGTCGTGCAGCGGCTGACGTGGGCCTACCTGCGCAGTACGCTCTACCCCGGCGATACTAGTTGGGCCGCCGCGCAGGCCGCGTTGGCGCAGTCGCCTACCCCCCTCGGCCGGGTGGAGTGCAAGTAAAGCCTACAAGACGGTAAGTAGTTCTCGGGGTGTTGCTAAACAAATAGGGCAAAACCTCCAAGTCGGAGGTTTTGCCCTATTTGTTTAGCAACACCCTAAAATCCGGGCCTTAACAATAGTCGATAATTTTAGTCGCCAGTGCCTGGCTATTCACGTCGGGCAGTCGCTCAAAGGCGAAGACGTGGTGGCCGTCATGACCCGCCTGCAACAGGAGCTTGGCGTGGTGCCTGCCCGCATTCAGGTCGATAATGGCAGCGAGTTCATCAGCAAGGCGTTAGACCGCTGGGCCTATGACCAGCAGGTCACGCTCGACTTCTCCCGACCAGGCAAACCAACAGATAATCCGTACATTGAATCGTTTAATGGCAGCTTCCGCGACGAGTGCTTAAATACACACTGGTTCCTGTCGCTGACGGACGCGCAGGAGAAGATTGAGCACTGGCGACAAGAATACAATGGCTTCCGACCGCACAGCTCGTTACAGAATTTAACGCCCGACGAAGTGATGGCTATCGCCCTTACTGTCGAGCTTCAGAACGCCTGATGCTCTACTTTCAAGCGGCTTAGTATTTGGGTACAGGTCACGCCTGCTTGCGTAACAGAAATAAGTGTTCCATCTGCGGGGGATTGATGGTCAACTCATTTTAGGACAAGACATTCATTACATTGTCAAACCAGTCATACTCTACCCAAATACTGTCTTCGTTCATACTGCAACAATGGGGTCCCCCTTAGAAAACGAAAAATATCGCACGTTAAGCTGCCAAGAATAATCTTCTACGCACCGCTAAGGGCGTAATTGAAACGACACCCTGTTGCGCGACTCCTATTATGAGGCGAGCCTGCTGACAACCAATGCCCGGCTGCGCGGTGCCCACCAGAGCCTGGAACTCGACGGTACCTACCGCTGCAAAGCGTAAGCCAGGCTCTGCTGGTGCGGGTGAGTTGGGGGCGCAGGCAACTGCCCAGCGGCCGGTTATTTCTCGGAGAGCAGGGGCGCTTTGCCCACCAAGTCGTCGCTCTCCAAACAATCCACCATGAACTTGGCCAGCTGCCGGCGGCTCATCTTGAACGGGGAGGGGGTGGCACCATAGCTGACGACTAGCTTGCCCAGTTCCTCGTTGTCATTCAGGGCGACGGGCCGGGCGATGGTCCAGTCCAATTTAGACTGCCGGAGCAAGGTCTCCTGTCCGTCGTGGTCAGCGAAGGTAATTTTGAAGTTGGTCAGCTTAATCATCCCGCGCATGTACCAGGGCGCGTAGGGCAACGAGTCGCCCGCGCCGATGGACGACAGGGTGACGACGCGCCGGATGCCCAGTTCGCCCATGACGGCCAGGGTGTTGCGCATCGTCGTTTCCAGGGTATGGGGCGCGGGTATTTTCTTAAAAGAGAAGGCCTCCGACTCGCTTAAGGCGCTCAGCGTGCTTAGCACCGCGTCGCAGCCAGGCATCGCGCGGCGCACGTCCTCGAGGCGGGTGGGCAAGCCGCGCACGACGGTCAGGCGGTCGGATTGGACGGTGAGCTTTTCCGGGTTGCGCACAAGCGCCGTCACGGCGTAGCCTTTTTGGAGGGCGTAGGCTAGAATAAGCCCCCCCGTGCGGCCCGTGGCCCCATACAGCAAAATTCGTTTCATGTAATGGCTACTAATGGCTAACTCGGATTATTGGGAAATGGCGGCGGTGGCCGGCGGCGGCGTCGCTTCGCTCAGGGAGGGGTAGTCGGTGTAGCCAGCGGCTCCACCGCCGCCGTAGAGCGTCTGGTGGTCGGGTGCGTTCAAGGGCGCGCCGGTGGCGAAGCGCGCCGGCAAATCGGGATTGGCCAGGAAGAGTACGCCGAACGACACCAGGTCCGCCTGGTGGTCTTCGATGGCCTGGTTGCCTTTGGCGAAGTCGTAGCCGCCGTTGGTGAGGAGCGTGCCGTGGTAAAACTTCCGAAAGTGCGGCGTCACCACCGGCAGCAGCAGCGAACCGGCCGGCACCGGCGCGTACGCCGAGGGCTCCATCAAGTGCAGGTAGGCCAGCGGCAAGTGGTTGAGCTGCGCAATCGTGTACTCGAACAAGGCCACCGGATTGGAATCGGACACGCCATTCATGGCCTTGGTTAAAAGTTTGGTCCAAATGTTACATTACCCTATCAAGTGGAGGCGGTAATGTGCGTGGGAGGTAATCAAACGGGCGTTTTCGGGTACCGACTACTCCCTACTTCCTTTGGCAGCTAGTATGACGAAATGCGGTGTCCAAAACCCGTAGCAATAATCAAAGTATCCGATAAGCACTTCTGGCGGCTTTCCGGTACTCTGATGGGGGTGAGTGGGACAGTCATGTAACATCCGTACCAAACTTTTAACCAAGGCCGTCGATGCCGTACTCGACCCCATCGGCGGGCCGCAGCTGTCGCGCTCCTACCAGGCCTTGAACGGCACGGGCACGCTGGTCCTGTTCGGAATATCATCCACGCTGCAAGGCTCCGGCAACCCCAAACTCAAGCTACTGGCCGGGCTGCTGCGGTTTGGGTGGCTGAAACTGCGGCCGGGCGGCAAACGGGTCGTGACTTCTTTCCTGTCCTCGAAAAAAGACCGCCAGGCCGCGCAGCCCGACATCGCCGCCATGCTGCAACTGCTCGGCGAGGGCAAAATCAATCCCCTTATTGCCCAGGTGCTGCCGCTGGCCCAGGCCGCCGAAGCCCACCGGCTGCTGGAGGAAACCCGGCCCGCCGGCAAGCTGGTGCTGGAGCCGTGAGCTGTTAAACTGCGCCAGTCAGCCCCTCCTTCTACTCCTGCATCCATGCCCTTGCTCCTGAAAATCGGCTTGCCCCTAGCCGGCGGCTTCCTGCTGCTGGGCACCGCCGCGTACTACTATTTTGCCTACGCCCCGCGGCCCGCCGAGCCGGCGCTGCGCGCAACGGTGCAAACCGGCACGCTGCAAGTGGGCCACCGCTCCCGCACGTACCGGGCCTACACCGAAGTCCTGGGCTTCCAGCAGATGCCGTCGTAGCCTCCGGATGCCTGCCTGTTCGTCACCCAGAGTGGTGCCCTATTCGCCATTTGCACCCCACTGGTAGACCTACGGGCCACGAGCCAGCTCGGGTGGGGCGTGAGCCTCTGGTTTGGCGTGCGCGAACTGGCAGCCTTTCTGGAGCGCCTGGAAGGCAAAGCCCGCCTGATACGCGGCCTGTAGGCCACGCCTTTTGGCAACACGGTCATTATTGCCGACCCGGACGGCTACTGGCTGACTCTACGAGAAACGCCCACCACGTGAGGGAGCATAAGGCGCGCTGGGGCTATGGCTTTCGGTTCGGCTGCTTCGCTATTCCCCCCGTCGACTTCGCGTTGATTCGCGCGACTATGACCGCAGACCAGCATGAGCGATAAGCCGATATTCCCTTATGGGCAGCCCGAGGAAAACACCGGCTACCTCCTCTGGCAGGTTACGATGGGCTGGCACTTGCGGATGAACCAACAGCTCCGCCCGGTCGGCCTCACGCTGACGCAATTTTCCCTGCTGGCCGGGCTGTACTGGCTGAGCCGGCAGGGGGAAGCCGTCACCCAGCAGCGGCTGGCCAATTACGCCACTACCGACAAAATGATGACCTCCAAAGTCCTCCAAACGCTGGAGCGCAAGGGCTTGGTCGAGCGCCACAGCCACCCGCAGGACGGCCGGGCCAAGCAGTTGCGGCTGACCGCCCTTGGCGAAAGCCTGCTCCGACAGGCCCACGCGGTGATGGAGCAGGCAGCCGCCCGGTTCTTTGGCCCCCTCCAAGCGGATGCGGGGCTGTTTAACGAGTTAGTGTCCCGATTAATTAGGATAGAAGGGCCGGCTACCGCTCTTTCGTCTTTCGCTGGTGCGCGATACCGAACTCAATCATGGACAAGATGATGGGGCCGTACACCTGGCTGTAGTCCGTCGGCTCGTAGAGGACGGTAACCGGGATGTCGGCGTGGACGGTGCGGGAAATGATGCCGTTCATTTCCAGTTCTTTCAGCTCCTTGGACAGCATCCGGGTGGTGATGCCCGGAATGCTGCGCGCTATCTCCCGAAACCGGCGGCTGCCGTTGCAGATGGATTGAACAATGGGGAGCTTCCATTTGCCTCCGATAACATACAGCGCGTCCTGAAGCGCGCGCAGTTGCTGAGGCTGGTCGTGAAGAGGCGGGCAACGCTTCATGCTGGTTGGTATACTCGGTGATACTGGTTGCAAATGTATACCAAACACCCGATAATTTTGGCCCTGGTTAACAGCCAGCAAGCGTGGGGCTTCCAAACGCGGCACAGCCTACTGGCATGGCACTCCGCCCGCAATGGCTGGCAGGTCCAATTGCGCCATCAAACGACGACTTGCCTGCTGGCCTAACCTGTTCTTTAACTAACCCAAACCAGCATGACCACAGAACGAGTAGACGGGGAAGGGCCGTTGGCCCACGACCTGACCCCCAACGCAGCAAATGCAGGCTCTAGCCCTCAAAAGGAAGCGGCAAAGCTGCCCCATACGATGCGGGCAATTCGGCAGCACGAGTTCGGTGGGCCGGAGGTGCTGCGCTACGAAGAGGCCCCAATTCCTGAGTTGCAGGCGGGGGAGGTGCTCGTGCGCGTGCACGCCATTGGCCTCAATCCCCCCGACTGGTACCTGCGCGACGGCTATAAGATGCTGCCGCCCGAGTGGCGGCCGGCGGTGCCCTTCCCCATTGTTTTGGGTACGGACGTGTCGGGGGTTGTAGCGGCCGTTGCCCCGGATGTGTCGGGCTTCGCCGTGGGCGTGGAAGTGTTCGGCATGGTTCGTTTTCCGAGCTTCGGGGAGAGCCGGGCGTATGCAGAATATGTTGCCGCGCCAGCAGCGGACCTCGCCCGTAAGCCGGCGGGTATCACGCACCCGCACGCCGCCGGGGCCGCCATGTCCGGGCTCACCGCGTGGCAGTTCCTGATTGAGCTGGGGCACACCGAACCGAACCCGTTGCAACCGGAGCGGCACCGCCCGGTGCCGCTTGAGGGCCATACGGTGCTCGTGAACGGGGCCGCGGGCGGCGTGGGGCACCTGGCGGTGCAGCTGGCCAAATGGCAGGGGGCGCACGTCATTGCCGTCGCCTCGGGCGAGCAGGAGGCCTTCGTACGTGCCCTGGGGGCCGACGAGTTTATCGACTACACCAAGACCAACCCCGAGGACGTCGCGCAGGGCGTTGACCTCGTCGTAGATACCCTTGGCGGTCCGACCACCGGGCGGTTCCTGCGCACGCTCAAGCGGGGCGGCGCGTTGTTCCCGGTCTTTCCTTTGGGCTTCTCCGGGGCCGAGGAAGCCGCGAAGCAGGGCCTCACGGTCTCGGCGACCCAAGTGCGCTCGAACGGCCCGCAGCTGGCCGAACTCGGCCGCTTACTCGAAGCCGGGACAGTTCGCGTCGCCATCGACAGCACGTTTCCGCTGGCCGAGGCGCGGGCGGCGCACGAACGGGCCGTCCGCGGAAACCTTCAGGGCAAAATCGTGCTCACGGTTGCGTGAGGACCAACACTTGACGGCCGGCCGGCCACCCTCCGGGGAGAGAAATACCCCGCCCGCGGGGAGCGGCAGACCAGTGCTTTTCCCCACTCAACCCCCGCGCCGATGTATACGTCCGATAAAGCCGCCGAACGTCACCTGCTCGTCACCGTTCAGAGCCAGCCCGCGCACCGCCCGCGCGTGCACGAACTCCTGCTCGCCCTCGTGGCCCTTGTTCACCAAGAACCCGGCTGCCTGCACTACGACCTCTTCCAGCAAACCGACGACCCGGATGCGTTCGTGGTGGTCGCCGCCTGGGCCAACGACGAGGCCGTGGCCGCCCACCCTACGCCCCCCCAGTCCCGCGTGGTTGAGTCGATACTGCCGCTTTTGGCTGCTCCCATGCAGGTCCTCCACACCCGGCGGGTGAGCGAAAACCCGGTGTAGAACCGCCCCCAGCCGGGCTTTTGCCGGGTGGCTTGGTGCTCGACCAGCAGGCCGTAGCCTTTTTCTTTAACTCCCTTGCCTACCCCCTGCCATGCACACCATCCTCGGCGCCGGCGGTACCATTGCCCGCGAGCTGGCCCGCCACCTGCCCACCCTGACGGCCGCGCCGCTGCGCCTGGTCAGCCGCCACCCCCAGCCGATAAATCCCCGCGATGAGCTGCTCGAAGCCGACCTTACCGACGCCGCCCAAACCCAGCGCGCCGTGGCGGGCGCGGCGGTGGTATACCTGACCGCCGGCCTGCCCTACGACACCGCCACCTGGCAGCGCGACTGGCCCCGCGTGATGGGCAACGTGCTGAGTGCCTGCGAGGAGCACGGCGCCCGCCTGGTGTTTTTCGACAACGTGTACCTGTACGGCGCGGTGGCGGACCCCATGACCGAAACCACGCCCGTTAACCCCGTCAGTAAAAAGGGCGAGGTGCGCGCCCGCATTGCCCGGCAGCTGCTCGATGCCATGCAGGCCGGCCGCGTCGAAGCCCTCATTGCCCGCGCCGCCGACTTCTACGGCCCCGACATTCAGAATTCGTTGGTCAACGCGCTGATTTTGGACAATTTGAAGCAAGGCCAGGCCGCCCAGTGGCTCGGCGACGCCGACCTGCCCCACTCGCTCACGTTCACGCCCGATGCCGGCCGCGCCACGGCCGTGCTCGGCACCACGCCCGCCGCTTTCGGCCAAACCTGGCACCTGCCCACGGCCGCGCCCGCCCTCACGGCCCGGCAGTTTGCCGCGCAAGCCGCCGCCACCTACGGCGCACCCGTGGAAATCAACGTTTTGGCGGAAGTACCCATGCCCGAATTAGTCGAGATGATGTACCAGAACGAGCTGCCTTACGTGTTCGATAGCCGCAAATTCGAGCAGCAGTTTTTTGCCGCTACGCCCTACGCCGAGGGCATTCGACGCGCGACGGTGGGGTAGGGAATAGGGGGTTCTCGTTACAACGGGGCGAAAAATTACGATAAGCTTTAAGCTGAACCCGCCAAAGTACCACGCCGGCCGCGCGCCGCGCAGCAGGGCCAAAAGCGGTGCGATTCCGAGGGCGGCACTATAAGCTAGATTATGTGAAAGGAAAAAATCAAGGGACAACAGGAAAAAAGCTACCTCTAAAATCTTATTTTACTCACCTAAAGCCAGGCTTCGGCCATTTCACATAAAGGGGAGTGTTGCCTTACAAATGCACTCGGAACCCGTTTTTATTAAACACAAAAAAAGCGGTAGTATGCCGCTTTTTTTGTGTCCTAAAACTAAGGTTGACGTGGAGCTTATTTATACGCATAAGTGGCATAGCCTCCATCAACAAGCAGCTCTGTTCCCGTGATATAGCTTGCCTCGTCAGACGCTAGAAATAGGATTGTTTTGGCAACCTCTTCCGGTTGCGCCAATCGTGTCTTGTCCTAAAATGAGTTGACCATCACTTCCCCACAGATGGAACATTTATTTTTGCTTCGCAGCCAGGCGCATGAGCTGAAAATGCGCCAGATGGTCGGCCTTGGTTAAAAGTTTGGTACGGATGTTACATGACTGTCCCACACACCCCCAACAGAGTACCGGA
>JAABUL010004498.1_pt1 | contig 18596 bp, 5 predicted proteins | sample 5559151 | NCBI WGS metagenome assembly JAABUL01 (sample SAMN10711876, study PRJNA513368) | rock metagenome | isolation source: Antarctica rocks | place: Antarctica: Victoria Land, Pudding Butte sud | reverse complement strand
GATAAAGCTAATTCCGGGCTGGAGTTCCTCGGCAGGTGGGAATTGCTGTGGTGAGATGTCGAAGCCGACAAATGGATTTTGCCCGCCATCAGATGGGTGTTGGAAATTTGGGCTTGCGGCAAGCTGTCGAAGCCAAATTCCGGTTCCTGTAGCCACGTCCGCAACAGATCTGATCTTGGCGCAAGGTATTGAAGGATGAAGTAAATGTCCATTGGACAACTGGCGCATGAATTCATGCTGAGCATCGAGCCTCCTTGATTCTTCTGGATCCCTTCCGAGCATGTACTCTCCAGTGCCAGCCATCCAGATAGAGTGCGCCTGCTGTACGATTAAGCTGATAGACGTTGTGATGTCGAAGAGATCAGGTCGATAAGTGGTAGATGAGTGGAAGCGTGTTCCCAGTCTAAGATAAGCTATGAAACGGAGACGTGGAAAGCCTCTATCTGATCGAGGTTCTATCACATGCTATATGCAGGTAGGAGTACATGGTACTCTGTATGCTCACCACTCACCCACAGAGCCAGTAGCTGTCGGAACTCCGTTGCCTCAGTAGTCAGACCTAATGCAAAAAAAAAAAAACCCTGAATCGAACCCTAGCGGGTTCGCTTATGTTAGGGCCGCGCTAGAGCTGTCACTAGAGGTTAGTTTTGACGCAATGTTAGCACTAGCATTTAGCATGTCTAAGCATATTCGCATCGAACATAATGTTTGTTATAGCGTTGTTTTCTTTTTTTTTGCATTAGATCTAAGAGCGAAACTTCTATTTCTTAATATTTTGAAATTATTTTGATAATAGCATATCAAAAAAATTCTTATTATATATTTGAAAATCGCATATCTAGTATTGCTACTTTAATTATATATTTATTAATAAATTGATTGCAATACTACTATTTATGCTCTATTTAATAATATTATTTTAAAAACTAACTAATTTAGCTATCGACTATAATATTGTTTTAAAAATAGAGATTAAATTTTTTTTAAAAATCGCAATCTATATACGAACACAATTACTTTTTACGTATTTTTGCTATTTTGTTCGACGCTTCTTCTAGCTATATTATTTTGTCAATTTAAATTTATAGTTTTCTCGATCTATTGTATCGACTACAAGTAACGTTTATTATTAATTTTTTTTCTTTAATTTTTGCGATATTTTAGAATAAAGAACAACATAAATAATAACAAGACGTAAAACAAAGAAATAATTAAGAGAAAAATTATTAATATTGTAAAGAATGCGTTTAAATTTAAAATTAAACAAAAACAATTAAAGACGTTCGACGTAACTCTATAAGAAAACGTAATTATAATTGCGAAAACAAAATTTAAGAAAAGTTTACTATATTAGACGTTGTTGTTTATATTGTCGTTAATAAAGATTGCATTAATAATTATATCTTTTTTTGTTTTAAAAAACAATTAATGTAAAAAGTTAAAAAAGATTATTAATTGTCGATTACTAATTTTGAAAAACAAAAACAACAATTTAATTACGCTAAAGAATATAAGCAATAAAGACTATATATATAATTAATGTTACTATTGTATTTTTTGTATAATATTTAATAATCAAATCTAATTAAAATAATATTTACAAATGTAAAAATTGTTGTATTTAAGAATTTTTTCGACAATATTTTGCGTTATAAGTTTTATTAATTAAGATTTTGCATATTTGCTATTAACAAATTGTATTTTGTAAACAAATAGAAGAAATTTCGAACAAATTATATTTGTTTTGAAGTTCTTTGTATGCGATTACGTTCTAAAATATTAATAATAAATATATTAATTATATTTAATAATAAAACTCTAAAGAACGTAAAAAGGCAATGCGAATTTGTCTTTAATATACAAATTTTTAAGATATTTTTAAACAAATTAAAAATATATATACAATTTAGTTTTATAAAGTATATTAAAAAATATATAGAAAATTTGCAATATATATTGTTAATATAAGTTAAAAGATTTTAAAAGATTTTAAAGACAATTGTCTATATTAATAAGATAATCGATATAAATAAAATATACAAACATATTTAATAATAAATAAAGATCTTAAACTATTTGTCGAAAACAATAGAATAAATTTAGTTAATAACAACTTTTATAATCAAAAACAACAAAAAATATATTTAAAAGACTTTTAAAAAAAGATTTAAAAATTATCTATATTTAAGAATTCTAATTTGCACAAATACATATAGATTAAATATTAACAATTCAAATATTTAAAGAATTTATATTTAAATATTTCTCTTATTTATTGCAAAAATATATTAATAACTTAATAAAACAAATTGATACAACAAAAAGTTAATATATTTTATCTTTTTATTTTCGAAATAATATAAAAGTGTTCAAAACAAAAAAGATATATTAAATCGAATATTGATAAAAAAGTCTATTGCAAAAGAGCAAAATTTTGTAAATTGCAAAAATAATAACAAACAAAAAGATTTAATAAAGACAAAGAATTTTAAATCTAAAAAACAAATAACAAAAACAATAAATAAAAGATATAATATATCTTAAAATATATAAGAATTGATCAATTCTATATTAAAAAAGAAAAGTAGCTACTATTGTAAAATTAAATTAAGATTTTTTATTAATTAAGATTTAAACAATACAATATTATTAATATTCGAAAAAATTTAATTAAATTTGTGTTGCTCAATCTATTATTTTAAAAAGAAAATTTTAATTAATTGATATAAGAAGTTAAATTTAAAGTAAAAAAAGAACAAATTTAAGTATCTTTAATTAAAACGTTAGCTAAAGAAGTAAAAAAAGTGCAAAATAACAAATGTTCTTAAAAGTAGACTAATTGTTGGGTCGAATTTCGATTTCAACTTTTGAAATCGATTCAACTTGACAATTCCAACATTAGGAATCAACTCGAATGTCGATTTTTTTGAAATTGAATCGAATCGAATTAACTCGATTTTCAATTTCAACTTTTAAAATCGAATCGATGTCAAAAAATACTAAAAATTGATTTAAATCAACTAGTTTTAATATATTTTAAACTATTTTAATTATTTATTATAATAACTACTAATATGCATTACATATATGCATTATTTTTGCTAAAATATTGCGTTTTTAAAAAATTACTATTTATATAATTCGATTTTCGATTTTAACATTAGGAATTGATTCAACTCGACAATTCTAATATTAGAAATCGAATTAACAATTTTATTATAACTTTTGAAATCGACTCAACTTGATTTGGGTCGAGTACTCGACCCAAACTCGATAACTCGACTCGACGCGACTAGTCTACTTAAAAGTTCTTTTTTGCAATTTATTTTAACTTTAATAATGTCAAATGCAATATTAAAGACTTTTAATACTTAAGAACATTTAATTATTAACAACAAAAATCTAAAACGCAAACTTAATAATATTTGAAACATATTATCAAAATATAGTGTTAAAATTCTAAATATTCTAAAACAAGATTAAGTATTAAATAAAAATAGCAAGAAAATAATATTAAAAATAAAAAGAGATAAGAATGCAATTAATGCAAAGAACATTAAAATACTTTTGTTTATTACTTTAATTTTAACAAAGTATAAAACGCGAAGAGCAAAATAGTTGCTAAACAATATATTTAAAGCATTGTTTACAAAAAAAAAATAAAAGAATATCGAAAAAAGATTTGCTACAAATAGTAAAAAAGATAAAATTAATATATTAAATAAATAATTTTAAAGTAAAAATATCTTTAATATAGAGTCTTTTTAAATATCGCAAATATTTTGTTAATCTTGTCAATTGTTAAAAAAAATAGCGTTAAATACGTTGCAAAAAATATCTTCTTAAAATATTATATTTTTATTAAATTAAAAAAAACGAAAAAGATTAATTTATTTAAATAATTGTAATTTAAGTATAGTTAGAGTTGCGTAACGCATTTTTAATTATAATTTTAGCGCACAAAAAGATACTTAAACGCACAAACAAAAAAAAGAGCAAAAAAAAGAGCAAAAAAAATTAAAAAATAAAAAGATTGCGTTGCTATTTATATTTTGAAATTAAAAAACACAATATAATGTTAAAGTTTTATATCGAGTTTCTATTCTAAAAATTTTGATATCTTAAATTCGAATCTTTGTTAATAAACTTTGCAAATAAATTGAAATTTTAAGTTAAAAAAACATTGTAATCTATAGTATCGAAAATGTTTTAATTAAATTTATAGAAATAAGCAACAATTAAGAACTTTTTGCAATATTTAATATATTAATCTTAATATTAATATCGATTTTAACAATATTAGATTCAATAGTATTGTCGAAATCAATTGAAGATATATAATATAAATTGTACTTTATTTTGTTATTGTTGAGCATCTTTAATTTGTTTTTTCAAAAATTAATAATAGCATTCTTTATATATCTTTCTTTTGAGCTTAATATTAATAATTTAATTAATAATATTTTAATTAAACTTTATATATTTTTTGCGTTTTTTTTCTTTAAATAATAATTAATGCTAATTAAGTTAAAGATAGATTTGAATATTAATTAAAGACGCATTAAGTATAAAGTATTAAGTATTTAATTTTCAAATAATTAATTGCTATTAAAAGAGAAATAAGATTGCTTTTGTTAAAAAGTCTTTAAATTAAAATTTAATAATTTTAATAATTAATTAATTTTAAAGTTGTTATTATTTTTTTTTAATAAATTTATTAAGTTATTAAAGAGAATAGCATTTTGCAATTTTTTAATAGCAACAAAAAAATTTATTATATATATTATGCGCAATAAAGCTTTTGCATAATTGAGCGTTTCAATTATTTTTGTCTAAAATATAACGATAATTTTGCGAAATATATAACAAAGCAATTTGATATTTGCTATCTTTACAACATACTTAAAAGTAAAATATGTCTCTATATAAAAGTAAAAGTTTTAATAATTACAAAATTTTTAATTTAGAATTGAGAATCGATTAAATACAAAATTTGCAAAAGATTTTGTGTAAAAATTTTAATTAATTTGATGCAATATAGTTATTTAGAAATTGTTTTAGCTATAAGATTACTTCTTAAATTAAGAAGTTGTCTTTTTAATTTTGTCGAAAAACTTGTTTTGCGACAAATTTAATATATATTTTATTTAAGTGTTAACAACGCAAATAATATAATTTTAGAAAATTAATTTTTTAATAATTTAAAAGTTATTAAAACAAATAACGCATTTTTGTTGCTATTTATTTGTCGTATATTGCAAGAAACTTTAATTTATATATACGATTTTCTTTATATATATTATATATATAAATTGAAGTATATTAAATTTTAAATGCTACAATTCAATAAATAATTTAATTTAATAAAATTTGTTAAACAAAATTCGAAAAGTATAGCTTTAAAATTAAATTGTCTTTTTTATACGTTTGTATATTTTAAAATTAATTGTAATAAAATGTATATATTAATTGTAAACAAAATCGCTTAAATTAACTTTTAGTTGCTTAAGATAAAGATTTTTAATTATAAAAATATTATTAATTGTTGTACTTTTATCTCTTCAAATTAATATTATAAAATATAATTTTATTTTATGCAACTTTAGTATATTAAGCTTAAATATAAATACGATTTAAAAAAAGTTATATTAATGTACTTTAACAATCGATTTTTTTTTAAATAGCGCTCTTAATATAGAAGATTTAAATTTTATTAAATTAAATATAATATATATAAAATAAAAAAGAATGCGTTGTATCTTAATATTAAGACTCTTATTAATTAAAGTTAAAACAATAATTATTGTTAATAATAAATGCTCTTTTGAATTTTATATATATTAAAAGAGAGACACAATATTAAGATTTTAAAATTCGATTATTATAACAAATGTAATTAATCGAAATTTCTAGATTTTTTTAATTCTTTTATTTCTTTTATCTTTTAAAAACTCGAAATTATTATAAGTTAAAATTGTTATAAAGAGTCTTTTTATTGCAAGAAGATATATCTTTGAGAAACTAATTAATTTGTTTAATCGATTTTGTATAGTTTTATAGAATATTATTAAGTTAAACAAATATAGCAAGTTTATTATTTTTTGTCTCGCTTTATCTTGTTACAAATAAAACGCAAAAATAATTTAAAAATTAGAAAACAATTTTGAACGCAATAGATAAAACAAAATAAAGAGTATAACAAGTTATTAATTAATTATATTTTTAAATTTTGTTGCGTTTACGTATTACGCTAGTACTTTCTTCGAAGATATTAGGATAAATTGTGCTATCGAAGAAATTTATAGACGTCTTCAAACAATATAAGCAATTACTTGATAACAAGAGTTGCAACTATAGATAGTTTCTATATTTAATAAATTTTAAAAGAGATTTAATAAATCAAAGTAACAATAAGTAAAAATCTATAATAAGTTGAACACAATTTATAAGAGAGTTATATTTTAGTTTCTATATATTAAAAAAATACTAATTGCTTGTTTTGTTTGTTTATTAAGTATAGCAAATATAATTGTTTGCAATACTTGTTTGTCGAATATATCGAACATAATTGTTTGCAATATTTGTTCGTTAAGTATATTAAATATAATAGCAAATTTATTTCGAAAACATAGAATCTAAATTACTAATATAGCTTTAATAAGTTCGTAATATTATCTTTTTTCTTTAAAGTTTTGTCTCGAAACTTAATGTTTTTTTATTATGTTTTTAAGAAAGATTAATACTAGAAATTTCTTTTTTCGATTTTTTTTTTGACGCTTTGAATTTAATATCTTTAGCAATACGTTTTTATCGTAATTGTACAATATCTAGTAAAATCTACTATATAGATAATAATTCTAAAAAGTGTATAAAGTGTGTACAATCTGATCGTAATTGCGATTTAACAATTTTTTCAATTTTAATTAAACAAATTTACAAAGAACAAATGCAATTAAAAAAAGAAGTGCGCAATACGCATGCAAAACTAAGTCGATTAAAAAAACAACTAAATTTTTTAAAGAATAAAAAGAAAAAAATAATTATAATTAAGTAAAAGAACATTGATAATCTAAAGATAAATAAAGTATATTTTGTCGAATTTATTACAAAGACTTTCAAATTGCTATTTAATATATTGTTCGAACAATTTTAACTTTTAATTAATTAAAATTGAAATACTATTTTTATATCTTATTTTAATAAAATTTCTTTAAAAAATTTCAATAGCAATTAAGATTTTTCTCTAATTTTTATGTGTTCTTTAAGATAGAATATTCTTTTTATTTGATAAAATACTTTTAATTTTTTTGTTATAAATTTTTTTTAATTTCGAATTAATTCTCTTTTTACAAATAGAAATAAAATATATTTTGTAAAAACATAATTAAATCTATTGACTTTAACAATAAAATATAGAATATTAAAAATATTTTAATATTCTTAAATAAATCGAGTTTGTAATTAATTAATCTTTTAATTTTTTTAACAAAAAACAATTCAACTTTAATATAATTTAATTTTTTGCTTAGTTTTCTTGTTCTAAAATTTTTTGTAAAAAAATATATTTTATCTCTTTTTTTTAGTTAAGATTTTGTTTTTTGTTTTTTGTTTTAATATTTGATTAATTTTTTTTGCATTTTCGAGATATTATTGTGTATCTTTTTTAATATTATTATTCTTTCGATAGCTAATTGTGCTAACAAATACGTATGTTTTTTTTCGAAAAAATTTAATTCTTTGTTGTAATTAATAAAGAATAAAGTTATTTTAATAATATTTAAAATCTTTGCATTAAATGTTAATTGTATTATAAATAAAAGTAATACTTAATTACTATAAGTATTGTTGATATAATATCTTAAATATTGCTTAAAACTTTAATTTGTTTATTTTATTTAACTATTTGTAATTAAGTAATAAACAATAGATATTCGAAGTCTTGTTTTTAATATTAAAAGAAACGTCTTCTAATAATTAGATGTAGAAAGCTTGTCTTTATTATTAATTAGTCTCTTAAATATATTGTAATATTATATAAGTCGATTTAATATAATATATTTTAGTTGTTTTGCGTTAAACTTTTCTTTGCATACAATAATATATAAGTACTTAATAAGTTTATTAATTATTATTAGTATCAAATTATATTTGTCTTTAATTACTAAATTTGTTAACTTAAACAACTTAATAATAAAGTTTATTGTAACTTTATTTTATAACAATTTAAATAATTTCTAATATTAAATTTTGTTATAGTTCGCGTACATACTATATTTGTTCTACTAATAGCTAAAACATTGTTTAATATATATTTCGACAATTTGTTTTATTTATGAAAATTAACAATATTAGCGTAAAAGCTAAAGAGTTTTTGTTACTTTTAAATACTTTTGCAATAATTTGTTATAATATTTCTTTATATATTTGTTAATTTTGTTAATAAATATCTAGAGTTTTTCTTTCTTTATTAAAAACTCTTTTGTATTATTTTGAAGTATTTTTAGTGTAATATTTAACTTGTATTTGTTTGTTAATAATAATTTGTTTTTGTTAATTTTAAGTATACTATAATTAAACGATTTCTTTGTTTTTATATAATTACTTTTTTTATTAAGTGCGTCTACTTTATTGTTATCTTTATCTAAAATATACTATATTTTTTATTTGTATTATTTAAGTCTTTTTAACTATTGCATTTATCTTCTATTAAACTATTTAATAATAATAAAGTGCACAAGATTTTTATAATCTATAAAAATCGTAAATTTTAGTAATTTTTCTATATATACTTTTTATAACTTTAAGAAGACTACTATAGCAAGTAGTTTTTTATTGTAAATATTATAGTTTTATTCGACTAACAAAAGTTTTTTTAAAAAATATAATATTAAATATTATATATTTTTATGTCTTTAATTAAAGTATGCATTAATAATTAATTTTAATATATTAATTTTAATTTTGCTTAGCAATCGCAAATTGTATATTTTTAGTACTAGCTTATTTAAGCATTTTAGTTTAAGATTTTGAAATAATTTTTTTTTTGCAAATTCTTATAACTATAACGTGTTCTTTTTCGTAAAATTTGTTAATAATATTGTATTTATTAAGTAGTTTTTAATAAACTTCTTGTTATAGTTTATAAAATCTAGAAAGAATTGTATTTTCTTAACATTTATTAATAATTTTTATTTTTTAATTACTTGTAATTTTTTGAAATTTATGCGTATTTTATATTGTTTAATAATAAATTTAAGAAAATTAACTTCTTTTTAATAGAATTTGCATTTCTTTAATTTAAAATATAAATTTTTTATATTTAAATATTCTAATATTTTGAAGATATAACTAATATGTTTTTTTAAAATTTTTGAGTAAATTATAATGTTATTTAAGTATATTATAATAAATCGATTCAAATATTGTTATAATATATTATTAATTATTTTCTAATACGTTGTCGAAACGTTTATAAGTTTAAACAATATTATTGTGTATTTATATAATCTATATTGTATACGAAAAACTATCTTTTACTTTTTCTTTATTTTTATTCTAATTTAGTTGTACGTTTTTTGTAAATTTAATTTAATAAAGTACTTTGCTTTAAATAATTAATTCTAAAGTTCGCTAATATTAAATAGTAAATATTAATTCTTAATTGTAATATTATTTAGCTTTTAATAATTAATATATAGATAAAGAATTTTATTCTTTTTTAATACAAAGAGAATCAAATATCTTGTCTATAATTAGAATTTTTTAATAAATTTTTTATTTTTATTTTTTGCTAGATATTTGCGAAGTACTTCGAGCTTCTTTTTAAATAGAGTATATATAAATTTAAACATAAATTGTTTATTTAGTTCAAATCTAATTTTGTAATTTTACAATTAATATTTAGAAAAAATCTTTATTGTTTTTTTTTCTTAAAATAAATGCTCTTAATTGTTGTATATTTATAATATATACTTTAGTAATTTCTTTATTATATTAAATAATTCAAAACTTTCAAAAAATTTGTAATTTAACTAATTTTTGTTAATATTTATCGAATCGAACTTTGTTAAATTGTTTTTTTAAAAAAATACAAGTTTGTTGTTTGCGATTGTTTCTTAATTTCATCTTTTATCTATTATCAAATATTATTAATGCGTAGATTAAATATAAATTATGTAATTATATTGCGCAAATCTAAATATTTGTATATTTTAATTAATTTCTAAATTGTGTTGCTTTAATCAAAATATTTCTAGAACAATATTATAAATAGTTATTCTTACTATATTAAAAATTAGTTTCTCGTAATATTGCTAAATAGCTATTAATAGTAATTTTGTTTCTTTATTTACTCTTTTATTTTTGTCAAATAATAGATTTTTATTTACAATTATTAAATTGTATACGTTAAATTTCTTTTAAGTAAAGTACTTTTCTTTTTTAACAAAAGCTTTAATTATAAAATTATCTATTGTATTAAAATTAATTATTGCGATAAATTGTTGTTTATTAATATTAACTAATGTAGTAAAACATTATATATATGCTATTAAGTTTAATTGCTACTATTAAGCTAATATATTGCATTTCTTTAGTATATTTTTTACTAAAAAATTTGAAATTTTTTTTGTTCTAATACTATAACTTTTGTTTTAAGCGCTTGTTTGCGCTAAACTTTCTTTTTCTACTAATATTTAATTGCTAATTCAAGGAAGATTTCTATTTTTTCTCGAAATTAATTGTATTTTTTTTATAGCTTTTTTATATAATTTGTCGTCGAAATCGATAATTATTTCGATAAGATTAAATATGTCGTTAAGAAATTTTTTATTATATATAATTTTGTTTTTTAGATTGTTTTTGAGATTTTGTCGAAATATTGTTATAAGTGCAATATTGTTTTATTTAATTAAATTAATATATTTTTAAAATTTAGCGACATAATTTGTTGCAAAAATTTGTTAAGTTAAATACTAAATTACTCTTTTTGCAATTTGTTTCTTGTTAAATATTTTAAAGATTCTTTGAAGCTCTTTTTTAAAGTTATTAAAGTTTATAAACATTGTACAAAAGTTTTCGCTATTATTTTTCAAATATTTTCGTAAATTTGACTTAAGTTAATATTAGACTCTCTCTTTAAAAAATATTAATACAAAAATTGTCTTTTAATTTGCTAGAACAAAATAGAAAATAAAATAAATATCTATTTGTATAAATTAATTCTTTAGATCGATACAATCTTTATTATAGATATTAAATTTATTAATTTTAATTTTGTTGTCTTTTATAATTAATAATTGACGTAATACTAATAAACTAATATTTAAGATAAAGACGCATTAATCTAATACAAACATTCTTAAAATATTCAAAATATTACGCTAATATTTTTTTCGAAAATATTAAAGTAAATTGTGCTATTAAAGAGATTTATAGACATTTTTAAACAATATAAGCAATTACTTAATAACAAGAGTTGCAACTATAAACAATCTTTATATTTAATAAATTTTAAAAGAGATTCGATAAATCAAAGTAACAATAAATAAAAATCTATAATAAATTGAATACAATTTATAAAAAAGTCGTATTTTAATTTTTATATACTAAGAAAATACTAATTATTCGTCTTGTTCGCAATGTTTGTTTGTCGAATATGTCGAACATAATTGCTTGCAATGTTTGTTCGTTAAACATGTTAAACATAATAGTAGATTCGTCTCGAAAACATAGAATCTAAATCACTAGTATAGCTTTAATAAGCTCGTAACATTAAGTTCTAGCAAATAATTGCAACAATAATATTTTGCTAACAAGAAATTGTAATTTTTATTATTTTTTTCGCATTTTTAAGTTTAGCAAATAAATTTTAATTAAAATTAACAATAAGCTTTTAAAATAAATTAAATAATAAATCTTTAATTAGTGTTCGAAACTCTTTGCAAAGATTATTAATAATTCAATTTTAATTGTATTAACATATAAATTGCTTTTTGTAATTTTCTAGCATTAATAAAAAGTTTTTGTAATTAATTATTTTATTATAAATATAATCGAGAAAGTTTTAATATTTCTTTCTAAAAGTTTTGTCTTTTTGAAAACAAATAAAACTTCGAAAATAATTAAATAGAATTTATTGTTATTTGTTTAATAAACTATTTATTTGTATTATTTTGTTCAAATTATCTTCTTTTAATTTTTGATAACAAACAAAGAAAAAGAATTGCTTTTGAATTGTAAATATTAAAAAACAAGTTAATAAAACTTAATAAAACAAACTTAGATTGCAACAATAAGCAATTAAGAGAAAGAACAATAACAAAAACAAACTCGAATCAAATAAAGAAAGAGAAAACAGATATATAAGATAACTATTTATAATTAATAACTACTTTGATTGCGATAAATAATAAAGTAAAATTATTATTTATATTTGAAAAAGAGATTGTATGCAAATTAATTAATTACGCAAATATAAATAAGCTTGTTATTAAAGAAGTTAAACTCTTAAAATAACAAAGATGCGTTGCGTATTTTTGATTATTTAATTAGCAACTAAACTTTATCGAATTTCTAATTCATTAATTAATGTTTGTTTTTCTCTTTCTTTATTTTCTTGCAAAAGCAATTTTATCTTTATTGTATAATTACTTTGATTTTAGCGCAAAAACAACGTTTGCAATACTTAATTAACTTTTGTTTGCAAACTTTTAGTTTGCTTTTTAAAGAAACTATTAGAAAAATAAGTTTGTTTTTTTGTTTATATAACAAATATTTAAGCGTCTTTAAATATTTAAAGAAAATTAATTTGTTAATAATTAATAATTTTTCGAATTGCGATACAATTGTTGCTTAGTAAAATATTTGTTTTAATCTTAATTTGCAAGTTGTTTTAATATACTTTATAAATTAAAATATTATTAATAAAACTTCTTAAAATAAGTTAAATAAATGCGAAAAATCTATTTTTGATTTAATTATATTAATTGAACTTTTTAAATACTAATAAAATAAAAACAATTTGCTAAACATAATAAATTATAAGTTAATTTACGTTTTTTAACTTTATATTGTCGAACAACTTGTTGTTAAACTAAATTGCTATATATTAAGATAAAACTATTTTTTGAATAATCTTTTTCTTTTTTGCGATAAAATTATATACAATTTTTAATTTTGTTATACGAATATTTTTGCAATTGCAAATAATAGATTTTGAACTTTTGTACTTTGCAAAGTCGATTTGTTTCTATATTGCTATATTTTTGAAACTATAAATATACGCTCTTTTAATATTAAGTAGCATATTGTCTTTTTTTATAATATTAAATTATTAAAATAGAATCTTTTAATAAAAGCTTTTAATAATTAAAGTACAACTTTTTTTAAATTTTTGATTAAAAAATACAAAATCTTAAATAATGTTTTTTCTCTTCTTAAACTTAACGTATTTTAAAATATTAATATTAATATATAAAAAAAATTGTTACTTTTGCAAACATATTTAATATAATAGAAATAAAATATAAGATAACAATTGCGATTTAAACGCAATACAATATAGAAAAGTTAATATAAAAGACTAATACAAATAATTTGTTGCATAAAAGAGTAAAATATATTGCGAAATTATTTTAAATTCGACTTTCTATTGCAAGCATTAAAATAATAAAGATATATATTGTACTTAATATTAATTAAATTTTTAATTTCGAATTTTTAATTATTTTTGTTAATAATGTTATTTTAAAGTTATTCAAATATTTGTAACGCAATTATATTTTTATTTCGATTTTAATTTTTTATATCTTAGTATTTGCAATCTTAAAAACAATTATTTTGATTGTATTTTTATTATATTTTATTAAAAAAAAAAATTTCTTAACAATATATTTGAAAATTTCTAAGTTATTTATTTTATCTTTTTGTCAATTTCTTATTTTTTATTAATTTGAATTTTGATGTTTTAGCAAATTTAGCGTATAATGTTTGTTGTATATTTTAATAAAACAAGTTTCAACAATTGTAACTATTATACTTGCATTATTGTTTATAAGATTTACAAATTTAATAACGTTGCAAAAATAATTAAAATATATATACTTAAAATATTTAATTAACAAAAATTTTAACAACAAACAAACAACTTTAAAGCATTGCTTTTCTATATATATATTTGCTTCTTTTATTATTAATTTTCTTATATAATTTGTTAATACTTAATTAATGTTGCGATATTAATATTGCTTTTTAACAAGATTTGAAGTTTATATTTGATTTATAAATTTTTTAATTTGCAAAAACTTTTGTTTGTTATTTAATGCGTTGTTTGTTGCTTGCTTCGATATTAAATTTATTTCTTAATATAATAATGTCAATTTTCGATATCTTTTTTTGCAAATTCTTGCTTAATTTTTCGATAAAATTGTCGCTATTATTAATATCGAAATATTGCTTTCAACAATTTTAGTTTTTTGATTTTCGAATATATTAAAAGTGTTTAATTTAATTTAATTAAACTTATAAGTTTGCAAGTTGAAAAAAATTAATGCGAGACTTTTTAAAAATAATATAATTTTGCAATTCGATATATTAACAACTTTTTTTTAATTATTTAAGATAATTAGTTTTTTTGATTTTTAATCTTTAATGTTGCAATACAAATGTTAAAAAATAATTCGACTTAAAAGCTTATATATTTAATTTATATTTAAAATTCTTTTAGTAGTTCGAACTATTTGTACAATGTTATTTTTTAAAAATTTATTAAAATTTCAATTAATTATTGTTTTATTTTAAAAAATTTAAATAGATAAAAAAAAAAATTGTATCTTTTATGTTATTGCTTTTGATTGTGTTAAAAAAAATTTTAAATAAATATTTCTAAATTTGCGAATATTCTGTGTTTGCTTTAATAGATTACATTTTATAGTTTTTAACGCTTTAACAATATTTAGATTTTTTCTATTATTTCTTTAACAACTTTTATATGTTTATTAATATAATCGAAGTATTTAACAATTGTTTTGTATTGTTTTTCTTTAATTTTAAACAATAAAATTCAATTATTTGTTTTTTTACAATATTATGTTAACTATAATCAATTATAAATTTTATTAAATGTTAAAAACTAATACGCAAGTCGACAAATGCAATAGCAAATTTTATACTTATTTTATTGTTTATAATTAAAAAGAAACTTTATTTGCGAAAAAAAAAAAATAGAAATAAAGATTTAAAAATAAAAAAAACAATCGATAAAATATATTAATAATTAAAAGTTTAATATAATAATCTTTTATTTAAAAACAACTATTAGAGCAAAAATATACAATATTTTTTTGTTATTTATTTATTATTGTTTGCGATCTATTTCAAGATTGCTAATTAATTAACAAGTAAAAAAATACTTGTATTGCGTTTTTAAAAAACAATATTTATTATTAAATAACAATATTCTTAATATTTACAATATCTATTTATTTAAAAATTATTGTCTTTATTTATTTATTGCGTAGTGTTGTTAATTTTGCGAATTTTATATATTTGTTATTATTGCTTGATTTAATATTCGATTATTTATATTTCTTGTTAAGAGATTTTTTTAAAGAATAAATTCTTTTGTCTATTAATTTTTTTTAAGTAAAGAATAGCTTTTTTGTGCTTCTCTATATTTTTTTGTGCTTAATTGTGTCTTTTTAACTACAAAAATCGAAATTTTATTTTATATTTAATTTTTCTTAACACATTCTTTTATTATAAACAAAAACGACTTTTCTTTAAAAATCGAATTAGTTAATGCTATTAAAAAATTAATATCTTTGCGCACTATTAAAAATTTAATATCTTTAATTGTTAACAAGAGCTTTGCATCTTCTAATGCTACAAAAACTCTAATATCTTCGAATTTTTTTACAATTTTTGATCGACAAATTCTTGTTAAAACAACTATTATTTCGACAATTTTTTTTTTTAATTTATCGATTTTGTTTGTTAATTAAATATTAACTACTTTTGCAAAAAAAAGCTTTAATAAATTAATTAAAGATTTAAAAAAAAGTCTTTTATTTATTAAATATACAAAAAAATTTAAAAGCATATCTTAGAAAGTTGTTAAAAATAAGAAAAATAACAAAAAGATATTTAATAATAAAAAGAAAATTTTATCAAAAATTTAAAACAAAATTGCTCTTATTTAGAAATTAGTAAGTTTTCTTTTTTGTAATTTGTATCGAATTAATTTTATTTTAATACTTTTGCAAAGAAAACAATCTAAAGAAGCGAATTATCTTTAATAACAAATTTTTTAGCAATAATAATATATTGATTTTTGCTACAATTTGATAAAAACAAAACTATAATATCTTTTTATCTTTTTTATATCTTTAAGTTAAAATATAATATCGCGAATTATGTTTGCTACAATTAACAAAAGAATAATTAAATTGCAAAAATCTTAATTATTAATTTGTTAATCTTCGATTAATACGACAACTATTTGCTTGTAATTAACAAAAAAATCTCTATTATAATTGTTTTTAACGCAAAAAATGTATTTGAATTTAAAGTGCGTTTCGAAGACAAATTTGTCTATTTAGCAATTTATTTTAATCGCACTATAATATAATTGCACAAAGTATAATTAGTTAAGTTTAATTAAAAAAACAATTTGCGCTTTTGTTGCATTTTACTTAAAATTGCAATTAAGCAATAATTTAATATTAATATTATAAATATCTATAATTGCGTTCTAAAGTTTAAATAATAAAACTACTATTATTTTTAATATTAAGATATCTTTTTACTCTACAATGCAAAAGAATTTAATTCAAATACTTTTTTTGTGTATTTATTATATTACAATTTAAAATTTAGTATTAATAAAATTTATTTCTTAAAACAATTTTTTGCTAAATCTTTTTGTAGTATAAAGATTACAAACTTTAAGAAGTCTTTGTTTTGTTTGTGCGTTTTAAGAAAGTCTTTTTACAAAACAATTAAATTTAAGTTTATTAAAAATACAAAATAACAAGTTAAGTTTATTAAAAATACAAAGCAACAAAATAAAGATATAACAAAATTAACAACGTCGACAAACGAAAACTCTAAGCTAAAGAAAAAATTAAGCGTCAAAAAATATCGATTCGAAGTTTAACAATTAAAAGAAGCTCAAAGTATAAATGTAAAAAAAAAAAAAAAAACTTTGCTAAATCTTCTAAATTTTCGAAAAGTAAATATTGTTAATTAAAATAATTAACTAAAACGCACAATACTTTTTGAGCTTTGCAAAAGTCTATTTTCGATATTAAAAATATCGACTTTGTATAAATTGTTTAGCAAAAATATAATTTAAAACAATTAATTAATAAATAAATAATAATTTGTGTTTATATATTTGTTTGTAATTGCAATCAACTATTTATTTTTGTAACATTTTTTTATTTTGTTTGTAAAATACTTGCGTTGCTAGTAATTTAACAATAATATATCGAAAATCGCGATTAAGTTTTATGCATCAATAGTAAAAAATTGTCTTTATTAAACTTTTAATATATTAAAATTTGTTTTATTTTGACAAAAAAATAAGATTTCGCTTTTAAACTCTATAAAAAGATTGTATTTAAGTGCGCGCTTTATCTATTAAAATTAGTAGACAAATATTAAACAAAACTTTGTATTTAGCGTTAAATTATTTTATTAAGTGTTTGCTTCTAAAAAAAGATTTTAGAACTTGTTTTAAAGTTAAGAATTTATTAACTCTAATCAAAGATTAGAATCGCGAAGCGACGAATTCAAATATAATTTTTCTTATAGAGTCTAACTATTGAGGCAAGGAACTCCGCTTAGTCGTAAAAGACGCTAAAGAAGCTTTCAAGTATCGACTAGTCGGAAGCTTAGATTGGCGAAGACAACGCGAACAAGGCACGGCATGTGTACTCGTCCTGTTCAGCTTTTGTCTCATCTTTACACCAGGCGCTCTAGCTCGAAGGCGAAAGCTGCAGGAGGCATGCAACAGGCGAATCCTACAGCTCGAGCCAATCACCGTTCGTGGTGGGCTGAAACGAACATGCGTCAATGGCGTTCACGTAGTCAGCCGTGAAAGGTCAGCGAATCATTAAGGGTACCCTCTGCCGCCGAACAGGTTTACTCCGGACAGTCTGGTTTCCTATATTTGGCAGTCTGATTAGCCATATCGCCACCCCTATCATTGTTACCATCGTCGTCTGCATATAGTCTAAGCTTATTTAGTAATAGTAGTAGTAGTATATTTGCATTGACACGTCGTCAATAGAAGTCAATAAACGAGCAATAAAACAATAGAGTTAATATCGCTCTTCAAAAATTCTTTGCTATTTGTTAGCCACCTACGGCCATTCGGCTTAGTAGAACTGCGGCTATCAGCTAGACCTATTTGGAAATCTGATTGATTCTCACTCTCTCTATAAACCTCTGACAGTAGCGCAACATCCCGCTGCTCTAAGGCTCGCATCGAAAATTGGACGCCCTCCATGCGAGAGGTCCATCTTTATTGGTCCATAGAGGTTCAAGATCGTGGCGTATACACAATGGCATCACGAGAACAGATCCTACTTGAT
>JAABUL010004494.1_pt1 | contig 18606 bp, 19 predicted proteins | sample 5559151 | NCBI WGS metagenome assembly JAABUL01 (sample SAMN10711876, study PRJNA513368) | rock metagenome | isolation source: Antarctica rocks | place: Antarctica: Victoria Land, Pudding Butte sud | reverse complement strand
TTGTCTATAAAGCTCGCTCCACCCAGACGAATCCATCCTCTAATTCTTCGATGCTCTGTGGTTTGGCGCACGCCACTTCCGAGGCTGCATGGAGTAGCATGCCATCGCTGCGATTTTGGTGTAGATTGTGTCCTGATTTTGTATCAAATGCGGGCCACTCTATATCCCGCTGTATTTTTGCACCGTACGCAACCAGAAGATCCACGATGGGCTTTCTCTCTTCCATCGGGATTGCATCATGATACATTTCATGAGCTCGTTCCTTACGGTCCGCAGGATCTGCCAGAGTACGATATTCAACATAAGGACCTCCTCTGGAATTATGGTGTAACACAATCTGAAACATTGTGGCATCGCCAAGGCCTTTTCCCAAAAGCTGTCTTACGACAGCTTCGTGCCTTTTCATTACGGCCCACCACAAAGATCTTTGACCGCACATTTCTCTCAATCCTGGGTCCCCTTTGTTGGCTATTTGCTCGACAATCACCGAGTGATCCAATATTGATGCGAGGACTAGGGGCAGGAGCTGCGATTCAGAAGGCAAAGGGTTAAAATGGTCGTTGCAAGTCTGTTCATGCTTGTGGATGCGATACCAAGTCTTGAAATTTTCAGATCCACAATTGCATATTCGAGCCCAACCTGCAGAGAGAGCACTGTCCACCCTCGCATGGCGGAAATGGAAAGCCCAGTAGTTTGCAGCATAGACTAAAAGCTCGTGATTCTTTTGGGATTCGAAGACCCAGATGCTGTCATAAAACATGCTCTCTTCTTCTATTCCGGAATCACTTCGGAGGGATTCGCTTTGGAAGGTAGAGAATGAAAGGTAATTGATGCAGATCTGGGTAATGACATAATTTGAAACACCTGGGTCCATGGAGTGCTTCCACGTATCTGAGGATGGATTATCACGGTCAACATCTTGGCCGATGGTCTCGGGTCCGATGAGGAATTCTTTCGCAGTCTGGTGGATGAGATAGATCTTCGAATCCACGCGGCTTACAAATACGAACAGACCGCAGATATTCCTTATACGGTCGGCCAAGGAGTCTTCCGGATCCAGATCAACCTCTTCACGCGAACTTTGACCTTCTTCAATGTTGAGGGCCATGTTCATTTCTCTGAGGGTCAGCGGCCGTATAGCAGCCAGGATGATATGGAGTAATTTTCTCGCGATCCTGTGATCTGGACTCCGCTTCAGCATATGATCGTATGCTTCGTAAATTGAAGTCGGTAGCTCATTCATAAAGCGCTCCAATTTTCTGGGCGTGTGCACGCTTACACTCCTTTTCAAGATATCCTCGAGTATTAAGTGCAGCCAAAGATAGGTACGATTTTCCGCGGCTAAGAGTCGTTGCTGCAGAACATCCTGAGTTCTCGAATCAAGATTCAACTGCGATGCGACCTGTGGTACTCGATGTCTGATTACAAGATCGATCTCTTGCTTGACCAATTCCGATTCTTCCTCGCCAGCTAGTCGTACGATTTGGCTGTCGAAACGGTGTTGGATGTCATGATAAGGGCGACTCGTCACAAGGAATTTGAGGCGGCTACTACTGCCCTCAGGAGTGGACGACCCTGTAGTGGCGTTGAATGCGTTCAGAGAGTCTATAAGCGACTTGCGTCCGACCTCTTCGCACTCATCCAGAGCGTCTAGGATGCAGACAATCTGACCAGCTTTTGGGTCTCGGGACACTTCTAGAAGAAGGTCCCATAGGACCGTGAAAGAGTCCGTCAATTGACGACCGTGGCTCTCGAAGACTTGCACTGCTTTTCGCTGCAATTCTGGACCTGACTGAACAAGTATCTGATGCAGTAGAGCGCAAAGAGCCATGGTGACTTTTCTCTGATCATGGTTGTCGTCTTTGAAGAAGAAGTAAGCAGTCACACTCGAGGATCTGCTGCGGAGCTCATCGTCTATGAGTGATTTCGACAACACTGATTTGCCACAGCCTGGATCTGCCGTGACCCAGAGCTGAAAAAGTATCCGGTATTAGTTCTGGTCCTTAAATAGTCTCACAGATGTTAAGGCGAATACAAAGCTTTGTGGATTAGATATATATTGATTGAGATTTGGGATCTGTCCTGGGAGAAGAACAAGAGATATTCCTAAGCAAGAACAATGCAAATAAGTGAGAAACATACCATCAGCTACCAGAAGAGGATGGCATTCTATGCATTAACGCAAAACGAAGTACTACGTAGTGATATAAAGATGTCGAAAAACGTACCAGGTCTGACGATGTGCTTTCCGACCAATGTCGGAAATTCTCGTTCCTCAGCAGCCATTGGCAAGTGCCGGGTACCCTATTAGGATTCCGTGCCTTCTGCGCCTTGTAGTCACAAAGGTATAAAGCCTGGAGACATTTGGACTGCTCCACACTCTGATGCCAACCTTGTTCTTGCAGCCTAACATTGTGAATTTCTTTTGCAACTTCGATGTTGGCTTGATGTATCTGTATTAGCTCAAGCCGTAGCGTGTTTTCCAGGTTATCCATTTTCCAGGCTTGCTCCTTAAAGCCGTTCTTGAGCCGTCCGGAGTCGATGAATGATATCAATTTCTGACAAGCAGAGTCTATGTCGCCAATTTCAGCAAGTAGCTCTGCCCAGTCGTCCGCCTTGAACACGTCCCGTGCATATTGAATCATTGCCGGTCGCAAGAGCTGACACACGACCTGAGCCTGATATCGCAGGACTTTCGAATACAGCTTCGTCACCTGGACGTCCAAAGACTCGCTCGCTTCATCTAAAGGTATGGAACCTGGTTGAGGTGTAGGAGCCTCAGCCTTTTGTTGGCGGTGAGCCACTTCAACCACTTTGTATCGACAAATGATATCGGAGATCATATCAAGACCTTTGATCAATGCCTGCTGTTGTGTTGAAGGATTCAAAAGTAACTATAAACAGGTATAGAGTTCGTCAGAGATGGTCCTGCGACACATTTCGGAGTGATCTAACATAAGAAGTCTCAATGTCAAGTACAAGTATGATAAGCTTCCGGCTAAAAATAGCTATAGAGAACTTGCAAAGTCCTCCTTCCGGAAGCGAGCAAGGAAGTATCTTGGCCATAAAGACCTCAAACCATATTTGGTAATCTTCATTCCATGGGCCGAGTAAGTTTCAATTTCAGCTAGATATAGCTGAAGTGTACTTGAAAACTGAGTCCCACGAGCCCAACAAGAAGTGGTCTGGACCCAAAGAAGCTGGACGGAAAAGGATGTAATACTCACAGGCATTAGCACACAAACGCCCGCCCAGGCGAGCGCTGCATGCGGATCCGAGCTCACTGCCGAAGAAACAAAGTCTTTGGCAAATACTACCGTTTTAACGATTCGATCAACTTGTGCCTTGACTTCGATGGTTTGATTGCCAACATCGAATTTCCACCGAGCCTCTTCTATGATCTTAAGCCTCTTTGCTATGAGCTCTGATAGTTGTCTCTCCTTGTCGAGCCCAGCAACAAATCCTGTGCGCGAATCATCCTCGTCTTTGAGTAGTGAAAATAGAACTTTCTCGTAAGTCTCGATGACTTTGCGGCTCCCACTATCGTGTTGTAAGAGCTTGTAGGCTCGGTCCCAAAGATCTTGGCTTGGAGACTCTGATGGACTCTATTGTCACCCACTGGAAGTCAGATAGAGAGAGACAAAGAGATGTGTCCGACTTCGGTATAAAATATGAGTGCGAGGGGGAATTCCAAGCATTTCCAGCATGGCGAGAACATAGCTAATGATCCCGTCTGCTGTGACACTTGTGTGCCCGAATGAGGAACAGAAACAATTGACAAAGGTCTTGAGCATGGAGCCGAACAACAAATGGTATAGTCCCGTCTACTGGTACAGTATCATGCCCAACTACTCGAGCGTTGGAACAACATACCTCTGTTGAAAGTACAGTACGGCCCTCTGTCTCCGAAGACCGGCCCATATTCTGAAAGCTAGGCTCGTTCACAGCCTCAGCCTTGGGCTTTTTTCGCCGAGGCAAAAGACGGCGCATGACTGCTGTATTAGTCGCTGCGGAAGCAGTCTGGGAAAGAATGGGCTCAGTCCATGCCAGCGACAAGCTAGGGTCTATGTGCTACGTAGAGGGAATGGGATCGAAGGAACGTTGAGAACGTTGCTAGTGCCTAGATTCAGCCCCAAGATACACTAGCGTGATAGAATACAACTAACCACCCTTGGTTAGTGCATGATTGATGTAAAAGTGTCCGAATAGCACCCTTGCTTCTATAAACCTGCACAAACACATGCAATGAATTCTCCAATCCTTTGACGTCGCCTTGAGGTTGTCGCTCAATCGAAGCGCCTCTTTACTAAGCTTTTCGTGATGTAGGTCAGCTTTCATCTTTGAGCATGCCATGCCATCTCTCCCGGAATATGTAATGATTTCAGCAGAAAGCCATCAAATGCAAAAATGCGACCGGCAAGGTCGCGGCTGTGGCCAAGCAGAGACACCTCTTCACAAAGTCTACTTCTCGGTCGAATTTCGAGACAGCTGGAAGCCATTGCTCCGGGTCCTACTCCCACGAAGCAACACATCTTTGGTGATATGACGATATTTGCGCTCTTATCTCGGTTGCTGGTCTCGAGTACAGGCTTTTCAGTGTTGACATTCGGCGCCGTAGCTTTCCACGGATGGGCAACAAGTCATCGCAGGAGTCAATCAGCAGGTCGACGCACCCAGGGCACTGGATTGGCGCTTCGACGACTCAATTGCATCCTCCTCAGGAGCCTCAACAACTGCGCGACGAGGAGTGCGTATGGGCTACCTGCAGGGTAAAGCACTAGCCCCAGCACCTCATCGATCTTCGGCATTAACAGCCATCTCGGACAACACTAGACTTTGGGGTGCTGGAAGGTAGGGGGGATGAGTGGGAGTCGTATGTAGGCTGCTACCCTTTGCACAATGGGAGGGAAGGAGAGGTGAGGGATGTTATTCAACGAGATTGCGTAGAATACATCTCGTTGAGAAGGTTAGTGCAGTGATGGAGCAATATATATATGTAGCTCCGTTCGTGAAATGTGGTAAACGAAACCATGCCCGCCGCGCATTATCTATATCATAGATGAACGCTACTATAGATGGGAAAATGGGAATATTTTGTTCTATATGACATACTTATAGTATTCGCAATGAACCTATCCACTTCATCAAAACCATTGCTCATGTCATCAGTATAACCGCATCCATCATCGATATAGCCAAGCACAATTCCACGCCCCCCCGGCACACAAATCACATCTGGGTATCATATCCTCCCCTTGCATTCCCAACGCATACCTATCCAACGCCATCGCTTCATCAGTTGATCTCATAAATTCATGTCCCTATCCATGCATATTTCCCACTCTCATTTCCCTCCCGTCAAACCCCCTCCATACGCAAACGGAGAATCCGTAAAATAAGTCTCCGTGACCGTCTGTGCATAGGTCTTATCATCATCGCAGTATCCGCCGCCCGTGGGGCCGATGTGTGGACAGTGTACTGCGGGGCGGAGGGGGACCATGTTTTGGTGGACCATGCGGCAGAGGAGGGTGTTGCGGCCTGGGGGTTGGGGTGGTGGGTTAGTTGTATATCTCTTATATAATTTAGAAGGATGGGAAGGGGTGCGCACCTAGTTCATAAGCTTCTCCAAAACGCACTTGTGTTGTGAGAATCTTTTGACAATCTTTTGCACTTGTGTATAGATTCTTTTTGTCAGAGACGACACTGCTGTTGCAATACGTCATTGCGGTCTCACAGATACTGCTTGCGAGCTTCTGCGTCGCGTAGGCTGTTATCTGGGGTAGGGACATTTTGTTGGCGGTGGCGGCGGTGGAGAGGAGGTAGTCGACGGTCCATTGCCACCATTTGAAGGTGGCGTCGTATTGGGAGATTTGGCCGAGGGGGTTGAAAGCGTTCCAGGTGTCGATTTGGATGGGGAGGGTGAGGCCGGAGAGGATGGGGAAGGTGAAGTTGAAGCTGCGGTGGTGGTTTCGTTAGCGGACGGTTAAGGGTTGGGATGGGGGGATGGAGGATGGTGGATGGATTGATGTGGGGGGGTAAGTACCGTGTCGATGCTGAAGCTATGTTTTGCGAGGCGGCGAAATGGGTGATTTCGTAGCCTGTGGGCACACCTAGGAGTGTGAATGCGTGTGGGGTTGCGGCGAGGTTCGCGAAGAGGCCGAAGAGGTATTCTGTGTTCAATTCTGCGCCGTGGAAGGTGCGTGTGATGTCCACGCGACCTTGGACGTTGGGAGCAAGAATGGAGGCATTGATTGATTTCGCCTGTTGGTGCAATCAGCAGCTGTCGCATGTGATGTGAGAGTGAAGTTCAGATGAAAGGAGAAACACACCTGCACTTGGTTCTCTGGGTAGATGAACTCGTCTAGGAAGTCCTTCTGCAGGTGGAAGAGTTCGTCGAAGGTGAAGGATCGAGTAGTAGCATTCGTTGCTGAACTATGGTTGGCGACTGGTTGAGGGACATGGTGCGCGGGGTATATGGGCGCGGAGGATGCAGCTGCAAGGGCAGCCGGAAGGAATGCGGGTAGCCCGAGGAGGATGAAGATCTTCATCTTGCCCCCTGTCAGTCAACCCCTGATTGGTTACTGCGATTTATGTGAGAGCAGATCCAGTGGGTTGATGTTGATGTTGAAATTGTCTGTCGAAATGTGCACCTAGTCACAGTAGTTGAACGGCTAGGGACAGAGTATTATCTTGACTCGTGTTGTTGTATGATGTTGGCTTGACACGATGATCGTGGTCCAGATGTTGGCTAACAAGCTGTCTCGCCCGGGCCACCTACAAGCGGCCTTTGAAGGTTGAAATCTTGGCGGGCGGTGCCGCATAAATACCGTTCCTGGAGCGAAAAGGGGCTCTTTTGGGCGTGTCCTCCGAGCGAGTGGATCTGCCAGCAGCCATGGCTTGAATGAATTTCACTTGTGGCACTTTCTTTCTCTATGCCTGAAGAGAGTGCTGCTCGCATGATCTCGCTTTGCCACTGCGTTCAGCACATGGGATGCGGAAAGAAAGGTGACTTGCGACCCGTGAGCGCATCTGCAGCCCGCTGGATGGACTTCTTTCCCATATGCGCTCGTCCGGCATGCTTTCCATTCAGCCACAGCTCTCATACCAAGGCGTCGACGGTCGCGTAAGGAGTATAATTGGAAAGCGTGATAATATCACTAATATTCACGCCGTCGACTCAAATGCCGTATTTACAAAGCTTCCGGTTCTTGCAGACCCTTTTGATCAACTGATGCTACTGCACGAAACAATGGATACCCTAGGGAACACAATGGAAGCCAAAGATCGAGACTCGACACCTCGCAGATATTGTAGTGACGGGTCGAGTCTCTCATCAACCTCCAGCATTTGTCGCAGTTCAGGGAAATTATCGTTCCTCGAAAACATTCTCGAATAGGTCAGCCGTTCTCAATGGCGAGTCTCATTGGGGAAAATACCGTAGCAGCGCTCGTGCACACCTCCACACTGTAAGATCGTTCCGTCTAGAATAGGCCATGATTAAGTCGGAGTAGTCGGGAACCTTAATGTTGCAGCAGCGAGGCAAGTCGAAGGGTATTCATGATCATCTTTGCAAGAATAATTTAGCGCGGGTGAACGTGCATCTCGTAGACAAAAGTAGTGGCTTACCGCCGATCTGTCTCTCTGTGCTTTGCTGAATATAATAGAGTGAACCGGATCTTGAACTACTTAATTGGAAAGCTCGGTCCGGTCAGCAGCTCTGAAGGTAAATAGCTTTGATGCTTCTGGGTATGCCGTACTAAGGGTCTCAAGGCTGTCAAGATAGCACTCCCATCTGATCGTCCAATAAGATTCGCCTGAAGGAAGCCCACCACGAAGCTCCTATTACGAACATGGGACACGGGCGGTCATGAATCGGTTCAGCCATGGCTCCATTACAGACCATGAGACTCGCCTTCATTCACTGTTGGAGATCCGAAGACTTTGATAATGCCCGGAGCGGACGCCTCGTGCAGGGAAAACTTCAGGTACGTCTTCGTTCATTCAGCATCACGCCTATGAATTGGACAATGTCAATGCGACCACGCAAAGCATAGAGGCGTCTGAGGTGTTAACCCATTTCTGACTCTGTTGGCATTGGACAATAAAGCTCGTGCGAAGGGTAATCCTTCGATGCAGGGTCGAGGACCAACCTAGACAGGATAATTAAATCCGCGGAGTTGTTCTCGGACGGACTGTATCAATCTTCGGCCCAGGTACACGCTTGTATGCTGCTCAAGCAGATCAAGACGTAGGATTGTAGGCATCAAGATTGGGATGATGGTGGTTGTCATCAGGAATTGATTCAAGGTGGAGCTGCCCGAGACTCTCCAACAGATGTTAGACGATGTCAAGCATCTTTCTTTGCCGGATGAGCAGTAGTCAGCCCTTGCTAGGACGGCAGTTTCTCCAACGCAACTCGAAAAAGAGTCCATGAGGCTGTGGGGTCTGTTGATGCTGGGACGTCTCTAGGACCCTCCGAGGGCTCGCTCACTCAAGTGTGCCAAGCCGGGCAGGGACCAGCTAAGCCCCTTCGGGCTTACTCTGACTCAAGCGTCTGCCTCCTGTCTGCTTTGTCATCGAGGCTTGGCGCTATGATTCGCCTCTTTGCTTTGAACATTGGATTCCTGTCCCTTTGTTTAACAGTGGGCAGACAGCAGCAACACATTCGTTGACAGCGCTGCTACTAGTCTCTCGCGTCGCATGCTGCCTGTTTCGCTATCTTCCAGCCAACGCTCGCGAGCTAGACAGTGGCAGTCCGAGTGTCGTACGATCTCAATAATGCAGACCTACAGCGCCCGTACCGAGCCGATGAACCTCGCTTGGGGGAAGAGTCAAAGAGAAACAGTCAACGGAGACAATGGCGACTAGTAATTGCCACCGAAGGGTATGCTGAGCGTTGTTGGAAGGGTCCATACAATATGGTGTACTGTGAGACGGTGCTTGTGAATGGGAGAAGGCAGGCTCGGAAGGCCACGAAAGGGACGAGCAGAAAGTAGGGAGAGCTGGAAAGACGTGAGAACACTACATGAGCAATGATTGGGACAGGAATGGAATACGAATATTGAAAGAGATCATGCTGGCGCCATAGACCCTATGCCGACATCCTTCACCTCAGCCACGGTCGCCACACCTACCGCTCCCTCATAATCGAATTTGACATCACTCCAGTACCAATTGTGCTGACACCGGCTACAATACACGTTATCGCACCCTCCGACCTTCTCCACATAGAACATACATCCAGCCCCGGGACATTTCTTCCCCACGTCACGAACCAGCTCCTCGGATGTCTGGAGCGATATTGCGTCCGGATGCATATCATCGTACGAGTCACAGTCATGGTCATGATGCCAGGGGATACCGTGTGTGAAGCAGGACATTGCTCCACATGCTTCACACCGCACGCAGGGATCGTTACGCCGATGGTGGACCTGGCCATGATTGCAGTCCGCAGCCAAGCAGGATCGGAATCGCGGATGCGCTTCTTCCACCTTGTCGGTGATAATCAATTCAAGCCTGCATCACCGCGTAAGTCTACATCTCTCAGCTCGAATAAATTCATGCTGCTCGTACCTCGCAATGTCTTTCACCGGTAGTAGCTTTGAAAGTCCCGTTTTTGTTGTAGGGACTTTGCATTCGATGCATGAGACTCGGTCCCACCGCCCTTGACTTTTAAGCGAGTCGGCCGCGAAGCGCAAGAGACAAGCTTGACAGACGGCATTGCCGTGCCCGCAGTCCAGGGTCACTTCGGAGGCTGGGAAGCGCCGCCTGTGTTCATTCTCAGTTCTAGTGCGCCGTGTAGTGGAACTATCGAAAATCAAATGGACTCACCTTCCCTTTTTCTCAGCGCAGATAGTGCATTCTTGGAGTCTGTCTCCAGTACCAATGACGATGGAAGGTCGTAAGGATTCATTTACCTCCCGCTGGCTCTCGGGGGAGGCTTTACGTCCCGCTGAAAGTCTCGATTTTCGTGACTCTGCTCTGACATATCGTGGTCTTAGGACTCTTGTCGGTCGGGAGCCTGAAGGGGCGCGTTTCTTCACTCCACGCAGCTGGGCTAATGTGGCCTTCGACTTCTTCGAGCTTTGGCGCTTTTGAGACCCGGGCACGCTAGACAATTCATGCTTTTTCGTGTCGGCAGGCGAGGACCTTGTCAAGCGCCTGGTACTCCGCAGATTCATGCTGGCTAATTGTTGAATACAGGCTTCGGGACTCGAGAAAAGGGAAAAGCAATATCAGAGGCTACCCAGCTCTAATATACGGGTACACCGACGGATGTCAAAAGCATCCTTTGACACCAGCTACGACCCTGCTGTGACTCATTTACGACACTTGAGAGTATTCGAGCCATACGTTGCTAACTTGACACGCCTGAGTAGTCGTGCCTAAGCTTAGTGTTGAGGACCGTAGGCAGAAGGATCCAAGGCAGCATCACGTGACATGATTAGAACACAGAGTCTCCCTGAGCACAATGCTCGGTTGTGCGCCTTGATTATCAAGGACGATTCTCTATAAACCGTGACAAGCAGACACCGAGGGCTAGCATTCTGCGAGTCCGCTTACGAAGCAGGATAAAATTATAGAGTAATCGCAGACGAGCCGAGGCAGGTGTCATGCTTTAAGAGCACCGCTGACCCCGAGCTAAGAGACTTCATTCTTCGTCCAGAGCACCAAACCTCAATATCAGCGATTATCAGTGCCGGTCGTCGTTTCGTTCTGGAGTGGACTGAAGCACGATCCTCGCCAAGACTTACTGCCCCTGGACCCCAACAATTTAATCACCCGCACGAGTGTTCTATAGTGGTGATTGAGAGTCTCCATATTCTCCATATTCGCACAGGGGCTTTTATTACACGTCATCTTATTGCGGAGTTGTTGTTCTCTTGCGATTAATCAAAAAATCCGAGATATCACTCGCTGTGAGATAGTACAAGAGTACACACTGTTGCTTTCTGTCTTTCACGCTCATGACCACCATCATTCCAAATCATGAGTCGTTATTGACGAGTCGTGAGGATTCTCATGACCCACTTCCCCGCATCATGCTCAATGTCCGACAAAGGTGGAGCGGATCGTTGGCTGGCCGAGATGCAAGACCGTCGATGATTTTAGCTGCCGCGACCATGCCTAGTCCTCGACAGCGATGAGATCTCCTCACCAACAGAGCACGTTGATTGGGCGCCTGTATCGTGCATGCGGCATGCTCAAAGCGGTGCGATACCAGGCCAGCGGTCCAGAACGTGTCAATATTTCGCTGGGGGGGCTGTCAGATACGCATGAGATGGTAAGCTTATCAAGAGGAGGCTGTGAGCAACGGCCTGCCATCGCCCGTTTGTATCTGATTGTTCGGCTACTTACAGCAAATACTTGGAAAAAGCGACTGTGGCAGAATTGACGAATCAGATTGCTAGTTGCGATCCAGACGGCCAGAAATGGCACCAAGAGCGGGAGCTACTGTGCGCTAGGCACTAGTGACTGTGGGGTAACCTTATTGGACTGTTCGGACCCCTTAGAGCTCCTTCTCCATCTCCATCAATCCGGATGAGACGACCAGAGATCTGGTCAGTAGATGGCAGCTGCTGCAGCAAGTTGTGCGCCTTGGTGGAGCCTCAATGCAGCAGTTTGTTGTACGCGGCATGACGATAACTGCTGGGTGGGGCGCAGGAGCTGCCAATGACGCGCACCACAGCTGCAGAGCCCGGCAGGAGATAAGCCAGTCACCGAAGCTGGACATGCATCTTTTGGCCCGCACGAAAAGAGCATGCCTAAAATGATGGCGTGTCACATTTCGAGCTTAGAGCTTCGAGCTTAGGACGGACCTTTCCCCTCTTGCTAACTCGGGCAAGATGAGTGCCGATGCAGATCGATGCCATCATTTATACAAATGAACGTGCACCCCGACCTGCTGGCCGAGGAGCTTCACTGTGTCGTCGCGCGTCTTTCACCACGTCAAGCTGTCATTTTTGGATTTTCAACTAGCCTATTTTCCTTCCTCCCACAACAACATCACATCCATCATTGGTCACAATAGCAACTCTCCACCACATCAACCCCCAACTTTCCGACAACATCCGCCAAGATGTCAACAATGAACGACGACCGCCCTCTCCAGCCCACCTCCGCCGGCGGCGGCGACGGCCCGCTCGAAAAGGACTTCTCCAATGGCTATGGCAACATGGGCGGCCACCAACATCTCGACGAGACCCACGACTCGGGCACTGCACTGAATCGCATCCGGACGGCCGGAAGCATCTCCATCTCTCCTGAATTGTTCGAGAAGCTCTACCTTTCGCCTGAGAACAAGGTCAGCGGTGACTTGCGGAAGACGTTTGGTAACCCGACACCATTGTAAGTTCCAACGTTCTCGTTGGCACCCCGGCCAGGTCGTGGGCTCGATGCAAGTGCTGACGGGACCTTAGAGCTCTTGTGGGCTTCCTCCTCAGTCTGACCCCCTTGTCATGCGATCTTATGGGATGGCGTGGTGCCGGCGGCAACGGAGCTTCTGATACCGGTACCTCCCCTACACATCCCTCGACATCAGGTGGCAGGAGCTGACCACGGCTTCCACCAGCCGCCTACTTTTTCTTCGGCGGCGTCCTCATGATCCTAGGTGCCATTGGCGAATGGATCATCGGCAACACCTTTCCCTTTGTCGTCTTTGGCACTTTCGGTACGTACACCCAATGCCTCAGAAGAGTGGAATCTATTTACGAACTCAATCCACACAAGCACCATCACAAGATCGTGGCATGATACAGGCTAACAATTCTCTCAGGCGCCTTCTGGCTCACCTTCGGCGGCACCCTCGTCCCCTCCTTCAACGCCTACGGCGCCTACATCACAGACCCAAAAGTAGCAGCAACCCAAATGGGCAACCCCGGCAATCCAGCAGGGCTACAAACGCCTGCCTTTAATGCTAGTTTTGCCTTCTTCCTTGTTTTTATGGGTCTGTCTTCCCCCTTCCCCTTCCCCCACCTCCTCCCTCTGATAACCACCCCAAAAAGTACAATACTAACAGAAGCGACGCACGGAACAGGACTCGTCTGCCTCGTCTTCCTCATCTGCTCCCTCCGCACCAACATCGTCTTCTTCGTCATCTTCCTCTCCCTCGTCTTCGCCTTTGCCTGCCTCTCGGCCGCCTACTGGAACCTCGCCCTCGTGTACGAGAACCCGACGAACCTGCAGGCCAAGATGCGGGCGAGTAAACTTACTGTTGTGAGTCTTTTCCCCCTCCATCTCCATCTTCATCTCCATCCCTATGAGAGTTGCTTTGCTAACAAGAGAATGCAAAACAGGCAGGCGGCGCCTTCACTTTCGTCACGTCCATGGCCGGATGGTGGATTTTCATCGCGATTATGCTGGCGAGTTTGGACTTTCCGCTGAATTTGCCGGTGGGGGATCTGTCGCATATTGTCAAGGGGGCGAGTCAGCGGAAGGGGAAGGGGGAGCATGATGTTTAGGGTTTTGGGAGGGGGGTTGTGGGAGGGGGAAAGGGGGAGGAGGGGGGAAGGTAGAGGAGGGTTGGATGGGGTTGGATGGGGTGTGTGTGATGGGGGATATGGGGAGGCAGTAGGGGAATGTGTATATAGCTTGTCTTCTTCGTCTTCATCTTCGTTCAGTTTGTTTAGGGGTGGAAACTCGCTCGATTCGTTGTGGTAGTTTGCAATAGTGCTATTCATGCAATCATCGACATTTTGTACGGAGTAGCAGACTGCCCTGATTGCAGAATCAGTTTGAATTTGAAGTGGGGATGTGGTGCGTGGTGAGGTGGATACTGATATTGACGGAGGTGAGTAGGGGAGGAGGTGTATGCGTGTGTGTGTGTGTGTAAGGTTGGAGGTGGTTCGTTGATGGGTATGATATGGATGCTATTTGATTATCTATCTCATGTGCGTTATCGATGTATGCTCGGACTTCTATATATCTACCCCCGTCACTATGGCTACATCCGCCGCTACATTCGTCACTACTATGCGTGAGAGCGGCTAGCGGGCTACGGAGTAGCGGGATGCGATGGGAGGTAGTGGGATGGAAGGTATCAGGATGTGAAGTAGTAGTTGGATGGGAGGGTAGGAGGTAGGAGGTAGGAGGTAGGAGGTATGAGGTATGAGGTATGAGGTATGAGGTATGAGGTAGGAGGTAGGAGGTAGGTAGACGACGGCCGGGTTGAAGCGTAGGGGTTTGAGACTTGAGGGGGATTTCGGAGCGTGAGTGGTTGGGCTTGGTTGAGCGATGGTCCAGGACTTGATTTCGGGTGGTTGGGTTGTGCATCTCATCTCGCACCGTGAGCGGGTTGGCGTTGGGAGTGCTTGTGTTGTGTGGATGGTGTGGATGGTGGAGGCGTTGGGGATGTGGAGTCGTGTGTGAAGATGGTATGTGCGTTGTTGATGGGAGGGGTGTATACCAGCGCTGCATATTGGGTTCCACCTTTTACAGATAAGACGATGCGTCTTCGGGATCTGATACTTGATTTCTCCGATGGTTGTGCGTCCAATGGAGAAGGAGAGGGAAGATTGGTTCGGGAGGTGGAGGAGGTCGAAGGGTTGTGTTGTGTGTGTCTGAGAGGGGGCTTGGCAGGTGGGAAGGCGCGAATGGAGAGGCGTTGGAAGATGGACTTCATCTGGGCGTATGGGAGCGTAGTAGCGACGTTCAACATCCCTAGAATCCGTTACGAAGGTGCTGGTGGTATGGAGACTTTCCGTGGTACTCTCCCAGTATCCAATCCAATGCTCCATGTGCTGGGGAGGTGTCGTCTCGCTAACGTCGCAATTGAATATCTGCTCTTCTTGTGACTTTGATTGTGGTTGTAGAAGTGAGGAGGTAGTGCGTCCAGTAGAGATGTGGGAGGTGGAGGGGTTAGGTGTGTGGGATCGGGAGGATTGTTTGGTGAGAGCTGGGTGGCCGTTGGGAGGTCAGCAATACTGGTTTAAGGCGGAGTGGAGGCTAGATGTCAGATAGGGAGGTAGTAGAGGAGGGCTCTGGCTTCTTATTGGTGGAAGAGAGCTTCAAGAGCACAGTTTCATTAATTCTAGAGATACCTTGGCGCGCTATTGGCGTGTGCAAATTATCTAAGAATCCTTGGCATAGGTACCACGGATCCATACATATGGATGGTAAAACTAGTCTAGAACTACCATTTCTTACTATTTAGGGTCATGATCTATATAAAAGATACTCCTAAGAAGGTACTCCAAAAGGTAGTCTACTTTTTAGGAGTTCTTAGATATTATTTTTTTTGGCTATGTTCGACTTCCTATACTTGACGAGGCCCGATTCTCTAACCATAAATTTAGAATTTTAAGAAGTATGTAGGAACCTCCTAAAAAGTAGACTACCTTAGAGTACCTTCTTAGGAGTATCTTTCCTATAGACTATAACTATAAATAGTAAGAAATGGTAGTTCTAGACTAGTTTTACTCTCTAGAAGTATGGGATCCTTGGGGATGGGATGCTGGGTACCTATGCCAAGGATTCTTATTTAATTTGCACATGCCAATAATCTCTCTTCAGTTAGTGCTCCCGCACTTACCCTTGGCCTTCTCTCAGCAGGCAAAACTCCAGAAAACTACTGCTTAGTAGCAATACTGTTCCTGATGCTAATCACGTTGATTCAATGCATACCTGTGAAGATGTTCCGGACACTAATCTTCCTGTGTACCTCTGGAGACTCCATAGGATTTTGACTATGCAAAACAAATCAATCCATCGTTGCTAAGTTCATTCCTTGATCATGCTGATTTACATCATGCTCCACTTTTTCTGGCGGTGCGTCGATGCATTTGGAATATCTTGCATCTCTTGGAAACCTCCGAGGCAAATGATTGGTTCAGCCGCAGTATCTCTCGGAAGGCGGAGGACTCGGGACCTCAACAAGGCACCAGCCGTGGAAACTCCTAGCTCACTGAGCACAGAGGCTCTACGAGGAGTATTGACTTGACTGAATTACAATTTGAGCAGCATGCTACTATGGACCCTCTCTCAGCTATCGGCCTTGCGGCCGGCATTGCGCAGCTTATTGACTCTATCGCACATACTATCTCATATATCAAAGACGTAAAGAACGCTTCAAAAGAGCGCGCTCAGATCTTGCAGGAAGCTGCGTGCCTTCTGGGCTTATTGACAACGCTCAAGTACATGGTTGAATATGCAGATGCTACGGACCCCTGGTTTGTCAATGTCCGGTCACTTGGAGGATCTGGAGGACCTCTAGAGCAATTCGAGGGTGGACTGGAGGAGCTGGCGAAAGGGCTGAAACCGAACTTGGGCTTCAAGACTCTTGGGAAAAGGTTCATTTGGACACTTGATAAGAGCTAAGTCAAGAAAATGTTGGACATGATTGAGCGGCTGAAGACACTAATCAGCATTGCGTTGCAGGAAGATAATTTGTGAGTTCTCAGCTCTGACTCAAACTTAATCCACGATACTTACGTCGATCTCTTTTAGCGCTCTATCTTTAGCAATCAAAGATGGCATTACGGAACTGGGCGCTAGTGTGAACAGCATCTCGGACAGCATTGCCCAGCTTGGCATTGGTCATAAGCAAGTTGCCGATCGTTCACTTGACGAAAAAGAACAAGCCGCCGTTGAATGGCTGTCCTCTCTGAATTTCGCATCAAAACAAGTTGACACTCTCAGTATGCATGAGGAAGGGACAGGACAATGGTTCTTGGAGGAAAGAATTTTCAAAACTTGGTGCGAGCGTGACTATCGGGTACTGTGGTGTCAAGGAATACGTAAGACTCTCGCGTAAGGCTAATATCAAGCTCTCGTCTCGTACTAATGCGTTGCAAGCTGGTGCTGGTAAGACCGTCCTCACGTATGCTTTCTACGAGACTCTCTTGATCAGTTTGACAAAATCCGATGGCAACACTGCAGAGCTATCGCCGTCAATCACCTACAGAATACATTATTCTCCAGTGGCGATGCGGTCACGGCCTTGATCTACATCAACTACAAGGAGCAGGATGGTCAGACCGTGGCTAAACTCGTTGGAAGTATACTGCAGCAGGTGGTTCAGAGGAAAACGAGAGTCTCCATGGAGATCATGACGCTTTACGAGCGGCACCTCAAGACCCGCACTCGACCCGCCGTTGGTGAGCTTACTAAACTGATACATGCGGAAATCGACGGTTTTTCCAAGGCTTTCATCCTCGTCGACGCGATGGATAAATGCGCTGAGGCCAGTGAGGTGCGACTCGATTTTCTCCAACAGCTTCGGAACCTACTCCAGCACTCGAAGATACGGCTGATGATTACATCACGACACATGAACGGCATCAAGGAGAGCTTTTCAAACGTTCTCGAGCTTGAGATAATGGCATCTGACAGAGATCTAAGACGGTATATTGAAGCGCGGATTCCGAAAGAGCCTCGCTTAGCACTACATGTCAAAGGGGATAGATCGCTGCAAGAATTGATTATCAACACATTGGTCGCCAATGCAAAGGGAATATTAGTATTTTCGATGATCTTATGCCTCTTTGACATGAACGTATCTAATACTCAGGCCCGAAGGTTTCTGCTCGCTTCACTGCATTTAGATGCTCTAGCGAAAAAGCAGAGCAAAAAAGATGCTCGCCTGGCTTTGGCAAATCTACCCGAGAAATTGAGCGACACTTACGAAGAGGTTATGAAAAGGATCTGCAGTCAAGACATTGACGATGTCCATCTCGCTAAGCGAATCTTGTCCTGGCTTTCCTACGCTTTACGGCCGCTAACCGTAAAAGAACTTCAGACTGCACTCGCAATCGAACCTGGAACCACAGTCTTAGACGAGGACGCTCTTGTACCTGAAGATCTCTTGGTCTCGGTCTGCGCCGGACTCGTCACCATCGATCGCGGAAGTGATGTTATTCGGTTAGTGCATTACACTACTCAGCAGTATCTATCGGCCGTTAGGAGACAGGAACTTCCATGGACAGAAGCAGACATCGTCGTATGCTGTTTGACATACCTCCTATTTGACGTCTTTGCGACGACAGCCTACGGTGGCAAGATAGACTGCGAGCAACATAGATTCACCTACGCTGCCGATAAATGGATATTCCACGCACACGGAATCTCATTCAACCCCGTCATTCAGTCACTTCTTCTAAGACTGATTCCTCGGTTCGCGAGAAACGCTACGATCAATGTAGTTACATAGAAATGGGTAATTGAGTTAATCTACTAGATGAAAGATAGTTGCGATTATTAGCAAGGTGCTCCTCCCTTACAAATCGCTGCCTTTCTTAACTTCATGATCGTCGTGAGGACCTTGCGAAATACAGGAGCGAGCCCATTTCAAACCGATTGACAGTGAGGCATCCAGACGCATCGTGCTGTCATGGGGCCTTGAAGAGGGGCGAATCTGCGACAAGAGTATAGTAGGAAAGGAAAATTTGAGCCGGCTCGACGAACGGTAACAGTGAACCAGCATTGCATGGTGATAATTTGGAAGGCTATAGCCAGATGTTAGGCTTATCATGCAAGATCCACATTGCCATTGCTATAATAGATCAGTGGGGAAAAGAAGCGTCGCTCAACGCTGTCACGGCTAGTAACGAGGTACTTGACATCGAGCTTTATGGAGAGAGGCAAACATCGAAAGTAGGGGGCGTGGACCAT
>JAABUL010004493.1_pt1 | contig 18607 bp, 2 predicted proteins | sample 5559151 | NCBI WGS metagenome assembly JAABUL01 (sample SAMN10711876, study PRJNA513368) | rock metagenome | isolation source: Antarctica rocks | place: Antarctica: Victoria Land, Pudding Butte sud | reverse complement strand
GAACTGGATGGCGAGCATGTAGCCTGCAGCAACAAAAGCATCATGCTGTAACACCAGTAACAGATGTTTGACCGCTATAGTACGCTGTAGTTCCTGGTCTTCTTTGGGACGAGCTTTTATCGATGTCGAGCTGAAAGTATTCTCTCGGTACAGGAACTTAGAATTACGAGCAAGCTTGGCAGTCGGAGTAACCTCTGAATTGCTAGCACAAAGAACAAGGGCACTTCGTTCCTGCTCACACTTGGTGCTGTCCTTCGTATAAAGCTTTGCCAAAGTCGTGTCTCGTATAATTTGAGGTAAGTTGTGCATCTTAAATGCGGAGTAAGGCAACGAGTTGTAATAATTGCAGAATGCTGGATTTTTGAAGGATCTCACGACTGCTCGTCCCAGCAGAGCCCTGCAGGACAGGGGGGCTAGTGCCGGGGATGAGGGAGATTAAGGGGGCAGTGCTTGGCCGTTTGCCATACTATTTAGTATAGTAACTACCTATTGCACTTCTCTCTTTTCTTCTCTTTCTTATTATATTCGACTCTTTTGTTTATTGCGCATATTATTGTTTGTATAATTGTTTCTTCTATATTATTGTTTTGTAATTGTTTATTATTATTATTGTTTTGCAATTATTTTCTTTATCTCTTGCTCTATTCTTTTAATTATTGTATTTTGTCAATATAGTATTTTGTAAAAGCAAGACTACTAATACAATTATCTTTAAGAGAATATCTAATATTTGTTATATATTTTATATTAGAAAGTTTGTTTTTAAGACACAATTAAATATTTGTTTTAAATTAGAATTCGATACTTTATTGCAACAAATATCTAGAAATATCTTTTATTATTGTCGATTATTGTTTTTTTCTTTACAATTTTCTTGTTTTTTACAATTTTCTTGTTTTTTATTATTATTATTGTCTAGAAATTTAGAAAAATAGTTTAAGAATAATATACAAGATATTGTTTTAAACAACAAAATTGTTGCTCTTTATTTTAAAACTAAAGCGATAACAAAAGAGATTACTATATAAAAGCAAATAATAATAACAAGAAAGTTTTTTGTTATTTAAAAGTTTTAATTGCAAAATATAATAATAGATAATATATATATATTTGCTTCTATAGTTTTTGTTAATTTAAGAATATTAATAAGTATCTTTACAATAAACTTTTTGTTCAAATTTAATAGTTTTGTTATTATATTTTCTAGTATTTTGTATTGTTATTTAAACAATATCTTTTATAGCAAACTAGATATCAAAAATATTATAAAATTTATTGTTAATTTTTTTTTGTTATTGCAACAAATATAATTAATTCTTTTAATATAAAAAGTTTTTTAGATTTGCTTTGTACTTTTAATATTTATATTTTTATTGTTTTTAATTTTGTTTTGTATTTAACAATAAGATAAAAATTTTATTAAGATATTATTTTCTATTATTAATATATAATAGATATAGCAAGCTACAAAATCTTTGTCTTTATTAGATTGTATTATTAGAAGTTTGTTACTCGTATTATTTAAATAAATTAAAATAATTCTCTATATTAAATATTGTTTTATCTTAAGATAAAGTAAAAACTTACAAATATTTTTAAAAAACAATTTAAATCTTTATTATTATTAATATTTTTGCAAAAATTATATTTTTTTGTTAGTTTTATAAAGAATATCTTAATATTTGTATTTAATAAGTTATTTATTATTATAAACAATATTTGTTGTTAATAGATTAAGTATAACAAATACAACAATAGTAATAGTTACAAATATAAATATATATATATATTTAGTTAAGAAATTTACAATTCTAATTGTTATCTTAATAAGATATAATATTTGATAATTTTGTTATTTTTTTTATCTTTTAATATATCTAGTTTGTTAATCTTTATATTAAAGAATTTTCTATATAATTTAATATTATTAAATAAGCTTAATTTGTTATTAAATAAATCTCTATTAATAAAGAATTAATACAAATATCTAAAAATATATTTTAATAAATATTTTATTTCTATTCTTTTAAATATAATTACGCAAGATACTAAAATCGAATATATTAACTTATATATTTTTTGTATAAATATAAATTATATCTTTGTAAACAAATTTTTTAATATATTTATTATTAATATTAATAAACAATTGCAAACAAATTATTTAATTATATTATTTATTTTATTATCTAATTTATATATATATTTATTATTAGATCTTGTATCGAAATACAACAATAACTAAAAATATATTTATAATTTTTTCTCTTCTAAAAATATTTTTATTAATAATAATATATTTTGCAATTAAGAAGCTTTTAAATATATTATAATCGACAATATTATTACAACTCTTATTATATAAGAACAAAAAACAATACTTTTTAAAAAGAATTTTGCTAATATATTTAAATATATAGCAATAATAATATTTAATTAATAACTATTAGATTTTTAATAAAATCTTATATTCTATATAGAAAATTTTTTGCTTTTTAAATTGCAAATTGTTTTTTTTTTCAATTTATTTGCAAAGATTTTATATTAAATATTAATATATTTTTTTGAATAATATATTTTTCTATATTATTTAGACAATTTCTTTGTTATTTTATTATTTTTTATTAATATCTCTTTTTATTAAAAAAAGTAAAATATATTTTGCAATTTTTTAGAATTTCGAAACAATAAAAAGAAAAAACAATTAAATTAACAAATAAAGTTTCTAAATATTAAAATAAATAGTAAAACAATAAAAATATATTTGTTTTTTGCTAAATTATAGTAAACTTATAATTTTGTTATTATAGCAATAAAGATAAAAATTCTTTTGTATTAAAGTCTAGAAATCTTAATAAACTTTCTATTCTTTTATATTAAAATAATAGTATTAAAATATATTTTTTTAAGTATTTTATATATTTTTTTGACAAGAAATATACAATATTATAGTATTACTATTTTAATAATAAGAAATATAGTTTAGTAATATTATTTTCTATTATATTAAAACAATATTAAAGTTTTATAATATTTAATCTCTTAATTAATCTCTTATATATAAACAAATATATTTAGTTTTTAAAATATAAATAATTACTAAATATTTTATAAAAATAATATATTTGTTAATATTTTTATTAAGTACTATTTTATTTATATTAAAAGCAAAACTTTTTATATTAATATATATAAAATATAAATAATTTTTTATATTTTTTGTCTTTAATTATCTTAATTTTGCAATAACAAAGTTATTATTTATAATAATAATATTGTTGTTATTATTAATTTTAATAAAGAATTTATTTGCAACAATTTTATAAATTTGTTGCAAGATATTGCTATATTTCTTGCTTTTAACAATATATTAATAGAGTCAATTTAAATTAATTCTAAATTAAATAATTTTGTTAATTTGTTTTTATATAATAAGTATAAAACTATTGTTAACAAATATTTACAATTAGTATATTTTATCGATTAGATTTTTGCAATCTTTTTAACTTCTAGTATACAAAGATATTTTTAAATTAAAATATAACTCTTTTTTTATAATAGAAATTTGTTATTATTATTAGAGATCTTTATTCTATTATTTTTAAGAGCTATATATAATATTGTTGTTTTTATCTTAATTGTAGTATTTTATTTGTTACTATTTTAAGTTTTGCTAATTAAATTACTTGTTTAAAACTTAATTGTATTAAAATAAAAATTATTAAAAACTATATTTGCAATCTTTGTTTTGTTTATATTAATAGAGATTATTTTAATTATATAATTTTTAGTAGCTTGCTTCTTTTTTGTATTATACGCAATATTAAGTATTGTTAAAGCAACAACATTTCTTGTAAACGCAAAATTATTATATAAAATATTTTATTAAATATTTTGTCTATATTTAACGTAACTATATATTTAGACGCTACTTTTTATATTATTTTTTATTTTGTTTTTGCAAGTTTTTTGCAAACAAGCAAATTTATATAAGATATATACAATTTAAACAATACAAACTTTGTTAATTTATTTATTACTAAATTAACTATTAGACTTTTAACAAATAGATTCGAACTTAATATTTTTATTTTTAAAATAAATTTCTTTTGCAAAAATGTTATTCTTAAGATTGTTGCTATTAATAATATCGATTGTGCAATTATTTTATTAAGAAAAATACTTTTTATAGTATCTAGTTGTTTTAATAATTTTTTATTTAATATTAGCAAAAATATCTTTAATAAAAAAAGAATTATCGATATTTTTTGTCAAAAATTTCGCTTACTAGATTACAATAATTATTACGCTAGTTATTTTTTTTGTTGTAATACAATTACGAAAGTATACAATTTTAATATATTAAAGACAATAATAATACTTTTAAATTAATAGAAATTCGATATCTATTTTTGCTATATTAAAATTAATTTTAATTTAATTTTGTAGATTTTGTATTGTTATTAAGATTGCTAGTTTTTATTGCTTTTGTTTTAATAATATTGTTTTAAAATTTGAAAAAAGTTAGCTAGCTTTAAAGCAATTCTAGTAACTCTATTAATAATTTTATTTTATTAACAATCTTTTTCGTATATATTTAGACAACAATAAGATATTTTTCGAAATAATCGATGTTTAAATATCTATATATAGAAAATAATATTTTTATTTTTTATTTTTTATCTATTTTGAGTTTTAAAAGCAATAGTAGAGTTCTACAAAATAAGAAGACTAATATTAGAAATAAGAGAAATTAAAAAGATAATATTTAATTGTTTGCTATATTATTTAGTATAATAATTGTTTATTGCACTTCTCTTTTTTTTTCTTTTTCTTATTGTATTCGACTCTTTTGTTTTATTCTTTTATTTCTTTTGCTTTTATTGTCTAGATAGAAAAGAATTAGTTAACTTCGAAGCAATTTTAGTAATTCTATCGATAATCTTATTTTATTGACAATCTCTTCTGCACGCATTTAGATAGCGATAAGATACTTTTCGAGATAATCGATATCCAAACACCTATATATAGAAAATAGCATCTTTGTCTTCTCTTTTCTGTCTATTTCGAGTCTCGAAAGCAGTAGCTATATAATTATTTTGTAATCTCGATAGCGATTTTGTAACAATAAGTATTGAGAAGATATCTAGAGTAAGTTCGAGGAAGCAAAGAGGCTTTTTTACTATCTTCGTGATCGCGCTGTCTCTATAATCTAAGAATTCCTGGCGAGTTTATTGGTAAGATTTTGTCTAATGCGCATGGGCTTCGCTTTCTCTCCCTCACTTCTTGTTCTGTGCGGTCAATTATATCCTTTAGCAGCTGAGCAAGATCTCCCGTGACAATCGAGAATCAAAAGGGGCCGGAATTAGGGAAATATACTTAACTGCTTTCGTTGTGCCAGAAAAAGCAACGCTTTTGCAGATTATAGATCGGAAAAATACCCCATATCTAGTATTAGATCAGGTATGTTTATCTTGTGAAGTCTATATTTTCTAGACTAGACACAAATTGAAAGTCTACCTAGCTCTTGGAAGAACTCTTAGAGCTCCAAGGCGCTAAATATACATTCTATAATAATCTCGATAACAAGCAAGCTACAAAATCCGTGAAGTAATTACTTTTACACTCGACGAGTGTCTTCGACTTAAGTGCTTCTCTATCTGCCTGGGTATTCGAAGATTATGTAGCCAAGATTGCATGCTACTGCTTTCGGGACTCGAAATAGGCAGAAAAGATCTAGCAAAGAGTTAGAAAAGATGCGACAAAGATGCTATTTCTATATATAAGATATTTAGGTATTAACTATCTCGAAAAGCATCTTATTGTTGCTCTAAAAACATGCGAAAGAGATTGTCGATAACATAAAATTATCGATAGAATTATTAAAATTGTTTTGAAGTCGATTAACTCTTTTCTATCTAAACAACAAAAGCAAAAAAAATAAGAAAATAGATTAAAAAAGTCAAATATAAAAAAAAGAAAAAAAAAGAGAAAAGTGCAATAAATAATTGCTATACTAAATAGTATAGCAAACAATTAAATACTAATCTTTTAATTTTTCTTATTTTCGATACTAGCTCTTCTATTTTGCAAAATTTTGCTATTGTTTTCGAAACTCAAAACAAATAGAAAAGATCTAATAAAAAATTAGAAAAAATACAATAAAGATATTATTTCTATATATAAAATATTTAAGTATTAATTATTTCGAAAAGTATCTTGTTATTGCTCTAAAAATATACAAAAGAAATTGTTAATAATATAAAACTATTAATAGAATTAATAGAATTACTTTGAAATTAACTAATTTTCTTTAAATTTTAAAACAATATTGTTAGAACAAAAGTAATAAAAACTAGTAATTCTAATAATAATATAAAGTTTATAGAATTAAATTAAGATTAATCTCGATATAATATAAATAAATATTAAATTTTTAATAATTTAAAAATATAATTATAGTCTTTAATATATTAGAATTGTATATCTTAATAGTTGTATTGCAATAAAAAAAAATTAATATAATAATTATTGTATTCTAAAGAGCAAAACTTTTAATAAAGAATATTAATAATTCTTTTTTTATTAAAAATATTTTTGTTAATATTAAATAAAGAATTAACAAAGCAATTAGATACTATCAAAAGTATTTTTTTTAAAAAAATAATTATATAGTCGATATTGTTAACAACAACAATTCTAAAAAAAAAAATTTGCAAAATAAATCTATTTTAAAGATAGAAATATTTAGTTTAAATCTATTTGCAAAAAATTTAATAAATAATCTAATAATAAATTAATTAACAAAATTTGTATTGTTTAAATTATATATATTCTATATAAATTTATCTATTTGTAGAAAATCTACAAAAGCAAGATAAAAGATAATATAAAAAATAATATCTAATTATATAATTATATTAAAGATAGATAAAATATTTAATAGAATATCTTATATAATAACTTTGCGCTTATAAAGAATTTTATTGCTCTAACAATATTTAATATTGCATATAATATAAAGAAAAAACAAACTACTAAAAATTATATAATTAAAATAGTTTCTATTAATATAAATAGAATAAAGATTGCAAATATAGTTTTTAATAATTTTTATTTTAATATAATTAAAATTTAGATAAGTAATTTAATTAACAAAACTTTAAATAGTAATAGATAAAATACTATAATAAAAATAAAAACAATAGTATTATATATAGTTTTTAAAGATTATCGAGTATAGATTTCTTATAGAAATAGTATCTTTTTATTATAAAAAGAAGCTATATTTTAATCTAAAAATATTTTTGTATATTAGAAGTTAAAAAGATTGCTAAAATTTAGATAATAAAATATATTAATTATAAATATTTGTTAGCAATAATTTTATATTTATTTTGTAAGAATAAATTTGTAAAATTATTTAATTTAGAGTTAATTTAAATCGACTCTATTAATATATTATTAAAAACAAAAATTACAACAATATTTTACAAAAAATCTATAGAATTGTTATAAATAGATTTTTTATTAAAATTAACAACAATAACAATATTATTATTATAAATAATAATAATATTATTACAAAAACAAAACAATTAAAGACAAAAAATATAAAGAATTGTTTTTATTTTATAAATATTAATATAAAGAGTTTTGCTTTTAATATAAATAAAATAGTATTTAGAAAAAATATTAATAAATATATTGTTTTTATACAATATTTAATAATTATCTATATTTTAGAAACTAAATATATTTGTTTATATATAAAAAATTAATTAAAATATAACAAATTATAGAATTTTAATATTATTTTAGCGCAATAGAAAATAATATTATTAAACTATATTTTTTGTTATAAAAACAATAATACTATAATATTGTATATTTTTTATCAAAAAAATATATAAAATATTTAGAAAGATATATTCTAATACTATTATTTTAATACAAAAAAATAGAAAGTTTACTAGAATTTTTAAACTTTAATATAAAAGTATTTTTGTTTCTATTGTTGCAATAATAAAATTACAAACTTATTGCAACTTAGTAAAAGATAATTATATTTTTATTATTTTACTATTTATTTTAATATTTAAAAACTTTATCTATTAATTTAACTTTTTTTTTATTATTATTTCGAAGTTTTAGAAGATTACAAAGTATATTTTATTTTTTTTAATAAAAAAAGATATTAATAAAGAATAATAGAACAACAAAGAAATTGTTTAAATAGTACAAAAAAATATATTAATATTTAATATAAGATTTTTGCAAATAGATTAAAAAGAAAAAAAAACAATTTATAATTTAAAAAACAAAAAATTTTCTATATAGAAAACAAAATTTTATTGAAAATCTAATAGCTATTAATTAGATATTGCTATTGCTATATATTTAAAAATATTAGCAAGATTTTTTTTAAAAAATATTGTTTCTTGTTCTTGTACAATAAGAATTGCAATAATATTGTTAATTATAATATATTTAAGAGCTTCTAAATTGCAAGATATACTATTATTAACAAAAATATTTTTAGAAGAGAAAAAATTATAAATATATCTTTAATTATTGTTGTATTTTAATACAAAATCTAATAATAAATATATATATAGATTAGATAGTAAAATAGATAATATAATTAAACAATTTATCTACAACTACTTATTAATATTAATAATAAATATATTAGAAATTTTATTTACAGAAATTTTATTTGTATCTATATAAAAAATATATAAATTAATATATTAAATTTTAGTATCTTGCGTAATTATATTTAAAAAAACAAAAATAAAATATTTATTAGAAAATATTTTTAGATATTTGTATTACTTTTTTATTAATAGAGATTTATTTAATAGCAAATTAAATTTGTCTAACAATATTAAGTTATATAGAAAATTCTTTAATACAAAAATTAATAAACTAGATATATTAGAAGATAAAAATAATAATAAAATTATTAAATATTATATTTTATTAAGATAGCAACTAAGATTTTAAGTTTTCTAATAAGATATATATATATACTTATATTTGCAGCTATTACTATTGTTATATTTGTTATATCTAATTTATTAATAGTAGATATTATTTATAATAGTAAAGTTTATTAAATATAAATATCAAGATATTTTTTGCAAAACTAGTAGAAAAATATAGTTTTTACAAAAATACTAATAACAATAAAGACTCAAACTGCTTTTTAGAAATATCTATAAATTTTTATTCTATTTTAAAATAAAATAATATTTAGTATAAAGAATTATTCTAATTTATTTAAATAGTACAAGTAACAAACTTCTAATAATATAATTTAATAAAGATAGTTTATTATATCTATTATATACTAATAATAGAAAATAATATCTTAATAAAACTTCTATCTTATTGTTAAATACAAAACAAAACTAAAATTAATAAAAATATAAATATCGAAAATATAAAATAAATTTAGAAGATTTTTTGTATTAAAAAAAATTAATTATATTTATTACAATAATAGAAAAAAGATTAACAATAAATTTTATAATATTCTTAATATTTAGTCTACTATAAAAAATATTATTTAAATAATAACACAAAATACTAAAAAATATAACAATAAAACTATTAAATTTAAGCAAAAAATCTATTATAAAGATATTTATTAATATTTTTAGATTAATAGAAGTTATAGAAGCAAATATATATATATTATTTATTATTATATTTTGCAATTAAAATTTCTAAACAATAAAAGATTTTCTTATTGTTATTATTTGCTTTTGTACAATAATTTTTTTTGTTATTGCTTTAATTTTAAGATAAAAAGTAACAATCTTGTTATTTAAAGCAATATTTTGTATATTATTTTTAAATTGTCTTTCTAAATTTCTAAACAATAATAATAATAAAAAACAAAAAAATTGTAAAAAACAAAAAAATTATAAAGAAAAAAATAATAATTAACAATAATAAAAGATATTTCTAAATATTTATTGCAATAAAGTATTAAATCTTAATTTAAAACAAATATTTAATTGTATTTTAGAGACAAGTTTTTTAATATAAGATATACAACAAATATTAGACGTTCTTTTAGAGACAATTATATTAGTAGTTTTGTTTTTACAAAATATTATATCGACAAAATACAACAATTAAGAGAATAGAATAAGAGATAAAAAAAATAATTGTAAAACAATAATAGAAGAAAACAATTGCAAGACAATAATATAAAAGAAACAATTATATAGATAATAATATATACAATAAACAAAAGAGTCGAATACAATAAAAAAGAGAAGAAAAGAGAGAAGTACAATAGACAGTTATTATACTAAATAGTATGGCAAACGACCAAGCACTGCCCCCTTAATCTCCCTCATCCCCGGCACTAGCCCCCCTGTCCTGCAGGGCTCTTTGACGACTTTGATAAGGGGCTTCATCTTCGAAGTCAAGCGTGAGCTCGACAGATACGGTGCGAGCCGCTGGTGTACTTCATGACCTCCTTTGAGCTATGCCGATATTCAGTCAGGTCTGCGTCCGGTTGATAGAGAGCGAAATGAAACGTAATCGATGTAAGAACGACACTGAATGCTAGATAACTAGCGACAGCAGCAAAAGCAGCAAAAGCACCAACAGTAGGCATGAGGGATGCAGCGAAAGATTTGGCACTTACCCTCGCATACGCTGCGCCATCAAACCCTTTATTGATTCCGGTGCAAGTCCCACCTGCAAGGGCTCGCGCGTAAAGACAACCTCCCAGCCTGCGCCAGTCAATAATGCCGAGCACATATAATCTTCGCCAGTGTAAGCCAGGGGCCAGCCGCCAATCTAGTTTAGGGCATTGCGCCTCGTAACATAGCCGGTACCAGTACACATAGGAGCACCGATGCAGTTATTAAGAACCCCTTTAACAGTATATCCCACATCGAATTCCGCTTGCTGGCCCAGCGGGTCTAATATGGGGAGATTGTAGTAATTCTGGAATGCGAAAGCGTCAGCTTTGTCTCCTTGCCAACTCTTCGTATTTTGATATCCAAGAGCAGGGTCGCTGGTTGCAGAGTATCTTACCTGTGGACCGCAAACACACACCACGCGGTCGTTCAGGATGAGGTGCGGGACCATCTTCCTCAGCCAGTCCGGATCCACAATCATATCAGCGTCGAGACCAGCAAGATACTCAGACCCTCCCCCCTTTTGCTGGCCAGCACCGATGCCGAATCGACGATTTCCTAACTCAAAGTATGACTTAGTAGTCCGATCTTTGGCATGCGATAGGTATCTGAGGGTTGGACTAGAAGTTCTTCGTGGTTCTAGCATCAAAGTCTCTAAGGCTATTTGAAGCGCTGCATCTTGGCCATCATCTAATACAAAAACTCGAAGACTTTGCCTTGGGTAATTCTGTGCTAGCGCTGCCTTGACGGTATTGACAACAATTGGTATCGGCTCGCCGCAGCAGGTGATCATGACCTCTACTGAAGGCGCGACTTCGCCGTACAATTCGTACCTAGGACGGGGCTGATCGGCTCTTCCACTGAAGAGGCCCAATGTGATATTCAAAGCCACAAGAGCCTCGGGGCAGGTGAGGAAGAACTCGGCAAGCATGGCAGTCCTGAGGCTCCAAATACTGCACGACCTGTCCCGCTGGATAAGAATAGTAAGAATTAGGTCGTAGGCCACGCGGATTAGCCATATTGACCAACTTAGAGAATGAAAGATTCCAAACATGCTGAGACGAATCTCGAATGGATATAGATCGAATGGTAGCTTGCGAATTGTGTACAATCCACGTCTCATCTCAGTGCTCCTGAGAACCGACATTGTAATGCGTGGTCTACTGTTACCGCAAAGCTATGGTGTTATACGTGCTCGAGCCGACCACTCGCTTCTGGCCATGAAGGTGTCTCGAATATTGTGAGGATTCTGATCCTCGAGAACAGTGGACCGATGTCATTGTTCGAAGCTGCGGCTCACGAGCGAACATCTCCGACCATCGGCCGCATATATGCGCCAATGCTGTGAGGGACTTTATCCACTGGCTTGCTACCTCAGACATGCCCGGACTGCGGGGCCGCGCAAACAGGCGAGGCTCTGTGTATCAGCTTCCACCCACCTAGTACGGAGTCTGTGTAGTAGGAAGCAATTCAAGCCTCTACGGTGTCCGAGACAGCCATCAAACCTGTAGTGTTCCCAGGGCATCTGGTAGTTGAAGGTTCTCAACCAACAACTGTGACACCATCCCACAGCAGGAGACCACGGCGACCCGAGGCACAAGCATGCAGCCCAGTCGCCCTGATCAGAGCAGGTTTATCTGGTTTCAGAACTGGTTCCGCATCTTTATTCGCGATAACTGGATAAGATTGATTACTCGTGTGCATAACGTCAAGCTAGGTCTCGTGAAATTTGGTGCGCTACTGCTTTTATAGCTAGCTGTAACAAAATGTAAACTTTGTGCTTAAATCTATATTAGAGCGTCAAAAACTTATATTATCTAGAATTAGTATATATATAAAATATATATAAAAAGAGAATATTTATTTTCGATATCTTAGAATTATATTGTCTCGATATATAAGAAAGATTATATTTAAATATATTGCTTTACAACTTTTATTTTCTATTAGATTTAATAAACAATTTATTCTAATATTAATTCTTTTTTTCTTTTAGAAACAAATAGTATTACTAGACTAATTTAATATTATATATAAAATTATATATAGTTTTAATCTATTAATTCTAATAGATAAATTATATATTTAAATATTATATTACTATAGAATTTAGAAACAAAATTCTAGTTTTTTGTAAAAATTAAATAGATTAAGATTTAAAATCTATCTTATTAAAAACTTAATAAATATAAGATTTATAAAAATAAATTATAGTTTTTTTACTCTTTTATAATATTTCTTTATATATATTTGCAACTTAATTAAGATTTTCGATATATTATTATTAAATTATTAATAATATAAATATTTAACAAATAAAGTAAAGAAATATAACTAAGACAAATATTTAAATACAAGTATAAAAAAGTATATAAATATAAATATAAGTTATAAGTTATTTATTATTTAATTATCTTAAATTATAAGCTATTTTAGAGAAATTCTAAATAAAAAAAAAAATATTAGATATTAAAAATAGACTAATTGTATTAAGTTAATTAATCGAATTTAAATTAATTAATTAAATTAAATCGAATTGTTTTAATTTTTAAAGTTAAAATCGAAAAATCAATTTAATTTCTAAAGTTAAAATCGAAAATTAACTTAAGATAAATTAAGATTTAGATATAAAATTGATATCTAATTCGAAAAACCAACTCAAATTATTATTTTTAGTAAATTCTATTATTTTTAGTAATAATTTAATAGAAATAGTTAATTTATTGTACTTAATTAGTAATTATATTAAAAATATCTATCTATTATAGTATAATTATAATATATTACTATAATATATTATCTATAATAATAATAAATCTAAATTTAAACTTTTTTATACTATTTTTAGTAATTCTTAATATAATAATATTATTTTCGATTTCTTAATAATTTAATTTAATTTCTAATATTAAAATCGAAAATCGAGTTAAATTAAATTAAATTAATTCTAAAATAATAGAAACAAACTTAAATTTTAGATTAATTTCTAGAGTTAAAATTGTTAAATTAAGTTAATTTCTAAAGTTAAAATTAAAATTTAATTTAATAATTAGTTTAAATATTAGTATAAAATTTAATAAAGATTTTAAAAAATATTTATTTATTTAATAGTTTTAATAGAATTTTCTTTATATTATTTAATATATCTTTATAAACTTTTATTTGCTTAATTGTTATTTAAAATATATTTTTAAATATATAGTTTTTCTCTATAAATAGATTTTTTTAAGATTTTATATAAATTTACTATAATATTATTAAGTTTATTAAATCTTTTTATTAATATTCTAGATTTATTGGATATTTTATCAAGTTTTTTATTTAATTTTTACAATTCTTATTTTATACTTTTTATTTTTTCTTTAATAATATAAGACTAGTTAATATCTAATAAATTAATATTATTATTAAGAAATTTTACAATTAATTTAAAAGTTTTAGAACAAAATTATTAAATATTATTAGTCTATAAATTATATATAATATTATTAATATTAAAAGTAAATTAAAATAATTTAAATTTAAGTTAATATTAATTTTTTTTATTAACTTTAATAATTTTTTAATAATTTTATTAATTGCTAGCAAATTTAAAATAAAGTTTATTGTTAATAGATTAGAAAACTTTGTAAAATTTTAATACAAATTTATATTATTTATTAGTATATATTATTTATTGTTATCTATCTTTTTTATTCTAGTCTTAGTTGTATAATTATAAAGTAATCTTCTTATTTTAATAAATATATTTTTATATAAAAGTAAAGAATTGTTTATTATTATTTTAATTAATTGCTTATATTAATTAAAAATAAACTAATTATATTAAGTTAAATTATTAAGTTTAAGTAGACTAATTGTTTGGAACCGAAATTTTATAAATTTAAAACCAAATTTTATAAATTATAAAATTACTAACTATATTAGATTAAAGTTTAATCTAATTAAATATAACTTTCGAATCGAATTTTCTATTTTAAAGAAAAATCGACTTAAAAGTCTAAGTTTAAGTTAAATATTTAAGTTAAATAGAAAATTCTAATAACTTAATTTCTATAGTTAAAATTAATAATATAAGCTAATTTTTATACTTAAGATTAAAATTTAATTTAAAAATTTAATTTAAACTATTAAAACTTAGTATTAGTATAAATAAATTCTAAAATAAATAATAGAAAACTATATTCTATTTTATAATTTTTCGATATAAGATTATTTAATAATATATTATAACAATATATTCGAGTTATTTAAATAACTAGAAAAAAAAAAAAATTATTTTTGTTAAAGAATTTAATAATCTTATTTTATATAATTCTATTTAAATTATTTTTGTTTTCTTAATTCTTACTATTTTTCTTATTATTAGATTAACTATTAGATTAAATTTTAATTTTAACTATTAAAATTAACTTAATCTAATAATTTTAATATTAGAACTCAATCTAAAATCTAAGTTAATTTCTACTTTTTTAAAAGTAACTTAACTTAGTTTAAGTTAATCTTCGATTATAATATTAAAAATCAAATCAAATTATTAAGAATATTAAGAATATTAAAAATAATATAAAATAAGTTGAAATAAAATTTACTATTATTTTTTAGAAAATAAGTAATAGTAATACAAATAAAAATAGATATTTCTAATATATTTATTAATTAAATTTGATATTATCTATTTGTATTATATTATTACTAGAAATAATAAAATTTACTAAAGAATAATTCGAATTAATTTTAAAGTTAAGTTTTAATTTTAATATTAGAAATTAACTTAAATTAAGTTTTAGTTTTAATTTTAACTTTAGAAACTAAATTATTAAAACTTTCGAATTAAGTTAACTTAAGTTGTTAAGATTTAAATTAATTAATTAACTTAAACTTAATTAATTAACTTAATATAATTAATCTAGTAATAATTAATTTAAAGTTTTTAAAGAGTTTAATATTTTATAAACAAAAATATAAATATTATATAATAATACTTTTTAGCAATTCGAAAATATAATTCGAAAAAATATATATAAAAGAGTAATATAAGTAATAATTGATTTTAGCAAACTATTTTAAGATAATATAAATAAATATAACTTTTGTAACAAAATATATTACTTAATATTCTAGCAAAAAATTTAAAATTATAATAATATATATTTAAAAATAAAAATCTTAGTATAATTACAATTATAGTTATTTTTAATAATTGTATTTAAGCAAGATAATTACTAGCTAAATATTACTCTACTTTTCTTGAATATTATCTCTACTTTGTCTAGATATTATCTTCTTGCGCTAAGTTTAATCGAATAATTTTTAGAATTTAGTAATCTTATAAACAAACAATATTAACAAGATTAAAAGCAATAAGAAATATATAGTTTTGCGTCTATTTATTACTAAATTCGATATAGTTTCTTAAGAATATCTTAATACAAATACAAATTTAAAATATATCTTTTCGTATACTTATAATCGATCTCTATTTGTATCTCTAATTATATTCGAAAACTACTTATATAGAAGATTGGAACACTTGAAATTTGTCTCTTTGTTGCTGTCTCTCTTGCACTTTCTTATCTATCTCGTCGACAATTTTCTCTTTTATCTCGCTAGCTTTGTATAGACGATTAACTATTAGATATTTAACTAAAGAATAAATTCAAGATTAACTTAAAGATAAACAACATTTGTTAAATAAAATTTGCAAAAACTATTTAACGTTGTTGTATACTTGTTTAGATTCTAAACAAGCAAATTAATTAATATTCTTTCGTAATAGATATTAAGCGATAACAAGAGTTCTATTGTTGTAGATAGATAATAATGCAAAAGATACAGAAGATACAAAAGATAGCAAAGAATAGCAATAACAATATAAACAATATATAAATCTTAGAAATTATTCGATTAGACTTAGTGCAAAGAGAGATAGTATTCGGACAAAGTAGAGATAGTATTTAAGAAAAGTAAAATAATATTTAACTAGTAATTATCTTAAGCAATCTATATCGATATTTCTATATATTGTTATTTTAAAGAGAAAACAAAATAATAATTAGTACAATTATATAATTAAACTCTAATTTAGCTTAATTAAAACTAGTATAAGATTAGACTAGATTAGATAAGATTAAATAAGCGAAAACTAATATAACAAAACTAATATAAGTTCTTAATACTAATTTAATAAAATTCTAATTCTAGAATTAAATTTGCAACTTAATTCTAGTTTAATTCTATAAGATTTAGAAGAATAAATTAAATTAAAAAAAAGTATTTAATTTAACTTAATAATTGTACTAAGTATTACGCAATATAATAAAAATTTATTTGAAATCTATAAATTAAAATATTATTAAAAAATAGTTTAAAGAATAGTTTATCTAATTTTAATTAATTTGTTTAGCAAAATAATTTAAATCTAGATTAATTAAACTTAAATAAACTAGCTTTAATTAAAATTAACTTAAGAATTACAATATATTTTGTAGTTTTTACTCTTTATATATAATTATCTTCTAGAATACTAATAATCTACTATATTGTTTATTATATCTTTTAATATATTTCTTTATTATAAGATTTTAATTATATAGAAATTTAATAATTAATAGCTTTTATTAAAGTTATATTTTAATTAATAATAACAATAGAAAAAAGAAATAATTATAAATTCTTATATAATTATATTAAATAATATAATATTTACTTATAATAACTTTTAATCTTTTTATTAAAAAAAATAAAAACAATAATAAATATCTTCGAAATCTTATTTAAGATTTCTAGTATTTTTAATATATTTGTTATTATTTTTTCAAGTAATATTAACTTTATTATTATATTAAATTTATATCTTTATTTCGATTATAATTTAATAATAATATATTCTTTTATTATTATATATATTTATATAGTTTTAATTAAAATATTAAATAAAGAATATTTTATTAGAAATAATAACTATATTATTATATTAATAATAATAAAATAGAAATATAAGATAATTAAAACAAGATTTTAAAGATTTTATACAATTCGAATATAATTAACTTTTATTCGATTATTTTAAAAGATTAATCCTAGAACTAGTTGTATAATTATCGAAAATAGATATAATATTTATCGAAATAGAATATGCAAGAACTAACTATCTGTAATTTTTACCAAGATAACACTTAGAAATTATCTAGGCAAGAGCGAAAGAAAAGCTAGAACTGACTAATTGAAGATAACTCAATATAACTAATCCTAGGGTTACTCTATCTCTATTCTATTGATTCTAGAACTATTAAGTCTTGTCCCTCCACGAAAAGATCTCGAGAGAGATAAATAAATCCAAGTGTTACGCTAAGTATTGTAGAAGCGCATGATAATAAGATAGAGAAATTTCGGCCGTAGAAATACCGAGGGGACCACGGTAGACCTTAAGAGAGCTACAATCACCAGTTCCTGCGATGAGGCGATGCTTGAACAGCTGCGAGATCTTTTGGATCCAATAGGCAAGTTTGTTCTATTATGAATGAGAGGAAAAACTACCCGAGCTGTCAAAAACAATTCGCAGTTGGAATGCTAAGGTGCAGGGCTCGGAGACGGGGGGCTGAGCTGCAGTCACTGGTCAACCGATCGCTATAATCGACTGTCGTTACACTCAAGCTGTCACTTGTTTTTGAGCTAGTGTGAGGTTGCACCGACAAAGTGAATAAATTGATTACATTTTGCATTTAACTCCGTTTCACAATGTATTGCTCAGGCCTCACGCAAAGCATTCCATGAGTGCCAGAAGACGTCTTTGAACATCTGAAAAGACTGGTCTTAAGATCAACCAGAGCCCTGTATTCTGGCCGCAATCCAAGCCTTCAACAACCTTGCCTGCTCGCTTCTTTTGTCGTCGGTCAAAGGCTCTATGAAAGGCTGATCATGGACTTCCCCGACCCCAG
>JAABUL010004492.1_pt1 | contig 18608 bp, 2 predicted proteins | sample 5559151 | NCBI WGS metagenome assembly JAABUL01 (sample SAMN10711876, study PRJNA513368) | rock metagenome | isolation source: Antarctica rocks | place: Antarctica: Victoria Land, Pudding Butte sud | reverse complement strand
GGAAGTCAGGGCCCCAGAAGGGGTCTTCATTGAGGGCGGCGCGGAGAGAGGAAAGCCAGAAGTCGAGCGCGGGAAGGTTGAGGTTGGGGCCTGGGTGTGGGTGGGCCTGGCGGAGGGATGAGGAGAGGCGGCAGGCTACGAGGATGATGCGGATGGTGGGTTCGGCTTCCAAAACCTTGCTCACAATGCAGGCTATGTACCCGAAAATGAGCTGATTGAGCTGAATAGGTAGCGAGGTGGGAAGGCAAGCCATGACCTACCGGGACATCCTCTCGTAAGACACCAATCCTCGTCTTCGGCAATGAAGCAATGCAGCCAGGAGAAAGCACCTCGAGCTTCTCCGCGAAAGACGAGCTCTAGATCGAAAATGTTACGGCTCCCAAGCATGGACTTGGCGACGCTCGCGGCATGCCGGAAGATTTGGAGGATGGGCAGGACCAAGGCATGGGTGATGTCTCGCTGGAGCAACCAGGTTTCTTTTTCGTGGGCACTGATGGGCTCGTGGTGCTCGCAGAAGCTGCGAAGTGTCAGAGAGGAGAAGACGTGGAGAGGTGGTTAGGAAATAGGGATCTTACTCTGAATCCTGCTTTTTCGCGAGTCTACTACGAATAATGTGGAAGGCATCGCAGGCGCCGAGCTTTGCAACATCGGCCTTGTGGATTTTGAAGGGTGATTCTCTTACTACTTCGTCGACCCGTGAAAGGGGAAAACTGACAGCTCGGTGAGGCGCCATGGTGGGAATAAGCGGGGAGAGCTTCGAGTGTTCTTACTTCTTACTTATGTTGGGAGGGACTCATGCCATTATTGGCAGCGGGCGCGCAATTTGGGCCATGGTGCCGGGTCCCCAATCGTCAGGACCAGGAGGAAGGCGGTTATCGTGTGCCACATTCTGGACTGATGTGCCAGGCTGGCGGTCGGCGACATGGTGGAACAGGAGCAGGACGCAGAGCATACCGCATGAAATCGGTATCGGGCTCAAGCCGAGATCCCAATTGGGAAGACACTTGGTGTTAGTGTCGTGCTAAAAAAGTCCATGGCCGAGCCTGGGTGGCCCCATATGGGTAAGTCACGACTCACTAATCGCGAGAACCTGAATCGTCGATTCGTCGTCGAAGCCAGAACTTGGGTGTTTTGCATTAATCGTCGGTGCCCCACAACGTTCCTGCAAGCGCATTGACAGAGTACTTCTAGGAGTTGCTTCCGAACCATACTTAGGCTAAGGTTTGCGTCTTAGAGCAACCCGGCCTGGGTCTTCCTCCACCAAAAGGAGCTATGGTCAACCAACGGCCCACAATTGCACGACAAGTGTACCAGCATAATTTTAATCGGCCTCTTGCAATAGCCTAGTCAGGGTGTTTATGCGGTAATCTCTTCGTTGAGATTGAAGAGACATATTTCGCAGCATGGGAGCTGTCCAGCTGCTTCTGTCATGACAGATGACGATCTCACCGAGCCTGATCATACGTACAGTGTGGCGGGCATTGATACGCCAAAGGGGGCTTTGGGGATTGTATACATGTACGTAGATAATCTTAAGGACCCGTCGAGATTGCCTCAGTACTCAGACCTGGCTGCAGAAAAAATCTTGAACCCTAAAGTGAGCCCTAAATACTCGCTTAAGTTAGAACGGCGCTAGAATTAAAGCTAGACAATAGTTTATGCGCAATAGTTTAAACTAGATTTTAGTACGTTTAGATACGTTCAAATTCGATATAGAAAATATTTTAGCAAATTTTCAAATTTTTTTTGCAACAAGTTTGAGAACAACATAATTTAATTTAAAGAGAAATCGTCTTTCTTGTCAATAAATATATCAAAATTGTCTTTTTATAATTTAAAAATATTGTTAATTAACTTTATTGCGCAATACAATGTCAATTATAATTATTATAAATATTATTGTTCTTTAATTTACTAATTTTGTCTATACTTTATCTAATAATGCTAGAATTAAATATATATTATATTTAGCGCATTCTTATTGTTGTCTTCAAGTTGTAATAATTAAAAAAATCAAAAAATTTAATATTTATTACGCAATTTCTAAACTCGACTAGATTCTATACTTTATATTCGAAACTTTCTACAATTCTACAATTTAAACAATCGATTAATTAACAATTTTACAAGTGCTTGAATCTACTTAATTGTTATTGTTGTTATATACTAGATACTTTATAAATCGACGCAAAAACAATAAACGTATTTAAAAATAACAAAAGCGTTAAAAGAATACAAATAAGTTAAAAATATATTAAAACAATTGTGCAAAATTGTTTTAATTTCGAAATAAGACAAAAACAAATTAATAAATTAACGCAAGCAATAATCGACAACTTAATTGTTATAACAAAGATTAGTTTCGAAAAAAGCTTGCTATTTTAAACAATATTATTTATATTTGATATTTTAAAAACTATATTAATTATTATATTGTTGTTAATCTTAGAGAATAATTAGTATAAAAAGTTGAATAGTATTTTAAAATATAAATTGTTAATATTAAACAATAATAACAACAACTCGAAGACGCAAAACAAAATAAAATCGAATATCTTTATATACAATTAGCTATACTATTAATATTAAAACAAAAAAAGAATAATTAAATTAATCTTGTTCTAATATTTATTAGTTCAAAAATTGCTATTAGTTAATACTTTAACAACAAAATATTAAAATACAAATCTTTTTTTTTCAAACTATATATATTAGTTATTAACAAGCTTTATTTAATTAAAGAGTAGCAAAAATTTAAAATTAAATATACAAATCTTAATATATTTCGAATACAACTATTGATCGAAATTTCAATATTAAAGATATCTATTATTTTGAACAACAAAATCGAGAAAATAATTCGAAATTAATATAAATTTAACAAGTAAACTATAATACTATAAATATTATTAAATTACTCTAAAATATTTTTTGCAATTTATTAAGATAAAAAAGACAATTAAGAATATATTAAATTTTAAATTTTTATTATTAAATATCTTAAAAAGCGCATTTAATATATTAAAAACAATAATATATATAAATAGTATTAATTTGATATTTTAAATCTACAAATTCTTTTAACAATAAATAAGAAATCTTAGATATTCGAAAAAAGTTGTTTAATAAATATTTCTCTTAATAGTATTAATAGTTAAAAGTAACAAAAAACGTATTTAATATATTTTTAAAAAAAGATTGTATTTATACTTATTTTTTAGAATTCTAATTTATATTAAAATCTATAAAATAAAAGTAAACAATTTAAATATTAGACAAGTTATTTAATAACTTATATTTAAAAATATTAATTAAATATATTAGTATTTTAAATGCGCAAATCGATGCGTTAAGAAACAAATATATTTTATAATATTATATTTAAAGTAATGTATAGAGTCTCGAGTTTTTAAAGCATTAATTAATTTTAAAAATATTAATATTAATTTTGTTGCAACTATCGAAAAAGTAAATAGTATTAACAACAAAATATTTAAAGAAAAAAACAATATTAATAATTAAGTAGTAAATCTTGATAAAAATATCTTGCAATTAAAGCAAGATATTAATAGAAACAACGCAATTGCGTTAATAAATAAACTAGATACTATATATTGTTGCAATCTTAAAAAAAGTATATAAGAGTTAATTAATATTTTAAATAATTGTTATTAAAAAATCAAATTATTGCACTTTAATAACAAGATAATCAATAGTATAAGTTTTGCAAAATAAGACAAAATTTAATTTAAATTATATTGCTTAAATTGCAATCTAAACAAACAAATACTTATTATTTTTTATAACAAAATTAATATCTAAAATACTTAAATATTAAAAAAGAAAATCTAGTTTAAGAAGCAATTAAAAAGCTAAAAAATGCAAAAAGTTTGTGCAATATTTCTTAATTCTTATTTTAAATTTTATCTAAACTTAATTATATCTAACAAAATATTAAAGAATCTAGTAATTTAAAACAAATATATAATTAATAAAGCAACTCTCAAAAAATTATAAAAAACGTATAAAATAACGCAAAACAATACAATATTAAGATATTTGCAATCTTAAAATAAAATTAACAATTAAATATTAAATTAAATAAGATAATTGCAATAAAATTATATAACAAATATAAAATAAACAAAGAATTAATAAATAAAGCAATTGTAGTTTTCGAATAGTAACAAATCTTCTATTTAATTAAAATTAATTACAAATCTTTAACAAAGAATAACAAAAAATAAAAAATAAAAATAAATAAGAAACAAACACAAAATTGTCGAATACAAATTTTTTTAATTAAAAAAAAAAAAAAAATATTGTGTTAAAAACTAAAGATTAACAAATTATAAAATATAAACAAAATAAAAATCTCTTAAAAACGTTCTTAAAAATATTTAAAATTAAAAGACAAAAATTGTTAAAAGAAATTTCAAAAAATATTAATAAAAATCTATTATTGTCTAAAGAAAAGCAAGAAATTAAAAGATAAAAAAAGAGATTAAGTTATCTAAATAACTATAAACTTAGTTTAATTATTAAATACGCACAACGCAATTTCAACAATTTGACAAGTTTTAATAAAAATAAGCGCAACAATTGCGATAGACAAAGTCGTACAAATATAAATTTAGAAAATTGCGAAAAAAACTAAAATATGCGTTTTGTATTATTAAGTATTTGCAACAACAATATATTAAAAATTAAAAAAATTAAAAGCTTTTGTTTAAATTTAGATTTTTTTCGAATTTAAATTTGTTGTTGTTGTCTATATATTCGATCTTTAAAATCTTATTGTTATTTATATTCTCTATTATAGCAAAGAGTTTTATATAATATTGACAATTATATTTAGCGTTGTTTTCGCTTAATTTAATAATATCTATTATATATAGATTTATAATAAGATTTTTGAAGTATTAATTAATAAACTTTTTAATTAATAATATTTTTGCTAAATACAACGCTATATTTTTTATATTTTTTAAATTATTCTTTTTTAAATATTTGCTTAATTTAACAATTTTAAACAATTTCTCTACAAATAAATTAAGCTTTAACAAATATAAATTTGTAAATATTTAATTCTTAAATAGTTTGTTACTATTTTAAGAAAATATTAAATATTTTTTTTAAAATATTTTTAAATTTAAATTTAATAATTTTAGCAATTAATTTATTTCAAAATTAAAGTTTTTTTAATTTTAAAAATTTATTAAATTGTTAGTTAATATTGTATCTTGCAATTTCTTTAATATTGTTAGTATATTAATTATATAAAATATGTACAATAATGTTTAAGTATAATTTAATATATTTGTTGTTTTTATTTAAAAAACAATTGCAATCTTTCTAAGAGTATATTTTAAAAATTTAATATTCGCGTATTTAATAATATATCGAAGTATTATATATAGCTTTATATAATTGCAAAAGTTCTAATAATTTTGAAACTCTTAATCGAGAATTAATAAAATTGCAATAATTAATTGCGCAAATAGTAATTTGTAAAACTAATTCTTTATATATCGAAATAATTTTATTTAGAATTTAATAAATCTTTTAATATAAGATTTAAATTATATTAAAGTATTGTTAATAATTTTAAAATTGTGTTTCTTCTAACAAGTTAAACGCATTATAATATTAACTACGCGAGATTTATAATTTTGTAAAATTAGTTTTTCGATATTTTAAAAGTTGTTAAGCTAAATAACGCATTTGCGTTATTATTTATTAATTGTATATTAAAGACTTAATCTATTTTTAAAATACGCGTTATCGAAATAAATATAATAGATTAATTGTATTATATTGAAGCTTAGATATTACAATTTAATTATTAATATTAGTTAATCAAAGCTATTAAAAAAGAGTTTAAATATATATTTTTGCAAAACAATTGTCGACTTTATTTTTTTATAAGTCTTTAGATTACTTGCGCAAATTTGTATACTATTGTCGAATTACAAGTTGTTGCTCTTAAATTTAATTTGCGTAAAATAAAGTTTATTAATAATATTAATATTATTAATTGTTGTACTTTTATTCTTGAAAATCGATTTTATAAAATAATATTTAATTTAATAAGATTTTAACAATTGAATAAATAATATAAATATCGATTAGAAAAATTAATTTTCTAGCTTTTTATATTTTAAATTTATAAAGAAATCTTATATAGTAATCTTAATATATTGCAATTAAATTTGCTTTGTTAATCGAACAATATTAATCAAATAAATTATTACTTATATTTATATTAAATTTGATATTCTTAATCTTTATTACAAGTAGTTAAATCGAAAGCAAATAAAATTAAGAATTTTATATTTTTTTTCTTAGCAAAATTAAGTTAAATTTGTAAAATTCAAATATAAGAATTGTTGTAATAAACTTAAATTATCTTATTTTATTAACTCTTTTATCTTTTCTATTTTTTATATAATCGAAATTATTATATATTAAAATTGTAATTAAAAGCTTCTTTACTAATTTAATTTGCTTTTTAATCTTAGCTATTAACTTTTTTATATAGTATTAAATTGTGCGATAAGATATAATTAGATTAACAAAGTATAGCAAATTGATAATTTTTCGACAAACATTATTATTGTAAAAAAAAAAAGCAAAAATCGATTAAAAATTATTTGATTTGTTAAAATAAAATAGATAATATAACTTTAATATTGTTAAAAACTAAACTTTAAATATATTTTTATTGCAATTGCTCTAGCGCTTTAAGCAATTAACGCTAATAATAAATTCTAGTTAATAAGAGATATATTTAATTATTATTGTTTTAGTCTTTTCAAAGTTAATCAAAGTTTCTTAATCTATAATTTCTAAAAATTCTTAGTATTTCTTGAAAACTTTATTTTTTATCAATATATCTAGTTCGAATTGCAATTTATTTATTGTTTAAAATTATTTACAATAGAATACAATAATAAACTTTTATAAATTTATTAAAAAAAAGAATTCTTTTTTCTTAATTAAATTTTTATAGATATAATTAAGAAATTTGCTATATTGTTTTGCAAATTTATTGCAATACTATTTTAACAAAGTTAGATACTTAACAACTATTAACTTATAACTTAATATTAAATTTGTAATATTTTTTATTTTTTTAAATTTAATTTTGCGAAATCGACAAATACTTAAAAGCAAAATCGAAATCTCTAAAGATAATAAGCAAACAAAGTAAATATTGTTAGAAAAATAATTTTAACAATTAAAATCTTGCAAGAAAAATAATAAAACAAAACTTAATATTAGTTTTTTAATAATTAATAAAAATTTAATAAAAACAAAGATTATAATATACGAGTTTTAATATAACGAAAAACTCTTCGAGTCTATATATTTTCAAATATATTGCAAAAAAATTGTGTTTATTTCTAAATTAATAAAGTAGCAAAAAAAAAGAGTAAACTAAATTAATTTTACGCAATACTATTTTGTTTACTCAATTACGAACAAGTATTTATATTAATACTTATAGCGTTATTAATACAACAAATTAGATTAAATTTTAATATTTTCGATTTTGTATTTAAGTTGTTGTATAGCAATTGCTATTAAATTTACTTTCTTCTTTGTTAAATATAATTCTTTTGTTAAATATTTAAGTTAAGTAATCGAATTAGTTTTTTGCTCTTCTTTACATTTTATTTTGCGACTTTTAATACTTTATTTTACTATTAATTTGTTGTTAAAAATCTTTGTCAATTAAGAAGATTAAGAGTTACAAAATAGCATTATTTAATTTTGTTAAATACAAATATTAATTGCGAAATAGAAAGCTAAAAATTAAATCTATTAATATATTTTAGTTGTTAAGTTTATTCTTAAATGCAAAACTTATTGCAAATATAACTTGTTTAATTCGATATCTTAAAAATATCTTATAAAACTCGAATAATATCGCGTAACAATACTACAATTAAAAAAACTATTATATTATTGCGTAAAGATATTGTTAAATTTTTATAAAATATTTGTTTTTTGCTCTTTTATCTTAAAAACTAAATCTTAATATATAATTTATATCTTTATTATAACGCAACAAGCTTTTGCTTATTTTCAAATTTGCTTTAATTAAATAATTGTTGTTAAGTATTGTTACGATTCCAGACTAGACAGACTTCGCCCTTCGATTATTTTTCGGATCTTTGCTCTCTAGTCTCGAATATACTACAAGTAACATTTAGCACCTTAATACTTATAGTACTTATATCTATTTTTTGTACATAGTTAGTTTTGCATAGCTAGTATTCTCGTCAATTAACTATATACTAGTTATTAAAATTCTAACTCTAATATAATACTAGCTATCTTTTCAAACACAATCTTGCGAATTGTATTCTAAAAATACTTATATTTGCTAATTTTTTTTTGAGACGTATTTTAAATACAAAGTTATTAAAACAATTTTAAACACAAAATTACTAAAGCAATTCTAGATACAAAGTTACTAGAATAGACGCTTTGCGAAGCGTAATTAAGTTGCAACAATAAATATCTCTTAATCGATATATAATTTAACAATATTTAATTTTGTTAATTCTCTAGTAATTTTGCTAGAAAAAATAGACAATAAATTGTTCTAGCTACAATTTAATAAATTTGCTAAAATAAAATTAGTAAATTTGCTAAAATAAAAAAACAACAAATTGTCTTAACTTCGATTTAATAAATTTGTTAAAATAGAATTAATAAATTTGCTAGAATAAAATCAATAAATTTGCTAAAATAGAATCAATAAATCTACTAAAACAACAATTACAATACAATTTTATTGTTGTCTTTAAACAACACTTTTGTTTTTGTATGTTAGAAAATTCGCTACGCAACAAAACAATATTTCAAACAATATTTATTTTCGACATCAAAAATTTTGTCTCGCAAGTAATATAAGTTATTCAACATTTATATAATCTCAAATATATTTAATCTTAAATTTCTACTCTTGTTTACAAACATTTGCATTATTTGTATTTTATCTATATTTGCAATATAATTAACAAAAAATTAATTTTAAAAAGCAAAGTTAAGTCTAGCTCTAACAAGAATCGCAAGTTATTTAAAAAACTTTTTATAAATAAAAATTAATTAGATATTAATATTATTTTTTGTTACAATTACTATCTTGTAAGCTCTCTATTAAATCAAAATAATTTTGAAAACAATTTAAAACTTAAAAAGCACTTTGATTTACTTAAACAAAATATATTCGAATTTTTGTTGTTTTCTCGATTCAATTTTTACAAAATTATAATTAACAAACTAACTAAATCAAATTTGTTTAACAATATAAATTTGTCAAATATATTAATTCGATCTTTAATATATTAGTTGCTAGATAGCAACTTTGTTTAATTTTGTAACAAATATATTAAAAAAAAAGACAAAAATAAGTTAAGTCGACGTCGCACTCTAGTTAATTAACTCAACAATTTTAACAAAAATTAATAAGAAATGTCTCAATTTCTCTAAAAAGTAATCAAAAATAACGTAAAGAAATAACTTCAACTATTTTATAAAAATAGTGTTACTATTGTCGAATTTCAAATTAATAAAAAAACTAATTTCAACTCTATTTGCTAGCTAAAAATTCAAATTAACTTTTTGCAAATTTATTTAAATTAAACGAAGTCAACAATAAATATTCGCAACAAAACAATATATTGTTTTTAACAAAAGCGCAACAACGCTTTAGCTTAATGCGATTTGTTTAAAACTATTGTATATTAACTAAAACAAAAACTTTTTTTCTCTTAAAATAAAGAAATTGTATCTATTGAGTCTATTTATATAATTTACAATTTCGACAACAATAACAAGCGTAATTACTTTTATAAATCTAATTTATAAGCAAGAAGTTGTTTTAATAATATTTATTTTGCTTATAATTTTAAATCGAAACTACAAAATATAAAAAACAATAAATACTTTCTTAATTTCTTTATCTTTATTAGGAATTTCGAAAAGTTTAAACAATAAATTACTATATTAGTTTCTAAGTTTAGCAATATTTCTCGACATTTTATTTTCAAAAAAGTTAAACTTAATCTTGCTATTATTAAGATTATTAATAATATTTTTAAAAAAATTAAGTATTGTTTGTTCGATAAATCTATTAATTTTTATTTAACAATAGATAATTTGTTTAAAAATCTAAGTGCTTAATAGAACAATTTAAACAAAAAACAATATAACTTTGTTAAAATTATATTGCTCGAATTTGTTATAAAAAATATCGAAATCTTCAATTAATATATTAATTGCTTTATATTTACAATAATTAGAATCTCTATATTAGAAGTTAATAAAATATATTGATTTGACAAAAATTTAAACTATAGATTTTAAAGTTGTTATATTATTTTAACAAACTATATTATTTTAAATCAACTTATTAGATTAATTTGTAAAATCGATCTAAAATTTTAGCAAATAAAAAAATCTTGTTTAATTACTATTTAAACTTTTATCTATATATAAGCTATTAATAATATTAATAAGCGCAATAATTATATTAATATTTTCAAGCTCTCTAAATATACTAATACAAATACTCGCGATATTAATAGTTTTATATATATCTCTATTTGCAACTAAAAACAAGATATAGAAGTATAATTTTAAACTTTTAAAAACAAAATTAAGTCTTTTAATTTTTGTCGAAAATGTCTCAAATCAAAATATAAATTGCACTATAGAAATATTTTTTGCAAAAACAAATTAATTAAAATTAAAAATAAAGCTTTTGTTAAGCTTAAAATTTATAATATTAGCAACTTCGAACTAGCAACATTTAGAGAAAATAGTTTCTCTAATATCTTAAATAACAACTTAGATAACTTTAGCAAATCGAAAAACTAAATATTTTTAACAAGAATTGCAATTTAAAACAAAAACTAATACTTATATAAAAAACAATAAAAGAACTCAAAATTATATTTAATTTATAAAATAAAATTTTGTTTGTTAAAGTCGAACTTAATTCTAGTATTATTAATAACAAATTGTTTAACAATTAACAACTAAATTTTTATATTAAAATTTGTTTAAATTAAGTCTATTTGCTTTTTGATAAATATTATATTAAAATAATATTATTTATTAATATCGAAGTTTTTAATAAAGTTTTTATAAATAGAAAATTTGTCAAACTTTATAAATTTTTTATTATATTGTTTTGAAATTTTATCAAATTGCGTTTAGTTAATAACAAATTTGTCTCTAATATTATTTATATTACTTAAGTTATTGTTAATCTTAGCAAATATATTGATATCTTATAATATTTAATAATCGAACTAGAATAATTTGCAATTATTTTTAATATACTTTAGATTAAAAAGTATAATATATAAATTAAAAACAATATATAATTTCTCGAGTTCAACTTCGATTACTATATAAAGTACTATTTGTTAAATTAACAATTGTTAGAAATCTTTAGCAATTAATGCAAGCAATTAAAATATTTATTTTCGAAATCTTTTAATAAAATCGATATTTATTAAATAAGTGTTTCTACATTTTTAAAGCTTGTTAACAAAGAAAACTACAAGATAGTTGTTATACTATTTAAGTATTTTGCTATACTAGATTAATCAAAGAAAAACAATAGATATTTAACTTGCATTATAGACAACAATATTACAATAAATGTTGCAATTATTATTTTTAATAACTATAATAAGTTTTATGCAAAACTTAAGCAAGATTCTTCTAGTCTAAAACAATTAAAGAAGCAAATATATTTAAAATTTAAATACTAGATTAAGCTCTTTAATTTATAGAAAGCTAACAAGCTACTATTAAATAAAAATATTAATTATACTATTAATCTTATTCTAGAAGCAACTTCTTTAATCAAAAAAATCTATAGTATTTTCTATTAAGAAAAAAAGATTATTAGAGTCTATCTAAATAATATAAAGAGCAAAAATCAAATTTGCAACAACATTTTACAATATATTGTTTCTACTTTTATAGTTAAGAAATCTAATAAGAATTTGCGCGTCTATATAAATTATAGAGATTTTAATACTTTAACAATTAAGAATTGCAATACTTTATTATTAATTCGAGAAATTTTGCAACAATTATGCAAAATTAAGTACTACAACAAATTCGATATTATTGCAATTTTTAACAAAATTCAAATACGTTTTAATAACAAATACAAAATAGTCTTTATTATTTGTTACAATCTATTTAAGTATATTGTAATATCTTTTGAACTATATAATACTTCAATTACGTTCTAGTTTTTTATCAATAAGACTCTTAGTTTCTATTTAGACAATTTCTATATTATTTATATAAATAATATCTTAGTTTACAATAATATTAAGACAAAATATAAAAACTATATAAATAAAGTTCTTGCTAAACTTTATAACGCAAGTCTTTATCTAAATTTTTACAAATTTTTTTTTTGTCAAACAAATTAAATATCTAGATCTAATTATTATTATCAAAAGAATTCGAATAGATTTTAAGAAAGTTAAATATATTTTTAAATAAGAAATTTCTATTTGTGTGCGCAATATATAGATCTTTTTAGATTTTGTCAATTTTTATTGACAATTTATCTATAATTATTCGAATTTAGTTAAATTTTTGTTAGTGCTTAGTAAACTCAAACTCAAAAATCTTAATTTTTTATAACAACTTGATAATTTCGAAAATCTTGTGTTTAAAACTCTTAAACAAATCTTTATTAATTAATTTATTTTGTACTATTTCGATTTTAATCTAGAAATCTAAATCGAAAGCAATATTTTTAACTTTGTAATTGTTGCTATATTGTTCTAAATAAATTTAAATAAATTTAAATAAATTGTTTTATTTAATAGTTTATATATTTAAAACTATATTGTTCGCAAAATACAATTACAAAATCTACAACAAAAAGCTATTAATTATTGTTTGCGTTTTCGAGAAGTAGCATTTAAAGTATACTAATATATTTGTTAAATAATCTATTAAAATTATTATCAATTATTGCAATTTAAAGTATTTTATAACTATTAAGCAACTTAATTGTTGTTAAACTCGCTAAGTTAAATTTTTGTTTAAATTTAATTTTAAGATTATCTATCGATTAAATATACTAGACGCAAAGTCAAATAATCTAATTAAATAATTGCAAAATTTACTTTTTAATAACAATAATTCTTGCAACTAGTTTTAACAACAAATAGTTCTTAAATAATATAATTTAGAATTAAATATAATTAAAGCTATTGTATTAATCTTGCTACTATTAAGTGTTATTTACAATCTAGTAATAAAGTTAACTTGTTTGTTTCGAAACTTTATCAAGTTTAAACTAATTGTTAACAAAAGAATTGCAAAAGCTTGCAAAAAGTTTACTTAAATCTTGCTAGCAACTAACAAAGACATAGAATTATTTATATTTTTATTGTTTGCAATATTTGTATTACTTTAACAAAACAAATTTTGCTCTTTAGTTTTTTTTTTTTAGTCTCGTTGCTTGCTATTGTTGTATTTACAATTTCTTAGTCTATAATTTTGTTGTTTCTAGTTGTTAATTCTATTTTCTCTTTCGATACACTTGCTTTGTCTACAATTTATTTGTTTATATTTGCAATTTTTTTTACAATTTAGCTCTTATTTATTGTTGCAATCAATTTAATAGAAAAGAAGAAATCTAAAACAAAACTTAATTTTAAAGTTTTTGTTTAGCAAATATTAAAAATATATTTGTATAACAAGAAAATAAAACAAATTATTCAAACTAAAAAAGTTAGCAAACAAAAGATTTTAACTATTTTTTGCAAAACAATTAAGTTAAAACTCGAAAATTGCACAATAATCGAACATTTAACAATTAATATCAAATATCTATTTGTTTGAGACAAAATATATATATCTCGAAATACAAATAATATTCTTTGAATCAAAGCAATCAAGTTCTAATATAAATTGTTAAGTATTAGACATTCAAATCGAACAACTACTCTTAAAAAAATATAGTATTACTACTATTAATCTACACTATATTTAGATATCAAGAAATATATTAAAAGCTATTTAATTTGCAAGCATATCAAATTATATTGCAAACATAAATATAATCTACTAAAGTCTCTATCTATTTTAAACTATTATTAACAAAATATATTTTGCAACTTTATTATCTTTCTATTGTTATATTGCTATAAAGAAAAGATTTTCTAATATATTTTAATAATAATTGATAGATTATTTAAAAATAATAAATTTATATTTATAAACTTTTTAAAAGTCAAAATTATAATTTAAATCTTTATCGACTTCGTCTAACGCATTAAGAGCTTTCTAGCTACTATTATTTTCGACAAAAATATTTAATTTATCGCTTATTTTTAACAATATTTTTGCAAAAAATTAAGAATTAAATCTAAATTGTCAATTGCGTTTTACTTAAAAATCAACAATTAAATCAAAAATACTAATATTGCTCTTAAGTAATATCTTCGAATATATATACAATACAATTAAAATAACTAGATTAGTTATCTTGTTATTGCTAAATTTGTCGCAAACAATTATATTAGCAAGTCTATTAGTTTATTTTTTTTTTTGTTATTAAAAATTATTTGTTACAATTAAGTCTAAAGCTATTTACAATTTTTTTTAACAATATTATGTTCGAAGTTTGTTGCAATATAAAAAATATTAACAAAACTACTAAAAAGATCGAGATTTTGCAAAACTTTTTTTGTCAAAAATTTATTTAAATTTAAATCAAACAAGTAGAATTTGCTAATTGCAAATACGCTACAATCTTGCAATTCAAAATCGATAATTAAATTATACTTAATATTTAAAATACTAAAATAACTCGATTATACAAATCTCTAAAGTATAAAAATACAAGCTTCTATAAAATTATTCGAGCAATTAACAATTATATTTACAAATTAGAACTACTCGAATCAATAAAAATTTATTTAATATTTTATTTATAACTTTTGCATCTTAACAAAAGCAAGCTTTTGTCAAATTAACAAATCAAACTTTTGTCGCTTGTCAATGCTATTAACAATATCGACAACAATTTTAAATACTATATTAAAAGTATCAAGATATTACAATACAATATATGCAAAAATAACAATAACGTAAATTCAAATCTAATTGTTACTAATTATAGACGCAAAATGCTACAATATTAAATTCTCTTTACAAACTACACAAACTATAACAATAAATCTAAATAGCTAGACTACTCTATAACTAATAGCTATTTCGACTTTGTTATTAATTTTTACTATTAATATCTAAATGCAACAAAATCTTACTAGATATTTAAAACGTCTTTTAATTAAAAATCTAATAAGTAGAATAGTTTGCGTCTATATATTTTTTGCACTCTTCTATTATTGTCAAAATGTTGTTTAATATATATTTATAGTTTTTGTTGTTATATCTAGAATCGATTTCGAAAACGCATTGTCAATATATTACTATTGTTAAGAGTTACTCGTTATATATTTGCAATCAAAATTAAATTCGATATACTATCTTATCTTCTACTATATTTAACAAGAATTTCAAAAACGTATTATTAATATATTACTATTGTCAAAAGTTAGTCGATATATACTCGAGATTCTTGCTATCGCTTCTATAGTGCTTTTGCTAAATATTTTATAATTGTCTTTTCTAAAGATTTTTCGAATTAGAATTGACTTAATATTTCTAAATATACGCACAATTGCGTATAAATTGTTGTCAAGATACTTTTATATTATTTTATCTCTCTATATTGCGAGTTTAGACAAACGTATTTAAATATAGTTAAAATTTGACAAATTTCGACTTTTTGACGTTGCTATCTCTTTTGTTGTTGTCAATTTTCTTTTAGATTATATAATTGATTTTTTGTATTATTTTGAACGCAATCAATCTCTATTTTATTGTCGATCTCTCGATTTTCGTATTACGTAATTCGAATTTCTTTTTTAAAATTAAAATTAGCAATCTTTTATACTCTCTTCAATTTTTTTACATTTGATATTTTTTTAAAAATTAAATACTCTCTTTTTTCTCTTAATCTTGTTGTTGTTTAACAAATTGCTCGAAATTCGATTTTTGCTATCTAACAATTATTCAATATTTTATTTCGAATATCAAATTGTACTCGACAAACATGCCCAATACTAATCGAAGATAGTTAAAAATTAATTAGAATATTATTTGCAATATATATATTTTTTGTTTTGCATATTACTATTTTTTGTATATTTTATTTCAAAATTTTCGATTTTTTTTTTTTTACTCGACAAATTTATTTTCTTGTTTGATATACATTAAAAACTTTAGTTTTAATTGTTAAACAATATTTAATACGTATTCGATATTAATTGAAGCTTGTATTTAACAAGCACTCAAAATTAACTAAAGTTAACTAAAAACGCTAATTGAAAAACTCGATATCGCTTTGCCAAAGCTCGCAAATAGAAGAAAAAAATTGTATTACAATTTTAAGCTAGATAGACTTTGCTTTTCAATTATTTTTTAAATTTTCGCTTTCTAGTCTCGAGTATACTATAGATAACGTTTAGTATCTTGACACTTATAGTACTTATATCTATTTTCTATACATAGTTAGTTCTGCATAGCTAGTATTCTCGTCAATCAACTACATACTAGTTATCAAAGCTTTAACCCTAACAAGTATTAACGTTTTTTATTATAAATAAAAGTTATATATTATAGTATATATTCTTTAGTTTAAGTTATTAACTTTTACGCTATTTGTAATCTTCGATTTAAATTAATAATATTCGAAGCTTCGAACTTCTATTCTAAACAACAAATATAAAATTACTAAAAGTATTAAGATTAAGAAAGCAAATCTTATATAGTATTGCGTTGTATTAAAGAACAAACTTGCGCAATTATATATAATTTTGAATTATTAATAATAATTGCGAATAATTTGCGCTCTTTAATTGCAAATTGTCTTATTACTTTATAGTTAATAAACTATTAATATACTAATTAAGCAAGAGTTAATACTAGTAAATATAGCGCAGTTTTGTATATTGTTTATAAAAAGAAGTAAGACAAGATCTAAGTTTGCGTTAAATATTTAAAAAAATTTGCAATTTTTTTTGTTTTGCGTTACTATTTGCTTTTTCTTTTTCTTTTTAATAATATAGAAATAACAATAATTTGTTGCTTATTGTAAGAAAAAATATAATTCTTTTTTAAATTCTTTTTGTTTTTTCGATAACTAATATATATTTGCAATTAATTATTATTAAGCTAGTGTATTTATAAATAAATATATTTCGATTTGTATAATTGTTTTTGCAACTTTTTCGATAGTTTAAAATAGACAATATTAAGATACTTTATATTAAAGAAACAACATATATACAATATATAACTCGATTATCTTTTGCAATTAATTTATATATTATAATTTTAATTACAATATTGTTAATATAAGATACTATTAATATATCTTAATAACAAAGCGCAAATACTAACTTTATTTAATATCTTTTAAATGTATTCAAGAGTTTGCGATTAATTGTTTTCGAATTTAAAAATATATTATTTATTATTAGCTTTGTATTTGCTATCTATTTTTAAGCTTTATTTAATAATTTGTTAATCTATTAATATTGTCGATTGCTATTAATATTTGAAATTTGTTTAAGCAACACTTTTTTTTTAATTTATTTTAATCGAATAAATTAGCAAAACAAAACAAGTTTTATTATTTTTGATTTTTATTTTGTCTTCTTTGTTAAGAATTTGAAAAATTTAACTTAAATATAGCAAATTATATTAAGAATTTAAAAAATTCAATTTGAACGCAACAAATTATATTAAGAATCTTAAAAATTTAATTTGAACGCAACAAATTATACTAAAAATTTTGAAAATTTAATTCGAATATAATAAATTATTCTAAAAATCTTAAAAATTTAGTTTAAGCAATTTATAAATATTCGATTTTTTTATTTGTTTAAGATTAATAAAATTATTTTGTAAAATATATTTGCGCTCTAATTTATCTATATATATAAATAACAAAAAACAAGAAAAAAATATATTAAAAGAAAAATAAAATTGTTTATAATATATATATTCGAAGTAAAATCAACTATAAATATTCAATATTAATGCGTTTTGTAAATCGAGAAAAAATCAACAAGTCTTATCAATAAACAAAAAAAATATAAAAACAAATTGCAATTTTAATTGTTTCAAAATTTACTTATATTTAGACAACAAATATAGTAACTTAATTTTCGCAAATAAAAATTTCAATTCGAATCTATATTTAGATAACAAATATAGCAACTTAATTTTCGCAAATAAAAATTTTAATTTAAATCTATATTTAGACGACAAATATAGCAATTCGATTTTCGCAAATAAAAATCTTAATTCGAACTTGTATTTAAATAATTAACAAATATAAAAGAAGCAAAGATTAATACAATTAAGAATATATATAGAAGTAATAGTAGTTAATATATATTATAGACAAATATATATAACGCGAAATTGTCTTTTTAAGAGTTCGATTGCGTTGTAAAACTAACGTGTTA
>JAABUL010004491.1_pt1 | contig 18609 bp, 17 predicted proteins | sample 5559151 | NCBI WGS metagenome assembly JAABUL01 (sample SAMN10711876, study PRJNA513368) | rock metagenome | isolation source: Antarctica rocks | place: Antarctica: Victoria Land, Pudding Butte sud | reverse complement strand
CCGCGATACTCCCTAGTGGTGTCGTGGTCTATACTGATGGTTTGCTGATCAAGGTTGATTTCTACAACGACATCAAAGCCTACCTCGCCGAACTTAACAACACGAACATCAGATCGCTGGAAGACATCGTACAGTAAGCTACCATCCACAGCCTCTTCTACATGCCTATCCAAAAGTGACCGAATGCTAATTGCCGATTCGACCACGTCTAGATACAACATCGACAACGTAGGCACCGAAGGCGGCCTCCCAGGCATCCAACCCGCCTTCGGATCCGGCCAAGACAGTTTCCTAGCCTCCCTCGCAACAAAAGGTAACCCACAAACCTCATCCCAAAAGCCTCGCAAATCTACTACAACCCCCCCACTAACCACAACGCACAGGCATAATGGACAGCACCTACAACTCCGCCCTCTCCTTCATCCAACGCTCCACCCGCGAAAACGGCATCGACCACGCCCTCTCCCACCCACACGTCACCGCCCTCCTCGTTCCCCCCGACGTAGCCCAAACATACCAAATCGCCGCTCAGGCCGGCTACCCCATGCTCACCCTCCCCGCCTCCACCAACGGTACGACTGGAATGCCGTATGGGCTTGCGCTCATGGGGACGGCGTGGTCAGAGCCGGAGTTGGTAAGGTGGGGGAGTGCGATTGAGGATTTGGGAGGGGTGGGGGGGAAGTGGGGGAGGAGGAGGCCGGGGTGGGGTGGGGTGGGGAGGAGGAATTTGCCGGTGTTGAATCTTTAGGTGTTGAATCTCTAGGTGTGGGAATGGGGAGGGGCGTGGTGGTGTGGTGGATGTTGAGCGTAGCGAAAGCTTGGTATCGTGGACGGTGGCGAGAATTGATGTGAGTGGAAACATCTATCTGAGTGGCGAAGAAAAGGGAAAGCAGCTACTGTATAGTAGGTATATCAATCGAGAGGGAAGGAATGCTCGTATCTGTGGTCAGGTATTAATACTAAAATTTTATTCCATTCAAGTCCTATCGGCACGGGTAAAGTGGTGTAGCAACTTCATGTTGTATCACGAGTAAGAAGTCCGATCTCCTACCTGTGCCTCACAAAGTGCTAGAAGCCATACAGCGTGTGTTGTGAGATCCCTGCATTGACCGGGGCGGACGAATAGTGGCATTCGTGTTGGACAGTGACTATAGACTGAAAACGTGCAATTCCCATCACGAGTCAAGATTCCCAGGACATTCAGCCATAGCCACCTAAGATATATACATACGACTACGCCCTTACGAGCGTAGCATCGCCAACACTTCATAACACATCCTACCCTGTGTCCAAAGCCCACTTCTCAAAGTCCCCCTCCCCGCCCTCCCACGCCCCTCCCACCCGTCCACACCCTACGCAGCAGCAACTACGCCCAAGCCCGCTTTCAAACCTCTCATCGTATCCAGCGCCCTCGTAAAATCACACCTCGCCCTCTCCGCAGGCATATACTCTCCACTAGCAATACACAACACCCTCATGCCCCTCTCATACGAGAGATTATGCAGCAATTTCGGCGTGATGAGGAAGTATTGACTGCCGCCCCTGCCTTGCCCCTCATCAACCTCATCCTCGTCGTCTGCATCAACGCCATAAGGGTGATGAGGAAGATCGTTCTTGCCGCACGCGATACCGACCATGCGTTTGTGAACGAGGCGTTCATTGCGAGGATCCATGCCTTGGTTGATTTCGTCGACAACGCGGAAGGGGGATTTGGTGAGGGATTGCAGGGACATGAGGTAGAAGATTGTCGACACGGCGCGTTCGCCTCCGGATTGGCGGTGCGAGTCGAGGGTTGTGAGGGGTTCGTGTTCTCTATAGCACGGAGACATTTAGATATTGATGAGAATGATGGTAGAAGCAAACATAGAAGGGCAAGCTTACCGGAACTTGACGCGGATCTGGATAGCCCACTGATCGAAATCTTCGTCTTTGAAAACACCAACCTCACCCGCACAGCTGATCTGCTCCATGTTGGTGGAGAAGGAGTCGCTGATTTTGTTCACCAGGCCGTCGAGTTCGGGCTCCCACTGGTCTCTCAGCTCTTTGATCTTATCATCGAGCTCGCCCAGGGCGTGATTAGTATCTTGAAGCCTAGCAGTCAAGGTTTCAATCTTTCTCTGTCTTGCCTCAAACTCCCTGATAACACCCCCATTGCCCTCATGCATGAGTTCCAGTCTGGCCTTTTCACTCTCGATCTCTGCTTCGTGCTCCTCTACGGATTGCTGCTGTGGCAGATTCTCCGCAAATGCTTTGACCTCCTCGTCTGCAGCTATCGTATCCTGAACGGATTTCAGTAGCTGTTGAGCTACTGTGCGAATTCTGCTAGTCTCTTCACCAAGCTCAGTCACTCGGTGTTCATAAGTTTGAATGAGCTCTGTGACGGAACGATTGCGTTCTTTCAAGATCTCGCAATCGGAGCTGGCTTCGATAAACATGATTTCCACCTCGTGAAGGCTATAGTGGCTGGCTCGCAATGATTCTACTGCTTCGGCATAGTCCAGTGCATACTTTGCTCTTTGCATCGCAACTTCATCCTGCTTCTGCGAGATAGCTCTCAATCTGACTTTCATGCCATTTATCGTGTTTTGAGCAGCAGTCATCTTCTCCTCCTGCGCGGCGAGCTTCGTAGGAAGGGCTTTGAATTCGCCCATAGCCTTCTGCTTAGCCGCTTTCTCTGCGGCTAGGTCTTTCTCTTCCTCGGACGCTTTGTTCATACTGTCTCGGTACTCTTCGATCGTCTTCTGCGCCTCGGCAACTGAAGCCTTCAATGCGTCGATCTCTTCGTTCCAGCCCTGAATGTTCTCTTGCAATTCGCGTTTGGCAGTGAGGTCGACGGGCTGGTCCGTCCAGATAACTGCTCGCTTTATGGGTTGTACTTGCGTAGATACAGCACCGGGCCCGTACTCACGGCGGCGCTGGATCTTATAGGTTGACCTACTCGTAACCCACGTCTGAATGGGACTATTCTCCAACAGTTTGTACTGCTGCGCTGATGTGTCCCGCGAAGAGACCCCCATCCGATGAAGGTTCAATTTGTAGCACAGCATGGCCAATACTGGCTCAGGGCCGTTCATATAATCGAGAGCCATACCCTCGAACCCGTATCTCTGCATCTCGTCTTCGCCAAGTGGTGACCTAAAATTATCAAGTCCTCCTATCATTGTTTCGAAGTAGATTTCTGTGAGTCGCATGCGTGCAACAAAGTCTGAAAACTTCTTGAAGTCGTTCTTGGTCTGGACGGTAAAAGAAAGCGCGATCCCCTTTTGGAAAAGACTTTCAATTTGATCCACGAATTTGGGATCTTTGATTGAGCATTCGACTATGGGAGGCCCAAATACAGGCTTTTCGAATTCATCTTGGTGCTGCTGGACCCATTCCCACATCTTGGCAGTATCCCGGGAGGCATTTTGCAATTTAATGTTCTGCTTCCCAGCTTGAGAGTCGAGGTTCTGCATTTCTGCTTGAGCTCGCTGGATTAGAACCTCCTTCTCCTTGCCCGTTCGCGTCGACCCGCGCTGTTGATTCTGCAGCTCTTTGATCTGTCGGCTGCAATCATCGTACGCTCGTCGTCTGTCACGCATACGCTCATTATAGGCTGATACATCAATCTCCGGGGGCGCTTCCTCCAGCTGCCTCTTCAAATTGTTGATGGCGAGCTCCAACCTCGTGATGTCCTTCTTGATGCCCTTACCACTGTTCACTTCGGCATTGTATCCGCCCACCAGCTCGTTGGTCTTATCTAGTAGGTCACGGAACTTTCTATCAAATCCATCCGCGTGCCGCTCAGCTTTAGAGATGTCGTTCTTGCGCTCGCCCATGACTGCCTGGATCTGCTCTTTATAGCGCTCTTTGGCGTTCAATTCCCGCATCGAAGGATCCACGTCTTTCTTCAATCTGGCAAGCTCTTTCTCTGCTTCCTTTCTTTTGTCTTTTGCTTCATTGAATAGGTTCTTCATCTCTCTGTAAGCTGGGAATGGCCTGGTGGCTTCCAGCATCGAAACGCGCTTTACGATCTGTTCGCGCTCACGCATTCGCTCCACATCCGCTTCTTGCATTCTGTGTCGCGTTTCGAGACTGGTTAAAGTATCTTGGTCCGCCGCACAAATAGCCTGGACATCCTTCTGTTTCCTCCTGTATTCCTTCAAATGTTCATGCATATCAATCATCTCCTGACTGGCCACCGCCCTCTGCGTGGACCGTAGCAACTCCACCGGTGTCATCGCTGCGAACTCGACAACTTTATCTTGCGGCAGAAATTGGCAAAGGTTATCGATCTGAATAGAAAGCGACCTGCACAGCTCAACAACAGCCTTCTTTCCCTGAGGCTTTTCGTTGACCGAGAATATCGTTTTATTGCCCTCGCGCTTGATCGTGCATCGGATGACGATATTCCTCTGAAACCTTTTTCCATCCTTCGCGAGCTCGATCTCGATCGTAGCTTCTTGACAACCGTGCTTGACGAACTCAGAAACCTCCTTGGCACGGCCAAGATGCTGTATCTCCTATCAGCGCCCGCTTGTGACACATCCCAAGTACTTGTAGAACTCACCTGCGGGCCCCACCCCAAACCCAGACAGATTGCACAGACAAGCGTGCTCTTCCCTGTCCCGTTAGGACCAATGACCATGTTCAGACTCGGCCCAGGATGAAATTCAACATCGGTATAAGTGACGAAATTCGTGAGTTTTACACGGACGATAGATCCCGGCTGATGTTTTCGGCGCGTGCTCCTCGACCGCAAAGTCTCCTCTTGCAGTCCATTGGGTCGAGGATGATATCCATTGGTGAGGGAGATGCCAGTTAGTGAGGATGACGCGTAGCCATTTGAGAGGCGGGCCCTTTTGGTGCTCGTGGTGTCGGGTTGTGAAGATGGGATCATGTCCGGCGACGCGCTGCCTGAGCCCTCATCTGAGTCGGCTTCATCGCGCGACCGCCTGCGAGGCGTCACCGCTATGGGCATGGTATGCTGATAATGAAGCAAGCTGGAGCGAAAAATAAGTCCCGACTCGAGGAGACGAGGACTGCGATTTCGAGACGCGCCTGCTAGCGCGACTATTCGCGCTAGTAGTGCTAGCACGGGAGTAAGATTGTCATTCTGCGCACTCTATTCTACAATCTTCAACACTATATACAAGACCCGTTCAACACAGGCATCGTTCCACTCGATAACATTGAGGATGTGTATCAAAAGTAGAAATGCAACGGCAACGATATCACTCCTTCTCCATTGGGCTCAACATCAATTCCGGACGGACATACTTATCAAAGTCCTCCTCACTCAGAGCTTTCAGTTCCATAGCGCTCTCCTTCAAGGTTGTACCCTTCTTATGGGCGTTCTTTGCAACTTTCGAAGCCATGTCGTAGCCAATTACCGGGTTTAAGCATGTAACAAGCATGAGACTGTGACGTGATCAGCAACAAACCCCTTCGCAATCATAATATTCGACTCACCTTTCATGTAGGAGTGAATTGATCCTCTTCTCGTCAGCCTCCAAATCGTTGACGAGGTTCTTTTCAAAACTCCTCATCCCATCACTCAGGATTCTGAGGCTGTGCAAAAGATTCCTGATCAGGAGAGGCTTGAAGACATTAAGCTCGAATTGACCGTTCATTCCGCCGATAGTCACAGCTGTGTGATTTCCAATCACTTGAGCGCAGACCATTGTCAAGGCCTCGCACTGTGTGGGGTTGACTTTCCCAGGCATGATGGAAGAACCTGGCTCGTTCTCTGGGAGCTTCAACTCTCCCAGTCCACATCGGGGTCCGGAGCCAAGGTATCGGATGTCTTGTGCGATCTTGAAGAGAGATGTCGCAACAGTATTCAGAGCGCCAGAGGCTTCCACGATAGCGTCATGCGTAGCCAGAGCCTCGAACTTGTTTGGAGCAGTCTTGAAATCTGCGTTCGTCATCCTACTGATTTCTTCGGCGATAGCTTCGGCGAAGCCTTTGAATGTATTGATGCCTGTTCCAACCGCGGTCCCTCCTTGCGCGAGTAGCTTCAGATGTGGTAGTGTATCTTGAACGCGCTCGACTCCTCGATCCAACTGTGCAACATAGCCAGAGAATTCTTGACCCAGTGTAAGGGGTGTCGCATCTTGTAAATGTGTCCGCCCAATCTTGATGATGTGTTCAAACTTTTCGCTTTTCGATTGCAACGCAGATCGTAGACTTTTCATAGATGGTATGAGCGACTCTTCAATCTCCAGTACAGCGGCGATATGCATGACCGTTGGGAAGCTGTCATTCGACGAGGCCGACATGTTGACGTGGTCATTGGGATGCACAGGCTTCTTCGATCCCATCTCTCCTCCCAGTATCTCAATGGCGCGGTTTGAGATAACCTCATTGGCGTTCATGTTCGACTGCGTCCCAGACCCTGTCTGCCAAACAACAAGTGGAAAGTGGTCGATTAGTTTCAAGTCTGCGACCTCCTCGGCAGCTTGCTGTATAGCCTTTCCTACTTTCTGATCTTGCACAAGCACTCAGCTATGTCCTCTCTCGAATATCCATAATTGCGGAGGCAAATTTACCGAGACCAAAGCTCATATTCACCGTCGCTGCGGCGCCCTTCAAGATCCCAAACGCTCGTACCACTGGAGGTGGCATTCGATCTTGTGGCTGATTGATCTTGAAGTTCTCCAGCGAGCGCTCTGTTTGCGCGCCCCAGTACCTGTCCGAGGCGACTTGGACTTCCCCGAAGGCATCTGTTTCGGTTCGGGTAGACTGTGCTCGAGATCCGCATTAGCCAGAGGTCCTCATGGCAATCGCATGGGGAAAGGGAAACAACCCAAGCTATCCACGTACCATGTTCGAGCGCTGACTCAAAGACTGGTATCTTAGGAAAAACGTTGGAGGGGCATGGCGTCTGAACGAATCCCATGACGAAAGTCTAGACGCTTGTACGCAGGAACGGGACCACGAGGATACAATCCGGACGGAGGCCATTGCAAATGAGGAAAGGAGGAGATGCCGCTTCAGCGTTTACAGCTACCGCATGTTGCTTTTTGCAGCTCCTCTCGCTCTGTCAATTTCGATTGTCAGAGTCAAGGACCTTCAATTCGGTGTTCTCCCAGCGAGCCAAAAAATTGAATGTACCTTACCCCGAGCTCACCCGGATCTAGGGAGAGGAGCCGCTTTATTCTCGCGCATCGTACGGAATGGGTAAGGTACCCGCTCACGCGGTTTCTACTACGGAGACGACCGAATCAAGCACTACGCGTACGCCCTATCCTTACAAGCGTATACCCCCGTCCTGATTAGCGTATACCTATCTATATTAGGCTTAGCGGCCTTTATATAAGGCTTAGTGGTCTTTTAATAGCATCCTGGACGTAGCCTGGAAGTAACCCCTAGGGCGCTCCCCCAACGGTGTCCCCTAGAAGTAGACCCCTGGGCGCTCCCCCAACGGTGTCCCCCGGAAGTAGCCCCCAGGGCGCTCCGCCAACGGTGTCCCCGGGAAGTAGCCCCTGGGGCGCTCCGCCAATGGTGTCCCCCGGAAGCCCCCAGGGCGCTCTCCCTTAATAGTATCCCCCGGAAGTAGCCTCCAAAGGTAACCTCCTAGGTGTGTTACCCCCTGAGGTAACCTCCTAGGTAGGGTATGTTGCCCCCTGAGGTATTACCCGCTAGTTAGCCGCTAAGCCTAATGGAGACGTTATTAAGCCTGTACGCGTAATACCTACCTACTATTATCCTTGGTGGTATGATTTTGTCCTAGTGTTAATTATCGTCCGCCGTAGCAGTGACAAAATACACAAAATACTTGAGAATTAAACACCAGGCGCAGTGGGAAGTAGACGCCCAATCGGGGAGAACGGTCGGTAACTCTTAATTATCTTGTTTCCGTAAGGATCACACGCGTTCGTCATTCTACACAAGACTGGGCAGGGAATTACCAGCGAAGGTACGAAAGAATTTCTAGGGGATAGACTGAATTAACAACGTGTTCTAAACTGCTATGACCTATTTCATAGTTCCAACGAATGTCTCCAACCACATAGTCCTTCCAACTCCCTTAGCCGGCCCCATGCTAGTTCCCCTGGCACTCGGCTTCTACCTTTCTGTTTACAGACGACACATAGATCCATCTGGGGCGCTGTTATCCAATAAGATGTTTATAACACATGAGTCTCTAGCCTCACAAGCCATCTTCCAGTGGTCTTAGCGAGCTCTGCTGGTGTGCCAACCAAATAATTAAGTCGCCACCAATGGTTCTTGCTCCAAGCCAATTGAGTGCGGAATTTTCTCAGAATCTGCATTCTCGAAGCCATGTCGTGTGAAGGGATTCGTTTGGAACCACTTATGATTGAGCAACTGAGACGCCCGCGGACGATTCGAGGGACGATATTGCATCATTGATTGCAACAACCCACCAACAGCTTCGATGTCTTTCTCCGAGAAGTATGTTCTCTTCTGATCATCAAAGTAGGTCTCTCGCAGCCAGTCGGTCAGAGTTACTCCGTCCAAATCGAGGTCCTCTATAGATCCGAAAGTTAGTCATGGCTCACTAGTTCGAAAAAAGGATAACAAATGTTAACAGCTGCACAGTGAGCCTGTCGCGAAAGATTCGTAGAAGGGAACTTCAGATTTCTGTACCATTGGCTCCTGTAGAGGGAAGATATTTCGTCCACTCCTCTGGTAGATCTCCGAACATTGACACCCATTCTCGTATCAGATCATCTTTGTTCGGCATCAGATTATCGAAAGGAGGATGTCCGACGATCAGCTCGAATATCTTTACCACCTATTAGTAATTTCGAAATCTGGTCATATGAAGCGCATACAGTGCAACTTAGACTCCAAATGTCTGCTTGTAAATCCGACTGAGTCGTCAAGACAGCTTCAGGGGCTCGAAAAACCAATGGACAATGAATGCGGTGTTGTTGTCCGGGCAAAAATGCTTCCCCAAAGTCGATAATTTTCACTAAACAGCTTCCGGTGTCTCGTACGAGGAACGGCAAAGACGTTGGAGAAACGAGGTATTTGGGGATTTGCGGAGTCAAGGGACACCCACGTGATGCTTGAACATCTCCAGTTTTTGGCTTTCCTAGACACATCATGAGGTCTGTATCGGATTGACGAGGCGTTGTCGTGTTCGCGAACACGATGTTACCCGGATGTAGGTCTAAAGGTGCGCACTGGTTAGCATCCCATAAGGCGACTATAAGATCAGGACTGACCTCCGTGCGCAATGCCGTTGGCATGAATATATGAAAGTGCTCGTACAATCTGCCTCGACGCTTCCCAAGCAATGTCTCCCGGTAATCTGTTACTCGAATATGATTCGGCCCGGGACAGAACGCTTGGCCCTAGGAGCTCAAGGACGAGGCATTGATGAGTACCATTTGGGCCTACGTGTTCGAACTGGTCCAGCAGCTGGACGATATGCTGCTTCCCAGCATGGCTGGCCGGCCCCTGTGATAAACGACTGAAGACTTGAGCTTCATTGTCATCAACTGACCGTTCAGAAATTAATATCTTAATAGCAGCATGGCGGCAGAGCCTTTCTCGAAGTCAGCTTATATTTCATTGTGGATTTTCCCGAAGGATATGTTGGCAGTGTATGCTAACAATAGGTCTTTTGCGAGCCAGACAGTTGCATAACCTCCCCAGCCCAACTTGTGTATAATCTTGTATCTTCCGTCTTTGAGAGTATCTCCTAGGTGGGTTGGATGGTATCCACCTTTGTGATATCGTTCCGACCCAACTGCGGACAGTCCCCCCCTAAAGTCCCCCTAGCCACAATTTGCGGGGTACTACCAACGCACCAACATACCTACGTACCTACATACATGAGGCTATACATACCGTTTACCGTACCGTCGCTACCGCTGACAGGCTAGATGAGTGGGCACGCGACTGGATCCATTGCGCGCATTTGGCCCCGGAGCATCATTCTGACTGAGTACGCCCTTGCTACCTACCTACATAGATGAGCTCAATTGGTCTAGCTTATTAGCCAATTAGCTTACATCCTCCTTTCTAGGCTTCATCAATCTCGCCTGCTTCCTCTCCTCCACAGCCTACTGATTGGCTACACGATGTCCTTAGCCACCGACTCCTGTCGTGCATCCGCCCTACAACCTCCGCCCTAGAACAACCCTCCTTTGTCTATCATAGCAAAGGCACAGGCTTTCTCATCAAAAGCTTCAGCGTACGTTTACATGGCGACTACGAGACCCGAGGGAAGGGGAAATGACACAGGTAGGGCAATAGTGGGCTGGCAACACCATTCAGCGACCACTGGAGTTGGGGAGAAGTTAGACCGACACTAAACTCTTATAGGCAATAAGTTTCACTCGTGAAAGATACAGCAAACGATGATTCAGGCCGTCAAATTATCGTTAAGCGGTTAGAAAGTGGTAGGCGGCCGTGGTCCAGGTGTAAAGATTTTAACCCTTAGGCCTCGACAAGCAGCATACATTCTACACCGATACTCTACGGGGGCCTTCATCTGAGTCCATGGAACCACCGACTGTGTTTGGGATATATATTTTTGTGGTATCGCTATCGTACGACCTCGCTGTCGTACGCACTTGAGAATACACCGCCTTGACCTCGCGCACTTCTCTGTGGACCCTGCCAAGCTGTAGGGCTGACGGGGTCGAACATCATTATTTGGCTGCATGCGACAACGACTTCCTCGACCTAACAACATATGATGATATTAATCATAAGAGTACATATTTAGCAGCAGTATGTATGCATGACATCACCGTCAAGATGGCTGTCATTGGTAGTGGTGCGCAAGAGCTACAAGGGCAAATGTATATGTGCGCCATACAAATGCCCGCCCCGCAATTGTGGCTAGGGGGACTTTAGGGGGGGGACTGTCCGCAGTTGGGTCGATATCGTTCTAATGGTTCGGCATCCAAATCGCAGTAGAAAGCCCCGATCCCTTTCACGTCCAGTTGTCTTGAGGTTAGCTTGCGCGCCGTGGTGGCGAACCGTTTGATCATCAATCATTCATACAAGTAAACCTAAAGTAAAGTACCAACGATGCCTCTTACTAGAAGCGCCAAGGCCCCAGCCCCGAAAGGGTATTCTATCCATAGTACTGTGTTTTCATTGGCTACGGAGTACAACAGGGTCCGTGTACACATCGTTGCGACGAATTCAGCCATCGATATTGTCTATCTGATTCGCCGTGGGAGATAAAATGCTCGAATTAGGTGAAGGATATCTGTTGTCGGCTATCGCGACCTTCGGCCAGCTACCTCGTATTCGCCTTTTGTCACCGTACATCGTTGCACGGACATCAGATGTTCCGAGACCAATACAGGATACGGATCCAAAGTCACAGGAATATCGTAGGTCCTGGATGTATTACAGGCAAAACGTCGTATGTAGTCCTGTCGGATCGTAATTGATATCGCGTCAAAGATACCCAGGGGAGTCACTTTTGGTTGAATCATTGCATTGATGGAAAGTAAGGAATATGCATTTGCCGATGAATCTCAATGTCTGAAATGTTGGAATCTATGGCGTATACAACACTAATACAGAATTAATCTTGCATCAGCGTGTGGCCCACATATGGCAGCTGGCTAGCACCACACTCATGGCCATGAATATTTCATCAGATTTTACCGCGTTCTTGTGCAAACTCGGGACTCGCGCTGGCAAAGCGCATCTCATCGACCGTACTGGGTCTATCTTACTACCACATATCGACCGTTCCGCAAGATCAATCTCGAATTGGCAAAGATCGAGCCTGTTGAGCATCTGCACAAAGTTCGATGAGCGAAGGGGCTAGAGCGAAGACTCAATAATTGCTTTAACCCTTCTCATGGATGCCGGCGCAAGAACTTTATATCCTTGAAGCCTACCATATCATCATACAAATTCCGCCAGGCATATAAACAACAGGAATAGCACCGACTCCATACTCAACCATTACCTATCCGGTGTATCCTATTCAGCATCATTACATCTCGACTCCAACTCGATCCCTTCGAAGATGTCCACTTCAGCCAACTCTGGCGCGAGCGCTGTCAACCCCGCAACTAGGCCGTCAATGACGGCCTTGCAGATGAAGGTAGCGAATTTATCAGTTGCCGGTGCTTCGAGGACCCAGGCAATGGAGATATCTAAGTGGTTTGCGTATGGATCTGTGGTGTTCCCAAGCTCGACATCTGATGAAGTCGGTCAGCGACAGCCAAGACGAGGTTCAGGACGGATAGTTGAGACTTACTGATATGGTCGGGTCCAGCGCATAGGTCTGCATGACTACGAGGTTGGGGTGGCATGTTAGTTCCGATCATCGAGAAATATTGAGGACAAGAAGGGAGAAGGCCCAAGGTTTTTGGAGCCTTGCTAAGTCGTAACTCTGACGCATTGCAGTAGGGGAAGGCGAGTACTTACAAAGTACAAGGGTTGACGCGTTTGGGCTCACGCCTATCTAGTACCCCAGCGGTCATCGGCGAATCCCTCTTCACCGGTCCATTGCTACAAATATCCGGTCCTGCAGGGTATGGCTGGCCAGTGTACTCGATACTCTTACAGGTCTTGGCAGCAGCTTGTTCCCAGGCCGCCACCGCTGCGGCGAGCATCTGATCTCTTTCCCTCTGGCTGTTGTAACTACTGTCCGAAACGGTGAAATTTAGGTTGCCATAGTCGGGTTGGTCCGAGGGACTGAGCGACCCTATGTGATCGATGTTTGCAGCCCCTTTTCCCGAATTACACTGGCTTTGAGGGCCATGAAAGGCACATTGTGCCTGAAGCAGGCTGTACATGGCGTTGCGTAAGTCGGCTCCGTTGTTCTTGCCATCATCGTCTCCGAGGGTGACCGTATCGTTGGAAAGATTGACGATAAGGGTAGGGGTCGGGGCTGCGGATGTCGCAGGAGTCGTAGAGACTGGTGGGGTTGTAGATGCAGCGGGAGTGATAGGTATAGCTGAAGTTGTGGATGTTGATGAAATTGGCGAGGTCGTTGAAGCAGTTTGCGTGCTTGTCGTTGAGCTATCAGCGCCTCCCGATCCGGTTGTTCCAGAACCGTCACCTATGACAGCGACAAGGCTTTGATAGATGGACAAGTCTGACCCTGTGAGAGGAGCAAGCGTGGCTGAAGAGGGTAACATCGTATCATATGTTTATGAGGCAGGAAAGCTGAGATCATGGCCATCGCTGAGAGATGACTCGCTGGCGAATAGACTACTGGCGGCCACACCCGTAGTAGAAGCCATAAAACCCGTAGAAGATGGGTATGGGCCTGCCTGACTAGTACTCTGAGCGTTGATGTCCCCAGTCGGAGCAACGACGGCAGCAGGGGTAGGTAAGGCTCTGATCACTGGATAGAATGCAGGTCCAGTCCTCCGTTGACCGTCGTTGGACTCGGTAAGTTGAGACCTGATAGCCAATTTGGGCAGAAGTTTGAGCGGTGGATGAGCAAAGACACAAGGAAGGCTCAGAAAAGGGAGATAGTAATAAAATTGGACGACCATCTTGATTGGAAGACAATGAAGCTGCAAGGAGAGATATACCAGGAAAGAACACTGCTTTATCATACAAGATAGTAGAAAAGAATCGTTTTATAGCAGGCTAGCTGTCCTTCTAACTTTGCCATGCGATCTTTGCTTCAAATGCTTTCATTGCGCCTTATGTCAACCCACATGAAACACCAACATTTTTAAGTACTTTGAGGTGACTGACAGGGATCTTTCTATGTCTCATTTAAAGAAAACGATGGGCAAGGACAGATGTTAGGTGGAAGACAAAGATAGTCCGTAAAACAGGCTCAATTACTCACTGACACATGTTTCGAGTCGGCAATCCAGACTTGTTCGTTGTCCAGAGGAGAGGAGCAATAATTGTTGGTGTGTGGCGTATGCGCTGCCGACTCCAAAACACCGCAAAATGACGATCAATGATATCCAGAAACTGTAAATCCAAAACACTTGCTCGCTGAGCGCATAGCCACGACGTTCAAACGCAGAATCGTTCCTTGACCGGAATGCAACCTCATGCTCTTGTGCTTCGATCCTCATCTTTACACAGCCTACTTGCTACTCAGACAATGGCTTTATCTTGACAATGCGCTGCGTATCACAGAAGGAGTGAGACGTGGCACAGATACCAGCCAACATCAATATCATCAAAGAAGAAACCTTGGTGCCGGAGCTGTTGGATAGGGTTTCGGTGCTTCACGCACCGTCCAAATTGTGTTTGCCACTTATGAGGGAATACTATTACGGCAAAGAGCAACATCTTGTAGATAGAGACACATCTCAAGATCTGGAGTGGCCAACAGACCTTAGATCATGATCCAATTCCTATTCTGACTCCGCTAATTATGCTGCAAGATCATTCACGGGAGGCGTCTTCATAGCAGAGTCAGTTCCAGAATTGCCAGCAGCTCATTTCTTTCTTCGCCTTTCTTGTTTGGTTCTTAACAAGCGCTATGAGCTCCATGTTGCCCGTCTCGCGCGCTTTCTGCAAAACTTCCTTCATTTTCTTCCGCGGACTTTGCCTGTAGGCTCTCCACTGACAATGGCTGAGCACCAATTCCAATATGTCCATCCGTTGCTTCCGAATAGCATAAGTCACTTCCATCACAGAGACTTTGGCTCCGCACTCAATTAGCTTGTTGATTAGTGAGGGAGGTTGACCCGAGTTTATGGCGATCTGAAGGGGACAGAAGTTCAGCGCCGGAAATTCTTCCGCATTTGGATCTGCTCCATTGTCTAAGAGATAGCCTGCCAACTGTGGATCGCCGTCACGGCAGTAGTCCAGCAAGAGGTAATCCATACCATCGGTCTGCTGCATGCCATAATTGACGATGGATGGATCGTGAGAATGAAGGACCTTCAGAGTGGGCAAATCTGGGTTGGCGTACCTAGAGCCGAGGAGGACATCGGATGCTATACAGGCGTTCGGATATGTTTTCAGTAGAAATTGTAGAATTTCAGGACGATTATGGGTTACAGCGCTGTACAGCAAGGCAGACGTGGCAGGGGGACCTGAACGAGGTATGAAATCGATACCGAGCTGTGTTGCGGTGTTAATTTCTGATAGGTTTGCGGCACTGAATAGGCCCTTCAACTTCCCAATGTCGCCTGTCTCGCAAGCCTTCAACATCTCCAGCTGATGTGTGGGCATCTCACCGTCGCAAGGCGCTCTTCGGGGGAAAACGAAGGTCATGGTAGTGAAGTCAAGCCTCAAACGTGTGCAAAGTAGAGTGGAGCCAGGCGAGGATTACGGTGTCAGAAAATGCCAGATAGCTCTAAAGTCGAGTATCCCTTGAGTCGCTTTAGATACAGCGCTTGAGCGATAAAGGAGTCATAGCTAATGATGACGCAGCATAGATCCATATGATGTACATTATGTTGGATGTTGCACATGGCGGCTACGTGCATCCTGGCGGAGCTGATCTTTGATGCAAAATAAAGTAAAGTACTTTACTTTAATGCGTCTACTACGGCAAATTTCCTGCGGCGACTCGCTGTCTAACCGAAAGCGTGTATAGATAGTCCACACTAGTCCGCTTAGCTCTTGGCGCAGCACTACCAACGCTTGGCGCAGTATCCCTTTCTACATCTGCACTCACATGAAACTTATTGCGAATGAGTTTGTGTGACGGATGTCCTTCTGGTGTGGAAGACACAACTTTATGTGGCGAAGCTGTCTAATATCTGCGGCACCACGTAGGCGCTCAGTTGTCGAGCCACAACACCAACAAAATGGCCGTCTTGAAACCGTGGATGAGACACACGTATCATCTGCTGCACGAGAGCAACATAGCATGTAAATTCCAGCATCTGTTAGATACTCATGACGCCTTGCTTAGTTTTCCACTAGATGGGAATGTCAAGCCCTGCACAGCCTGCTTTATGGGAGCCATCCTTTGTGCTTCAGCCCACCCTCACAGCTTTGAAGGCAAGTACAGAAGGTATAAGAGCACCTACTCTCGAATTCGACTATGTACCCGAAAACCAACAGTCGCATGCCCAATCTTTCAACTCATCGACCCCCTTTCTCTCCTTTCAAGTCAATCCCAAGCCATTTCTGGGCCAAACAAAGCCCCTTACCACATAACTGAAGCTTCAAATCCTAGTCGTCGAGATGGCTCGAACACTCCTTCAACTGTCGTTCATATTCTATACCAGCGTCCCTCATGTACTGGCTGGAAATGCCCTTTCAAGTGAACCATTTCCAGAAAAATGTGTGAACCGCCCAGGTATCGGCCAGCGTTGGGCCTGTCAGGATCCTGCTCTTACCTTCCCTACCGTGGCCTGCTTAGAAAGGGATATACTTACCTGTGGAAAAGTCAAGCAGAACTCCTGTGTCTTCTATAGCTTTGGCGCCTACGGGACTGACGCAAGGAGTTTCGCTGCCAATGAGCTGGGCGGCAAAGGCGTCACGTTTAAAAACGCGCTGGACGACGGCTATATGGATGAGGTCATTCATCATCCCAGGTTTGGTGACATAGGACAAAATGAATATTTCGCCCAACGTCTGGTCAATTCTGAAAATCTGAACTGGCGAGAGATCCTTATCCGGATGGTCGCCCAAGCTTTTGCCAGTGTCTGCTCAGATCAAGCCTACCTTATGGTGCTACACTACAACGGGATGGGTGGCGGTGCCGGAATCTACCAGATTCCTTGGGTGAAAGAAAACACACCTGCACGAGACATCAAGGACAACGTATGGCAGAAAGACGAGTTCCCAGCATTGACGCAGAATAACAAAATCAACAAAATCATAAGTGTCGATGTCTCCAACAATAACAAAAAGTCTACCGACTGGGTGAAGGGAGCTGGGCAAAGGGTACCGAGAAACATTGGTGCTATGGAATTACCGCCAATAACATGGCCACCGGGGACAGCTCCCCAACCACCTCTGGCAGGCCAAGCGCCGCCTAGGTGATCACTCAATGTAACACGGCCTCTGTTATCAATATGATTCAAGGCATAATCTTGCTGGGTCCGGACTCCTTAGGTGTCCAACTATCAGCATCAACGGGCAAGGACGATCGCCGAATCAAGAGAGTACGTCGCGGCCAGTGGCGTCGAGCTGGCTCTCAGATGACGGGAAGATAGTGCTGGTCATGATGTGTTTGACGAAAAGGAAGCAGACAACGGTTTCAAAGAATGTAATCTAGTGGTTCATTGGGGAAGGGCGTCTCTCTGCTTTAGCATACGTTGCGAGGAGTACCACATGTTATCAAACAGGAAGCAGGAAATAGCTTCTAGTGACTTACTCGTAAGTCATTGTCAAGGTTATGTGGTATAATTCAAGCTCAAGGCCTCGCGGAGGATATACGTAGGCCAGGATGACCAAATACCAAGTCGTCTTTGTAGGTAATCTATGACGGAATTTCTAGTGTAGAGCTCAAACCTAGCCGCCTTAACCTCCGAGCCTCCTTGCCTCCGTGCCTCCCTAGCGAAGCGACCCGTAGAACCATCCCCTAAGCGCCCAAAATCTGTGGACTCTATCAACTTGAATCAAGGGCATCTGGTATAGCTCGCACATTCCAAATACTCCCCTCACTCTCAGAGCTGCTATCAAGCTCTCTCCATGGCCTCTCCTCCGCCAGTCTTTACCCAACATCGTGACGCGCACCTCACTGCGCTTCCGGTCAGGAAGCCTGCTTGATAGCGTCATGGCCTGTCCGTATCAATCCAGGAAGCCAAAGTCGGATCCTGCGGACCAAAGGCGCCGAGAAGGGTATGTTGTAAGCAGCCGCCGATGATGACAAGATTGCCATCGATATATCCAAATCCTGCTACCAACAATTCACCAGCGTCCACTAGCTTGATTCTTGGTAAAATAGAATATACCGGGGACCTATCACAAATCCACAGAATCTGTTCGGGAATCTAGCTCCTCAGCTATCTAGTGCTGCCCGAGCATGAAAGAATTTGGTAGAGGCGACCAACGAACGACACGTAGCAAACATCATTGCAACACGCGACTTCTTGGCCCATGCCATCTTTCAGCGTCACATCATCAGCATCTGCATCTGCATTACCAGCAGCGCAAAGTCGGTAACAATATCGCAAAAAGGATGGTAAATGACGACATTGAAGTTTCCCGGGTTGCACAATGCAGTACATTCCTGAGCCACAATGGCCATTAGTGATGATGTTCAGACTGTTGAGACGGGTTTAGAGACGGGCTGTAGGCTAGAACGGCATATGTGCTCTGGCATCCGGCTTAAAATGATGAGTTCCGGAAAGTACATACCGATCTTGGTCTAAGCGCAGCTCCACGAGCACCGCCAAAGGCCAACAACAAGACGAGTAACAATAAAGACAGCAACAAGACCTCTCAACGGTGAGAATCGTACCGACAACCCAATAACTATCGCGGCACTTGGTATCACCACTAAAAATGAAGAGTATCTAGAAGCGAGAAGTCAGCAAGCATACATAATAAGACCTAAAAAAACACAATATCCATGACCAACAAACAAACCCACCTCATCACCACACCCCCAACCAACCCTCCCCCCAAAATGAAACCATAAGCACAGCGCAAACTTCCACTCCCCAACCTCTCTCAGAACCCAAACACACCCCATCACCACTCCACCCCATCATCCATTCCATCACACCCCATCATCCATTCCCCTCTCCCCCCCCCTTCCCAAGTACCAAACCCACCAACATACTT
>JAABUL010004490.1_pt1 | contig 18609 bp, 6 predicted proteins | sample 5559151 | NCBI WGS metagenome assembly JAABUL01 (sample SAMN10711876, study PRJNA513368) | rock metagenome | isolation source: Antarctica rocks | place: Antarctica: Victoria Land, Pudding Butte sud | reverse complement strand
AATTTAAATTAAATATCTAGTTTAATAGATATTCTTTAAAGAGTTTAAAATAAAAAAAATAACTAAATATATTTCTCTTTGTTAACAATATTAATTTAATCGATTTTGTTAATTATAAATTGAGCAAAATTTTAGTAGATAAACAATTAATAAGTCTTTAAATAAGTTTTATATTTTTGTTGTTCTATTTTAAGATTATAATAAATATAGATTTAAACAAATTTAATAAACTTAATTTGTGTTAAAATAAAGTATTAATAGATAATTTCTAATTAGATTGTTGTTTTCGCTTAATTGTAAATAAAGTTTGTTAATTATTTGAAATTTAATTAAGTTATTTAATCTTTTTTTATTATTTTAATCTTAACAATTATAAAGATAATTGTATTATTTTGCGTTAATACGATTGTTAAATTAATCTTTCTAGTTTTTTTATTTTAATAAAATTAAATATTAGTTTTTTTAATTTAAGTTTTTTGCGATAGTTGAGAGCTTTTTATTTTATTTAAACGAAATTAATTGCTATTTGATCGAGAGTTGTATCTAGACGTTGCTTTCAAAATAGTTAATAAAATTATTTTAATTTTTAGAATATATTCGCGATTTAGTTTATTAGTTTATTTTGTATATTGTAGTAAAAGAAATTAACTAGCATTTGTTCCAGCTATCGATTTAACAAGTTAACTTATTTAGTTATTAATAAGAGAATTTTGCAATAAATAGAAAAACAAAGATTGAAAAGACTAGATAATCTAGTCTCTTTATTAATGTGTTGAAAAAAAATCTTGTTTCGCTTTAATAATGCGTCTTTAATTGATTATTAGCTATCTAATTATTAATTTCTAGTTGTATAATTGTTATATAGTTAATTCTTCGATCTTTTAGAACTTATTATTAATAGATATTTGTTAAAAATAATTAGCGCTTTTCGACAAAAGCAACAAGTTGCGAATAAGATAAACTTAGTTGTTTTTACAACTTATATTAGCTCTTTTAGTAGAGCGTTTGTATCTAGAATTTTTAACTAGATATTAGCTATTTAATTGTTAATAATTAAAAATTTTAGTTGTTCGAATAATTAAGAAATTGTCAAAATAATAGATAATAGAACGCTTAGTTACTATATAGAAGCTAGAGCAAAGCTTATCTATATATATTGATCGAAACTATTCAAATCAATTATATAATATTAAATCGAATAGTATTAAATTAAGTAATATCGATACTAGATTAAATTAATTATAGTATTTTTATACTTTTATTTAATCTATATTCAAAAATTAGTTCTTATATAAATTATATTCTATATTTTATTAAATTCGAAATTTATTTTAAAATTTCTAAGTTTCGAGCATTTTTCTAGCAAAAGTAAAAAAACTATATAAAAGTTCTTTGTTAGCAATTTATATATAGATATATATTTCCCCCGAACCCAGGCCAACACGTGATCGGTCGCTAACTAAGGTGCCGCCGCTTTGCTCCCCCGCTACCGCCTGTTTCATTAACATGCTCTCCCTTTGCTCCCTCTTGCTCCCTCACTGCTCCCCTCTGCTCCCTCGTTGCTCCCTCTAAAGCGGCTTTGCTCCCTTTCCCGATCCAAAACGGCAACCCCAAATCCCAAGTTCGGGGTGTATATAATACATATATATATCCATAACTTAACACACCGCTCAAGTGTCACCATCGAGCTTTTCATCCACTCAATCCCAAGCAAGCCAAGCATCACAGGAACATTGCTCACTGCATTACTCAACAACCGCTTAATCCTCACCATCAGCACCAGTGTTGGGTCTGTCTGAAACGATCAAGTTCAAGCAAGTAAAGCAACACACAGACAAGAGTCGACACTCTTCTACATTCTCATCATCAGCGCCAGTCTCGAGGCCTTCATCCGATCAGTCTCAAACAAGCAGAGTATTGCACAGACATTGAGATTCCAGAACAATAGACATGGCATTCACGTCAGGCTCCATCGTAAGAATGGCCCCTCACCTTCGAGTCCTTGCTCCTCCAAAGCCAAGACGTCACTCATCCCTTCAAAGACTGAGTCACGGATCCTGCTACTGCCAAAAAATCTCAGAAGTCACTTGTCCGGTTTCAACGCGACCTGAATGAGGAGCTCAAGAAGGCCTATTATCCAATTTCTTTAAGACCCTACGAAAAGGTCAACGTCCTGATAATGTGCTGGGCGGCCAAAGACCAAGTAAATGCCGCTGATATGGAGACGCTCAGAGATTTTCTCACCTCCGAATTTCAGTACTCTGTCCAGGTGTTTCACATTCTACGCGATGCCTTCGACTGCTAAGCCTCAGCCAACTTGAAGCCTCTGCACCAAAGGCTGTTTGAATCGGGTCAGGGCGCGGACGAGAACACACTGACAGTTGTGTATTATTCGGGACATGCTTGGTTGAAACCGGATTGGACGAAGGCATTTCGAAAAGACCTTGTGATTCATCCGACCACCGCAATCCAGGTACAGCCAGGGTTCGACCCAGATACCACAACTTTCGGACTGCGCTACAGCAATATCATCAAGCGTCTTGACCGTACACCTGGCGAGATCTTTCATGTTCTTGAATGCTACAAAGGCGGAGGAGCAGCTCTAAATTCCGAGTGCTCCGAACTCATGTCAGCCAGTGCGGCCAATCCAAAGTATTCGGCTGACGGCACGCCCGCAGCTGCCAACTATGGAAATTCATTCATGGACGCGATAAAAGTCTGGAGACGGAGCAGACAATATCTGACGGAAGAAGCCGTTGAATTTCAACGCATGGGCATGTCGGCGAGCTTCCAGGAAGAGCTGATGAGTAAGACGATGGAGGGCATGCGACGAAGTAGGGGTTTGAAATTCTGGGTATTGCTGAAATCTGAGGAAAAGTGGGATTTCTTGTGGGATCTAGATTCGCGGGTGAAGAGGAGCAAGATGGCGCAGTTGAGGATGCAAGTGCAGTGAAGGGAGACGCTGGCAGTTGCCGACTTTTGGGGGCTGGATGACTCTTTCGTCTGTCAACGATTGGAGGTGGCTTTGAGAAATTGACAATTACGTCGATATGTCGGAATCATCCGTACACTGTATATTAAGGAGTTCGTGCTCGCCGATACCGAAGCGCTCGGGCCAGTAGGAGGTGCCGTTGCAGATGATGTGGTGCAATCTGGGAACGCTCATCGGTCGCGGAAAACCATGGAATGATCTGGAAATATCAAGAGGGAAAGCTTGGAAGCTCGTCCGACAGCCATCTTTGGGACCCGTAGGTGCTGTAGCTATCTTAACGCGCCACTTGAGGTGGGTCAAGTCGTGTCGTCGGGAACCAGGCGTGGTCAGGCTGGCATTGGGGCGGAGTCGGATCATGATCGGGCTCGATCGGGCAGGAACTCGCCTGCTGTGGAGCAGGAAGTTGAGGGTAAAGGTAAACGGGGTCCGAGAGTATCGTTAAGGCATCCGTATACCCCGAGTCCAGTTATGTGACTTGCATTGATTGGACGCTGGAGCACGTCGGTAATCTTCGACTTCAAGACCGCAGTGTCTACATGTAAAGAAATCTGTGACCTGAATCGGTGTCCCCCCCGGCGGAGGAGAGGACATCGGGTAAGGAGGTTTCCAAACGCGCATGTTCTGGAGGTGCCAATCTGGGACGCAACCATGCAGAATCTCTTGAAAGGCATTCTCCCACTGCACCTGTTGTTCTTCCCCAACACGCCAATAAATCGTCCACGCCGAGCTCAGGCGGTTCTTGTCCTTGACTTTGAGTAGAAGGTCCCGGCTGGTAGGCTTAGCACGCTTCACATTTTGAGATGCGCGAATCTTGGTAATCTCGCACTTGTCATTTGCTCCCTTGTCTTTCAATGTTTGTCTTACTGCTAGATCGCGCTGGGACGGGAAGGCTGAGAGGTTTCCCAAAATTGCAAGGGGCGATATGGTGGATAATACCTCGCAACGCAGGTCTGCAGTTGGTGGTGAAGCTTGGCCTCGTCCTGCTTTCGTCGTCACGAAGCATTCTTCATGCTCAAATTTCGCGTTAATGGTGGCACCAGCCGACAGGAAAGCGTAGAGAAGCTCATCATAGCACTGGACGTGGTCGCTGATCCATGTTAGATTTTGGAGAAACTCCGTCCATGGCGTTAATGAGCGCCGCTTAGTCTTCGCTCGCGAATACGACATGTTACTGGCATATTGGAGCGATGCGTCTGGGTCGGCACCAGCCCGCAATACATCAATGAGAAATAAGAAATAAGGCTCCGTCACTGGGTTGAAACCATGCTGCGCAATTGTGTATCGGCATCTTTGCAGTAGTTCGTTCGCGATACTCATTCTCTGCTTTGACTCTAATGCAAGCAACTTGCGACTTGCATAAGTGCAGAGTCCAAACGATGCCGCATTTGCAAGTACGATCGTCAACCAATCACAGGATGCGTTGAGTTCGAATTTGACGAGTACATCCTCGTCCTCCTCATAGAATGTAGCAAAATTATACTGCTGTTCGAATAAGCCTCCGGAAGTCTCTGTGAGATACCCGTGAGCCGTGTGAATCTTGAGCAAGTCTAAAATCCCTTCATGGTGGTGTTCGTTCGGATCAAGTTCAGAGATTGACTTTGCGAATTGAAAAGCTTGGCTGTACGCATGTGCGGACAATGACCAGGCTTCTTTATGGTTGCGAAGCCAAGTGCCAATGAGGACAGATGCTTTGAGCAGTCGACTCAGAAAGGCTATATTTCGAGACGAGGAGTCTTCCATGACAGTAGCGACAGAGCCATGCAAGAAACCGACATCGTGCCACATGAGTGAGAACATGGGATGCTCGTGCCCACATCCTAATCTATTCGCGTCGTATTCCACCTCAAGCAGGCCTGCCGTACGAGCTGAGAAAGTCTTTGTAATCTCTTCGACCGAAGGATGTGCATCGTACATCAGGATCGACGTCAAATCCTCTCGGGTCGCCATTTGAACTTCTTCGAGACACGCCACCGAGAACGTTAAGAGGTCCACAGGCTGTTTCGAAGCCGATCGCAATGAGAGATATTCTGTTGCACTATCACGATGCACTACTTCGACCTGCCTGTCTAGGATGACCGTGATTAGATCATGAACCTCTGGAGGCGTGGCTTTGAGCCTATTCAGGAGGATGTCGAAACTGTCACCTGTTGCGAGTCCCTCGCGTACCTCACGCGTCACAAGCACAACCCAGAGAAAGATGCCGTCTGATCTTGAAGTGATTTCCGAGGCAAGCTTTTCCATACTAGTGTCGGCAATGCCATTGTTTACTCGTGTCACCTCTTGTTTCAACCGCTCGCGGACGTACAGCGAAATGTCGTTGAACGTAAGGTCTTGCAGGATTAATCTTGCACTAAATCGAAAGTGGTGCTCGAAGGATGGCCAAGGACGACTCGAAGCGCACACCTTGACGTGAGGGCGCGCGACAAGCTTGTCGAGGAGGCCAAGCAGTACGGCGCGATCTCCTTCACATTCATCCAATGCGTCGACGAAGAAGCAGTACTTGACCAACTTGTTTTTGCCTTTATCGAGCAGCGCCAACAAGATATCGCAGAGCTTCGTTTCCGACGAAATAGCCTCCGCAATGCGATCGAAGTCCAATGGTGACTGTTCAGAGCCAGCCAACAAGCTTTCTACTACACTCGCCATTTTCTGGTCATTTTCCAATATTTGGAACACACAAGCTTGAAGTAGGCCTCGAGCGTTTTTCTGTAGGGGTTTGCCAGAATTCCAAAAGAAAAATGAGATCGTCACTACACTCGCGTTACCAGCCCATCGGGAAAGCGCGGATTTCGTCTCAGCAGAAGACAGGATGAAATTTATCAACGTCGATTTGCCGGAGCCTGCCTTGCCACTCAGCCAGTAGAAGCAATCGCCCTCATCGAGCCAATGGGTAAAGTCAGAGCTCTTGTCGACCTTGGCATTGGGCTTCCAAATCCACTCGAACGTCTCTGCAACGGCATCATCAACCGTCTCCCGTCTTGAATTCATGCCGGGGAAAGCTAGGGAACGAAGGAGCTTGGAAGCAGGATCCGCTACGCTGTCTATGTTGAATTTGGCGAATGCGAGATCCATTTGCCGCTGAATGCGTTCACTTGCTTGGTCAATGTGCTGCCGGGTCAAACTCGACTCCTCTACCACTACCTTGCGAGTAGCTTCACCATCCTGTACGATCGCAGCAGCGAGCGCAGACACAGATGTTTTGCCATCGTTCAGAGCTATGATCAAAGCCTTGAGGTTTTGCTCAAGTCCTTCAAAATTCTGCTTCTGACCTAATTTCTCGTTCACGACCGTATCTCTGCAAGCACGAGTCAGTCCATACTGGTGCCATCACGATCCCGAGGCTGACCTTAGCTCGATCAGCAAGTAGCCGTCCAACAGTGCTCGCTCCCGCTCGAGTCGGTCCTGTAGACGGCCAATCTCGTCCCGTCTCCAAAGAGTCTTGACCACTCGCCCAACGGCACTGCGCTTGCCACCTGCTGTCGTCTCAAGCTTGCTAATCGCCACCTGCAGATCACCAGCAGCGACCGTGCAGCGTTTTGCGCTATCCTGAAGTCCCTTGCCGAGGTGACCAGGGTTCGCACTTCTCTGCACAGAAGCTTCGACGGCAGCGCCGAGCGACTGCAAACTGAGGGCGTCATTCTTCAGGTCGGTGTTGGCCGCTGACAGGCCTGTTTGGTAGATCTCACAACACGTCTTGCTTATTTTGAGGCCAAAGTCAACCAGTTGAATGATGTTCGAGGCGAGCGAAATGGCACTGATGGGATCCATTGCATCGCCGCAGCACAAAGCGATCCGCTCAACGTACGAGGCATCATTGAAGGACCACTCTCGAGTTGGTCATTGCGGCCATCTCAACTTTTATCCTACCTTGACGATTCGCGCAAGCATGACGCGAGGTCACAAAGAGAAGCGAATATAAGGCAATGGTTGTTTGAGCGGGATGTGACAGAGGTGAAGCTGGTCGTGCACGTCGGTTTCACGTGTCAGCCTGGCGGTCCGGCGGCGTGTCCCGAGAAGTGTACCCCTGTTTTCATATTTAATCAGCTCTCAAAATCGATTTTTACCGAGATTCGGCAGCACCCCCACCAAGATTAGTATGCTGGAGCTGCCACCTTCCCCCGACCACCCATTACATGCATATATGCCATAATCGCGTCCCAATTAGGATGAATTGAAGCCATAGAACGTTCCCACTATGCGTATGTGTTTCCTATGCTCTCAGATCTATGGTAACTGACGCCTATGCCCAGCTACCGCCCTACCCCTCACCGTCGCTTAAAAGGACCGTATGCAACAGCTCCTAGGCGATAGGGTGAGCCCAAAACAGATCGCTGCTCTTGAATCGCGTCATGCTTCGAGTGTATGCACCGTTCGAAGAAACATCGCCACCTATGGCTATCACATAGCCCCAGTAAAGATGTCAAAAAGAGGGCCACGGTTCAAGCTATCGCAGCAAGCATATGACGGTTGAAGAGTATACCTGGAAGCTAAGCCCTGGCTTTATCTTGATGAAATGTAGTATTTCCTGTTCGATGATTTCAACACATGTGTGTCCTTGCCTACGGTTTACAGGGCCCTTAAATCTATAAAAATCAGTCGTAAGAACCTCCGGCGTGAGGCCTCAGAGCGATCGCAGATATGCCGCGATAGCTATATGCTGGAGGTGAGCCGGTATATATATGAAATGCTGGTATACCTGGATAAGAGCGCCGCAAATGAGCGTACCGCTCAGCGTAAAAGAGGGTGGGCGGCTTTTGGTATCAGGCCAGTTATTTTATACCCCGTCAAGCGCTCTGAGCGATTCAGCGTACTACCGGCGTATATATCAGATGGAATCCTAGCGTCGCATATTTATCAAGGCGCTATCAATGGGGCGCGATTTGAATGGTTCCTGGCCAATGAGGTCCTTCCGCGATGTACGCCATTTCCAGGCCCTAGGTCGGTTCTAATTATGGATAACTGCTCAACTTATTACTCAGCTGGCGTCAAAGCTCTTTGCGATCACCACGGTGTTATCCTCTTATGTTTGCCCCCCTATTCGCCAGATTACAACCCCATCGAGGAGTTCTTTTCGGTTCTGAAGGCATGGCTGAAGCGACACTTTGAGCTGGCTGAGGGTATATCGTTCAAGACCTTCCTGGAAACAGCGGTGGCTTCATATAGCGGTGGGCAGTATACTAAGGGTTATTTCGAACATGCTGGGGTATATGTCGGCGAGTATAAAGATGAGTTACAAGAGCGATTTGAAGACGATTATGAGACCGATTTTGAGGAATAAGCGATAGAGGGCTAGGGGCTTGGCAGGGAGGCGGAGCGGCAATAATTCCGCTATATCTTACAACCAACGCAGCTTGATCATAATGACGTCTTATACAGATATTTTTGCATCTTTGAATAGCACTTAATCAGCTCAGTATATCGTACTATTTACATTATTGAATTACGTGTTCTCGATACCAGCGCATTGCTTTAGAATATTAAGAAATAATTAGGCTATAAGGCGTTGAGGCTGCTCCCGAGGACCCTGTAGATCATTTACCCCACATATCGAATAGTAGCATACCGAGTATACCTTCATAATCTATCTATGTTCTATATTATCATCACCGTCGCCCTCTGAAATATCACTCAGCTGGCCTCCTAGCTTCCGAGCAGCAGCAGCAAGATCATCTAGCCCAGAACGACCACGCCTAGTATCAGCAGCAGCAGCAGCAGCAGCGGCAACGCGCCCCTCCAGCAAAAACTCCTTGACCTGGCCACTAAGCCTCCTCCCCAGTCCTAATGGCACCTTCAGCTCTGCTCAATCGGGCTTCTTAAAGCTATGAATATCTTTCAGATAATACAGCTCCTCGTCGACCCTTATAAACGCCCCCTCAATCGCGTCCTTTTCACTGGGATTCCTCGTTTTCTGCCAGTCAAAATATGCCCGCCGCAGTAAACCCGAGTCGCCCTGAGCCTGTAGCGGGCTACTTATCGGAATATCACTTAGAATTGGTCGATTTGCTGTTGAAGGGCGCTCTACGAGCTTTTGGGGGCTTTGCGGCATAGTTTCAGTGAGGCTAGGCTGAGCCATTTGCGATATACTTTGGGGAAAACATTATTGCGCAGGTATCGGATGAAAGGGCGACTGAGGCATTTGCTGAGGATAGGGCTGAGGGTATTGCTGATACTGTGCGCTATTGGCATAGAACGCCGGTGTCAATTGATAGGGCGAGCTCTGCTGGGGATAATGCTGGAGATATGGCTGATATTGCTGAGGCCATGGCTGAGGCATCCCTGGTATCCCTGGCGACGCTGAGGCTCCACCTACCCCTACCGGTGTTATTAATAACGGTGACGTAGCTTCCGACTTTGGTGTAACGGCCGATTGCTCGATTATCGCTGTTTTCTTCTTACTGCAGGCGTTCTGAGCCGATCCAGCGAAATCCAGTAATCTACGCTTTAAACGCTTGGTAGGAACTTCCACCGAACACCCTCGCTTTCGCTTACCAAGGGATGCGTTCCATTAAGTGATATAAGGCCCAAAGAGCTTGAAATGCCTGCCAGTAAGCTCCGGTGGCTCTATCGGTTGCCAGTAATAGTGGGTGCGATTGGGGTATATATGCGATGTACAGTACCAGCGCTTTATTAATCGGTGGCCATAATCGCCATATATTTGGGCGATTGAGCGACTTTCCCTAGCCTTCTTTTCTTGCTTAGCAGTAGTACTCCCCCTTCTAACCGTCTTCTTATATTTATCCTTCTTCTTTTGCTGTGGTTCACTGTCGGAGGATATACTATAAGAGCTTGAGGTAGATATACTATCGCTATTGCTTGCGGGATCCTTATCGGTCTCATCGCGATTCCGTCTGTTTTTTAAGCTTTTTGGCCTCTTATCTTCTGAAGTAGCTGAGCCCTCAGAGCTCTCATCCTTCGAGTCGTATATACACTGTATCCTTATCGTCACCCCCTTCCTCTTTTCACCTAGCCATGACTCTGCTAGGCCGCGTACTTGCTCCCATTCGTCTTAACCTGTGCAAGAGGACTCAATTGCCTTTATATTTCCACTACAAGAGATAATAGCAATAGCATTACGGAGGATCGTCCGATAGCCCTTCTTTTGAGCCCTCTTACCTATCTTTTTTACAGTACTAGTATTGAAGTTCTGATAGCTGAAATCGCTCGATTTGTATATTCCAGGCCATATCTCTTTCCCTTTCCAATTGACACTCCATGCTATAGTATATAAGGCTTGAGGGGGCGGGGGCTGCTGGATAGCCTCATTTTCGATATCCTTAGAGCGGCGCTCTGAGGTTTGCTGTTGCTCAGAAGCTTCTATAAGAGCGGCAGTAACTGTACCTCTTTTGTGAGGTGGTTTGCGAGCAGGCTTCTTTTGGGAGGGTTTACATGCGTCGGTGACGATAAGATCGGCCTTTTGAGCCTAGAATTCAGGGTCTTTACGAGCCGTTGGAGCTCTGTTACGAGTGGAAGGCATAGTGAGCTATTGAGAGTTTATATAGCTTCAATTGTGTCTGTTTTGGGAGGGTATGTACATGTAGTAGGTGGTCGGGGGAAGGTGGCAGCTCCAGTATACTAATCTTGGTGGGGGTGCTGCCGAATCTCGGTAAAAATCGATTTTGAGAGCTGATTATGAAAACAGGGGTAACAAGATTGGCAATTATTGCCGTGAGAGTTGATTACTACGGCAAGGCTGAGGGTGAGAGCGGACTAAGGTACTGATTTTACTACGATGTACGTACTCGAGAGCGGCGCTCACCCTATCTGTATTTTCATGTTCCTGATACTCTCAAGTCTCTCACGTTGCTCGCTCATACCTCTATATGTATGGTCTGTGTAGATCGTAGATCAGTGAGTCGACATTTTACGTTTGGCTGAGATCTACCTGTGAACCCTTGGCTACGACCCGCTGTGGTTCCTATATACGAATGATATGCTAGGCAAGCTAATATTGCTCTTCGGGACATGCTCGGCCAAGAGGCGCGTCGAGCCAGGCCATGGATACCAGCAGAAAAACCCACGTCTCTCCTCTCGCATTTACCTCGCCCACCAGCCAAAACACATCAGCTATTCCTGACCACCTTAGCCAGCCCCCTCACCTTCGGCCACAGTCCGACCCCATACCCCAATTCCACCACTCCCTTGCAGAACGCAAAGCCCCGCACCATGCTCCTGATCGGGTAATCAATCGATCATTTTTTTCCATCTTTATTTCATCTTCTTCTTGTAATATGATATCGGATTGCCTTCAATTGATATAACTATGTCGAATCGTTCTCCTTTGTTATATCTCGCAAGCGAAGGCTTTTGTTATGAAAAGACTAACGGGATTTACCACCTAATTAGCTATTACAGCCTATTTGTTAGCCAGAGCGGGGAGTAGATACTACTAGGTAGCCCCACCTGGGTTTAAGTCTAATCTTATTCCAATACCTATGCTTCGTGGGTAGATCCAACCGATACCCTTCCACTCTTGAAAGAGCGTAGAAGCACAGTCCATTTCTCTATTTCGCGTTTTTCTAACGAGAAACACCTTACTAACCACCATTATTATTAAACCCACCATATCGATATAGAACTATCGTAGTAGCGCCGACGATAGTGTAGCATCCGATCTACAAAAAGATAGAAAGATTAATTTAATAAAAATTTACAACTTATATTCGCTTACTATTAATTACTAAAAAATCTATTTTGAAGCAAGCAAAATCAATTAGAGTAAAAATAAAGTTATAACAATTATATTAAACTATACAAGCTATTATAATAAAAAATAGAAAATAACACAAAAATAACTTTTGCAATTTAATTTATATTGTAAACTTTTTGTTAACTATTTGTTATTTTATTGCTAAATTTCTTTTTGCTTAAATTCTACTTAAAGTTTGTATAATTAGATTTAATAATTAGATTTAATTTATTTGCTTTACAATACAACTTAAGAAAGTTAATTATATTGTGTATTTTTTATTTACTATTAATATATTTTATTTTTTTGTTTAATATATAATATTTTTAAGTATTTGCTTGTAGAAATATTTCTTTTAAAAAAATACTAGAGTTTCAAGATCTTAGTATAATTCGAAAGCGCAAAAAAAGCAATATTTATATTAACTTATTATTTATAAATAAATTCTTTATTAAAATTGTATCTTTTTTATTAAATACAATTTCGAGAGACAAAAGTTATATATTGTATATTTTCTTTTTACGTAACAACAATTGTTATAGATTAAATATATTTTCTCGAACTTTTATAAAAATTGTTGCTTTTTACAACTATAAACAATTATTAACTAGTAAAGATATTATTTAATACAATATATTTATCTTAATATTTAAACTTAATATAACTTTAATACAATTAAATTCTATTTTAAATTTTAATACTAATTAATATATTGTTAAAACTAAGATTTAAATAAAGTATAATTTTTTAATAAAAACTATAGCGTCAAATTATTACTTAAGATTTACTTGTTAAAACTTGTTTTTTCGACAATAATTTTTTATTTTAATAATATAAGTTTTCGAACAATAAAAATTAATACTAAAAACATATATAATTATATTATACTATCTAGTAATAGCTTAAATATTATTTATTTTTATATTAATTTCTTAATTATTATTTATTTAGAGTTTTCTATTTAATAAAACAAATACTATATATAGTTAATAATATAATTATTTATAAAGCTTAACATTTAAATAAGATACTTAAAGCAAAATCTAACAATTAAAAAAAGCAAATTATTTTTTATTGCAAGAAAGTATTTTTTTTTTAGTAAATTACTAAAATTATAGACTTTGTTTAGTGTACAAAATATTATTAATTAATATTTATTTATATTAATAATTTAAAGTAGATCTACTATTTGTCGATAATTATAATAGTATTAAGACAAATATTAATCGAAATAAAGTTAATTTCTAATTACTTGTTATTATTTTACGTTTTGTTATCTTTAGTATTACAACTTATAAATATTGCAATTACTATATAGAATTCGATAACTTAATAGTACAATAATATATTAAAAACTATTTGTTAGCGTCTCTTCTTGCAAATTTTGCGTAATACTTACTTAATATTTAGTAATATATAATTTTATATACTTTAATATTAAGTTAAGAGAGATACAATAATTATTAATAAAAAATATAGATTTCTTTTAAGATCTTGTATAGCAATACGCAATAATAGTTAAAGTAAAAATTCTATTGCTAAATTTTGCTACTTTATATACAATATCTTTTCTTTTATAAAATAAAATTAAAATCTATTAATATAACTTATTAAAGTTTGTTATAACTTAATTTTAAATTTAATTAGAAATATAACTAGCAATATATAGTAACAAATTGTGCTTTAATTGCGAAATCAAAAGAATTAAAAGTAAAAATAAATAATATCTATAATATTTAAATATCAAAACAAGATATTAACAAATTTTATCTTTTTTGTATATATCAATTAATCTTAATCAATAATAATAGTATCAATTTTCGCGATATTCTAGAACAAGATATATATTATTATTAAACTAAATACTTTGTCAAATTTAACAATTAAATACAACAAATTTAGTCTTAAACAAATAAATATAATTAAGAGACAAAGTTAAAGATATAATTGTTAACAATATATTTGCACAATATATTAAACTATATTTCGATTGTATTTTTCTACAATGTATTAATTTATTTTAAGATTTATTTAAATATCTAGCTTATTAAATTGTTCTTAACAATAAATTAATAAATAAACGATAATTTTCTTAAATATTCGATTCTTTTTAATTATAATTTTACAATTCGAAAAAATAAACAAATCTATTATAACTTATCGATATAAGTATAACTTATAATATTGAAACTAATATATAAGCTAAGAATTCTACAATTAAAGAATTGCTTGCAAGAAGTATTTATTTTAATAATAATTATTAAATTGCAATTTTAGATATTAAGAAGCTTCTATATATTTTGCACTTAAATATTAAAACAAAAGAGCAAAAATAAGTTATTAAAAATATAAAAGAAGATTACTCGTATAAATATTGTACAATAGTAAAAAATAGTAACTAAGATTGTTCTATTACTTAATTCTACTATTTTGTACATTGTAGCTTTAATATAAAATTGTAAATTAAATTCTTATTATAATTTGCAATTTTAATTTAGTCTTTATCAAAATTGTATTAAATACAATTATTATTATAAATAATAGATTATCTTAAACAAGTTTTACTTATGCTTAAATCTAAATATATTAGCTTTAGATATATTAATACTTAATTATGTTGCTACAATATTATACTAGCAAGTTACAAATTAAAATAATATACTACTTAAACATAAATTATATTTATTTAAGTTTTTGTACAATAATACTATTAACTAAAGATTAGAAACAAATTTGTCAAACAAAATATATTATAAACTTAAGAAATAATATTAACAATTATTTTACGCTTTATAATAAAGAAAAGATTTATTACAATAAAAAACTTTTTGCTTTCTTAACAATTTTGTTCGACTTAAAAAAATTCTTTTTAATAGCAAAGATCTAGAAAAACAAATATTATATATATATACTTTTTTAACAAGAGTTTACAACAAATACTAAAATTGTTAATTAATAATTAGTTTTTTATAAATACTATAATGCAAGCAAATAAAATAAAATTTTAATTGTTTAACAAGAATATTAATTAAGTTTATAAGTTAAAATATTTGTATTAATTAAATTAATATATATATAATACTAATGTAATTAAGAGATGTCTCAAAACATTAAATTAACAATATTAAGACTTTATATAAAGTAACTATTAAAGTTATTTTAATTAATAAGACAAATAACAAAGAAGCAATAATATATTTAGTATAGATTTATCTAGCAAATACTATTTTACTATTATATTTTATTGCTTATATGCTATTTATATTATTTTGCTATATATTGATTGCTCGAATGCAATATTGCAAGTACTTCTAAAAATTATCTACAAATTAAGAGAATATATTAGAGAATTTAAGTTAACAAAATTATAAATTAACGCTAAAGTTACTTCTACTAATTCTAGTTCTTAATTTAATTCTTTGTTATATTTATGTTCTTAATATTGTTGTTTTCTTTGTTACTATTACTTTTAAACTTCTTAACTAAATTATTATTTTTATCGATATTATTATTATCTAAATTGTGTTTATTATTATTAGATAGAAAGTTACTTATATTGTTTGTGTTGTTTTTATTTGTACTATTTTAAAACTTAAAATTATCGAACAAAAATACTTTTGTTTCAAAATTAATATTTGAAATTAATAAAGAAAGAATATAATTAAAAAACAAATATTTGTTTTTGCAAAATATATTAGCAATTTACAATAAATTGTAATAATAGCAACGCAAATATATACTTAAATTCTAAATTTATAGTATTGTATAGATTTAGACAATTTTTTTCGAATTTCTTTATTTAAAACGCAATTTCTTGCTTGTTTATATGCAAACTTTTTAGCTTATACTTGTTATATTATATTAATTTTTGTTTCTATTTAAGAACAATATGTCGTATATATTTTGCTATTAAAATAAAAAAAGATTCTTTTGTGCAATATATTGTTAACTAGTTATTTTAATTAAGCAACTTCTATATATTAGTAATTAAATACGAAAATAGAATTTCTAATATACAAATTTCGAATTAATAATCTTTCTTTTTTTACTAAATTATATAGTTATTAAATCTAGTTAATTTTTTCTTAACTTCGAACTTCTTTTTAATAATTTTTTTATCTAGTGTCTTTCTATTATCTATAGCAATTCGATTAATTACGAATTTCTTTATTTAATTATTAGAAAAGCAATAAATATTGTTAGTTATTACTTATTGCTTTTGCTCTCTTATTATTTCTTTTTTAATAGTTTCTCTTTTATAACAAATTTATAAATTATTTGTTTGTCTTCGAATATCTTCTCGTAGAAAATCTAAATTTACAATTTCGTAAATAGCGTTGTTTACGCAAAGCGATTATTACATATTGCTCTTTAGAAGTCTTAAACATTCGAATTAATTGCAATAAGATTGTATAAATATTAAACAATAAACAATAGAAGAAAGTAATAAAATATTTGTCGCTTCTTTCTAAAATTTCTAGCTTGCTTAATTTAAGATTTCTAATTAAACTTATTTTTGTTTTTGCGTTAAATAATATTCGATTAACTTTAAATTAGTTTGTCTTAAATCTAACTTAATATTGTTGTTAATAGTTTTTTTTTAATCTATTTAAGACTAGTATTTTAACTATTACTTTTTAAAATTGTTTGCAATTCGACGTCAATTTTCTCTTTAAAAAAATTGCGCTTTACTTTTTTTTTGTAATTAATCAAATAATAATATTAATCTACTATTAGTACTTTTACACAATAATCTATAGCAATCAACAAAAATCTTAAACAATCAAATTTTCTAATTGTTTCGATCTTTTTAATTGTCTTTTTATTGCGCAAAGAAATCTCTTAGTTATAATAAATAATATTGCGCAACACAATTAGCGCACTTAACAATATAAACAAGTATTAGAAGTTAGATTTATATATACTCTTTAAAACTTTACAATTATTGTTGTTTATAGCAAGTTATTTATAATTTATTAATAAAATATTGCAATTGCAAAACAAATCGATAATAATAAGTAAATACAATTGTTTGTTTACTTATTTAGATTGCTAGATAATCGCAATCTAATAAATTGTTGTTGTATAAACTAATTAAATACTTACAATATTAACAACTTATTAACAAATATTACAAATAAATTAATTATAATCTACAAATTCTAGAAGTTCTTTGTCTATAACAAAAATTATTTATAGAATTTGCTATACTAATATTGCTAAATTATATTGCTAGATTATATTGTTAACTATTGTCTAAAACTAATATCTATAAAAATGTGCAACAAAAAATCAAAAACAATAAATTCGATTAAAAATTATTGTTTGTATAGATGTTTTTTAAATATATATATTACAAATATATTAATATTACTATAAAGAAGAAACGCAAACAAGAGACTATATAAGTATAGCAACAACAATATAATTATTAAAACAAAATAAAAACTAGATAGAAACAACAAAACAATATAAATATATATTTAACAATAGTATCTAAAAAGTCTAAGACTATACAATATAAAAAAGACAATAAATTTGTTCTTTATCTATAGCTAAGTTCTAATATTAATTAAACTTTTGATAATAGTATTTAAACTTTTGATAATAGTATTTAAAAAAAATTGTTAATATTAAAAATCTATAAATCTTTTAATTAAAAAACTATTGTTTGCAAAACTTTGCAAAAAAATTGTTTAAAATTTTGCAAAACAAACAATTTATAAAATAAAAAAAACAATATTTAAAATATTACAAAAGACAACTAAAGTATAGATTACCTTTATTTTTAAATATAAACTTAATTAATTATATTTCTAGTGCAATCTTATTTAGCTAATATTGTTTAATATTTATTCGAACTATTGTTTACAACAAATAACAAATATTACAATTTAGAAATTTAACTCTAATTTAATATTATTTTAAAATTATAATAAACAAAGAATTAAAATTGTAACTTAATTGTTCTTAAGAATTATTATAATTATTTTTGCTATTATTTTTTATTACAAATAAGAGTTTAAGATACAAACAAATATTATAAAATTAATAAATTATCTTAATAATTAATAAATATATTTTAATATTAACAAATTATTTGCAAATTAAAGAATATTTCAAAATTATTGCAATATATTTTAAAGACTATTAATATATATTTGAAACAAAGTAGTTATTACTAAAGTATAATTGTTCGTCTAATTAAAATATTAATATAAAAATTATTACTAAAAATATAATATAAAAAAGAAAATTAAGATTTCGCTAAATAAGCAACAAAACTCTAAACAATTTTTTTCTCTCTTTTAAATTTTGTTATTTTTTTCTTAAATACTTTGTAATTAAACTTAGATAATAAATTGAATAAATTTTTTCAACTTAAATTCTTTATTAATTTTGTTAATCTTGTTAACAAACAATATTGTTAACAAACAATATTGTTAAAATTTTATTATTTTTATAAATATCTAATATAAGAGCAATTATTAAATTCGAATAGCTAGAAATATTTAAATTAGTTAATAAGAGTTACAAAAATTTTTTCAAAATTAAAATATATTAATAAGTATTGTTTATAACGTTGTTTAGATTCGAATACTAATTTAGAAATCTATATATATTTTTTTTAAATTTTTTTTTTTTGTTGTACGCAACTTTATTTTTTTGCGAAAATATATTAGTTACTTATATCTAGCTATTATATCTATAATTTTGTTAACTATTAAATATAGAGAATTTTGCAAATTAGAATTTTAAAACTATTGTTTATATTGTTAACAATAAAAAACAACAATAGAAAAAAATAGAGTACGTCTTAATTATAACAAATAATTTGTTTATTAATTTGCAATCTTTTGTTTTATTGCTTTTAGCTTTCATTCGACTCTTCGATTTTATAACAATTGTAGACTTCTTTTTAACAATAATA
>JAABUL010004488.1_pt1 | contig 18620 bp, 12 predicted proteins | sample 5559151 | NCBI WGS metagenome assembly JAABUL01 (sample SAMN10711876, study PRJNA513368) | rock metagenome | isolation source: Antarctica rocks | place: Antarctica: Victoria Land, Pudding Butte sud | reverse complement strand
AATATGAAAATCATCAACTATCTTCTGAGCGTTCATAAATTCGTCGTCATCAGCGTTGTATCAATTGAGATCATTGTCATAGTCATTTCATTTGACTCTATACTGAAGTCGTCTTCGATATCGACGAGAATTCAATATATCGTTGATTTCTCATTCGTCTTCGTCGTTTATCACTATTGAATCTGAGAATTCATTCTTTTGACCAGGCAAGAAGTCATCGACGGCAGAGCGAAGCAGATCAGAATGAAATACATCATGAACATGCATAGACTCTGATAATTTCAGTTTATATGAAGAGTCGACGAGATCTAGATTAATGAAAGAATCGAGCATTTTATCATCTAACTTCTTGAAAAATCTCGCTGTAATGATGTTTCTTTCATTCAGAAACATCTTTGATTCAACCTTGTAATCAACTTCTTTTCTATGCTTATTGACTTGTTTCATCATTTGTTCTCATGTTTTGACTAGCGACTCGCGAGCAAACTTCAGTGTTTTGTTCATATGTTCAGATATATTCTCGACTTTAGCCGTCTGCAAGCGTTCACGAGAACTTTCATATTCGCTGACATCGAGTTCAAAGCTCATACAAGAATGAAAGTCTTTGTTTAGAAAGAAAGAGGTCGAGAAGATGACTGAGAACAGAGCATTATTGTTGATGAACTCGATCATGAGTAGTAGCTTAGCTCAGTCATTCTGCATGTATGAACAGAAGAATCAAAGATATTTTTCAACGTTCTGATTGACTCGTTCACTTTGATCATCGATTTGAGAGTGATAGACAGTGAATAATCAAAGGTTAATGCTCAGTCTTTTGCAAAGAAACTTTCATAGAATGAAGGTAAATTGAGAATCTCGATTTGAAACAATGAAATTGAGTAAATTGTGTATTTGATATATTCACTGAAGCATTAGCTCAGCTGTTTTTTCTGCTGTGATTTCTTCGTCATCAGTAGAACAAGAAATATAGTGTCGCTTCTTTATCAGTTTACATATCACTGTTAGTATGATGTTTTTGTCTTTCAAAAGAAATAAGTCGATAATGAAATTCATGACTATGTTCTTTCATTGCTGTTCGAGTATGAGTAGAGAATGTAGTAGTTCATTGAATTTATTTCAAGAAGTCTTTAATCGTTAACAAATGTAGCAGTTTCAAATATATCGATCTATTGTCTTTTGCATTGAAGATCAATAGTAGTATCTTCTTATGATCTTCATTATTCTGAGAATTTCGAAATGATCAATAGAAGATTGATCGTGAACTTTTCGAATTAACTTCATTTAAAGATGCTCATTGAAGAAAACTCATAGAAGATCACTTTGATATAGTATTTCGTTCTGAACTCAACAATCTCTTAATTTAATATCTTTGTATTGAGCTTCATCTTTTAATACGACTTCATGAAGTAGAATACAATTCTCGTTGATTCTGTTAGCTTCTAGAATCAATTGATAAATTGATTCATTATTCTCTTTCTCTTTTAGATTAGCAATTTTCATTCAATTCGACGTGAGAATTGTAGTTCGCTGATAGCAACATCGTTCATTCTTGAGACTTCTAGAAACTGAATTGATTCAACGAGTCAATGCATCGACTTTGATGTTTTATTTGCCTGAGCAATACATGATTTTGAAGTTGAAGTCAACGAGCTTTTGTACTCAGCGCATTTGACGTCTACTTAGCTCTTTATCTTTCATTAATGACGTTAAAGCTTGATGATCAGTGAACATCTTGATGAGTAGTTCAGTCAATTTCAGCTCAGATCATCAATGCTTGAAGACACGAATGATTGCTAGTAGTTTCTTGTCATAGATCTCGTAATTGCACTCAGCGAGACTCAGATTCTTGCTGTAATAGATCATCGAGTGCAATGTTTCTTCGTCATCATACTGAGAAAGTATGTCATCGTTGACGTAGTTGAATGAGTCTGTTTCAAGAATAGTCTTTCTATTCTGATCAAAATGACGAAGAATAGAGACTTCAGTCATTCGTTTCTTCATATGATCAAAGATCGTTTGACAAGCTTGATTTCATTCAAATATCATCTCTTTTTGAGTTAGTTGAATCAGAAGATGAACAATCTTCGAAAAGTTCTTTATAAAACGTCGATAGAAATTGCAGAAGTCGACGAAGAACTGCATCTGAGTGAGGTTTGTAGAAGTAGATCATTCGACTACTGCTTGTACTTTTCTGAGATTCATCTTTAGTTCTTCGATGAATAGCAATAGTCTCAGAAAGAAGATCTTCTGAACATGAAACTTGCATTTGTTTATATTCACCTGAAGATCAGTCTCTCGTAGTCTATGTAGAACTAATCGTACGTGTCGCTTATGTTTCTTCAGTGTTTTGCTGTAGATGATAATGTCATCTAGGTAGGTCTGACAAAACTGATGAAGATAGTCAAATAGCACGTCGTTCATATAATGTTGATAGAAAGTCGAGTCGTTGATTAATTCGAAAGACATCACGTGATATTTGTAGAAATCAAAAGAGGTGATAAAGATAGTCAAATCTTCGCTACCTGAATGCATGCGTAGTTTGTTGAACGCGACAATGATGTTCAATCGAGTCAGGTACTTACTTTCTTGTATACGAGCGAGAGTCTCGTCTATTAATGGCAAAGGGTAGCGATTTCGTTTGGTCAAAGCATTGAGCTTTCTGTAATCGACGCAGAAACGCAAGCTATCGTCTTTCTTTTCGACGAATAGTATGAGCGAAGCATATGAAGCTGAGCTAGAAGATATAAAGTCTTTATTCAGATGCTCGATCAGGTAATTCTTCACCTTTTAAAGCTTGTAACCAGACATATGGTAGAGACGACTTCGAGAAGACGTTTTCTCATCGATCAACTCAATTTTATGATCGTAGAGACGATGAGAGGGTAGTTGATCAGTCATCGCTCGATCAAACACGTCTAGATAGTCATGATATTTCGAAGAAAGCTTAGCTTTGACTTCTTTCAAGATCTCTTCATGTGAAAGCTCTTGTAGATTTACATCTTCGAGTTTATTTCTAGCTGTTTTTAGAAGTCGATCGATTTTCGTGATGATGATCGTGAAAGTAGTCACATTCAACCGTTTGACTAGTGATTTATATGCTGCAGTCTCTATCATTGCTATGTTCATTGAATCAAAAGACGAAGCGAAGTTGATTGAACTAGAAAATTTCACGATTCTACTGAATGAAGATGACTTCTCGCTGAGTTGAGTGATAACAGAAGAGATAGATCTCTTTAGTATTTGAGTAAAGATTGAACTTTTCTGTTTTATCGCGATTTTCTTGCTCGAAAGAACAGTCGAATGAGCTTTGATAAAAGCTTTGATATGAGCTTCGAAACTAGAAAATTGAAGACGATCGTTTCTCATATCAATAATTACTTCGATCTTGTTCATTCATGTTTTTTCAAGAATCATCTGATGTTGATTTAATCAAGTGATTAGCATAAAGACGAAACGTTTCATATGATCTTGAACAGTTAGATTCAAATAAATTGCATGAGTAATGAGCTTTTTTGCATAATGATCATCGAATTCTCTTATTGATTTGAGCTTGATTAAAGATAAAGATTCGATTTGCAAATAATCACAAACATTCTGCGCGATTAATTCATCAATGAACGAATAGTCAGCTGCTTCAGTGTCAATCAATGACTTTAATGAGTAACTAATTTCATTGCTAGATAGTACACATTCAGTAGTCAAAGATTTCGAAGCAAAGAGATCATTTGAGCTGCTCATTGTTGAAGAAATTAACACATCTTTCATCACGTCTTTGATGAAAGTCACTAGTTTTTTGCCTCATCTTTCGATTTCTCTGTAAATAATTTCTTCTCTTCTTTCGACATGACGATCTCATTGAGACAAGAAGTAAATGCATGAGATGTCAAAGTACTAGTCTTCAGCTGAGAACAGTTCTTTGAAAGATGACTCGATACTTTGCAGTTGAAGCAGATGATTGACATTCTTGATCATTCAGATTCGAAGATGAAAAAAGTAGTGAGTTGAACATAGCTAGTAATTGAGGCTGATGCTGATGTCAACGAAGAAACGAAACGTTTTTTCGAAGCTGCTATCGATTTGACTATTCATTGCTCGTCACGTAGCTGATAATTGACTTGTTGTTTGTTATTCACATCTTGAAGAAAAATCTTAAGCTTATCAAGCGAGCTAAACTCTATAAGACAAACTGACAACGCGTTCTGAAGACGATTATTGATTTTATTCTGAATGTCGTTCATCAAAGTGATATCGTTGTAGTTCAGAAAGCTGAATATTCTAGTGAATTCTGAATAGAAGAAGCTGAAGAGCTTGTTGAGCTGCTTCAGAGTGACATATTCATGATGACACTTTCGAATCAGGTTCTGATTTTCGTAAATTTCTTTCAGATGTTTCAGTAGCTCTGATAGTGATTGATAGAGTGAGAAAGCATCAACACGATGCTTTGCATAGATTTGCTGATCAGCATCATCTTCTAGTCTGAAAATCACATAGACAATACAAATCTTTTCAGTAGAGTAATGATTCACGTTGACATCGAGCTTGTCAGCTATTTTGATGTTTCATGTCTCTCAAATAGAGTCATCTGTTTCAATGAAAATGAGTGAATTCGAAAGCTTGATGAACTTGTGATGATCGTTTTCATTATTGAATAGAGTGAATGACTTTCGTGAGCTTCGAGAGCGTTGATCGACTTCAGAAGTTGATGAAGTCTCTTTCTGATTGACTCAATGCTCGACTGACTGAGTCTCTTGACGAGACATAGATCGATCAGCTTGACGTTGTTTCGCTCTGAAGTTCAATCACTCGTCTTGTAACTGATGAATCTTTTTCTCTAGCTCATCGTTCTTATCAAAAGCGACTTCTAGTTGTTTCGCTCTCTTTTTGTGATCTTCTTGTACAAGAAGTCAATGTTCATTGAGTTGTAAAGTCAAGTCGCGCTGACTTTGAAGCTCGTTCAGCATATTGATGACTTTGTTGAGTTGATTGCTGATTCAATAAAACAGTTGTTCTTCGATGTTTATGTTTCATGCAATGACAGCTTTCTCAGCTTCGACTGAAGCATTGATGAGTAGAAGTGAAACTCTTCTATTGACAGTGTTTCTGAGCAGATGATTTGTTCGAAGCTCAACTGACTCGACATTGTATGTCATGATGAGAGAAGATAGAAGTTGTTGAGATAAGAGTAGATGTTTTTTGATGAGTGAAAATTCAAAGAATCTCTTGTGAATTTCAGGTAATAATTGAGTGCTTTATTCAAAGAATTTCTTGCGAATAGACTGGTGAAAATGAGTGTAGAATCGAAGAATCTCTTGCAATCTAAAATGATGATGCAAATTTGAAGAATTTCTTGCAAATTTTCCTTACTGAATAGATTGTTTCATATCATTTATTCATCGATAGCAGAGTAGTAGATGATGAGCATTTATCTAATGTTAGAGATCAGCATAGAGCGAGTCAATATGAGTGTCATTTAACTAGAAGATAAATGCTAAGAAAGAAAGATAGCTACAGAAAAGAAGCTGACTACATATGTGTATTTCTCAGCTGACGCTAGACTCAATAGAAACTAGTCAAGATGACAAAGCGAAAATAGATTTGACAAGGCTAAAAGACTGAGTCTGACAAGACTAGAATCATGACAAACTTCTGCAATTTCTATCGACGTTTTATAAAGAACTTTTCGAAGATTGTTCATTCTTTGATTTAACTAACTCAAAAAAAGGTGATATTTGAATGAAATTAAGCTTGTCAAATGATCTTTGATCATATGAAGAAATGAATGACTGAAGTCTTTATTCTTCGTCATTTTGATCAGAATAAAGAGACTATTCTTGAAATAAACTCATTCAACTACGTCAATGATGACATACTTTCTCAGTATGACAATGAAGAAACATTGCATTCAATGATCTACTACAGCAAGAATCTGAGTCTCGCTGAGTGCAATTACAAGATCTATGACAAGAAATTACTAACAATCATTCATGTTTTCAAGCATTGATGATCTGAGCTGAAATTGACTGAGCTACTCATTAAAATGTTCACTGATCATCAAGCTTTAACATCATTAATGAAAGATAAAAAGCTAAGTAGACATCAAATGCGCTGAGTACAAAAGCTCATTGACTTCAACTTTAAAATCATGTATCGTTCAGACAGATAAAACATCAAAGTTGATGCATTGACTCGTTGAGTCAATTCAGTTTCTAGAAGCTTCGAGAATGAACAATGTTGCTATCAATGAACTACGATTCTCACGTTGAATTGAATGAAAATCGCTGATCTAAAAGAGAAAGAGAATGATAAATCAATTTATTGATTGATTTTAGAAACTAACAGAATCAACAAGAATTGTATTCTACTTCATGAAGTCATATTAAAAGATGAAGCTCAATACAAAGATACTAAATTAAGAGATTGTTGAGTTCAGAACGAAATACTATATCAAGATGATTTTCTATGAGTTTTCTTCGATGAGCATCTTCAAATGAAGTTAATTCAAGAAGTTCACAATCAATCTTTTATTGATCATTTCGAAATTCTCAGAATGATGAAGATCATAAGAAGATACTACTATTAATCTTCAATGCGAAAGACAATAAATTGATATATTCAAAACTGTTACATTTGTCAATGATCAAAGACTTCTCAAGATAAATTCAATGAACTACTACATTCTCTACTCATATTCAAACAGCAATGAAAGAACATAGTCATGAATTTCGTCATCAACTTATCTTCTTTGAAAGACAAAAATATCATACTAACAGTGATATGTAGATTGACAAAGAAACGACATTATATTTCTTGCTTCACTGATAACGAGAAAATCACAGCAGAAAAAACAGCTGAGCTAATGCTTCAGTGAATATATTGAATACATGATTTACTCGATTTCATTGTTTTGAATCAAGACTCTCAATTTATCTTCATTCTATGAAAGTCACTTTGCAAAAGACTAAACATTAATCTTCAACTCTTCACAATCTATCACTTTCAGATCGATGATCAAAGTGAATGAGTCAATTAAACTGATTGTCAAGTTGAGTTTTCATACCTACTTTCTGACTCGTTCGAGTACTTGATATCAATGTCATGACTTGATTTGAATACTTGATATCAATCTCATGACTCAACCTAGTATTGATCTTGAGCTGAGTCAGAATTCGCTGACTCAACTCAACTCATCAAGCAATTGAATATGATGTCAAGAGAGTTAAATATAGAAATTTTTCCGATTTTTTGCTTTTGCATTATCTTTTTGCATTATCTTTTTGATAAAGAGTCATGACAAGAAACATAAAAATCATTTGATACTAAAGAGTCATGAAGAAAAAACATGAAGATCATTTGATAGAGAGTCATTAAGAAAAGTCATGATAGAGAGTCATGATAGAAAGTCATGACAAAAAAACATGAAGACTATTTGATAGAGAGTCATAATAAAGAGTCATGAGAGAAAAACATGAAGACTATTTGATAGAGAGTCATGAAGAATGAACAAGCTATTTACAACTATCTATCTATCTATCTTCATGTCTTGACGAGTTGAATCGAAAATTCAAGTCAATACTTGATTTCAACATTTTAACTTGACTCAAATACTTGATTCAAACATCATGATTTAACTTGAATACTTAATTTCAAAATTCTGACTCGAATCAAGTCTTGATGAGTCGAGAATTCGACTCGATCTCGATGACTCGACTCAACATGATCAGTTTATTCTGAACATGAAACTCACACTTGTTGATATTTATCTGTAAATCAGCTTCTCATAGTTTATTCAAGATTAATTGTACATGTCGCTTGTGTTTCTTCAAGATCTTGCTGTAAATGATAATATCATTTAAATAAATCTGACAAAACTGATGTAAATATTTGAACAACATGTCATTCATATAATGTTGATAGAATGTCAATTCATTGATTAATTCAAAGAGCATTATATGATATTTGTATGAGTTGAAAAAGATAATAAAGATAGTCAAATCTTTGTTATCTGAGTGCATGCATAGTTTGTTAAACATGATAATGATGTTCAATTGAATCAGATACTTGCTTTCTTGTATACAAGCAAGAATCTCGTCTATCAATAACAAAGAGTAGCAATCTCATTTGATCAAAGCATTAAGCTTTCTATAATCAACGCAGAAACGCAGACTATCGTCTTTCTTTTCAATGAATAAAATGAGCGAGATGTATGATGCAAAGCTGAAGAAAATAAATTCTTTGTTTAAATGATTGATCAGATACTTCTTTATTTTCTGAAGCTTGTGATTGAACATCTGATATAATCTGCTTTGAAAGAACATTTCTTCCTCGATCAATTCAATTTTGTGATCGTAGAAATGATGCAATGATAGCTGATCAATCATTCATCGACAAAATGTTCAGCAGCTAACTTTTTGCTTGATGACAGAATCTGAAAAAGTCGACTTGATTCAGTTAATAATCAGCTAACAACTGACTAATCAGCTAAATTTCAGCTAAATTCAACTAACTCAGCTAATTCAGCTAATTCAGCTAAAATATTTATCTACATGCTCATCACTTTACTCGTTCATCTACTCGCTCATCTACTCGCTCATTTACTCGCTCATCTACTCATCATTCTACATACTCATCACTCTACTCGTTATTCTACATGCTTATCACTTTACTCATCATTCTACATGCTCATCACTCTACTCATCACTCTACATGCTCATCATTCTACTCATCACTCTACATGCTCATCACTTTACTCATCATTCTACATACTCATCACTCTACTCATCACTTTACATGCTCATCACTCTACTCGCTCATCTACTCGCTTCATCTACTCGCTCATTTACTCGCTCATCTACTCACTTCATCTACTCGCTCTATCAATGTTTCTATCAAACACTCTATCAAATTCTCTATCAAACGCTTTATTTAATGCGTTGATTGAAAGCATAAAACACATCAAACAATGCTTCAAACAATGCTTTCTACTGAGCTTTTCACTGAGCTATCTACTGAGCTATCTATTGAGATATCTACTGAGTTATCAACTGAGCTTTCTACTGAGCTTTTCATTGAGCTTTTCATCAAGCTTTTGATCGAGCTTTCTACTGAGCTTTTGATTGATCTTTTTATCGATCTTTCTACTGAGTTTTCGATCGAGCTTTCTATTGATCTTTCTATCAGTGAACTTTCTACTGATCTTTCTACTGATTTTTCTACTGAGCTTTTAATTGAGCTTTCTAGTGAACTTTCTACTGAGCTATTGATCAAGCTTTCTACTGATCTTTTTACTGAGCTATCGATCAAGCTTTCTACTGATCTTTCTACTGAGCTTTCTACTGAGCTATTTACTGAGCTATCAATCGAGCTTTCTACTGATCTTTCTACTGAGCTATCGACTGATCTTTCTACTGAGCTATCAATTGAGCTTTCTACTGAGTTATTGATTGAGCTTTCTACTGATCTTTCTACTGAGCTTTCTATCAAATGCTCTATCAAACATTCTACATGCTTCAAAATACACTTCAATTGAACGCATAACACAAGTCAAACAATGCTTCAAACAATGCTTTCTACATGACTTTCTATCGAACATTCTACATGACTTTCTATCTCATTAGTTTACTCATTAACTTTCTCATTAACTTTCTCATTGACTTTCTCATTAACTTTCTCATTGATTTTTTCATTGACTTTCTCAGCGCATATATTAAACTGTAAATAGTTATTATTTAGATAGTCAAATTAATTATTAATTAATCTATTATATGAGCGTAATAACTATCTAGTCATTAATTTAATATTTGATTGTTAATAAGCAAAATGCGCAAATGTTGAAAAAGTCAACAAAAGAGATAATATTGATATTAGCTGAGTGCACAGCTAAATCAGCTAAAAATCAGCTAATAGTCAGCTAATAACTGAGAGAGTCAGCTAATTTCAATCATTAGCTGACACATGAGATTAACAGCTAACTCAGAAAAAGTTGGTAAAAATCAGCTAATATTGACTTTTTCCGTCTTATGATTTTGTCAATGACTTGCTCGATCGAAAACATTTAGATAGTCGTGATATTCAGAGAGAAGCTTAATCTTGACTTGCTTAAGAGCTTCAGCATGAAAAAGCTCATGCAGATTCACTTCTTCAGACTTGTTTTCAACTGTAGTTATGAGTCAATCGATTTTCAAGATGATAACAGCAAAGATCTTGATGTCTGATCATTTGACTAACATTTTATATGTCACTGTCTTTATCATTGCTATGTTCATTGAATCTGACGTTGATTTAGAAATTTTGACGTTAGTTAAAGTCATGTCACACGATTTTAACTGTTTGATTAGTTTAACTGACTTTTCATGAAACTGATTGAAAGAGAATGATTTCAGACTGAGTTGAAAGATAGTGAAAGATCTCTTCAATATATGAGTAGAAGTTAAACTCTTCTGCTTTATGATTATCTTGTTGCTTGTGAGTAGAACAATCGATTTTGAATTGAGAGTGAAATTTGAAAATCAAAGAAAATTGATTTGCATATCAATTATTAGATCAATTTTGTTCATTCATGTTTTTCTGAAAATCATTTGATGTTAATTTAATCAAGTGATCAACATAAAAGCTGTGTCAATCATATGATTTTAAACAGTCAGATTTGAATAAATGACATGAATAATGAGTTTCTTAGCATAGTGATTGTTGAATTCTTGAATTGACTTTGCTTTGATCAAAGTCAAAGACTCAATTTGCAACTAATCACAAACAATCTGCGTAATCACTTCATTAATGAATGAATAGTGTTAGAAATCTGTCTAGAGCGAGTCAAATAGAGATGTCATTTAACTAGAAGATAAATGCTAAGAAAGAAAGATAGCTACAGAAAAGAAGCTGACTACATATGTGTGTTTCTCAGTCGACGCTAGACTCAATAGAAACTAGTCAAGATGACGAAGCGAGAATAAATTTGACAAGGCTAGAAGACTGAGTCTGACAAGACTAGAATCGTGACATTACTTCTTTTCTTCGACGATTCATGTTTGCATGAATGTATTTTCTGCTCGACTCGATTGATTGTTCAATCATGATTTCACAGACTCAGATCTGTTAAATTGTGATTGATTGAATTGTTGATTAGCGCGATTTGTTCAAGTATCAAATATGAAAATCATCAATGATCTTCTGAGCATTCATAAATTCGTCGTCATCAGCGTTGTATCAATTGAGATCATTGTCATAGTCATTTCATTTGACTTTATACTGAAGTCATCTTTGATATTGACGAGAATTCAATATATCATCTATTTCTCACTCGTCTTCGTCGTTTATCACTATTGAATCTGAAGATTCGTTCTTTTGATCAGGCAAGAAGTCGTCAACGACAGAGCGAAGCAGATCAGAATGAAATACATCATGAACATGCATAGACTCTGATAATTTCAGTTTATATGAAGAGTCGATGAAATCTAGATTGATGAAAGAATCGAGCATTTTGTCATCTAGCTTCTTGAAAAATCTCGCTGTAATGATGTTTCTTTCATTCAGAAATACTTTTGATTCGATCTCATAATCAACTTCTTTTCTATGCTTATTGACTTGTTTCATCATTTGTTTTCGTGTTTTGACTAACGACTCGCGAGCAAACTTCAGTGTTTTGTTCATATGTTCAGATATATTCTCGACTTTAATCATCTGCAAGCGTTCACAAGAACTTTCATATTCGATGACATTGAGTTCAAAGCTCATATGAGAATGAAAGTCTTTGTTTAGAAAGAAAGAGATTGAGAAGATGACTGAGAACAGAGCATTATTGTCGACGAACTTGATCATGAGTAGTAGCTTAGCTCAGTCATTCTGCATGTATGAACAGAAGAATCAAAGATATCTTTCAACGTTCTGATTGACTCGTTCACTTTGATCATTGATCTGAGAGTGATAGACTGTGAAGAGTCGAAGATTAATGTTTAGTCTTTTGCAAAGCAACTTTCATAGAATGAAGGTAAATTGAGAGTCTTGATTCGAAACAATGAAATCGAGTAAATCATGTATTTGATATATTCATTGAAGCATTAGCTCAGCTGTTTTTTCTGCTGTGATTCTCTCGTCATCAGTGAAGCAAGAAATATAATGTCGTTTCTTTGTCAGTTTATATATCACTGTTAGTATGATGTTTTTGCCTTTCAAAAGAGATAAGTCAATGATGAAATTCATGACTATGTTCTTTCATCACTGTTTGAGTATGAGTAGAGAATGTAGTAGTTCATTGAATTTATCTTGAGAAGTCTTTGATTGCTGACAAATGTAGCAGTTTTGAATATATTGATTTATTGTCTTTCACATTGAAGATCAATAGTAGTATCTTCTTATGATCTTCATCATTCTGAGAATTTCGAAATGATCAATAGAAGGTTGATCGTGAACTTTTCGAATTAGCATCATTTGAAGATGCTCATCGAAGAAAACTCATAGAAGATCACTTCGATATAGTATTTCGTTCTGAACTCGACAATCTCTTAATTTAGTATCTTCATATTGAGCTTTATCTTTTAATACAACTTCACGAAGTAGAATACAATTCTCGTTGATTCTGTTAGCTTCTAGAATCAATTGATAAATTGATTCATCATTCTCTTTCTCTTCTAGATCAGCGATTTTCATTCAATTCAACGTGAGAATTGTAGTTCGCTGATAGCAACATCATTCATTCTCGAAGCTTCTAGAAACTGAATTGACTCGACGAGTCAATGCATCGACTTTGATGTTTTGTTTGTCTGAGCGATACATGATTTTGAAGTTGAAGTCAACGAGCTTTTGTACTCAGCGCATTTAACGTCTACTTAGCTCTTTATCTTTCATTAATGACGTTAAAGCTTGATGATCAGTGAACATCTTGATGAGTAGCTGATGAGCATTTATCTAATGTTAGAGGTCTGTCTAGAGCGAGTCAGATAGAGATGTCATTTAACTAGAAGATAAATGCTAAGAAAGAAAGATAGTGTCACGATTCTAGTCTTGTCAGACTCAGTCTTTTAGTCTTGTCAAACCTATTCTCGCTTCGTCATCTTGACTAGTTTCTATTGAGTCTAGCATCGACTGAGAAACACACATATGTAGTCAGCTTCTTTTCTGTAGCTATCTTTCTTTCTTAGCATTTATCTTCTAGTTAAATGACACTCATATGACTCGCTCTATGCTGATTTCTAACATTAGATAAATGCTCATCATTTACTACTCTGCTATCAATGAATAGATGATATGAAACAATCTATTCAGTAAGAAAAATTTGCAAGAGATTCTTCAAATTTGCATCATCATTTTAGATCGCAAGAAATTCTTCGATTCTACACTCATTTTCATCAGTCTATTCGCAAGAAATTCTTTGAATAAAGCACTCAATTATTACCTGAAATTCACAAGAGATTCTTTGAATTTTCACTCATCAAAAAACATTTACTCTTACCTCAACAACTTCTATCTTCTTTCATCATGATACGCGACGTCAAGTCAGTTGAGTCTCAAACAAATTGTCTGCTCAGAAGCATTGTCAATAAAAGAGTTTCACTTCTACTCATCAATGCTTCAGTCGAAGCTGAGAAAGCTGTCATTGCATGAAACATAAACATCAAAGAACAACTGTTTCATTGAGTCAGCAATCAACTCAACAAAGTCATCAATATGCTGAACGAGCTTTGAAGTCAGCGTGACTTGACTCTACAACTCAATGAACACTGACTTCTCATACAAGAAGATCACAAAAAGAAAGCGAAACAACTAGAAGTCGCTTTTGATAAGAATGATGAGCTAGAGAAAAAGATTCATCAGCTACAAGGCGAGTGATTGAACTTCAGAGCGAAACAACGTCAAGCTGATCGATCTATGCCTCGTCAAGAGACTCAGCCAGTCGAGCATCGAGTCAATCAGAAAGAGATCTCATCGATCTCTGAAGTTGATCAACGTTCTCGAAGCTCACAAGAGTCATTCACTCTATTCGATAATGAGAATGATCATCACAAGTTCATCAAGCTTTCAAATTCACTCATTTTCATCGAAACAGATGACTCTATCTGAAAGACATGAAACATCAAAATAGCTGACAAGCTCGATGTTAATGCGAATCATTACTCTACTGAAAAAATTCGTATTGTCTATGTGATTTTCAGGCTAGAAGACGATGCTGATCAGCAAATCTATGCAAAGCATCATGTTGATGCTTTCTCACTCTATCAATCACTATCAGAGCTACTGAAACATCTGAAAGAAATTTACAAAGATCAGAATCTGATTCGAAAGTGTCATCACAAATACGTTGCTCTGAAGCAGCTCAACAAGTTCTTCAGCTTCTTCTATTCAGAATTCACTAGAATATTCAGCTTTCTGAACTACGACGATATCACTCTGATGAACGACATTCAGAATAAAATCAATAATCGTCTTCAAAACGTGTTGTCAGTTTGCCTCATAAAGTTTAGCTCGCTTAATAAGCTCAAGATCTTTCTTCAAGATGTGAATAACAAACAATGAGTCAATTATCAGCTACGTGACGAGCAATGAACAGTCAAATCGATAGCAGCTTCGAAAAAACGTTTCGTTTCTTCGTCGACATCAGCATCAGCCTCAATTACTAGCTATGTTCAACTCACTACTTTTTTCATCTTCGAATCTGAATGATCAAGAATGTCAATCATCTGCTTCAACTGCAAAGTATCGAGTCATCTTTCAAAGAACTGTTCTCAGCTGAAGACTAGTACTTTGACATCTCATGCATTTACTTCTTGTCTCAATGAGATCGTCATGTCGAAAGAAGAGAAGAAATTATTTACAGAGAAATCGAAAGATGAGGCAAAAAACTAGTGACTTTCATCAAAGACGTGATGAAAGATGTGTTAATTTCTTCAACAATGAGCAGCTCAAATAACTTCTTTGCTTCGAAATCTTTGACTACTGAATGTGTACTATCTAGCAATGAAATTAGTTACTCATTAAAGTCATTGATTGACACTGAAGCAGCTGACTATTCGTTCATTGATGAATTAATCGCGCAGAATGTTTGTGATCATTTGCAAATCGAATCTTTACCTTTAATCAAGCTCAAACCAATAAGAGAATTCGATGATCATTATGCAAAAAAGCTCATTACTCATGCAATTTATTCGAATCTAACTGTTCAAGATCATATGAAACGTTTCGTCTCTATGCTAATCACTCGATTAGATCAACATCAGATGATTCTCGAAAAAACATGAATGAACAAGATCGAGATGACTATTGATATGAAAGACGATCGTCTTCAATTTTCTAGTTTCGAAGCTCATATCAAAGCTTCTATCAAAGCTCATTCAACTGTTCTTTCAAGCAAGAAAATCGCGATAGAACAGAAGAGTTCAATCTCTACTCAAATACTAAAGAAATCTATCTCTTCTGTTGTCACTCGACTCAGCGAGAAGTCATCTTCATTCAATAGAATCGTGAAATCATCTAGTTCAGTCAACTTCGCTTCGTCTTTCGATTCAATGAACATAGCAATGATAGAGGCTGCAGCATATAGATCACTAGTCAAACGATCAAATGTGACTACTTTCGTGATCATCATCACGAAAATCGATCGACTTCTAAAAACAGCTAGAAATAAACTCGAAGATGTAAATCTACAAGAGCTTTCACATGAAGAGATCTTGAAAGAAGTCAAAGCTAAGCTTTCTTTGAAATATCATGACTATTTAGACGTGTTTAATCGAGCGATGGCTGATCAACTACTCTCTCATCGTCTTTATGATCATAAAATTGAGTTGATCGACGAGAAAACACCTTCTCGAAGTCGTCTCTATCATATGTCTGATTACAAGCTTCAAAAGATGAAGAATTATCTGATTGAACATCTGAATAAGAACTTTATATCTTCTAGCTCGACCTCATACGCTTCGCTCATACTATTCGTCGAAAAGAAAGACGATAGCCTGCGTTTCTGCGTCAATTATAGAAAGCTCAATGCTTTGATCAAACGAGATCGCTATCTTCTACTCTTAATAGACGAAACTCTCGCTCGTATTCAAGGTAGCAAGTATCTGACTCGATTGAATATAATAGTCGTCTTCAACAAACTACGCATGCATTCGAGAAGCGAAGATTTGACTATCTTTATTACCTCTTTTGATTTCTACAAATATCACGTGATGTCTTTCGAATTAATCAACGACTCGACTTTCTATCAACATTATATAAACGACGTGCTATTTGACTATCTTCATCAGTTTTGTCAGATCTATCTAGATGACATTATCATCTACAGCAAAACACTGAAGAAACATAAGAAACATGTACGACTAGTTCTACATAGACTACGAGAGATTAATCTTCAGATGAATATAAACAAATGCGAGTTTCATGTTCAGAAGATCTTCTTTCTGAAACTATTGCTATTCATCGAAGAACTAAAGATGAATCTCAGAAAAGTACAAGCAGTAGTCGAATGATCTACTTCTACAAACCTCACTCAGATGCAGTTTTTCGTTGACTTCTGCAATTTCTATCGACGTTTTATAAAGAACTTTTCGAAGATTGTTCATTCTTTGATTCAACTAACTCAAAAAGAGATAATATTTGAATGAGATCAAGCTTGTCAAACGATCTTTGATCATATGAAGAAACGAATGACTGAAGTCTCTATTCTTCGTCATTTTGATCAGAATAGAAAGACTATTCTTGAAACAGACTCATTCAACTACGTCAACAATGACATACTTTCTCAGTATGATGACGAAGAAACATTGCATTCAATGATTTACTACAGCAAGAATCTGAGTCTCGCTGAGTGCAATTACGAGATCTATGACAAGAAACTACTAGCAATCATTCGTGTCTTCAAGCATTGATGATCTGAGCTGAAATTGACTGAGCTACTCATCAAGATATTCACTGATCATCAAGCTTTAACGTCATTAATGAAAGATAAAGAGCTAAGTAGATGTCAAATGCGCTGAGTACAAAAGCTCGTTGACTTCAACTTCAAAATCATGTATCGCTCAGACAAACAAAACATCAAAGTCGATGCATTGACTCGTTGAGTCGATTCAGTTTCTAGAAGCTTCGAGAATGAACAATGTTGCTATCAGCAAACTACAATTCTCACGTTGAATCGAATGAAAATTGCTGATTTAAAAGAGAAAGAGAACGATGAATCAATTTATTGATTGATTCTAGAAGCTAACAGAATCAACGAGAATTGTATTCTACTTCATGAAGTCGTATTAAAAGATGAAGCTCAATACGAAGATACTAAATTAAGAGATTGTTGAGTTCAGAACGAAATACTATATCGAGATGATCTTCTATGAGTTTTCTTCGATGAGCATCTTCAAATGAAGCTAATTCGAGAAGTTCACGAAAAACCTTCTATTGATCATTTCGAAATTCTCAGAACGATGAAGATCATAAGAAGATACTACTATTGATCTTCAATGTGAAAGACAATAGATCGATATATTCAAAACTGCTACATTTGTCAGCGATCAAAGACTTCTTGAAATAAATTCAATGAACTACTATATTCTCTACTCATACTCGAACAACGATGAAAGAACATAGTCATGAATTTCATCATCGACTTATCTTTTTCGAAAGACAAAAACGTCATACTAACAGTGATATGTAGACTGACAAAGAAACGACACTATATTTCTTGTTCTACTGATGACGAAGAAATCACAGCAGAAAAAACAGCTGAGCTAATGCTTCAGTGAATATATCAGATACACGATTTACTCGATTTCATTGTTTCAAATCGAAGTTCTCAATTTATCTTCATTTTATGAAAGTCTCTTTGCAAAAGACTGAGCATTAACCTTCAATTACTCACTGTCTATCACTTTCAAATCGACGATCAAAGTGAACGAGTCAATCAGAATGTTGAAAGATATCTTTGATTCTTCTGTTCATACATGCAGAATGACTGAGCTAAGCTACTACTCATGATTGAGTTCGTCGACAATAATGCTCTGTTCTCAGTCATCTTCTCAATCTCTTTCTTTCTAAACAAAGACTTTCATTCTCGTATGAGCTTTGAACTCAATGTCATCGAATATGAAAGTTCTTGTGAACGCTTGCAGATGATTAAAGTCGAGAATATATCTGAACATATGAACAAAACACTGAAGTTTGCTCGCGAGTCGCTAGTCAAAACACAAGAACAAATGATGAAACAAGTCAATAAGCATAGAAAAGAAGTTGATTATGAGGTCGAATCAAAGATGTTTCTGAATGAAAGAAACATCATTACAGCGAGATCTTTCAAGAAGTTAGATAACAAAATGCTCGATTCTTTCACCAATTTAGATTTCATCGACTCTTCATATAAACTGAAATTATCAGAGTCTATGCATGTTCATGATGTATTTCATTCTGATCTGCTTCGCTCTGTCGTTGACGATTTCTTGCCTGGTCAAAAGAATGAACTCTCAGATTCAATAGTGATAAACGACGAAGATGAATGAGAAATCGACGATATATTGAATTTTCGTCGATATCGAAGACGACTTCAGTATAGAGTCAAATGAAATGACTATGACAATGATCTCAATTGATACAACGCTGATGACGACGAATTTATGAACGCTCAGAAGATAGTTGATGATTTTCATATT
>JAABUL010004487.1_pt1 | contig 18621 bp, 19 predicted proteins | sample 5559151 | NCBI WGS metagenome assembly JAABUL01 (sample SAMN10711876, study PRJNA513368) | rock metagenome | isolation source: Antarctica rocks | place: Antarctica: Victoria Land, Pudding Butte sud | reverse complement strand
TGGCCGACAGGCTGGCGGCGCGCCTGGGGCAGGACATGCCCGCCAACGTCGCACTCATGCTGCTGTTGATGGAAGCGCCGTCGCCCGAGGCCGCCGTGGCGGCGCTCGGGCGCGCCGTGGCGGCGCGTCCCGACCTCGCTGTTCCGCTGCGCGAAGTCGAACGTCTGCGGACCGCGCATCCCGGCGCCTGGGCCACGGTCCATGCGGTGGCGGACAGCATCGACCACGGGCCGGCCATCCCCTCGGTCGATGCGGCGCTCGGCCATTGGCGTAGCGGTTTCGACCGGCTCGCCTCCGCGGCGCCCGAGGCCGGCGTGGCGCTCTATGCACTCGGCGACCCGGCGCTCCTCGCGGCCGCCACGGCCGAGGTGGTGACCGTGTTGCGGGATTGGGGGCACGTCGGGCTCGACCGGGACGTGCTCGACCTCGGCTGCGGCATCGGCCGCTTCGCGCAAGCCCTGGCGTCCGAGGTCCGTTCAGTGCTCGGCCTCGACCTGTCGGCCCGGATGGTAGAGGAAGCGCGCAAGCGCAACCATCACGGCAATGTGGCCTTCGCCGTGGGGTCGGGCCGCGACCTCGACGGACTCGAGGCGGCCACCTTCGACCTCGTACTGGCGGCCGACGTCTTCCCCTACCTGGTCGGGGCCGGCCTCGCGGACCGGCACGTCGCGGAGATGGCCCGCGTGCTGCGCCCGGGCGGCGCGGCCGTCATCCTCAACTATTCCTACCGGGGCGACCTCGGCCTCGACGTTCGCGACCTCGCGGCTTCGGCGGCGCTCCACGGCTTCGCGGTCGAGCGCGCGGGCGGACGCCCGCTCCGTCTCTGGGACGCAGCCGTGTTCCAACTCCTGAAGGATTGTTAAGCTCGTCGGGCTCCACGGGATCTGGGCCGGAACCTCATCACGCGGAGACCGTCGACGACGATCCGGTCGGGCTCTACTCGGTCAGCGCCGGATACAGCGAGGCGATCAGCAGCGCCGCCATGACGAGGTTGAAGGCGCGCAGCACGAGGGGCCGCTGAAGGATCTGGCGGAGCACCGTGCCGAACAGTACCCAGGACGAGATGCACGGCAGGTTGACGGCGCCGAACACCAGCGCCACCAGCCCCACCGTGCGGATATAATGGTCCGGCATCGTGTAGGTGGCCATGGCGGTCAACGCCATCACCCAGGCCTTGGGGTTCACCCATTGGAAAGCGGCGGCCTGCAGGAACGTCATTGGGCGGCCTGCCGCGGCGCCGGCCTCGACGGGTGCGGCGCGGGCGAGCTTGACCGCGAGGTAGACCATATAGGCGGCGCCGACCCACTTCATGGCCACCAGCAAAGACGGGACGCGGGTGAAGATCCCCGAGAGACCGAGGCCGACCACGGCCACCATCAGCGTGAAACCGAGCCCGACGCCGAGCATGTGCGGCACGGTGCGCCACACGCCGAAGTTCACGCCCGACGTCAATAGCATGAGGTTGTTGGGGCCTGGCGTGATCGAACTCACGAAGCAGAACACCGCCAAGGCCCAGAGAAGCGTACCCGACATGGCGGCCTCACATCCCGTCCGGCCCGCGGGAAATCGCCGCGACGCCGGTGCGCGACACTTCGACGAGCCCCACGGGGCGCATCAGATCCACGAACTGGTCGATCTTCGAGGGCGCGCCGGTCAACTCGAAGACGAAGCTGTCCGTGGTGGCGTCGATCACGCGGCCCCGAAAAGCTTCCGACAGGCGCAGGGCCTCCATGCGGTTCTCGCCCTTGCCCCGCACCTTGACCATGGCGAGTTCGCGCTCGACGAAGCCGCCCTGAACCGTGAGGTCGGTGACGCGGTGGATCGGCACGAGCCGCTCCAACTGGTGGCGGATCTGCTCGATCGCCTCGGGCGTCCCCGAGGTCACGATGGTGATGCGGCTCAAGTGCTCGGCATGGGCGACTTCGGCGACCGTGAGGCTCTCGATGTTGTAGCCGCGGCCCGAGAACAGGCCGACGACCCGGGCCAGCACGCCGGGCTCGTTGTCGACGAGGACCGAAAGCGTGTGGGACTCCGTGTTCGAGGTGACGAGCGCCGAGGAATAGGGCGAGGGCGGGGAGGCGGGTGGAGGCGTGAGGGCGTTCATGGGGTGCTGTCCTTCCGAGGTTTCTCCTTCTCCCGCACGGCGGGAGAAGGTGGCCCTCGCGTCAGCGAGGGTCGGATGAGGGGAGCGGCAGCGCCGCTTTTATGCGCTCGATAACGATATCGCCGCCGCCGATCACGATGTCGTTGGGGATCCTCAGGACACGCCAGCCGTGCTCCGAGAGCCAAGTGTCCCGATGACGATCCCGATCCTGCCGCTCGGGATTGTCATGAGGTTTGCCGTCGAGTTCGACGATGAGATGCTCGGCCACGCAGGCGAAGTCGGCGACGTAGGGGCCGATCGGCACCTGTCGGCGGAACTTCGCCGTGATGCCGCGATTGCGAAGGCTGCGCCACAGCATAGTCTCGGCGGCGGTCATCTCTCTGCGGAGACGGCGCGCGAAGTTCAAGCGTTCATCCGAGACGCGCGGCGTCATGATCGGTCCCGTTCCTGCGTACGCCGAGTTTCCCCCTCATCCGACCGGACTTCGTCCGGCCACCTTCTCCCGCGATGCGGGAGAAGAGAAACGCCTTCTCACACCAGCATCTTGCCCTTCTCGTCGATCACGGCGGCGAGGTCGGGGGCGCCCCAGTCGTCGATGCCGGGCGCCAGCAGCATCTCGTTATGGCCCTTGCCCGACGGGATCATGGGGAAGCAGTTCTCCTCCTTGTCGACCACGCAGTCGAGGATTACGGGGCCCGGCGTGTCGATCATCCTGAGGATCGCCGCGTCGAGGTCCGCGGGATCGTCGCAGCGGATGCCGACGCCGCCGTAGGCTTCGGCCAGCTTGACGAAGTCGGGCAGCGCGGCCGAGTAGCTCTCCGAATAGCGGCCGCCGTGCAGCAGCTCCTGCCACTGGCGCACCATGCCCATGTAGCTGTTGTTGAGGATGAACACCTTGACGGGCAGGCGATACTGCAGGGCCGTCGACATCTCCTGCATGTTCATGAGGATCGAGGCCTCGCCGGCGATGTCGATCACCAGGGCCTTCGGATGCGCCATCTGGACCCCGATGGCGGCCGGCAAGCCGTAACCCATGGTGCCGAGGCCGCCCGACGTCATCCAGCGGTTCGGCTGCTCGAAGCCGTAATACTGGGCCGCCCACATCTGGTGCTGACCCACTTCGGTCGTGATGTAGGTGTCGAGACCCTTGGTGAGCTCGTAAAGGCGCTTCACCGCATATTGCGGCTTGATGGACGTGTTCGACGTCGCGAAACCGAGGGAGTTGCGCTTGCGCCAGCCGTCGATGCGCGACCACCAGGAGGCCAGCGCCGCCTCGTCGCGCGCGTGGCCTTCGGCCCGCCACAGCCGCACCATGTCGTCGAGCACGCAGGCGCAGTCGCCCACGATGCCGAGATCCACTTTGACCACCTTGTTGATGGAGGAGGGGTCGATGTCGACGTGGATCTTCTTCGAGCCCGGCGAGAAGGCGTCGAGCCGGCCCGTGATGCGGTCGTCGAAGCGCGAGCCCAGCGCGATCATCAGGTCGCAATCGTGCATGGCGTGGTTGGCCTCGTAGGTCCCGTGCATGCCCAGCATGCCGAGCCAGTTCCGGCCCGAGGCCGGATAGGCGCCGAGCCCCATCAGCGTGGACGTGACGGGAAACCCTGTCAGGGCCACGAGGTCGCGCAGCAGCCTCGAGGCTTCCGGCCCCGCATTGATGACGCCGCCCCCCGTGTAGAAGACCGGGCGACTGGCCGCCGCCATCATGGCGACCGCCTGCCGGATCTTGTCCATGTCGCCCTTCACCGCCGGCTGATAGGTTTTGTGGACGATATTCTCGGGTCCGACATAGGCGCCCGTCGCGAACTGCACGTCCTTGGGGATGTCGATCACCACGGGGCCGGGGCGGCCGTGCGACGCCACCCAGAAGGCCTCGTGCAGGACGCGCGGCAGGTCTTCGATCCGGCGGACTAGGTAATTGTGCTTGGTGCAGTGGCGCGTGATGCCGGTCGTGTCGCATTCCTGGAACGCGTCGGAGCCGATGAGATGGGTCGGGACCTGGCCCGTGATGCAGACGAGCGGGATCGAGTCGAGCAGGGCGTCGGTCAGCCCCGTGACGGCGTTGGTGGCGCCGGGCCCCGAGGTCACCAGCAGCACGCCGACCTTGCCGGTCGAACGCGCGTAACCCTCTGCCGCATGGGCCGCGCCTTGCTCGTGCCGCACTAGAACGTGCTTCACGCGGTTGTGCTGGAACAGGGCGTCGTAGATCGGCAGCACGGCGCCGCCCGGGTAGCCGAACACCGTATCGACGCCCTGGTCCTGAAGGGCTTCCACCACCATCTCGGCGCCGTTCATCTGTCTCGACATCGGGGTGCTCCGGTTTCCGGTTCGCTCGGGAATTTGGGCAATAAAAAAAGGCCCTCGAGGGGGCCTTGTGGTCAGCGCCGAAAGCGGAAGCCGAGATCAGTCTCGGTCCGCTCCAGGCGCCAGAATTACGATGAGCTTGGTCGACATCGGTGCCACGCTTGTTATCAAGATCAAGCGCTAGCACCGCGAGAGATGGGCGTCAACTCCGACTTCGGCCTGGATCGCAACTCGGGACGAGTACCTGCCGCTCAGTGGTGGGGCCAGCTGAAATCGTCGGCTCGCCCCGGCTTCGGCGGCTCGGGCTCGGCTGGGCCGGCGGGCGCGAGGCTCGCCTGCTGGGTCGCCGTGCTTCCCGGCGCCGGGAGCGGGGCCAACTGGCCACCTGGCGACACGGGAGCCGCGGTGAGCGACACGATCGGACCGGCCGCTGGTGTCGCAGGGAGCACGTCGCGCCTGGCCGAGGCCGGCGGGCCATCCATCGGTGTGACGGCCGTCGGCGACGCGACGCTCGCCGAAGCCGCGGGACTCGGCTGGCCGCCCGTGGCCGGCTGCTCGCGCGCGGCCTCGCGACGGATCTGCGCGTTGACGTCGATCTGGAGCGCCTGATCGAAATTCCGGGCCTTGTCGACGGTGAGGCTGGCCAGGGCAGCGTCAGGCGTCACGCGGCGCGCGAGCCGGTTGATGTCGTTCTCGACGAAGCTCGCGAGCTTGCGGTCGCCGGCCCGCGTGAACCCCATGCCGTCGGCGCGGCGCAGCTTCGCGGTCGCGCCGTCGACGTCGGGGCCGACCGGGCTGTAGCGGCCGGCATCGTCCGTGAAAGCTTCCCAGGAATCCACGTAGGTCACGCCGTCCCGCAACGCCTGATCACGGACGACGCCGTTGATCCGGACGTAATCGGCCGCGGCCTCGTCGCTGCGCACGGGCGGCAGGCCGACCCAGATCAGCGGCACGTGGGCGTCTTGGAACGCTTTGGCCGTGGCGTCGATCCTGCTGGCGTAGAGCGCCTGCCATTGCGGCGTGCCGGGCTCGAGCGGCCCGGTGTCGCCCTGCATGGCCTGGCGGTCGTTGGTGCCGATCGCCATCACGGCCACGGCGGGATGGTCGGGCTTGGCGAGACGGTCGCGAACGCCCTGCAGCCAGGTGGGGAAGCTCGGTCGCGACAATCCCGCTTCCTCGTCGATGAGGGTCAGAATGGTGGCGCCGTCGCCCTCCCGGTCCTGCAGGCCCGTCGCCAGGGCCTGGCCGACCCGGTCCCCGAAGACCGCCACGACGATGCGCTGCGAGGCCGGCCGGCTGACGGCCGAACGCGACACGGCCACGGCAGTAGCCTGCGGTCGGCGCTCGGCCGGCCGGGTGTACACATGCTCGGCGATCGGCCTCAGCCGTGGGATCCGTGGCCGATACGGCTCAGCCACCACGCCGCGTTGGGCCTCTTGCGCCATGAAGCGGCTCGCCGATGCCACGTCGCTCTCGGCCGAGACCGGCCGGCCCGCGAGAGACAGCGCGGCTACCAGCACCAGAGGACCCAGAGCCGAGGCCGGCAGGGTCGCGCGGCATGATGGCGGCGACGGATTGCGGGTGCGTCTCATCACGATCCTCTCCTGAGCAGATTTTTGCAAATCTTCTCACACTTGAGATGCTGGGCAGCATTGATTTCGCTTTGAGCAAGCGACATCAATCGTGGCTTTCGCCACGCGGGGCTGACTGGTCCTCGCTCGGTCAACGGCCTTCCGCCACCGTAGCGTCAGGCCAGCGTCCCTTCAACGGCCCCCATCCGGCGATGCGGTCGCCGAGAAGCGCCACGCCGAGCGCGTAGGAGGTCGCGTTGTTGTAGCTCTTGATGACCTTGAAGTTCGGGGTCACGAGGAAGGCCGGACCCGCGGCGCCGGCAGGGCGGAGAAGGGCGGCGTGGCCGCCACGCGGCATGTCTCCTCCGTCGGCCCGGGCGACGCCACGGTCGGTCCAAGCGGCGAAGGAGACGGAACGAGCGCCTTCGGTTGCACTGTCGAAGCCGCGCGGCAGCGTCACTTCATACCCCCAGGTCTCGCCCGTGACCCAGCCGTGCTTCTTCAGGAAGTTCGCGGTCGAGCCGATGGCGTCGGGCACGCTGGTCCAGATGTCGCGGCGCCCATCGTGGTCGAAGTCCACCGCATAGGGCTTGAAGTTCGACGGCATGAACTGGGTCTGTCCCATGGCCCCGGCCCAGGATCCCATCATATGGACAGGGTCGATGTTGCCCTCCTGGAGGATGATCAGCGCCTTGATGAGTTCGGTGCGGAAGTAGGTGCCGCGGTAATGCGCGGCCGCCAGCGTGGCGAGCGAGCGGATCACGTAATCATCGCCCGTATAGGTGCCGTATTTCGTCTCGAGGCCCCAGACCCCCATGATAATGTAGCGATCGACCCCGTACTGTGCTTCCGCGCGTTCGAGCCAACGCTGGTATTCGGCATATTTGTCGCGGCCTAACGCGATGCGCTTGTCCGACACCGCCGTCTCCAGATATTCGCCGACAGTCTTGCGGAATTCGGCCTGGGTGCGAGTCTTGTCGATCACGGCCGGGTCGGGCGTGACGCCCAGGAAAGCCGCATCGAAGGTCGCGCGTGATACGCCGTGCGCGTGCGCCTCGGGCCAGAGCGCCTGCAGGAAGGCACCGAAGCTCCCCGTCCGTGCCGCCGAGGCGGTGGCCGTGGGTGGCCGTGACAGCCCGGCTTCCGCCAGTCCCGGCAGCACTACGGCGACCGCCAGGACGCCGGCCCTCAGGAGCCGACGCGATCTCCGGTCCGATGCCGGCCCGCTTGTCCCGACCGCCCTTGCCATGTGGCCCTGAGCCTCTGTCCTGCTGCTGGCCGCGAGTCCCGGCCTCCACGCAGGATAGAGGCGGGATGGTTGACAAGTCGTTCACCATTCCGAGCTGCCGATGACGGCCGGGGCTTGCCGGTGTCGACGCGCGCCACGCTTCAGCCCGGAGACGGGATCGGCTAAGGTGAAGCATGACGAACGATCGACGCACCCTGCTGCGCGGGGCTCTCGCCCTGTTGACGGCTCCGACCCTGACCTTCCCCTTGCTGTCCCGGCCCGCCCGCGCCCAGGCCGGCAGCCTCTTCCCCTTCAAGGCCGACGACGGCAAGCAGGTCTACAATTACCGGCTGCCCTCGGATCTCTCGGCCGAGGGCCTGCCGGGCGTCGTGTGGACGGGTGCCGCCTCGCCAGACGTGATCCTGGTCGAATATTTCGACTATAATTGTCCTTACTGTCGCAAGGCCGAGCACGACCTCGATCTTCTGCTGCACCGCAACCCCGGCCTGAGGCTCGGACTCGTCAACAACCCGATCCTCAGTCCCGGTTCGGTCCAGGCCGCCAAAGTGCAGCAGGCGGTGCTGCGGACCGCGGGACCCGCCAAGGCCTATGGATTCCACCAGGCCATCTACGCCAAGCATGGCCCCATCGACGGCCCCCTGGCCCTGCAGGTCGTGGGCGAACTGGGCCTCGACGCCAAGGGCATCGAGGCAGCGGCCGACCTGCCGCAGGTCGGCGCGGTGATCAGGCGGCAGGCGCAACTGGCCTCCGCGCTGGGCTTCGAGGCGACGCCGTCCTTCGCGCTCGGGAATATCGGCATCCTGGGCTATCCAGGGCCGGACGCCATGGACCGAGCCGTCGCGGACATGCGGCGTTGCGACAAGCTCGCCTGCGGCTGATCTTCACGCCGGCAGGCGCAGCTTGAAGAACCGGTCGATCGCGTCGGCGGCGCGGTCCGGGTCTTCGCGGTGAGGGAAGTGGCCGACGCCCGGAACGGGCGCGAAATCGAGGTCGGTGAAGGTATCCCCGAGCTTGTCGGCCCAATCGATGCGCAGGATCGGGTCGCGCTCGCCCCAACGCACGCAGGTCGGGACTGCGATAGGCGGCAGTGTCGGTGCTTCGCCCCTGAGCATCCTGAGCCGCGCTTCGGCTTGGCTGATGTACCAGTTGAAGCCTCCCTGCAGATTGCCGGGTTTGGCGAAATTGTCGACGAAACGCTCCACGGTGGCATGGTCGAAGGCCCCGGGGTTGCCGGCAGCCCAATGGCGCAGCATCGCGCCGATATAGCTGCGGATCGTGTCGCGCGAGGCGCCGACGAGCTCCGCCGCCAGCGGCATCTGGTTGAAGCTCTGATACCAGATCTCCTTCAGCATCTCGGGCGCCGCGCCGCGCGGCCCGATGCCGGGGTGCGGGCAGTTGAAGAAGAACAGCCCGGCGAGGCGCTCCGGCACCAGGCGGGCGAGGCTCTGCGCCGCGTAGGCGCCCACGTCGTGCGACACCACGCCGACGCGGCCGAGTTGCAACGCGTCCAGCACCGCCAGCGCGTCGGCGGCGTGAACCTCGGGGCCGACCTCGGCCGAACGCCCGTCGGGGTGCTTGTCGCTGTCGCCGAAGCCGCGCAGATCGGGCGCGATGCAATCGTAGCGTCGCGCCGAGAGCCGCTCCATCAAGGGCGCCCAGGTCCACCAGAACTCCGGCCAGCCGTGCAGGAACAGCAGTGTCCTGCTTTCCGAAGAGCCGCGCCCGCCCGCCTCTGGGCGCTCCGACGCCTCCAACCGGGCGACGTGCAGGCGCGTTCCGTTGCGTTGCACCGTCTCGTGTTTGTGCGGCAGGATATCCATTACGACCTCGACTGATCGACGACGCGCTCGAGCGGACCCTTGGGCACGAAACGCCGGCCGATGACGTGCTCGTCAGTCAATGGATTGTCGGCCCGCCCCTCCATTCCGCAGTAGGCGCAGATGACGGTAGCGAGCGGCGTCACCTTGTTGTTCGGCAGGTTCTCCAGCGCCGGGGTGGCGACATCGGTCATGCGATCGCCCGCAGACCGCTCTTGCGGATCACCGTCAGCAAGCGCAGCGCGGGTCCACCGGGCCGCTTGGCACCGCGTTCCCAGTCCGAAACGAGGTTCTTCGACACGTTCAGGTACCGGGCGAACACGGGCTGGGAGACGCGCTCGCTCTCGCGGATAGCCTTGATGTCCTCGGGCGGTAGCTCCTCGACAGGCGAGAGGCACGACGCATCGAACTCGCGCATGGTCTGCTTTTCGATCAGTCCGGCCTCCTGGAAGCCCTCGACCATCTCGTGGACCGAGGCGGCGATCTCACTCCTGTACGTCCTGCTCTGTTTCGTCTTCGTCACCACGATTCACCTCCATCAGCGTTCCCTGACCGACAAGCTTATCCATCTCAGCTTCGCTGTAAGCCAGGGTCAGCTTCGCCGCTTTCTTCAGATAGGCTTCGTCGTCGTCCTCCATGTTACCCCGCGTGTTCTTCGCAAAGCCGAAGGCGAACACCGCGCGCGTGGCCGCCCGGAAGAAGATGAGAGTTCGAAAACCGCCTGACCTGCCCGCGCCCGGTCTCTCAACACGCTGTTTGATCAGACCGCCGCCGAGGTCGGCGTCGATCAGTCCCCGCTCGGCTCGTCTGACGGCCTCGCACAGCATTGCATCGGTAATGCTCTCCTTCCGGGCGAACCGGTGAAACCAGGTGTTCTTGAAGACCCGCAACCGACCCGCTTCTCGCCCTCCATGTCACACAAAGCGTGATAGTTCAAGTCCCGCGATCGCCAGTCGTGCAGGGACCGGACTATGCTGCCGTCCAAAGAGCCGCGCCCGCTCCCATCGAAGCACTTCAGCGATTCCAACCTGGCGATGTGAAGGGCGTTCCACCGTCCCATGTTGGGCCGCTGAATATCCGCCATGACCTCGGCCGCCGACGGCGGTTCCATCCTATCCGCCCTGCTTCTTCCACCAAAGCTCGATCGGCGTGACGTTGGTGAAGCCGAACAGCGGCACCACAGCAGGCCGCCCGAGCCAGGACGCGTAGCTGATCCATTGCTCCTCGGTGTGGAACAGCGGGATGATGTAGAAGCCCGAAAGGAGCAGCCGGTCGAGCAGGCGCGTCGCCGAGATGAACTCGTCCTCCGTCCGCGCCGACAGGATGGCCCCGATGGCGGCGTCGATGGCCGGGGACGCGGCGCCGGGCAGGTTGAACGACGCCGGCTGCCGGGCGCTCTGCTGACTCCAGCGCGAGCGCTGCTCGGCGCCAGGCGAGGGCGACGCCGCCCAGGACCCCAGCATCATGTCGAAGTCGAAGCTCTGCCGGCGGCGCTGGTATTGCACTTCGTCGACGAGGCGCACTGTCGCCTCGATGCCGATCTCCTTCAGACTGTCGGCGAAGCTGAGCGCCAGCCGCTCCTGGCGGCGATCCTGCACCATGATCTCGAAGCGGAACGGCTCGCCGCCGGGCGTCGTTAGGGCGGTGCCGTCGAGCTTGTCGCCGGCCGCAGCCAGCAGCGCCAGCGCGCGCCCGGCTGCGGCGCGGTCGCGGCCCGAGGTGTCGCTCTCGGGCGGACGCCAGGTGCCGTCCAGCATGTCGGTCCTCACCGCGCCGGGGTAGGGGGCCAGCAGCGCGGTCTCGGCCGCCGATGCGGGATGCCCCGTGGAACTCAATGGACTCTCGGCGAAGTAGCTCGGCGTGCGGCGATAGAGCCCGCCGTAGAGGTTGCGATTGACCCAGCCGAAATCGAACATGTCGCCGAGCGCCTCGCGGACCCGGACGTCGGCGAAGAGCGGCCGGCGCGTATTGAACGCGAACCCTTCCATGCCCTTCGGCAGGCGAAGCGGGACGGATTCCTTGATGTCGCGTCCGTCGTGCAGTGCGGGAAAATCGTAGCCCTTCAGCCAGCGGGCGGGGTCGGTCTCGATGCGGAAATCGCAGAGTCCGGCCTTGAACACCTCGAACAGGCTGTTGGCGTCGCGGTAATAGTCGATGTCGACCCGGTCGAAGTTGAACATGCCGCGCCGCGCCGGCAGGTCTCGACCCCAGTAGTTCGGATCGCGCCGCAGCACCAGTTTCTGGCCGGCCTCGACCGCGGTGACGCGATAGGGTCCGCTCGCCAGCGGTGGTTTCAAGGTGGTCTCGTCGAACCGAGCCGCGTCGGTCGCGGTTCGCGACAGCACCGGCATGAGGCCGAGGAATAGCGGCAACTCCCGATCCCCGATGCCCGACAGGTCGAAGCGGATCGTCTCGGGATCCGGAATGTCGACGCCGCGGACGAGAGCGAAGGCCGCGCGCTGCTGTGGCCGGCCCTTGCTCTTCAGGAGGTCGAAGGTGAAGCGCACGTCGGCCGCCGTGATCGGGTTTCCATCCGAGAACCGCGCCTTGGGATCAAGGTGGAACGTCGCGAAGGATCGCGCGTCGTCGGTCTCCATGCCGCGCGCCACCAGGCCGTAGAGCGTGAATGGCTCGTCTTGCGAGCGGGCCATCAGGCTCTCGAACACCATGTTGTTGAGGCCCTGGGCGGTGGAGCCCGCCTTCAGGTTGAAGGGGTTCAGGCTGTCGAAGGTGCCGAGGATGCACAGTCGCAGACGGCCGCCCTTGGGGGCGTCGGGCTCGGCGTAGGGGAAATGCGTAAAGTCGTCGGGGAGGGCCGGCGTCCCGTGCATCGCGATCGCGGCCGCGGCCCGAGCATTGCTCGGCAGCGCGGCCGTGCTGCAGGCGAGCCAGGCCAGAAAAAGGGCGCGGAGCTTGGAACGCATGGAGTTTCGGATCCGGTGACGTACGGCGAGGTGAGCGTGACCGAGGATGCTGGTGCCGGTGTGACCATCCCGGCCTCCGCGGCCGGCCGGCTTGCAATCGCACCGCGGATCACCGAGACAGGCGACGGTCGCGGTCCAGGGCACGGCCGAGCCGACAACTTGTCGCCGCAATCCGAAGCAATGACCATGACGCTCTTCACGCCAGCGCGCAGCTGTTTCCGCTGTTCCGGATCGCCCGAGGCCGTCCTGGCCGGGATCCAGTATCGGTCTCTTCGAGCGGTGTCGGGCTGGCGCTGGTCGCTCGTCGCCATGTCGAGACGCTTGCTCGACGCCCGCACCGTTCAGATTATGAGGATTTCAATGTCGATCCAACCGAAGAAACTCGGGGCGGCCGCCCTCGTCACCGCGGCGCTGCTCGGCGGGCAGGCTCTGGCCCAGACGGCCGCTCCGGCACCCGCCGCGCCTGCGGCTCCGGCCGGCCAGCCCCAGCAGAACCCGAACGCCCCGGTCAGGATCGACATGCAGGTGGTTCCCAAGTCCGATTGGACCAAGGTCTGCAGTAAGCCGCAGACCGGCCAGAAGGAGCTCTGTTTCACGACCCGCGACTTCACCACGGCGCCGGATCAGCCGCCGCCGGTGGCGCTGGCGGTCTACGACGTCAAGGGCGACGAGAACCGCATCATCCGGGTTCTGATGCCGATCGGGCTATTGCTGAAGCCCGGCGTCCGCTTCTCGATCGACAAGGGCGCGACCAGCGAGGGGAGTTTCGAATTCTGCATGCCCAACGGCTGCTTCGCCGAAACCCGGGTCAAGGGCAACGTCATCGATCAGATGAAGAAGGGCAAGGTCTTCAATATCGTGGCCAAGGGCTTGGCCAACAATGAAGTCACCTTCGGGCTTCCGATCGAGGGGTTCGGCAAGGCTTTCGATGGCGCCGCGATCCCGCCCGAAGTCATCGCCAAGCAGCAGCAGGAGATGCAGGCGGATCTCCAAAAGCAGCTTCAGGCCCAAGCCGAGGCGCGTCGCAAGCAGTTGGAACAGCAGAGCCAGCAGGCTCCAGCCGCGGCCCCTGCGGGCGGCGCGGCGGCTCCTGCAGCGAAACCCTGATCGTCCTCTGCCGAGGTTGGAGCCGCGAAGCCTGCCTGGCCGTGCAGGCTTCGCGCGTCCGGCCCCCGGCCCCGGCCCGGGGCGTCAGTTTCGCGACGTGGCTTTCGCCCGGTAGTTCCCACCTTCGGTCTTGACGAAGATCTCGTCGATCTGCGGATGACGCAGCGGCTCGCCGGACTCGTCGGCCAGCAGGTTCTGCTCGGACACGTAGGCGATGTACTCGGTCTCCGTGTTCTCGGCCAGGAGATGATAGAAGGGCTGCTCCTTGCTCGGGCGGACGTCCTCGGGGATGGACAGCCACCACTCCTCGGTGTTGGCGAAGACGGGATCGACATCATAGATCAGGCCGCGGAACGGATATTTCCGGTGGCGCACCACCTGCCCGATCCCGAATTTGGCGCACAGTGCTTTCATGTCTTCTCCGTTTGAGGCGACGGCCGAACCGGATCCGCGTCGAAGCGGCTCTCACGGGCCTCAACCCGAATGATCCATCGATGGTCCGGATGGGAGACGCGACCCCGCGAGCGGTGGCGTCCTGCCGAACGTCGGGTGCTGAACCGTCGAGGATGATCCACGGCCGACGATCCGTCAACCGACCCGGAAACGCCGCTTTCGTGCCGAGGCTGGTCACGTCGCGGGACGGCGGCTTGCCAGGTTTGGGGGAATGGGGCAGAAGAGGCGCAAGCCCGGTATCGGGGCTGAGGAGTGTAGCTCAATCGGCTAGAGCACCGGTCTCCAAAACCGGGGGTTGGGGGTTCGAGTCCCTCCTCTCCTGCCAGAGCTCCTCAAGCAGGCAGGTCGGGCGACGCAGTCTCCTTTGGTTTTTTCGCTTGGTCCCGGCCCGTTCGCCCGTTATAGGACGGCCTAGGGGCGCGCGGCCGGACGGTCGCGCGCCACTCTTCTTTCTCGGTGCCCAAAGGCGACGCTCGTGGCGGCCCGTGGCGCGACCGCCCGGACTTGAGCATGGCCAACCCGTTCGAATTCATCCAGGAAGTGCGAAGCGAAGCCGGCAAGGTGACGTGGCCGACCCGGCGCGAAACCATGATCACGACCGTCATGGTGCTGATCATGGTGGTTCTGGCGGCCGTGTTCTTCGTCTCGGTCGACGGGGTCATCCACTTCGTCGTCTCGCTCGTCCTCGGCTACCGGAACTAGGTCGGACCGAAGCCGTCGATCCCGCGTCGCATCTCCCATCGAGTTCCCCGTCCATGAGCATGCGCTGGTACATCGTTCACGCTTATTCGAACTTCGAGAAGAAGGTGGCCGAATCCATTCGTGAACAGGCCGCCCAGCGGGGCCTGGCCGACAGGTTCGAGGAGATCCTGGTTCCGACCGAGCATTTCATCGAGGTCAAACGCGGCCGGAAGGTGAATGCGGAGCGCAAGTTCTTCCCCGGTTACGTGCTGGTGCGGACGGATCTCTCCGACGAGATCTACCACTTGATCAAGAACACGCCCAAGGTGACGGGCTTCCTGGGGGCCGACAACAAGCCTCATCCCATCAGCGATGCCGAAGCGGATCGCATCAAGGGGCAGGTGGCCGAAGGGGTCGAGCGGCCGAAGTCGTCGGTCAGTTTCGAGGTCGGCGAGCAGGTCCGCGTTTCGGACGGGCCTTTCGCGTCGTTCAACGGGACCGTCGAGGAAGTCGACGAGGGCCGGTCCCGCGTCAAGGTCGCGGTCTCCATCTTCGGGCGCGCCACGCCCGTGGATCTCGAATTCGGTCAGGTCGAGAAGCTCTGACCGGGTCCCGCGCTCGTCGCGAGCGCGTCGCCGGCGGAGGCCGGCATCATCCGTGGGAGTCGCTTTCGGTTCGCCGACCGGCGCGCGACGCACCACGAACCTGAACTCCCCGCCGCCCAGCGGCCCGGGGCATATCGGAGTGAACTATGGCAAAGAAGATCACGGGTTACGTGAAGCTTCAGGTTCCGGCCGGAAGCGCCAACCCGTCGCCGCCCATCGGACCGGCTCTCGGTCAGCGCGGCCTCAACATCATGGAGTTCTGCAAGGCTTTCAATGCGCGCACCGCGCAAATGGAGAAAGGGTCCCCGATCCCGGTCGTCATCACGGCCTACCAGGACCGCTCGTTCACCTTCGAACTGAAGCTGTCCCCGGTCTCGTTCTTCCTCAAGAAGGCGGCCGGCATCAAGAGCGGCTCCAAGACCCCGGGCCGCGGTACGGCGGGCCGCGTCACGCGCGACCAGGTGCGCGAGATCGCGGAGAGGAAGATCGTCGACCTCAATTGCGCGACCGTGGAGGCCGCGATGTCGATGGTCGAAGGTTCCGCCCGTTCCATGGGCCTCGAGGTGGTAGGGTAACGACCATGGCACAGATCGGAAAGCGCATCGCGGCCGCCCGCCAGGGCATCGACCGCATCAAGCTCTACAGCGTCGATGAAGCCGTCACGCTCGTGAAAGGCAGGGCCAAGACCAAGTTCGACGAGACCGTCGAGATCGCCATGAATCTCGGCGTCGACCCCAAGCACGCCGACCAGATGGTGCGTGGCGTGGTGAACCTGCCGAACGGCACGGGCCGCGCCGTGCGCGTGGCCGTCTTCGCGCGCGGCACCAAGGCCGACGAGGCCAAGGCGGCCGGTGCCGACGTGGTGGGCGCCGAAGACCTCGTGGCGGCCGTCCAGGGCGGCACGATCGATTTCGATCGCTGCATCGCCACGCCCGACCTGATGGCGCTGGTGGGGCGCCTCGGCAAGGTGCTGGGTCCCCGGGGCCTGATGCCGAATCCGCGTGTGGGGACCGTGACCATGGACGTCGCCGCGGCCGTCAAGGCGTCGAAGGGCGGCGCGGTGGAGTTCCGGGTCGAGAAGGCCGGCATCGTTCAGGGCAGTGTCGGGAAGGCCTCGTTCGAGGATACGAAGCTCGTCGAGAACATCAAGGCCTTCGTCGACGCTGTCACGCGGGCGAAGCCCGCCGGGGCGAAGGGCACGTATCTCCAGCGTGTCGCCATCTCGTCCACGATGGGCCCGGGCGTGAAGGTCGATCCTGCGACGCTCGGCAACGCGTGACGAGGGACTCGACGGCCGCTGCGAATTCCGTGCCGTATAGTTCCCGACCGGTGCCAAATGCGCTTGGCACGAAGACGTAAAGGCTTTATGAGGATCCATGGGTCCCGCATGGGGCTTTGAAAGATGCGCTAGCCGGTGTCCCCGGAGACCGACTGGCGCGGAGCTGAGGCCGGAAGATGCGGGAGTCGATCTCGCGTCGTTTCCGGCCGTGTCCTGTCCAAGACTGCAGGTGCCCGATCCCGCTTCGGCGTAGGGCTTGAATTTCGGCGTGTCGGCCTCCAGCCGCTGCTCCGGAAGCCAGCATAGACGGTGAGTACCGGTTTGAACGACAGGCGTGTGAACGCCTTCAGATTTGGTTCGATCCCTCTGTACCGGAGACGCGAGTTTCCGGGGGCAGGCACAAACCGTTCGGTGAGATGGCTTTGCATCCGCTCGAGCGGACATTTGTGCACTCGCGGGGCTAGACTTCGCAATCGGAGTTTTAACTTTGGACAGAGCGGAAAAGAAGGAGCTCGTCGGCCAGCTCAGCGACGTCTTCAAGACGACGTCGGTGGTGGTCGTGGCTCACTATTCCGGCCTCACTGTTGCGCAGCTTCAACGCTTGCGCAAGCAGATGAGAGAAGCCGGGGCAAAGGTGCAGGTCAGCAAGAACCGTCTGGCCAAGATCGCTCTCGAAGGCACGGATGTCGCTTCCATCGGCGCGATGCTGACGGGACCGACGATCCTGGCCTATTCGGACGATCCTGTTGCGGCCCCCAAGGCGGCCTCGGCCTTCGCCAAGGATTTCGACAAGTTCGTGATCCTCGGCGGCGCCATGGGCCGCACGGCCTTGGATCCCGCGGGCGTTCGCGCATTGGCGACCATGCCGTCGCTCGACGAACTGCGGGCCAAGCTCATCGGGCTCATCCAGGCACCGGCGACGAAAATCGCGCAGCTCACGACGGCCCCGGCCGGCAAGCTGGCCAGGGTTTTCAACGCCTATGCCGAGAAGGATGCCGGCGGCGAGCGCGACGCGGCCTAGCCGCACCCTTGACAATCAATCAGTCGAACCAAACATCAGGAACTTAGCTATGGCCAATCTATCCCAGATCGTCGACGACCTGTCGGCCCTCACCGTCCTCGAGGCCGCCGAGCTCGCCAAGATGCTCGAAGAGAAGTGGGGCGTCTCGGCCGCTGCCGCGACCGTCACGGTCGCGGCAGGCCCCGCCGGCGCGGCCGCTGCACCGGTCGAGGAGCAGACCGAGTTCACCGTCGTGCTGGCCGCGATCGGGGACAAGAAGATCGAAGTCATCAAGGAAGTCCGGGCGATCACGGGCCTCGGCCTCAAGGAGGCCAAAGACCTCGTCGAGGGCGCTCCGAAGCCGGTCAAGGAGGCCGTGTCGAAAGACGATGCCGCCAAGCTCAAAGCTCAGCTCGAGAAGGTCGGCGCCAAGGTGGAGCTGAAGTGACCAGGTGAGCGTCCGCGCAGCGAAGACTGCGCTCCGCAACTGACATCAGACCGGTCCCGGGGAGCCTCCCCGGGACCTTTCCGGCGTTTGTCGACGTGAATGGCCCCGCCTGGGCCGGATAGAGTTGCTCGGTTCATACCCGGGCGAAGTGAATGCGACGAGGACCCGCGCTGTGCGCGATGTCATCGAAGGCGGAGACCTGGCGCTTGGCCCGGTCGGCACGGCCGCCGCACGAAAGGTACGAGGAGCGACATGGCGCAAACGTTCACCAGCCGGAAACGGGTCCGCAAGTTTTTTGGTCACATCCGCGAAGTGGCCGAGATGCCCAACCTGATCGAGGTCCAGAAGGCCTCCTACGATCAGTTCCTGCTGGTCGACGAGGCGGCCGGTGGTCGGCCCGACGAGGGCCTGCAGTCGGTGTTCAAATCCGTGTTCCCGGTGTCCGATTTCGCCGGTACGGCGCTCCTGGAGTTCGTGAAGTACGAATTCGAACAGCCCAAGTTCGACGTCGATGAATGCCGTGCCCGCGGCATGACATTCGCGGCGCCTCTCAAGGTGACGCTGCGGCTCATCGTGTTCGACGTCGATCCCGACACCGGCGCCAAGTCGGTCAAGGACATCAAGGAGCAGGACGTCTACATGGGCGACATGCCTTTCATGACGTCGAACGGCACCTTCATCGTCAACGGCACCGAGCGCGTGATCGTGTCTCAGATGCACCGCAGCCCCGGGGTCTTCTTCGACCACGACAAGGGCAAGAGCCACTCGTCCGGCAAGCTGCTGTTCGCGGCCCGCATCATCCCGTATCGGGGTTCCTGGCTCGACATCGAGTTCGATGCCAAGGACATCGTGCACGCGCGCATCGACCGTCGCCGCAAGATCCCGGTGACCAGCCTGTTCTACGCGCTCGGCATGGATGGCGAGGAAATCCTGTCGACCTTCTACGACACCGCGCGCTACGAGCACACGGCGGAAGGCTGGCGCGTGCCCTTCAATGCCGACCGCCTGAAAGGCACCAAGACCACGGTCGATCTGATCGACGCCGATACCGGCGAGGTCGTGGTCGAGGCCGGCAAGAA